>JAABUW010006916.1_pt1 | contig 13936 bp, 14 predicted proteins | sample 5560081 | NCBI WGS metagenome assembly JAABUW01 (sample SAMN10711882, study PRJNA513363) | rock metagenome | isolation source: Antarctica rocks | place: Antarctica: Victoria Land, Knobhead sud
ATGCAGCATGTCCTGCAGATACACCTGATGCAGGACCAACCAGGTTGCATCATGTTCAGAGCGGTACCTGCCAATCTGGTCTGGCAATTGCTAGAATCACGCCAGGCAAACCACCACCAGAGCCCACATCAAGAATGCTGCATAACAATGTTGCATCTTCCTGCCGTGATGCGGTTTGCCGTTTTGTAATAGCATCCAAGACAGGCAGGAGGGCCAAGGAGTCTTCAATGTGCATTTGGAAAGCTTCATCCTCGTTGGTGGCACCTACATTCAGTCTTGGCACGCCTCGCTGCTGTTTCCCTTGCACCAGCTTTGCAACAGCTGACATACCTGTCAAGTTCATGGTTGTGTTCTGCTCAAGCACAAGCCTAACATACTGTCTAGCTTGCAACATCTGAAGTTCTGTCAGAATGGAACCCGCATTGCCACAAGATGTGGAGCTGACTTGTGATCTAATTTGTGTGGACCGTGTGGTTAAACTCTTTGTACCAGGTGTGGTTGCAATTCGTCGGGCGGTCAAACGCTGACACCTCGAGGATGGAGCGTGCAGATCTGCAGCTCGAGCCTGAGACCAAAAGCCGTACCTCAAGAAATGTGTGCCGGCAATGCGGCATGTATACATTGATACTAAAAGCATGTTAAGCTGCACAGCATGTCGGCGACAGGAACGACCATCTACCTTATGTGTGCGTTACAACAGCTCCGAAACCACTGCCACTGCTTTCCTTGATAGATTGGATCTCAGATACACGTTCCCAAGGATGCACTGATCTGCAGAACCTGGTAAAGTGCCTGGATCATAGGGGTGTTGTGTTAGATACAGTATGCAGTCAAGCAAGGGTTGTGTTAGGCTGCGCAATGCGTTGAAATGCATCTCGGAGGCTAATTTTACAGTCATGGAAAGGTGCCAAAGTCGCAACCTGGTCAGACACGAATGTAGCGGCTGTCGCTGGCTGTTAGTACCATTGCTTCCTTACACTTTCCAAGCATACAATTTGTAGAGCTTGGTAAAATGCCTGGATCATAGAGGTATTATTCAGAAAGTTGCATTAAAGACAGTATGCAGTCATGCAAAGTTGCGCAACGCCTTGAAATGCATCTCTAAGGCTACATTTACAGTCATGGAGAGCAGAGTCGCTGACTGATAAGCCGCTATGACAACAGTAGTGGCGTCCGTTGCTGACTGTTAGGCTGACGAGGCTGATAGTCCCGACGGCGGGCCACGAGCACAACGCATGTAGAGCTGATATTGTAGGTTGTGTCAGTGATTACATATACCTATATCAGCAGTTTGAAAAGCCCTCAGAATGTGTGTCGAGAGTCTGTTGCAGAGTGCAATCAGGCACATGCAAGCACTTGTTCTCAGAACCAGGCTCAAGGCAGACAGGCTCGTGACCAATGCACTGAAGCTGCTCTTTCTGGCTATCTGTACACGCTTGAGTCCTCAGTCTGGGTGTGTAAACAAGTACCATAGCTTACGCATTCTTACTGACTGATTGGTGACAGCACCAAAAACAGGGCAATGCAGGAGACAAGAGGTGACTAGCGCAGTCTGATCATGAGCTAATGTGCTCTGGCAAGTTGCAAACCCTTGACCAAAATGATATTGTCCACAACATCAACAAATCAAACACTGTGATATTTAACGATACAGGCCATGACAAAGCACAGGTGATTATTATGTCAAAACGCAGAACCAACCAAGCTGCTGCACAAGTCTTGCAGCAAATCTTGCCGCGGACAGCTGCGTCATTTGCTCAATAAGTCTGAGACAGCTGTTGCTGAGAGCTTGTTGCTGGACTTTAGCCTGCTAACACTGCCTTACTGCTTGTGCTACAGCTCAACACAACTTTCATGGCACCCCGTAGACTTAGGTCAGAACACCATAGACACAGACTGGATGCTGAGCCCCTGTACTGGCCAGATCTGCTGCAAGTATTTGAGCAGAAGTAACAACACTGAACGTCCTAGCTGTACTACAGTCAAACAGCGTCTTGCGCAAGCAAACATAAGCTCTACCTGGGCATCATGGCTGACAGCGTTTCCCAGGGAAAACCATGCCTACTTCACCCCTCCAGCACTGACTTGGTCACAATTTGTGTCGCCTGCAGGTTTGTGTACACATCAGCCACAAGCTTTGTACATTCAAAAAGTCAATGTTCGCATGCTTTGCCCTGACCTCAGCATATCGGTCCATGCATCTTGCCAAACACTGCTGCTCACTGCTGCTCAGCGATGTTGATGGCTTTGTGATGCACTTTTCAAAGCAGCTGTCCCGCACTGTCTACAGACACACCAGCAGAGATGTGTCAGTGGTTGCTCACAGAATAGCGAAAGGTATACATATGTTGCACTGTATGAGGTCTAAGGAACTGCCAGAGAACACACTTGGGTGAACAATGATGCAGTAAAGTTCCCCTCGCATGCAAAAACTCAAGCTAGACAGGGACGAAGCGGCAGTGGTGCATCAATTGAGGTGGCTATGAAGTGCAGAAGCAGGTCCAGTGTGAAACTCTTTATGCAGCAGGTGCAGCGTGAAATTGTATCATTTAACTTACAGTAAGGTACTCTTGAACCATGGCTGCTTGCACACGTTCTCGAAGCTGCGTCACAACAGCATGTCAGGTCAAGCTTGACAGTATAGGCTGCAACGTCATCAGCCACCAGGTGCGTACCTGACTGATGGCTTGTGAAGAGTCCCCAGGGCTCAAGTGCGCGGACGGACCGTAGTCCATGACGACCAGTTCTACACTGGTGACTGCTCCTCAGCACAAAAGGAGCAACAGCCCGAGATCAATGTGTTGCCTTGCTGCTTACTAGGTTTCGAAGGCCGTGTGCAGGACCTAAATTCAAAGCATGCCAAGTGTCACTCACACTGTGAGTCTGACCCTCTAAGAGGTCTTTGCTCGCTGTGTTGATAACTGCAGCACCGACAATCTGCTTACTAGCCAGACAATCCTGTGCTCAGTTGCCACAGGTCGCAAGTCGCGTCTTGGCAACTGGCGTCCCACACCGATCTGGCCCTTCGAGCTGACCGAGCTGACCGAGCTTGACCATGACTCATTTGGAAGGCTGTGCTTTCTTAGAAGATATGCATGCAGCAGCCAAACGTTATGTGAGCATGCTGGAGGGTTGTATACTGCGGACAAACGAACTCGAGGACAAGGAGGAAGCAGCGAGCGTTATGGAACAGGTATTTCCCCTGTGAAAACAACACGGACCGCGCTACCTTGTGTGTTTAAGAGTACGAGCTCTCATACGTCTTTTCTTCGTCCAGACCGGCCGTCAAAGCCTTCAAGTGCTGGCGGAACAGCAACAGGCCTGGGAGCATTTCCTCAAGATGGACAAGGTAAAGTTTGCTTTGCAAGGGACTCAAACTTTGCATACAAGTTGCAGCTTTGGAATGACATCTGACATGTAGTATCCTGTGGCAAGCAGGCTCAGATGGGGTGTAATCACGTGAATGTCAATGCAGAAGGCAGTACACAACATAAAATATCCAGGTTAGATATTGTCCGAGGTGCACAATGAAGCATCAGAGACAATCTTGTGGGATTCAATGTCCCTGAATGAGTTGTCAGCCAGTCTGTTGAAGCAGGGTGGCAGCAATGGGTGGTACCCCAGCATTGGGTGCAGGCATGGTGCTTCCCCAGCTTCATCAGCAGCAGCTCCTGAGTTTGTCCAACACAGAAAGTGCTGCTGCAAGGGAATTGCATGCTGCACAGGGCAGACCTGATCAGCACACAGTAAGCTCGCCGCAGGCCACTATCACAACCCCCAGCAATAGCCCACCATGGCTGGTAAGACTTCTACAGCTTATTCTCTTGGCAACTGCTTGCTGGCCAGTATGAGCTGGCCGGGATAGGCTGACCTGTCTGAGTCAACGTAAATGCAGGTGGAGCTGAGAAAGCGGCAGGCCAGCTCGCAACCGTCGTCTCCGCCCACATAGCAGAAGAGGCAGGGCAGATAAGGCTTGTCACTTGTACTATTGGTTTGTGTTTGTGGACAGGGTTCAAGTTATGACTAGGTTGTGTGATGAAAGCAAATTTGATGTTTATTGCAGTGATGTCATGGTGATTTTATTCTTGGTAAGTGTCCACGCTTGTTGCAAGAGTGTGACTGCATCAATGATATCAAGAGTCAAACTGGCATTGACTATGGCAATGGTATGTGCCATGCACACAGACCGTTGTCATAGTACCTGTGATGCAACCTGTACACTGTGCGAAACCGAATTTGTTGTCTGTTGGGTCCCAGTTGTCCCCAGGACATTAAACATATTGATCACGACTACAGAAAGGCTTTCAGACATTGAATGCTGCAGCTGGCTAAAACCTTCATTTTCAGTGCCACAAGTGCAGCCTTATGTTTTTGTAAACCCAACTGAACACCCAATCCTGTGGCCAGTCTTTGAATCACCTGTAGACGAGCAACGATTCACAGTGTGCATCGACCATTGTGGGCAGCCGTTTTTTAATGTGACATCAATGTAATCGGACACAAATAAGGACACAATTAAGTCAACAACTTTTCAGTGTGTAACTCCTTCAATGTAAGGTAATCAGCTGCAGGTTTTCGAATACCATCTGCACTGTTGGGGTGAGATGCTCACATTTCGATGTAAAGCAACTCATGGTGCTCTAAAAATGTGACAGATGTTCCATTTGGCAGCCCGCAATAATTGTTGACCTGCAAAACCATGGCAACCAATCTGCCTGGACAAACATTACATGTGGGAGTCACGCAGTGCTGGATTGATGTGTTATTTGCAGGACCCATCGCCAATGGGAAATGCCTGTTTGCAAGATGAGCAGACCTATGTCTCATGCCATTTTGTCAAAAGCTGTCTGGCAGTTCTGGAAGGCAGATCTGATCAGCTATGCTTGAACGCATGTCAGGGTACGTAATATGCACCCGGCACCGAAACACGAAGTGACGTGCTCGTGCCATTTGAGCATGACATGACTTATGGACGCCTGTTCTTGAGCCAGACCAAAGTAAATAGTTTGCATCAGCTGATCAGCATCAGTGACGGTGAGGTGCGTCAATACACTTGGAATTTGCGTCTCGCTCACGGCGTTGAGGCAGGTCATCAGACGGGTGAGAGCTTCGGCCTGTGCAGTATCAGTAGATCGATTGCAGCAGGTTCTCCTGCCAAGCACCAGTAAAAAGCGGGACAGCCTACCTGTGTAGTCGAGCCTTTGCGGTGATCTCGCAGCTTTAGAAGCAAAGCTTCAGACTGCTTTTGAGCAGACATCTAGAGGCACACAGCATTTGCCCAAGCCTTTGCCGCAAGTGCGGTAGGTTGGCTGAGGCAGATGAGTATAGCTTGATCCGTACTACACCCGTACACCCGTACGTCTGAAGCTGGAGTTAGTAACAGTCGAGTGCTAACAGTTCTGCGCATCACAACAACGACAGAAACACTGGTATGGCAAAAGTTGTGCTGTATAGCACATCATGCGCATCAACACTGAAAATGAAGACGGACATCAGCAGGGTCAAGCAACTGCTTCACATCAAGAAAGTTGAGTACGAAGAGGTAGGTCGGTTGCCTCGAGTCTCTCACACACAGTAGGACTATGCCAGTTGGCGAGGCCGCTACATTGCCTTTCAGATTGACTTGGCCACAGAACCTCAGCGGCGGTCGGAAATGGTCGCTGCCAGCGACGGCGTCTCTAGCTTGCCTCAGCTGCATCTGAACAACAAGTATTTGGGAGACTGGGATACGTTGCAAGACATGGAGGACTTTGGTGAATTGGACACCGCCTTACAAGCCCCACAATAACACGTAAGATGACCTGCCGCCATGGTATCTGGTCTGTCTGAAGCTCAGCAATGTGCATTTGTTGTCATAATAATGTTTGAATTTTTCAGCTCATGATGAGCTAGGTAAGTGCAGGGGAGGTATTGTCTCGGTATGGCAGATTACTCGGAGCATCTGTGTCAGGTCTACAGTTACGTACTGTTGCATTGTATGCAGGTCAGCTATGCAGGAAGTTGCTCGCTTGAGACAACATACGCAGCAGACTGCAAAACTGCAGCAGCTTCAAGAAGGTAGCAGCTGCAACCGTCAGCTTGTTGCCCTGTTTCTGTAAGGAGAGACCTGTATCTGTGTCTGCAGAACTCAAGATTATGCGCAACTATCAATGCGACCTCCTTCTGCAGTCAGTCATACAACAGGTGGGCTGTTTTGTTGCTGCTTTACACATCTGAAAGCTAAGTTCCTTGCTGACATGAGACAACATATCAGGCACAGGACAGGCAACTGATCGCATGGGAACACAGCACAGGCCAAGTTTGCCAAGATCTTGCTTGGGAGAAGCTGCACACTGGCAACTGGAAGGCTGTTTCCCCAGTAAGTTTGCCACTAAGGCTGTGCAACTCTGTCCTCTCAAACTGTGCTAAAGCACTTCTTGTTCAAAGCGTCCCTGTCGAGTTCATCCCTGTGGTCTATACACAAGAGCTGCGTAATGCTGCAGGTATGGAGAGACCTTTTCAGCTATGCTTGCTTGGTTGCTGCTTTGGTGCATCTGCAGCAGCTTGATCCAAGCTTACACAAGGCCAGTGCACTCATCATGTCTGAAGGTGGCACTGGCACAGAGGCTGCGTCCAGCAACAATCCCAAAGCTGACAGCCCTCAGAAGGCTGTTGCCACTGCCATGCACGAGCTGGACATGGCAGCCATCATGGGTGGCCCCTTGTTCAGAGCAGAGATTGACAGCCTCATCTGTGCTGTGCAAAGCCTGCATCAGCAGCGCCTGGACACATCTGTGGCACGTACATCAGTAAAGAGACGCTTTGATGACATCAGCAGCTCAGACAGACCTGACAGTTGCTGCGAGCAGCGCAAGGCATCTGTGCACAGAAGCCAGACAAAGCAGCAGAGTAGTGACAACTTGCCTGGCAAGGTCAGCATCGCAAAATTTGCACATCATGGTGACAGTGGCAATGCAGCACAGCAGCAGGTTCAGCAGCTGGCAGCAGGTTCAGCAGCTGGCAGAAGCCCCAGCACTGCTTCCTCCTGGCTCTCTCCTGCCACACTGCGCCAGGGTGACAACGGAGCAGCTGCTCTCCATGGAAAAGTAAGGGTTCAAATTGCTGCTGGAATTCACCTGGCACACGAGCACTGAGTTGGAGCACAACAATCACAGTGCTCTAATTTTACAAACAAGAATTTCCTGCCAGCGCTGCATATGCAACCTGTTCACGTATTTTAAACCAAATCCTGTGCAGGAACCTGCAATAGCAGGTTGTATGTGCAGATTCAGTGTACGAAATAATCTCTTGTGCACAAAGCAGACAAGTCAAGCCAGTGGTTTCCCTATGTACATGCAGGTTCCTGGTGCAATACATGCTGGCACAAGACAAGGGGCAGCCGGTGGTGATAACAGGGGCCATGTCCAGCTGGCCTGCCCTCTCCAAGTGGCAAGACCTAGGCTACCTGTCCAGAGTGGCCGGCTTGCGCACTGTGCCTGTGGAGCTGGGCAAGCACTATCTGGCTGAAGGCTGGGGCCAGAAGCTCATGCTGTTTGCGGACTTTGTCAAGCATCACGTGCAGCAGGAAGCCTCAGATGCAGACACACACCCAGACCAGACCTTGCCCTCACCATGCAGCCAGGCAAGCCCTCTGAGATCAGCGCACAATTCAGAGTTAGTGCAGCAGGCAGCAGCAAGTGTGCTACCTAGCCTGGGCTGTCCCCAGGGGGCATCAGTACAATCACATGTGGACAGGACACAAAAGCACACTGGCGCAGATCAAGAAGCAGGCTGTGCATTGTCACACCAGGCCCAGCCAGAAACCAGGATTAGCGCTGATGCGCAGCTGCAGTCACTGGATCAAGATCATGAAGCACAGCAGCAGGTCTCCAGCAGCAGCCTGCCTCAGGCTGTCAGCGGGTACTTGGCTCAGCATCCTCTGTTTGACCAAATCCCTGAATTGCGCAATGACATTCAGGAGCCCATGTATTGTGCTCTAGGCGAGGGAGAGATGCAGAGCATCAATGCCTGGTTTGGACCTGCTGGCACTGTGAGTCCTTTGCTTCTCTATTGTGCACATGTCACTTTGTCACGTGCCATGCAGACACTACATCAGCAGTTGGTTATGCAGTGCTATCCACTTGCAAGTGATGTCATGGGCACTGTCTAGGTTGTCAGCGTCTGAAGGCTGGGCTCTGATGTCTGTTGAGACTTGCAGGGCTTGCTGTTATGCCTTTTTGACACAACTGCTGCCTGACATCATGCAGGTGACGCCCTTGCACCATGACCCCCATTACAACTTGCTAGCGCAGGTGGTGGGCACTAAGTATGTGCGTCTGTATCATCCCAAAGACTCTGCCAGCCTGTACCCATATCAGACTGGTCTCACACAGAACTCTAGTCAAGTTGAAGTTGATGACCCAGATTTTGAGGCGCATCCTGAGTTTGCCAACTTGTTGGCAACTGAGTGTATTCTGCAGCCAGGCCAAATGCTGTTCATTCCTCCTGGCTGGTGGCACTATGTCAAAGCGTTGTCTGTCAGCTTCTCTGTGAGCTTCTGGTGGCAGTGACAGGCAATAGAGTTGCTTGTCTTCTATATTCTGCATCCATGTCCTGATAAGCTGAATTGAACTCGTACATCCTTTTTTGGCTCTTGATATAGTGTTTTCACTCTTTTGTTCATCAAAAAGCTTGACCACGACAGGTTGCTCGGGTTGCAACTTCGTACCAAATGAATCAGACAATAACTACTAGTAGCATGGTGTACAGCAGTGAAGGTAACGGGAGTTTGACAGATCTGCACGTTTGTTGCCTAGTGCTCCCTGGGATGGAGCACTCAGGCTATACCTCGAGAATGGCCAGGCTTAGTTGCAAGTCTGTAAGACAGCTAAGAGTGTCTGCTCATGGCCCTATAGGAACTCAACATGCTTTTCCATGTCACTGATGATGCCGACCCATAAAACGTCTCTGGAGGTAGTGTCCTCTGAGGAGGCTCCCGAGGGCTAATAAAGTTCGGAACTCAATGTTTCCTTTTAGTGGTATGAACTCAAGGTTTCCGTAGTGAAGGTTTGCTCCAGCACATGACGAGTTGCACTCTCCATTTGGACATTTAATTGTGATTCACCATCACTCACAAAAGAAGGTATACAGTAGTTGAGACATACATTGCTGTGTCAGGCCTCGACAGTTAAAGGTCAGTAGGCTGTTGCCTTGTGTTGGAGCGTCTCTGATGGCATTTGATGCTGTCCATGCGTCTGGTGCTTAGGTCAAGTGAGGAACTTGCAAATTGCATTTATCAATTGACTTCAACCCTTGACATCCAGAGGTTGTGCTTGATTTGCAGCAGCGCTTTGCAACACAGGTCGCAGCAATGAAATTTTGGTACTGCCCAATGTGGTGTTTCTGATTCCAATGCTACCAGGTGCTGTCAGACAGTACAGTGACAGAGGTCTCAGCTGCAGCGTTCAGCCAGTGACCAGTATTTTAGGCATCATACAAGTATAAGCGTTTTGAGTTGATGCTGCTGAAAGACACTTCTCTTGGTTGTAAATCCACAAACAGCTTCCCAAACTGGCAAGGAAGCTTAGTGAATAGGAGACGCTTGGCTGCAGGGCGGTTGAGGGAATTGCAAGTCAACAGACCAGACTCATAGTCAATCAGTGGGGCGAGCTGTGTGTATGTGAACAACTGCTAACACATTCATGAAAGTGCACAGAAGACCTGGCAGCAATAACTCATGCTCTGCAGTGTGATCTTTTTGTACCAAGAGGGCGTTCTTTTCTCTTGAAACCAATACTGCCATTTTGTCATGACAACAGATGGCATGCCACACAAGCTCACAATCCTATGCTCCTGATATAGCAGTTCAGGTTGTTTGAGAATAGCTCATAGCTGCGTACACACCAGTTGTTAGCACAACAGGCCCAAATCAAGAGGCAGCTTGCGATGGTTATGGGCAAACACAATCTGCTCACCTGAAAGGCTGGCCTGGTTCGTAGAGAGGGTTTTTCATGACATACTCCACATATAAATTGCTGTAAATGTAGGTCAAGCAATCTTGCAGATTTCCAACAGTCTGATCTGTGTTGAAGACAATCTACATGACGCAGCACATTTCAACATTATCATGGCTTCTGTGCATGAGCAAAAGCAGATCTGTATGGTTGTTACCTTCAAACCTGATGGGGACTCCATGAAATGCAACTTGTAGTTGTTTGTGCGGAAGCTTTTGAATGAGCAGGAATTTCCAATGTTCAAAGGAGCTCCAAGCTGTGGCTTTGTTTCTGATCTGAAAGACCAAAGTGAAAATGATGGTGTATGGTGTATGACGACAAGGCAAAAGTTAAACAGCAGTAGTACTCTCAGTTTGTGACTATATTCAGCAGACCACAAAGCACAAATTTTGATCTCATTCACCTACATTCTTGGATCCATGGCTGCTGCAAATGTCTTCAGCGAGAAAAATAGTCCAAACATCATCTTCTGGTCATCCAAGGGGGTGCCTGCTCCTTGCTTGACTGACTTAGGTCTAGACCATTCTTGATAGAACAAGCAAGTGCCTTCCCGGTTGAATATGTAAAGATTATAGCATACCATTCGATCAAGCTGCTTGTGCAAGGTCGGTCAAGGTCGGTCAAGGAACTGTGATGACGTGCTGGAACAGTGATGACATGCTTTGGAACAAGTTGCCGACGAATCAGTGATACAAGCTAAACAACTCGTGTCCAAGCAATACAATCCCGGCGCGTCAGACACGAAGGGATGTAAGCGATGCTGCGGACGCGGCTATCTTGGCCCTATACATTGCACAGCTTGCACAGTTGACCGCATGCTGCTTGTGATTGACTTTGACCTGCTGTTTCGTATGCACAGCAGGACTGTCTCGTTGACTCTTCTTGTCACATATGTGCCGATACTTTTGCGTCATGATGTTGCAACGGTAGATAGTTCTTGCAAATAGGCAACCCAACCTGTTGCCACATGCGATGCATGCCATGGTCTACTCGCGTCGCGGCAATCACAGTGAGTTTGCCTTGTCGTACGTCCGTTTACATCAAGTCGTTTGCCCCAAACTTCACACCCCCAGCGCTCGGCTATCGCCGAAGGGTGAAACGTAACAAGAGAGCTGCTTTTAGATCTGGAGCTACCGCTAGCTCTGAGGTTAGTTGGACAAGTGTTTGCTGTTGCCCAACCACAACTTGGCATAAAGGCAAGCTTGAGGCCGCCATTCAGTTTGCAGGATGCTGGCAACGAAGGTTGGTTTGGTGCCAATGCTAGCAGAGTACGTGCTTTGCCTTTAGTAGCAGGAGCATCTGGCATTGTGGGAGTCCTCCTCAACAGGATCTTGTCTGGGGTGAGAGCCAGATTTCCCTGCATGTATGCCTCGATGTAACGGAGCCAGATGTGAGTTACAAGTCTGTCAAATTCTGCTTGCATGAAGGACTGCTACCAAAACATGAGTCATGCATGTGCAGAGATGGCTCATGCATATGTATCCAAGAAAAAGATCATCTTGCACCACGTGTGCTTGCAGGTGGCGCCTGTGGTGGATGCCAGCTCATCGCAGTCAAGGGCAGATGTGCTGGTCATTCTGCTCTCTGCTGTTTTGCTGCTGACAGGGCTGCAGTGGCTGGCATTGCGTCCAAAAGTCAAGCCGTCTGTGAGTATATCTGTACCCTGTGGCAAGTGCATCAAGCATCTTGTGAAGCACTTGCAGCGGTCTGCATATGTGGGCAACATCTTGTAGGTGGAACTGCATGGTGACCAGCTGGAGTACATGAAATCAGGCCTGTCCAGCAAGGCAGAGCAAGAGCTACAATGGTGAGCTGTGGGCTTTGTTTAACACAATTGCATTAGCCCTTGACCACCCACTAATGGTATAAACATCTGGCATTAGCAAACACAAGCACTGTGACACACTGATGCACACTCTGTTTCTTGAGGCTACGACTCAGCTAATCCGGGAGCTGAGCGGGCTGCAATACAGAGCGGGCTGCAATACAGGGCATGGCAGAGTCTGAAGGACTGCTCCACATGTCAAGCTGTGGTGATTCTATACAACAGCAGCTGTGTAATGCACATGGGGGCGGCAAGGGCAGGGCACAAGCCTGAGGATGCCCTGCTGGGTCCCATCTGCAGGCGGGCTATGAGCTCAGAGCAGGGCAACTATCTGGCCAATCTGGCACTTTACCCAGGCAGGTGCATAGGCAGCTGTCAAGTCCAGCATGAGTTTATCTGCTTTGCGGCACAGTCTGCCAGGTGCGTGTAAGTCTTCAGCCAATGGCCGTCTTGTTGGACGCAACAGGGTGTAGCTTGTGTTGCAGGCATTGCACCTGGTCTCAATGTCACTCTTGATGTGCTTGATAGACCAAATCCTTAAGAGAATCATGCCACATCAAGGGATGTTTACATCACATTGCTTGCTGTAACAGTGCATGTGATGATGCATGCATGCGTGCAGGGCGAGTGGAGTTCACCAGCTTCCTGCCTGAGAACACCCAGGCCGCCATCATTCAACCAATTGGCAGCCAGGGTGTGCTTATTGCAGCAAGCAACACACAAAGAGGCTTCACCCGCCTGGACCAGGTGCGTCCTTCTCCCTTTACAGTGCTGGCACACTTTGTACAACTTGCTAACATACAAGGTTTGCAAATCAGTGCATTGTGTATCTGACATGCAATATACAAAAGGAACATACAAAAGTGATGGCATATCTGGAGCTCTGCATATGCATTCTGCATCCAGCAGAGAGTGATGGATGCTCATGTTGCAGGCTTGGGCTTCAACCATTGCTGACAAATTGGATGCATCGCTAGAAGCGACGGAAGGATCTCAAACTTCAGAAGTAACAGCAGCTTCCACCACTAATTAGTTGTTTGTCCCGCTGTTCATCATGGCCAGGAAGAGAGATCATTAAGGCATCCACGCATCTCAACATGGTCGTAGATGCACTTGTTGCTTTACATGTGAGGTCTGTTGACAGCGGCTGATGCTTGACTTGCATAGACATGCCCATCTGTAGACTAGCATTAAACCATTGCAGCATACCTACAATTTATTGGCAGAATCTTCATGTTCATTGCAAAACTGATTCACTTCGAAAAATTCTCATAAAAAACGCTGCCGTGACAGTGCTCTCAATACAACATTCCAAGCTGCATGTGCATTTCAGCACTTCTACAAAACGATGGGGTCTGACCCATCATGAACAGCTGCCAAGGCAGCTACACCGAAATGGTGTCAAAATTCAGTTCACATTCAATGCAATTTGCTTCACTCGTGATGAATCAGTGGACACAACATGTCCACCTGTCACTTGTTCTACTTTTTGTTGGTGGGGATGAGTCTGAGGCCTGCCCGTACCACAAGGCTGAGGGCACCAATGCCTGTGCAGGCTGCCCACTGCACCGATGTCAGAGGAACTGTCTGGAACCATTTCCCACCATACTGCACTATCACAACCTGCAGCCACTCAGGTCAATCAGCCAATGAACAACAATTGCATTGTCGTTGTTACTTGTTGATGCAGTACTCAGATGTATAGATGCAGTAGCAGTCAGGACTGTCATGCCTAGCCTGAAGCAAACGCAGCATTTGGAGACGCCCCGCAGGTTGCATGATGCTACACATGCACTGCCTGTTTCCCATTGATGGGCGCACAATACAGCAGTGTGCTGAAACCTTACCTGCAGGGAGGCCTCTCCAAGCAAGATGGCAAGGAAGAGCTGATTAGACAGGAGGCCAGCCAGCACATTTGCCTCATCATACACCTTACGAGCATTCACCTGCAAAGACACAAACCCTATTCCATACACAGCTTGGCCTGAATTTGAGTGTTGTGATCCATCTTCCTGATGAAGTCTATGCACATCTTGTTCTGTTGCATGATCAAGAGTATGGCATCAGACTTGTGATGGTGCAGTTGTCCAATGCATCCAGCACCAATGGTGCAGAGACC
>JAABUW010006919.1_pt1 | contig 13930 bp, 16 predicted proteins | sample 5560081 | NCBI WGS metagenome assembly JAABUW01 (sample SAMN10711882, study PRJNA513363) | rock metagenome | isolation source: Antarctica rocks | place: Antarctica: Victoria Land, Knobhead sud
GGCGGACGTATACCTTGCCACGATCGGGGAGTGTCTGAGCCAAACCCTGACATGAGGTCCACTCGTCGACGGGCAACTGACCCACAGCTGGCACTACCGGGCGCTTGCTCGTTGACCCCGAGCGTTGCGTAGCGGCGCTTCTGGTCGTGCCACCAGGCGCCCGAAACGCGGCATAGTCGGACGTTCGTCACCGGCGGAGCGCCTGCATAGTTCTGCAGGTCGAGGCTTGCTCGAGGCTTCAGAATCCCCCGTAGGCGCGTCGGCGGCAGAGGAGCCCCGCCCCGAGGTCAGTAGCGTCCCCAGTTCCCGAAAGGGACGTTGAGCGGGCCAGCAGGTTCCAGTCGTAGTCACGGACCCCGACCGCGTACGCACATGAGTGGACGGTAATCCTCCGTCCGGCCGGGCGCTGACGCTCTGCCGGTCGGATTGTTGGGGCCGGTGTGTCGTAGCTTCCGGCTGGAGGCACGTCGGTGTGCGATTCTGCGGTTACTCCACACATGCGACAGCCCCCGGTTTGTGCCTGTCGACGCCGCCGTGCCGGATCCCGTCGTTGTCGATGGTGACGGCGCCCATGCGCGCAAAGTGCCACGACGTCGGGTCCTCAGACACGACTTCAGTACGGAAGCCGGCGCGGTGTAGGTCTTGGATAACAGATGGCGGCCAGCGGTTGTCGACGAGGGCCGACTCGGCGTCGGCATGGATTCGGGGCGCATCGATTGCCTCTTGCGCTGACGCACCGCGGACGAGGCTTGGGATGAGTTGTGCGGTGGATGAGATGATTTTGCGTCCGCCCGCGCCCCCCACTGCTGCGATGGGGCCGCGGCGCTTGTCCTCGACGATTACAGGGCTTACCGCCGGCATTCCTGGGGTGCCCGCCTTGATCCCGTTTCGGGCGCCGGGTCGGGGATCGAAGTACGTCATGCCGTCGTTCAACAGCACACCGGTGTGTGGTTCCAAGAACCGTGCACCGAAGCTATCGAGAATCGTCTGGGTGAGGGAGACCACGTTTCCTTCGCGGTCTACGGCGCTGATGTGTGAGGTGCAGCCCCAGCGGGCGGGTTCGCTGAGGTCGGGCCGATCGCGATTCGACTGTTCACCATCGTGGGTTACTGGGTTCGGTCGCGGTTCTCCTGCGGCATGGGCTTGCCATAGGTCTGCCGCATACCGGTGAGACAGGAGCGCCTTCCACGGCACGTCGACGTCTGGGTCGGCGGTCATCCACCTCATTCTGTCTTCGTGTGCCAGCCTCATAGCCTGCGCCCAGGCGACGGCCTCATTCTCGGCTCGTTCTGCTTCACGGGAAGCGATGTCGAATAGGTTGAGGATTTGCAGAACGGTGGATGTGCCGGTCCGCCTGGTACCGACGATACGGGCGCCGTGGAACGTTCCTTCCAGCGGGGTCTCATGGATTACGGGGCGATAGCTGGCGAGGTCCTCGGTGGTGAGAATGCCGCCACCTGATCGAACGTAGTCGACGATTGCCGCGCCGACCCGACCGCGGTAGAACACGTCTGAGCCCTGCTCGGCGATAGAGTTGAGTGTTTCGGCGAGGGCGGGCTGGCATAGTCGGTCACCGGGCGTCAGGCTTGGTGGCCGTAAGGGGAATCCGCCGGGGAGGAAGAGCGCGGAGCAGCCGGGATCACGCGCGAGTTGGCGTGCCTCTTGGACGATTGCGGCTGAGGTGAACCAGTTGACCTCGATTCCGTCGGCTGCCAGTTCGATGGCCGGCGTGATTACGTCGCGCAGCCGCAGGCGGCCCAGCTGGCTCTGTGCCGCGCAGAGGCCGGCTACTGTTCCTGGGACTCCGACCGAGCGTGGGCCTAGGAAGTTTTCGTCTCCTTCGACTGCCGGCCACCCGTACAGGCTGGCCTGGCGCGGTGGGTCGGCCAGCCGGAACATGTCAGGAGCAGCGGCGAGCGGGGTGGTGATCGGCGCTTGGACGACGACGTATCGCTGTCGATCGCGTAGCCCGGCGACGAGCCAAGTTCCCCCGCCGAGGCCGCTCATCTGCGGTTCGACTACGCCAATGGCAAAGGCGGCTGCGACCGCCGCGTCGACTGCGTTTCCGCCGCGTCGCATCATGGCGACACCGGCTTCTGCCGCCCGCCTGTCTGGCGCCGCGATCATTCCAGCGCGGCTCGTGGCGTCAGCCTTAGCTGGGCATGTCATCGAACAGTCCTCGTCATCGTCGACGCATTGAACGACCCAAGACCTCGCGGAGGCCTGCAGCGCCGGCGCTTTGTCACGTCTACGCTCCTCGCCTTTTCGCCTCGCAGCGGTCGAGTGTTTGGTGGCGGTGGGCCGAGGTGACTTACTTGCAGCCGCCCGTCGCGGCCTTGTCGGCGAAGGCGGGGTCAATGGCAGCTGCGATATCCTGCGCCGAAGGGGCGGCCGGGATCTTGCCCATTTGCTCCAGGAACTGCCCGGTCTTTACCAGCACCTTCGCATAGAGACCCGAACCCGGATCGCTCGTTGTGCCGAGCCCCTTTGCTCCGATCTCCTCCGCGGTGGGCCAGTAGGGCCAGTCCGCACCGAGCTTGACTACCTCCGGCGTGTTTGGCTTTCCTCCGGCGTAGTCTCCTGCCGTGTTCAGCACCTGTGTGGCGTTCGCACCCTTCACCATGCTGGCGGCCTGCGAGATGGCACAGACGTAGGCTTGAACGACGTCGGGGTGCTTCTTGATCAGCGTTCCGTTCACAGCGATCCCATTGACTCCGGGATACCCAGACTGGACCATATCGGCACTCGTCGTGACGATGTGACCTCCGGCGCTGGCCATCAAATGGGGGTAGGGCTCGCTGACCCATCCACCGTCGATGCCCCCGGTCTTGTACGCCGCTAGCATCGCGTTTGGCTGCATGTCAACGAGTTTCACCTTGCCATCCAGCCCGTTCGCCTTGAGCCACCCGTGGAACGAGAAGTCCTCGGACGATCCGATCTGCGTCCCGAACGTGCGCCCCGCCATATCCTGGGGGCTCTTCAGGCTGTTGCGGACCGCCAGGCCGGCGAAGTCGTAGTACTGCGCCCACACGACCTTCATGTTGGTGTGCTTGGCGATGGCGGCGACAACCGGCGGATTGCCGACCCCGCCAACGATGCTGAGAGCGCCGGAAGACAACGCCGCCAAGGCCGCCGGGCCGCTGTCGATCGAGCGGAAGTCGAGTTTGGCTGGAACCTTCGCCTGGAGGCTCTTCTGGGTCGCCAGGATCGTCTCGGGCAGCGGGGTGGGCTGCTGCCAGTACGACACGACGATCTTTGGCTTTGAGGCGCCCGTCCCGCCGGTCTTGCTGCCGCCGCTGCACGCTCCCGCGAACACGGCGAGTAGGACCGCCGCTGTCGTCGCGGTTACGGCGCGTGCCACCGTGTGTCGGCTGCGTGTACCTGCCGGGCGGAGGTGTAGTGCACTCCTAGGCATGAGGGAATCTCCGTTTCATCGTCGTAACGTTTCTGCTGGGGGGTTCGGCGGCGGCGCCAGCCGGTGCGCGTGGCAACTGGGTTTCGGTTGACCACACGGTGCTACGCGCGTTTCGCCGCGCCCGCCGGGTCAAGCCGCCGCAGCAGCAGCCGTAAGGCGCTGTCCATGACCAGGCCAAGTACACCAATGACGAGGATGGCTGCGAAGATCAGCGCCGTATCGAGGAAGTTGCCGGCGGTCAGGATGACGTATCCGAGTCCGTTTTGGGCCGCGATCATTTCTGCGGCTACGATGCTTGTCCAGCTGACGCCAATGGCCAGCCGCATCCCAGTCACCACCGTGGGCAGGGCTGCTCGGACCCGGACGTGCAGCATCGTGTACCGCTCCGACGCTCCTAGCGAACGGGCTGCGTGCAGTAGCTCCGGCTCCACCCCGTCCAGGCCGGAGATGGTGGCGATCGTCATCACCGGCACCACCCCGATCAGGATGAGAAGCACCTTCGGTAGTTCACCGATGCCTGCCCACACGATAAGGAGCGGGATGAAGGCGAGCGGCGGCAGCGGCCGGGTTAGTTCGATGAAAGGGTCGATGGCGTTGCGCACGACTCGCACGCCGGCCATGAACGCGCCTAGGGAGATGCCGATCGTCGCTCCTACTGCGAAGCCCACGGCGATGCGCAGCGCGCTATAAAGTGCGTGACCCCACAGCGGTAGGCCATGGGACGGGTAAGGGTGAGTCGTATACTTCACCAGGGCGGCAACAACCGCTACCGGAGTCGGCAGTGTCACCGGGTCTCGTACGATGACCGCCGAAACGAACTCCCACAGGACGACGCCAACGCAGATGCTGGCAAACGCTGTTAGCGGGCGTCGCATTTGGGTGCGGGCGTCGCGACGCTCCTCAATACCCGGCGTGGCAATCGCCGCGATGGGCGTCGACGATGGGCCGCCACTCAGCTGAACAGTCGAGTCGCCTGCAGCTCGGTTAGTCTGATGGGTCGTCACTGCGCACCCCCTTCTCGATAACTGACCGGATCTCCATCCGGACCTGTGAGTAGTCGGGGCTGTCGATGAGGGAGTAGTGGCGCGGACGCGGCATGTCTACCGAACGGATATAGTCCAGGCGCCCGGACTTTCCCGCCATGATCACGACCCGGTCGGCGAGCAGCGTGGCTTCTTCGACGTCATGGGTAACGAAGACAATGGTCATCCGGCGAAGCTCCCACAGCTGAAGCAGAAACTCCTGCATCTGTCCCCGCGTGATCGCGTCGAGGGCGGCAAACGGCTCGTCCATCAGCAGCACCTTCGGCTGGTTGACCAGCGCACGGGCGATGGACAGGCGCTGCCGCATGCCTCCGGAGAGCTGATGCGGGTACTTCTTGGCAACCCGGCGCAGCCCGACAACCTCGAGGAGGTCGAGAGCCTGCTGCTTCGTCGCGTCAGTGACCTTGTGCTGGGCCCGGGGACCGAACATGACGTTGTCTATAGCTGTCAGCCAACCAAACAGTGCCGGCTGCTGAAAGATCATGCAACGATCAGGTCCGGGCCGCCGAACCAGCTGGTCGGCGAGCCTGACACTGCCCGCGTCAGCCGGGAGAAACCCGCCGATGATGTTGAGCAGCGTCGACTTCCCACAGCCCGACGGACCGAGCAGGCAGAGGAACTCGCCGCCGGCCACGTCCAAGCAGACATCGTCTAGAACGACATGGCGAAGTGTTCCGCGTCCATAGACCTTGGTGACATGATCAACCGTGATCGGTGCTGCGGATATGACCTGCTGTGCAGGAGCTCCAACGCTCACCGGGCCTCCGAATCCATTGCCTCGGCAGTCCTCGTCGCCGCGGATTGCCTATCGCGGCGCGCCGGCAGCGAGCCACACCCTAAGACCGTTCCGCGGCGACCGTCTCGGAATGCGCCACACATCTGTGCCTCCCGCCACCAGGCATCGGCCCGGCTTGAGGACATGCTGGCACGCCTCGACCTCCGATACAAGACCCTGATACGATCTTTGATACAAAATCGCGACTCCTCTGGCGGCGCGAGTCGGTCAAGACGGCGAAGGTGAGAACCATGGGCTGGCATAGCTACCTCACCCACCTCGAGTGCTCACGCTGCCACGCCATCGGCGACGCCGACGTGGTCACCAACACCTGCGCGTGCGGTGCTCCAATGCTGGCCCGCTACGACCTTGACGCCCTGAGGCGGGAGGTCCCACGCTCGACGATCACCGATCGACCGCACACCCTATGGCGGTACCGCGAGATGCTGCCGGTCCGCTCCGAGGGCAACGCCGTCGGCTTCGGAGAGGGCATGACACCAGTGACGGCTGCTCCCGTCCTCGGCAAGCAGATCGGCGTGTCGCAGCTTCTCGTCAAGGACGAAGGCGTCTTGCCGACCGGGACGTTCAAGGCGCGTGGAGCGGCGGTCGGGATCGCGCGTGCGCGCGAGCTGGGCATTGAGCGCGTAGCGATGCCCACCAACGGCAATGCCGGAGCCGCATGGGCCAGCTATGCTGCCCGGGCCGGGATCGAGACGCTGATCGCGATGCCAGTGGATGCCCCCGCCGTCACTCGAGTCGAATGTGCCCTGGCCGGCGCACGCCTCTACCTCGTCCAGGGACTGATCGGCGACGCTGGCCGCCTAATCGGCGGGGCGGTCGCTCGCGACGGTTACTTCGACGCCTCGACGCTGAGGGAGCCCTACCGGTTAGAGGGCAAAAAGACTATGGGCTTAGAGATCGCTGAACAGCTCGGCTGGCACACGCCAGACGTGATCGTCTACCCAACCGGCGGCGGTGTCGGGCTGATCGGGATCGACAAGGCCCTCACCGAACTGCGACGACTCGGGTGGCTCGACTCAGACAAACAACCTCGGCTCGTCAGCGTCCAGGCAGCCGGATGTGCACCCATCGTCCGTGCGTTCGACTCAGGTGCCGAGGTCAGCCAGCCGTGGCCGGATGGCAAGACGGTCGCCTTCGGCATCAACGTCGGCAAGGCGCTTGGTGACTTCCTGGTCCTTGACGCCGTGCGTCGCAGCGACGGCACCGCAGTCGCCGTCGAAGACGACGCAACCATGGAAATGCAGCGCCGCTGTTACGCCGAAGAGGGGCTGTTCGTCTGCCCAGAAGGGGCAGCTGCGCTCGCCGCAGTGGCGCAGTTACGCGAATCGGGTTGGATCAAAGATGGTGAGAGCGTGCTAGTCCTCAACACTGGCACTGGCCTGAAGTACGCTGATCTAGCGACCGTCAACGCACCCACTCTCGCGGCAAACGGGGAGATCCCCTCAAGAGTCTGAAGCTGTCGACAAGGGAGCGAGCGCCAATGAGTTCGGAGGTCGGTTCGGTCCTTGTCCGGAATACTCTTGCGACGCAGGCCTATGAACAGGTACGCCGACGTATCGTCGACGGTCGGCTGGCGGCCGGATCACGGGTAGTCGTCCGACCATTATGCACCGAACTGGGTCTGAGCCCAACGCCCATACGGGCAGCGCTGGCAGCGCTCGAACGCGAGGGGTTCCTGGTAGCCACCCCACACCGGGGATACACGGTTCCCCAGATCAGCTACGACACGATGCGCGACATCTTCGAGTTGCGTGAGGCACTCGACGGGATAGCCGCAAGGCGGGCAGCAGCTGGTCCCTCCCACAGACTTAGTCGCGAGCTCCGTCGGCTCCTCGACCGCCAGCGAAAAAAGATCAGCGCTGGTGGCCTGTCCGCCTATAGCGACCTCGATCTGACCTTCCACCGGCAGATTTGGGAGGCGTCAGGAAATACCCGACTGCTCGACGTCGCCGAGACCCTTTCAGGACAGGTACGCCTGGGATCCGCTAATTCCTCCCAAGTCCCCGGGCGGCCGCCTCTTGCCTTGGACGAACACCTCGCAATCATCGAAGCTCTGGAATCCGGCGACGAAGAGGCCGCGGCGGCAGCAGCACGAGCACACGTCCGTAACGCCGCCGTCGCACTACAGGACCACTTCGGCCAAGGGGACCCTCCAAGCGCCTCTGACAGCCGCTGGCCGACTCGCCTCGCCGCCAACGGCTGACGGTTTGGCAAGCGGCGAGGTGCGAAGGTGACGGCGCGGGGCATGGCTTGCGCCTGCAAGGATCTAGAGCGCAGGCTCGGTCGTGTCGGGTCAGGTGGGCGAGATCACCCCTGCACGGGCTAATCCGACAGTGCCGGGTGGATCGCCAAACAAGTCACGGACATCGAACCCGTCTGACGCGCAGAGACTCCCCGTTGCTTGCCTGCTCGCCGGGCTGTTAGCGCGGGAGGCGCACTGCCCTGCGCGATGGCACGCAGAGGCGGCATCTGGTGGTCGTCCTGTCATCGGCGCGAGCGGGCGCGCTGACCCAGCGAGCGACGCAAGATCAAACACCGGGTCGCTCAGTCGTGCGGCAGGGTGGCGAAACTCGGCAGTCACTTCGAGCCTCGCCGCCGTCGCGACGGCGAGGACTGCTGGGGCGCTGAGGAACGCCATCACTCTAGCCGCGACAGCCGTCCAGAAGACCAGGTTACGCGCGCCACGAAGGCGTCCCGCAATCGCTCGTTTCCGCTACAGCGGCCAGCAGCGGCTTCGAGATCTACGCGCCGAGCGTGACGCTTGTATCGGAACTGGCGTACGGAAACAGCGTGTCGCCGCAGCCTGGCTGGGTGGTTGCGTCACATGGGATCCGCATGCGAGACGATCGCGTGGTGCGGATCGAGCTCGTGGGCATGGAGTGCCCTGTCCTGCCGGGCGTCACGGTGGGCGTCCAGCGCGGGTCCGAGGTCGTCGACGAGCGGCCAGCGAACGGCGAGCTTCTGACTTGGCAGCTGGACGTTCGGGTCGTCGAGGGCGCTGGAGACCTACGTGGTCCGTACGTACACGGTCGGCCGGGCGCGCGCTTCCTCTACATGTCGTGGCTACGACCTCCTGCCGGCATGTTCCGCCGCGCCAAGCTGATGCTCAACGAGGTGCCCGCAGCGCTGCTGGCCGAGGACTCGGGGTCGGGTGTCCGCGGTCTCGTCCGACTGGCCATGTCCAACGGCACTCCACTCTGCGCCGCGGTCCGCCCACCCGTGGTGACCTGGTCCGCGCTTTGAAACCTCGCCCCGCCAGCGCCGTGCCCGCAAGGGATCGTCAATCGGAACCCATCATCACCTCTCCGGTGGGGTTGCGCTTGCCGACCGTGGCAGGCTCATCACCGTGCTGACAGCGGGCATCGACCTTGCGGCCCAGCCAGCCAAGACCGGTGCCGTCCTGGTGGACTGGTCGACTGAGCCACCCACCGTGGTGCAGGCGAGCAAGAATGTAGCCGATGAAGAAATCCTCACCCTGCTCAGAGAAGTAGCCGCGCAGCAGGGACGTGTGGGCATCGACTGTCCTCTCGGCTGGCCGCGGGCCTTCGTAGCCTTCGTTGCCGCTCACGCGGCGAACCGGTCGCTGCCCACGATGGAACCTGGTACTCAGTCGCTGAGACTTCGGGCCACGGACCTCGCCGTGTACCGACGAATCGGCCGGCCTCCGCTGTCGGTGAGCACAAACATGCTGGGGGTCACCGCCCTGCGCGCGGCCCGCTTGCTGGCGGAGTTGCGTGACTGCGGCATGGCGGTGGATCGGACGGGCCGGGGCACAGTCTGTGAGGTCTATCCCTTCGCCAGCCGCTTCGCGTGGAGGTTGCCGACCGGGGTGCGGGACCTGACCGGGCTCCTCAACCGGATACATCTGGCGGTAGCACCTCCCGAGCGGGCGCGACTCGACAATGAACACATCTTCGACGCGCTCGTCGCGGCTCTCACAGCTCGGGCCGTGGCAGTGGGAGCCACCGACCCGCCCCCACCCGAACAAGCGGACCTAGCCGCAGAAGAAGGGTGGATTCACGTCCCATCATCTGGCCACGAGATCCCCCAACTCACGCACCGCTGACCGATCCCTCATCAGAATCGCTGCTCGGCGATCCCGCCGCACCCGCGCCTGCCCGGTTACCGGAGTGACCGATGTGCACTGGTTGCCGATGATCGACGACCTTGGAATGCTTCGTGCATGTCTTCTCTGCCGGCGACGTTCGCCGAGAACGTGATCGACCAGCCGGTCCGCGCCCAGTTCGAGGTGTTCCTCGACGAGCACCGCGCTCAGCTCAATGGCTGCTTGGATGGGCTGACCGAGGAACAGGTGCGCCGGTCGTTGGTGCCCTCGCGGACCACGTTGCTGGGCCTGGTGAAGCACGCGACCTTCGTCGAGAAGGTCTGGTTCGACGAGGCCGTCACCTGCCGCTCCCGTGCTGAGATCGGCATCCCTGCGACGCCAGACGAGTCCTACATCATTGATGACGGCGACACCATCGCCACGGTCCAGCGAGGCCACCGCGAGGCATGCGAATCATCACAGCGCGCGACCTCATCGCTCGGGCTGGACGACACAGTCCACGGCAACCGGCGCGCCCCGCTACCGCTGCGCTGGGTGTACCTGCACATGCTGCGCGAGCTCGCACAGCACTGCGGGCACGCAGACATCCTGCGCGAGCAGCTGATAAACGAATAGCGCGCGCTGGCGACCGCTCGTGCCGCGATTCGGGCCAACGCGAAATGCCTCGTAAGCGGATCGGCGGATTCTGGCGGTCATCGCAACAGCAGGTCGCCGATGAGTTCGATCGGCTTCTTAAACGCTAGTCGTTTGCGGGGTCGGTCGTTGAGTTCCTGAGCGACCCAGTCGAGATCTTCGCTGCTGTGCACGCTGAGGTCGGTGCCCTTCGGAAAGTATTGGCGCAACAGGCCGTTGAAGTTCTCGTTGGTGCCGCGCTGCCAGGGCGAGTGCGGGTCGCAGAAGTAGATGTCGATGCCGGCGTCGACGGAGACCTGTTTCCAGTCGCGCATCTCCGGTCCTTGGTCCCAGGTCAGCGACAGGCGCAGCGATTCCGGCAGCGTCTTGATCTTCGCGGCGAGCACGTCGCGGACCTGCTCGGGCTTGTAACCATCGGGTAGGTGCAGCAGCATCGCGTAGCCGGTTTGCCGTTCGACGAGGGTGCCGATCGCGGTCTGGTTGCGCTGGCCGATGATCAAGTCTCCCTCCCAGTTGCCAGGCACGGCACGGTCCTCAACCTCGGCCGGCCGCTCGGCAATATTGATCATGTTCGGGATCCGGTTCTTACGCTGGCCAACCTTGCGGCTCGGGCGCCGCAACGCCCGCCCAGTGCGCAGACACACCGCCAAGTCACGGCGTAACGCGCCGCGGGACTGCACGTAGATCGACTGGTAAATGGTCTCGGTGGACACCCGCATCTCCGGGTCGTCGGGGAACTCCACGACCAGCCGGCCAACGATCTGCTCCGGCGAGTACTTCTTCTCCAGATCCTGCTCGACCTTCTCACGCAGCGCCAAGTTGACCGCCAGCTTCGCCAGCTTCGGTCGGCCGGCACGCTCGTAGGCCAACGCATGCGCCGCCGTCGACCGGTAGCGACCCTGCCCGTCGACGTTGCGCTCCAGCTCGCGGGAGATCGTCGATGGACTGCGCCGAAGGCGGCTAGCGATCGAACGCATCGACTCGCCCGCCGCACGCCCGAGCGCGATCTCCTCCCGCTCGACGAAGTTCAGGCAGCGGCCCCTCAACTGTCGACCGCGCCGCGGGCGTACGCCGCCCGCCTCGGCCAGCACGCGGCGCCCGGTCCGCCGGCTGGTGTCGATGACCGCGACCGCATCGGTGATGAAACCGCCGTCGGCCATCACCTGCCAAAACTGCTGCAACAGGTCCGGACGAATGAAGATCGAATACTCAGCCACGACAACACCCAATCAGTAGGTGTTGCGATCACCGCGCGAACCCGAGGAACGTCCTGCGGGACACCCAAGACCGTTGGCAGGAGCGTCAAACATGGCCGGTTCTCACGGCGACGTCGATTCCCAGAAGACCCGCCCGCGATAATGCCCGGTGATCGTAGCCTAACCGGTACAGTCGTTCGGTGGCCAGAATGCTTGTGGGGTATGCCCGCTGCTCGACCGATCAGCAGGACCTCACCGCCCAACGCGACGCGCTGACCGCACTCGGGGTGAAGCCGAACCGGATCTACGTCGACCACGGCCTCACCGGCACCAACCGAGCACGACCCGGCCTGCGCGAAGCGCTCGCCGCGTGCCGATCTGGCGACACCTTGGTGGTGACCAAGCTCGACCGGCTCGCCCGATCCCTGACCGATGCCCGCAACATCGTCGAGGAACTCACCGAAGCTGGCGTGAAGCTCAACATCGGCGGGTCGCTGCATGACCCGACCGACCCGGTCGGCCGGCTGCTGTTCAACGTTCTCGGGATGATCGCAGAATTTGAGTCCGACCTCATCAGGATGCGGACGAGGGAAGGCATGAAGGTTGCCAAGGCCAAGGGCCGGCTGCGCGGTAAACAGCCCAAGCTCAAACCCGCGCAGGAAGCCCACCTGGTCGAGTTGTGGCGCGCCGGCAAGCACACCAGCGCCGAGCTGGCCGAGCTGTTCTCCGTCGCCCGCTCCACCGTCTACCGCGCCGTACAGCGAGCCGGAGACCCGAAGCCCGCTCGGGCTCGCAAGACGTGAGCGGCAGCCATGTCTACGTCGATGAGACCAAGCGCCGCGGCTACCTGCTGGTGGCCGGGGTCGTCCTGCCGGAAGATCTCGATGCCGTCCGTCGGGTCCTACGCGGCCTGGTGCTGCCCGGCCAGCGGCGGCTGCACATGAAGGACGAGAGCGACTCACGTAAGCGCTCCATCGCGACCGCGATCTCGGTCAGCGACGTGCAGGCCACGATCTACGATGCCGGTCGGCGCTACCGCAACGAACGCGAACGCCGTGCGGCCTGTCTGCGCGCCATCGTCGAGGACGCCGCTCGGCGCGGAGACGCCGTGCTCGTGCTCGAGCAAGACGACTCACTCGTCAGCTGGGACAACCAGCACCTGATCGAGTTCACCCGCGCCGCCGGCTGCCGTGACACCCTCCGCTACGAACATCGGCGAGCCGTAGCCGACTTGGCGCTCGCGATCCCGGACGCGATCGCCTGGTGCTGGGCCAAAGGCGGCGACTGGCGACGACGCGTTGAGCCGATCGTGACCAACGTGCGAGAAGTCTGAGCAACCCAGACAAGCGCGAAGCCCGAGCGCCACGGTCGTCCGGCCGGGTCTCGGGCTCACTTCCCGAAGCTCAACGCAACGGGCTGAACCAAGTGTAGAGCACCCGCGCTCCTGCCGTCATCGCAATGAGTTGGCGTGACTGGGAGGGCAAGGGGACCAGATTCGCTCCGCTGCTAAGGAGACCCCAAGTGGTCGGGAACGGCGATCTGGTCGGCGTGGCGACGTGGCCGGCCAACAGGCTGCCCCGCGGCGGTCCACAGCAGAAGTGTTGGGAATGCCGGCGGCGATGTCAGCGGTGCGGGTGAACCGGCCGGTCAGGTCTGGGTCAGCAGGGTCAGGAAGGCTGCGGGGGTGTAAACCGGGATCTGCCCGGTGAGGCCCAGCAGGTCGGAGTCGCCGGAGACGATCACGGCCGGAGCGGCCTCGGCCAGGCAGATCAGGTAGTCATCGTTGGGGTCCGGTGAGCGGACGGAGGGGGCGTTGTCCGGGTCGTCGATGATCCTGGCCTGCAGGCGCAGTACGTCCAGCAAATCTCGCGCCTCGTCCGGGCTGACCCGACTGGCGATCTTCCGATAGCCCAGGACACGCTCGAGCTCGCCGAGCAGTGCCGGGGACACGATCAGCTCATAGGCGCCGTCCAGCCAGGCCCGCAGCAGGGCGGCCGGGGTGCCAGCGCGGGACAGGACCGCCGAAACGACGACGTTCGGGTCTAGGACCGCCTGCACGCCGGTGGGATCTCAGCTCGTGCCGGGTCGTGTCGCGTGCTGGGCCTCGATGGCCAACGCCATCGCCTCGTTCTCCTCGAGGTCGTTCTTGGCCCATAGCCGCTCCAACAGGTCCAGACCCAGAGCCCGCCGCAGCGCCTCTTCGATCACTTCGCTGTCGCCCTTGCCGGTACGGGCAGCACGGACCCGCACTGCGATCAGCACCCGCTCGTCGATCGTCACCGTGGTACGCGCCTTAGACATAAACGCATCATAACATCATGATGCGTCAGTACCGAGTGTGTGAAGTAGGGCTGGCTCGCCCTGCAGGATGGTGTCGGGCAGCGAAGCCCCCGGCGCAAGCGCATCCTCTCGGCCGCTGAGGTGCTGGCGCTGCACCCGGGGCGCGGCCAGCCGCTGATCCAGACCATCCCCTGGTATGAGGGAGGCGCGTGCGGGCCGCTAGGCGGCACCGTCTCGCCGGAGGTTGCCGGGATGGCCTCCGGGTTCCGGAGCTGTTTGCCGGTGACGCGCCCGTGGGCGAGGGCTCCGAGCAGGGCCGCGGTCGCCGTCACGATCTGCGGGCCGTGCCCGGCCAGGGCGAGGACGTCAGCGGTGACTTCCGGCCGGGAGACCAGGGTGTACCGGGCCGGCCTGTTCGGCCGGCCCCGACCGGTCATGCAGGTGGGTGCGCTGCCGCCTGCGCAGCCTGCTTCAGTGCCCGGTCGAGGTCGCTGCGGGTGA
>JAABUW010006921.1_pt1 | contig 13928 bp, 13 predicted proteins | sample 5560081 | NCBI WGS metagenome assembly JAABUW01 (sample SAMN10711882, study PRJNA513363) | rock metagenome | isolation source: Antarctica rocks | place: Antarctica: Victoria Land, Knobhead sud
ACCCGGGCGCCTCGAGCTCGACCGTGCCGAACAGCGTCTGCAGCCGGCGCGTGCGCCGGTCCTTGAGCGGCTGCAGTGCCCCGCATGCCGGGCAGACCCGGTGATAAGCCGCATGCTCCGCCACCGGACCGCACAGCATGCTCGCCTGCAGCCTGGCCAACAGCGTCTTGCTTGCGGCGAGCACGAGGCCGGTCTCCGCAAGCGTGCCGCCCCCCCGGACGGCTGAACGTCACCAGCTCCGTCGTCGTCACCTCCCCCGCGCTGGTCCGCGCCCCAAGTCGCACCGTCCACCGCATCACGCCTGCCGCCCTCGTGGTCAGGCATCAGGCAGATCAATCCACACAGGGTAGGCAAGCAGGCTGCCCCAGGTTTTTAACACTCCCAGCGGCGTCCTCGGCCCACAAAGTGAGGCTGCCGCGCCGGCGCAGGCCTGCTTCATAGGCCGGCCAGTTCTGCACCTTGAACGACATCTTCGGGATGGGGTGACGGCGATCGGCGTTGTGTTTGTGCGGCATCGGGGCGGTTAGAACCAGAAAGGGAACGGCATCCTACCACCCCTTCAGATTATCAAAGTGCACCAACGCCCTCATGTGCGCTAATGAACGCAAGCGGAACCGGCATCGAAGGGCGCTCGCCGGGTCAGCCCATCATCGCATGTTGCACCTGCACGCAGGCGCCAAGCACGCCGCCATAGACCGTCTGCGCCAGCAGCGCGGCCAGCGGCGTCTGGTAGCCGTAGTTCATCGCCAGGAAGCCCGGCGGCTCCAGCTGGCGGACCCGGGTGGCGCCGTCGTGTTCCGACGCCATGCGCGGGTGGACGTAGGGCAGCAGCGGGATGGCGCACACAAGCAGGAACGCGCCGTGGACCAGGCCGAGGATGGCGCCCAGCCACCAAGTGTAGATTCCGACGCTGGCGAAGAACAGGAAGTACAGGAACGCGAACGCCCAGCCGCCCGCGATGTAGAGCACGAAGCCGAGCACCGTCGCCCGGCCGCGGTTGCCGCTGACGGCGGACCCCATCAGGAAGGTCAGGCTCATTCGCGACATCCCCAGGCTTTGGCTTGCCTGCAGGATACTCGCCATCGCCGTGGTCGCCACCAGTCCCCACAGCACCAGGGACCACATCATGTAGAAGGTCATGGCCCGTCTCCTGCCTTGTTTCCGGCGACGGCGCGCGCGTGCCCGGCCCTCTCGATCGCAAGGGCCACGTTGACCAACCCGACATGCGAGAAAGCCTGCGGGAAGTTGCCCAGCGCCGCCCCGGTCCGGGTGTCTATCTCCTCCGCGAACAGACCGAGGTCGTTGCCGAACGAGAGCAGGTGGCCGAAGCCCTGCTCGGCCAGTTCGACCTCCCCGCTTTGCGCCAGCTGCTCCAGGTTCCAGAAGCTGCAGATGCCGAAGGCGCCCTCGTCGCCGGCCAGGCCGTCCGTGCCAGCCTCGTACCGTTGCAGCAGCCCGTCCTCGCCCAGCCGCTTGCAGACCAGGGCGCGGGTGGACCGGACGCGGGGGTGCCCGGCATCGCGGTAGCCGACACTCGCCATCAGCAGCAGGCTGGCATCCACCGTATCGCCATCCAGCTCCGCGGTGTAGGCGCCGATGGCCTCATTGAAGCCGCGCGCCTCAACCAGCGTGGCGATGGCGTCCCGCTCCGCCTCGTACTCGCCCGCCTTGGCGCCCAGGTCAACGGCGCCTAGCCGGTGCAGCGCCAGCAGCCGGTCCAGCGCTGTCCAGCACATCACCTTGGAGAAGGTGAACTGCCGCGGCGCCCCGCGCACCTCCCAGATGCCGCTGTCCGGCTCGCGCCAGGTCTTGCGGATGACCTCGCCCAGCCCGGCCAACATCTGCCCGCCCGCCTTGTCTATGGTCCCGCCAACCGAGGCGTAAGTCCAGGCCGCCAGCATGACCTCGCCATACACGTCATTCTGCTGCTGGCGGAACGCGCCGTTGCCGATGCGGACCGGGCGCGACCCTTGGTAGCCCGCAAGCTGCGGCAGCTCCGCCTCGATCAAGTCGCTGCGGCCGTAGATGTCGTACATGATCCGCAGGCGCGGCTGGGTCAGCCGGGTTGCGTGCAGCATCCACTCCAGGAAGGCGGCGGCGACGTCCTGGATGCCCAGCCCGACCAGCGCCTGCATCGTCAGCCCGGCGTCGCGCAGCCAGCAGTAGCGGTAATCCCAGTTGCGCTCGCCGCCGATCAGCTCCGGCAGGGATGTCGTGGGCGCGGCGACGATGGCGCCCGACGGCGCGAAGCTGAGCAGCTTGAGCGTCACGGCGCTGCGGACCACGGCGGCGCGGTAAGGGCCGTCATACCTCACCTGGGCTGACCATCGTTCCCACCAAGCCGCCGTGTCCGCCAGCCGCGCGTCCGCCTCCGCGCCGAGCGGCGGGACGACAAGGGGTTCGTCATGGGCGTAGGACAGGCTGAAGTAGCGGCGCTGGCCGGCGCCGACATCGAAGGCGCCGGCCAGCGCCGTGCCTTCGGCGGCCATGTCCACGTCGGTGCCGACATGCAGGGCCTCGATGCGCCACGCATAGGACCAGCCGAGGCGGCCCCTGAGCATTAGGCGGGGCTCGATGCGGGCGTAGCTGGGGCGGGGCTGCAGATGCGCCTGGAACTGCACAGTCCCCGATACCCCCTCGACCACCCGCAACACCTCCCGCGCCGGGCGGAGCTGCGCGATCCCGTCCACCACCGGCAGGCAGTCGAACACGCGGGCCGATCCGGCCGCGGTCACGAACGTCGTTTCCAGCACGGCGGTGCCATCTACATAGCGGCGCGACAGCGTGAAGGGCTGCGACGGGCACAGCGAGAAGGCCCCCCCACCGGGATCGAGAAGCCGGGCGAACACCGAGGGGCCGGAAAAGTTCGGCAGGCAGAGCCAGTCAATGGAACCCTCGCGCGACACCAGCGCGGCGGTCCGGCAATCGCCAATCAGGGCGTAGTCGCTGATCAGCGGCGCTGCGAGGGGGCCACGCACCTCATGTCCGGTCATGCCTGCACTGCCTGCTGCCCCATCCATCCTGTCAGCCCCTCCTCCGCGCTGCCACGGGGTGCTCAGGTTTGTTTTGTTGACAATAACCACAGCTGTCCAAGTCTGTTTGGTTATCGCGATCATGCCCCCTTGTCATCGCCAGGCGACCTATGACTACGCCCCCGGGTGGTGCGTGCCTGAGCGGGACACGCCGCCGCGCTGGCGTGCCGGAACCGGAAGCCTTCCGGTGCTGGCAGCCCAGTCATCCCGCCTTGCCGCGCATTGGAAACGGGAAGACGGCCTATCTTGCCGCCGTGCTGGCCAAGTCCGGCCCGCAGGGGATTTGACTCGCTGGCGAAAGGCGCTGGCCAACGTCTTCTGGGATCGAAGGGCAGGTCAGCCTTCATGCAGGCTGAGCGCCCTGCTGCCTGAAGCAGCGGCGGCAGGCGCCCGGTCTGGCAAGGGGTCGCCCGTCTGCGCCAGGGCCACGAACTCATGTCTACCTCGAACACCTACTCAAAGCTGAGACGAGCTAACTTGGGTTCGGGGGCCCTGCTCAATCCATGCCGGGATGCCTGCCGCAGAAAGCCAGCTACATCAGGCCGTCGCTGCCTTATCCGATGCCGCCTCGTGCAGGACGAAGCCCTCCAACGGGTCGAACTCGCCCGTCCATGGCGCCTGTTGCAGCACATGAACGGTGTCGAGATAGCCGGATTGCCAGCGCTGGCGGATGCCGGATGCGGTGAAGTCGATGTCCTTGCTGTGCGTCTCGCCATACAGCGGTGGGGCCAGCAGGCGCACGACGTGCATGCGCGTGACGCAGCCATAGGTGGTCAGCGCCCGTGTCTCGGGGCGGGCGCGCACGTTGTCGGGCAGCAGCCGCTCGAGCTGGGCGATCACATGCCGCAGCTTGTGGATCTGCCGCTGCCGCTCGATGTGCGCGGCGGTGCGGCTGGCGTAGCGCAGGTCCTTCTCGCGGCTGACTACCTTGGCCAGGGTGTCGGGCTCGTCGCCCTGTGGGTTCCAGACGTGGACGGAGAACACCAGGCCGCTGCGGCGCGGGTTGTCATCGAACACCGCCTCCACCGGGGTATTCGACAGCACGCCGCCGTCCCAGTACAGCTCGCCGTCGATGCGGACCGCGGGGAAGGCCGGCGGCAGTGCGCTGGATGCCATGACATGGACCAGCGACAGGCGTCCCTGCCGGCTATCGAAATAGCGCATCGCGCCGGTCTGCACGTTGGCCGCCCCGACCGTCAGCCGCATGTCCCCGGCGTTCAGGGCGTCCACATCGACCAGCCGCTCCAGGGTGCGCAGCAACGGGGCGCAACTATAGTATCCCGCCGCCTCCGGCCCGAGCGACCAGTTCGCGCCGAGCCAGGCCGACGGGTTCGGCTCGAAGAAGCCCGGCAGCCCGCCCACTACGGTCGCCGCGGCGCCGAGCGCGGCGGCGACGAGGGGAGCTGCGCCCATCCATCCAGCAAGGCCGGTCTGCTGGATGTCGCTCCAGAACTCGGTGAGCCGCTCCAGCCGCCGCTCCGGCAGGTTGCCGGCGATGAGCGCCGCGTTGATCGCGCCGATGCTGGTCCCGATGACCCAGTCTGGTGCGATGCCCGCCTCCGCGAGCGCCTGGAACACGCCGCCCTGGTAGGCGCCCAGCGCCCCGCCCCCTTGCAGTACGAGCACGACCTGGCCGAAGCGCTCGCGGTCCAGCGTGGGTGGTTCGGCGCTGGCCTCGTGCGCGTCCGCCTCAAGCGGCAGCAAGGCGCCGGTGCGCAGGGTTACGTCAGCCACGGCCTGGCCTCCCTCTCGGCGTGGGCGGCCAGCGGTGGGCGGGCAGGGTAAGCAGGCGCCATCGCAGCCCGCCGAGCAGAGCAGGAACGCCTGCGCACGCGGCGGCAAAGAGCACGCTGGCATTGCTGTCCAGGTCGACCCCGTCGCTCAGCCCGAGCGCGACCGCACCCAGTAGGCCGACGGCTCCCGCCGCGGCATAGAGCAGGACGCTGCGCCACAGCCGGTCGGCGTGCTGGGCCAGGGAGAGGCGCCGCAACTCGACCACCGCGGCCACGAGCAGGCCCAGGGCAAGCACCTCAGCGGCCGGGCGCAGCCCGAAGGATATGTTGAGTTCGCCGTGCAGGACCCGCCAGGGATTGATCCGCGTCGCCAGATCATACCAGGCAAATTCAAAGGCTGCCGTGGCCAGGCCCGCAGCAACCGCCAACAGCGCCAGCGCGGCTGCGTCGCGGTCGCGTCCGGCCGGCAACAGCCGCCACAGCATCAGCCAGGCAAATAGGCCGGATGCCAGCACGGCCGCGGATACGTCCGCCTTCGATTGCAGATAGTAGTGGAACACGCCCAACGCCGTAAGCGGATAAGCTAGCCGGTGAAGCCGCTTCCAGCCCGGGCCGAGGCGCTTGACCCATGAGTCCCGCGACGTCCAGCCCAGTGCGGCAAGGCCCGCCAGGGCCACGGCGCCCACGGTAAGGTAAAACCGCGACGCGATCTCGGCTGCGACATGCAGCAACCGCCAGTTCTCGTCGGCCGCATACAGCGTCAGGTGAAGCAGGCCATAGGCGAGGGCGGCCAATCCGATCATGCGCCGGACGACGACGATACCGGGCAGACCGAGCACCGACTTCGCGGGCGTGACCAGCAGGGACGCGAGCAACCACCAGATGGCCCAGGTCCCCGCCGCGAGCAGCGCCTCGTGCACCGGGCGAGAACCAAGGTCGCGGAGAACATACCGACCCGTATAGAACAAGCCCGGCACCCACAGGAGCGCGAACACCAAGGCCCGCAGCGGCGAGAGCCTGCCTTTCCGGTCCAGCCAAGGAAGCCAAGAGGATGAGTTGTCCCCGAGCCGGGCCATGGATTTCGCGGGTCGGCCAGTGGATCCGATATCCTGCATTGGGAGACGGTGTTGGGAGTGTGTGGCGGAGGGAGGCATCGGAGGTCCCGCATTCAACTGCTTCACCGGTGCATCCCGGCGCGGCCTTTTGAAGCTGGGTCCGGCGCGAGCGCAGACCAATTCAGGTTGAGCATCGATTCCATAGCGCGTCTTGCCCCAGCCTGCGCCGGGGCGGCAGAGGGACCACGGCGGGACGGGCCATCAGACTTCGCTGAACAGGTTGAACCCGAGGTTTTCCCAGTATCCGCCGGGGTAGGTGTTGGTGACCTCGATGGCGGTGATCCACTCCGGCTGCCTGAAGCCGAGCTTGGTGGCCATGCGCAGCCGCAAGGGGTAGCCGAAAGGGTCGGCAAGGTCTTCGCGCGCATACTTCTTGGCCAGCAGCGTCTGCGGGTGCAGCGCGGTCGCCATGTCTATGCTGCCCGGGTAGTCGCCGGCGGTCTTGAACGCGACGTACTTGGCCCGCAGGTCCGCGCCTACCCGCTCCAGGAAGGCGCGCATCGGCACGCCCGACCATTGGCCGAGAGAGCATTCAAAATCGTGGGGTGCTGCTGGGATTGGTCTAGGCTCCGGGCTCACGGGAAGAGGATGGGCTGGTGCCGAAGCTGGTATGGCGGATGAAGCTGGTTGCGGAGCTGCGTCCCGGGATGACAATGGAAACCGAGCTTGCCCGCATCGAGCGCGATGAGCAGGCCGGCTTGGCCGAGCTTGGGCTCCGGCTCGCCGAGACGAAACAGCTCACGGCGGCGCTTCAGGCTTAGATCGTGCTGGCACAGGTGGCCATGCTGGGTGCCCGGTGCCACGGTCGTGCTGGATTGGTGGCACGCGGCCGTGCGCTTCGAGCACGCGTTGCAAGCAGCCCGCGGCCTCGGCGTGGGCACGGCCGACACGCGCCTCGCTGATGAGGCCGTTCGCGGGCTGGAGCGCGCGGAGTGGCGCTTGTGGCACGGGCGCGGGACAGGGTGCCGGCGCAAGCTCGCGGCCCTGTGCCGCTGGACAAAGCGCGAGCACATGCGTGAACTGGCCGGCATCGGCCGCCTTCAGCGACATGCAAGCGAGCTGCTGGGCTACCTCGAGCGCAACCAGGACGCGCTGGTGTACTACGCTGCCCGGCGTCGGCGTGGTGAGCCGATCTCGACCGCGTTCGTGGAAAGCGCGGTCAACGAGATCATCGCCAAACGTATGAACAAGAGGCAGTAAATGCGCTGGAACCGGATCACTGTGCAGCCCTTCCTCGACGTGCGCACGGCCGTGCTGAACGACACGTTCGAGAACGCCTTCCGCCATCGCTATCCGGGCTTCCGGCCCGCAAATGATGACCACAGCGCGACGACAACCGCTGCGTGATCACTCCCCATGATTTTGAATACTCTCGTGGCCATCGCGCACAAGATTTTGGTCGCTGCCTTCCACACGCTCCAGCGCGCCGTCGTCTTCGCCGACCTCGGAGCCGACGACCTCAACCGCGTCGACAAGTACCGCACCGCCAAGCGCCTGATCCGCCGCCTCGACGCGCTCGGCTACGCCGTCATGCTCCGCCCCAAACCCGCCACCTGAGCCCGCCATGGCACATCAGCACGCCGGACCCGGCCCCCCGTGTGAATTTTCGGGCCAGCCATACGTGAAAATAAGACTGGGCCGTTCCCAATGCATGTAGCCCCAGGATCAGGCGAACCGGAGAATAGAGATTCGTGTGCCAAATAAGACGCGCTCGCCGCCTGTTCTGAAGCGCTGGCGCGCTCTGCAACGCCCGCAGCCTAGACATGCCGCTTGCACCCTGCACATCATAGCCCTAAGCGAAGCGCCGCCGGGATGGAGCATGAGTCGTGGCCAGCAGGCTATGTTCCAGGTGTCAAGCACACGGCCTGGAAGGTCAGCGATTCTGCGCACAATGCGGGGCTCCCTTGGCGGCGCGGCCGCAAGCCAAGGACGCCGCCGAGTATCGGCAACTGACCATCATCTTCTCCGACATAGCCGACTCGACCCGGCTTACCGACACGCTCGGCGCCGAGAGCTACCGCGAGATGCTGCGCGACTACCGCGAGCGAGCGGCGCGGTGCTTCCGCAAGTTCGAAGGGTACATCGCCAATTATTTCGGCGACGGCACCTTGGTTTATTTCGGCTATCCCAATGCCCATGAGGACGATGCGTGGCGTGCGGTCCAGGCCTCGCTCGAGCTGCAAGGCTCGCTGAAGGAAACGAACCGCGCCTACCTGCAAGGACATGGCGTCGACCTGCGGGTCCGCGTTGCCGTGCATACCGGCACCGTGGTCGCGGGCGACATCTGGTCGGAAAGCGCCAGCGAGACCATGGCGATCATCGGCAACGCACCCAATATCGCGGCGCGCCTGCAGGAGCTGGGCGAGCCTGGGACGGTCACCATCAGCGACGCCACGTATCGGCTAGTCCAGCATGCGTTTCGGTGCCGCCCGCGTGGCGAGGTGGCCCTCAAGGGACTGAGCCGCCCGGTCGCCATCTTCCACGTGGACGGCCCAACTAAGTGGCGGAGCCGCTGGGCACCACGCGAGCAGGCGGCTCCGCTGGTGGGGCGCGACCAGCCGGTCCGGGCGCTCGCAGTCGCGTGGGAAGGCGCGCAGGCCGGCCCAGGAGGCGTCGTGCTGATCAGCGGCGAGGCCGGGGTCGGCAAGACGCGGCTTGTCGCCGAGTTGATGTCCGGCATGGATAAGCGTGCGGCGCGCAGGATCATATGGCGGTGCTCGCCGTTGCACGAGAACACGGCGCTGCACCCGTTGATGCAATACTTGTCGTTCGCCCTCGGCATCACCGAGCTGCAAAGCGGTGAGGAAAAGTTCAGGCGCCTCGAACGGGGGTTCGGGTCTGATGAGGCCGCGAGGGAAACCATCCCGCTGCTGGCTCCCTTGCTAGGCCTCACCCTACCGCCGGAGCAATATCCGCCGCTCGGCTTGTCGCCTCAGCAGGAACGGGAAAGGCTGCATCGAAGCCTGATTGAATGGCTGCAGAGAACCGCACGCGAGCGTCCGGTGCTGCTCGTCGTTGAGGACATCCACTGGGCTGATCCGTCCACGCTGGAACTGCTGTCGAAGGCCGCGCCGCATGTCGGCGACATCCGTGTGCTGATGGTTCTCACCTCCCGCAACGAAGATGCCGGCTCGTGGATCGAACAAGCAAAGGTGCCCACGATCACCCTCCGCCGGCTGGAGGACGACGAGGCCCAAACGATGATCCGCCTTCTGGCGCAGGGACAGGGGCTGCCCGACGCGACGATCCGCGCCCTCGTCGCAAAAACGGACGGCGTGCCGCTGTTCATTGAGGAGATGACCCGTGGGGTGATCGAGGCCGAGCTGACCCATCCCGAGGGTCGATCCTCGCACGACTTGGTAGTACCGGCCACTCTGCAGGAGTCCCTCGCGGGCCGGATTGACCGCGCTGCCGTCGATCGCAGGATCCTTCAGCTCAGCGCGACCTTGGGACGTGAGTTCTCCTTCGATGTCCTGGCTGCCGTCTGTGGCGCCGAGCAGCAGCACTTACGCAATGAACTCGACAAGCTGGTCACCGCTGGATTGGTGCAGCCTGCCGACGTTGCCGGCTCGGTCCGCTACACTTTCCGGCACGCGTTGATCCAAGACGCAATCTACCACTTCCAACTCTCCGGCCCGCGGCAGTCGAATCACGAGCATATCGCCTATGTACTCGCACGCGATTTCCCGGCCATCTGCGCACGAAGCCCTGAGCTCGTCGCGAACCATCACCTGCAGACCCGCAATCGTTCGGCGGCGCTGCCCTTCCTGCGCAGCGCGGCCGAGATGGCGATCCGGCGGTCGGCCCATGTCGAGGCGTCGAACTACCTGCAGCAGGCTCTTGAGATCGTACGCCGCCTGCCGGCCACCCCGGAATGCGAGCGCACCGAGTTGAGCTTGCTGGCCTCGCTTGGCGTGGTCCTGAGCGCCCGCAAGGGCTTCGCGGCCGAGGAGACCGGCGCGGCATTCGCCCGGGCGCGCGAGCTTTGCAGAAGCCTCGGCCGCGCCGTCGAGCTGTTTCCGGTGCTGCACGGGCTATACCGGTTCTATTTCGTCCGTGGGAAACTGCATACTGCCAGCGATCTCAGCCGAGAAATGTTGAGCATTGCCCGCGAGCAGGTGGATCCTGCGCTGCTGCTGGAGGCGCACCGTGCTGCTGGTAACTGCCGTTTCCTCGCCGGCCAGTACATAAAGGCCAATCGGCATTTTGGCCGCACGCTCGCGCTCTATCAACCCGATCTCCATAACGCGCATCGTTTTGATTACGGCACGGACGCCTTGGTCGTAGCGGCGGGCGTGGGGGGGCTCAGTGCCTATCTGAGCGGAGACCCGGAGCAGGGACTCGATCTTATGGCGCGGGCTGTCGAGATGGCCGAGGAACTGGAACATCCCTACTCGATCTGCTGGGCGCTCGCGTTGGCCTGCGTGCTGCACCAGATCGCGGGCGACATCGCCCGTGTGGACGAGTATTCGCAACGCCAGCTCGCCTCCGCGCGCCATCACGGCTTTGCCCTTTGGGAGCTGGCGCCGCTCATCTTGCTGGGTTGGTGCGCATCGGTACGACAGGGCGGCGGGGCGGGCATCGCGCAGATGCGGAAGGCGATCGAGGCATGGCGGACATCGGGTTCGGAGTGCTATCTGCCCTATCACCTTTCATTGCTGGCGAGCGCCTATCTGCGCGACGGCGAGCCTGCCCGGGCGCAACTGGTGTTGGAGGAGGCGCTGCGCACGGCTGACGGCAATGGGGAGCTGTGGTGGAAAAGCGAACTGCTCCGGCTCCGCGGCCATTGCACGCTTGCGTCCGCGGCAATCCCCGGCGCGCGCGCGGAAGCGGAGCCCTGGTTCCGCGAGGCGCTGGCCACGGCGCGGCGCCAACGGGCGACGAAGCTTGTCGAGCGCGCAGAGAGCGACCTCAATCGCCTGATCAAGGCCGAACGCATGGCCTGAGGCCGCCTAGTACTAGCGCAGCCCGGGGTCAGCGTCGTGGCCGCTTCTTCGCCGACCACAGCCCGGTGCGCAGCGAGAGCGGACTAGTCCAGTGCGACCGCCTCGCCATCCGCGCGATGGCAGCCGGATCGAGCACGCTGGCGACCATCAGATCTTGGCGCTGCTGCATCGTGAGCTGGGGCGAGCGGGCGAAATGCCGGCGCAGGATGTCGCCGTGCGTCGTGCAAAGCAGGCGTTCGAGCACGATGGCGGCAGGCCGCATCCGGAACCGCCGCGCGACCGGCGAGCGGGATACCATCGAGCGCAGGGCAAACGGCGTGAAGTTCTCGCGCAGCAGTTCGGCCGCGGAGCCCTGGACCTGCTGCGCCGCGCCATTCTCCAGCTTGATGCTGGTCAGGCTCCAGTCATGGTAGAACATGTCCTTGGAGACGGCATTCTCCCGCAGCATTCGCTCGTAGATCCCGCTGCCCTTTAACGCCACGAGGTCCGCCGAGAGCCGGTAGTCGCAAACAAGGCCGGCCCCGCCTAGGCCAGATGCGGACACCAGCTTGTCCAGCGGCGGGCAGATGAATAGGCCGACGACGAAGATGCCCTCGCGCCGCAGCGCCTCGTAAACGCCCTTATACATCTTGAGCGCATCGGGCGCCCGGACGCCTTTACGGTGCTGTTTCAGCCAGGCCGGGTCAAGCGACTCGATGCCCATCATGCAGAAACGCATACCGGCGCTTGCGGCAAGCTTGGCGAAGCCGGGGTTGCGATGCACCGTGTCGCCGCGCAGGAAACAGCCGAACCGCATGTCGAGCTTTTGCCCAGCCATCGCTTCGAGCAGCATGACCGTATGGCGTTCATTGCCTCCGAAGTTGTCGTCGGTGAAGATGAATTCGCGCACGCCGATTGCCTGCAGCGCCCGCAGTTCCTCCAGAACCCGCCCGACGCTCTTGTAGCGCTGCTTGTAGTTCCAGAACGTGTTGATGTTGCAGAAATCACAACGATTCGGGCATCCGCGCGATATCTCCACGGTGGCGCCACGGCCACGGCTCAGGCCCATCCCATATGGGCGCAGGTCGAAGCCGTCCCATTTCGGCAGCGGCATATCGTCCAAGTCGATCGGCACCGGTGGGGCGGTGGAGCGCCGCGGCTTGCCGTCCTCGCTCCAATACAGGTTCGGGACCTCGTCATAGCCGGCATCGCGGTCGAGCAATCGCTTGATCAGCATGCGGAACGGAATCTCGCCCTCGCCCACGACGACGAAATCGACTCCGGCCGCGAGCCACCGCTCGGGCCAGGCGGTCGCGTGGTTGCCGCCCACGACCACGCGCACGTCAGGGTTCAGCTGCTTCGCCAACTTGATGGAGAGTTCGGTATCGAGCGCCTTGAGCGGCGACATGCATGAGATCGCGATCACGTCCGGCCATTGCAGGCGGCGCTTATAGCCGGCGAAGCTTTCACGCGCGACGTATCCGTCGAATATCTCCGCCTCGACCGGCAAGTCGGCGATGGCTGCGGCGAGGATCGGATACACGGCGCTGGGATATTTCACGATTTCGCCTAAGGTATCGACCGGAAGCGGCCAAGAGTCGACGAGCGTCTTGGGATGCATGAACAGGAGCCGCATGCGCCGGCGTTCGGCTGAAATCTGAGACGCGCCAGCGTCGACGGCAAGGCGATCTGAAGTGCTGTCCATGGTGGCCTCGCTCTGGAACAGGTCATGGTCGCGTATTGAAGGATCCCTGCCAATAATTGCCGGCTTGCCAAGGTTTGCATACTGGCCGAGCAAGCTTATAACCAATTGTTCATCAAGAACTGTCAGCAGCCCGAGCCATTCGGGTCGCACCATGCCTTGCGACAGGCTGGCTCAGCATCGGTTTTACGCTGCCTGACCATCACCCAAGCATTGCGTCAATTTGCGGCCAAATAGCGCGCGACGGCACGGGCGATGAACTGTTTAGTGTTTGCTTCAAAGTAGGAGAATGCGGGACAAGGGTTGACCTCGAAACAGTAAATTTTACCGTCGGCCTTGTATTTGAGGTCCAGCGGCGTTGGTGCACTTCGATGGTCTGAATGATGGTAGGATGCTTTCCCCTCTCTTTGGTCCTGACCGCCCCGATGCCGCACAAGCACAACGCCAGCCGCCGTCACCCCATCCCGAAGATGTCGTTCAAGGTGCAGAACTGGCCGGCCTATGAAGCAGGCCTGCGCCGGCGCGGCAGCCTCACTTTGTGGATCGAGGACGCCGCTCTGGAATGCTGGCAGACCTCTGGGCCAAGTGGTCAGGCCCGGTTTAAGGACGCAGCCATCCAGACCAGCCTGATGCTGCGCACGGCGTTCAAGCTGGCGTTGCGCCAGACCGAAGGCCTCATGATATCGGTGCTGACGTTGATGGGCTTGACGCTTTCAGCGCCGGATCACAGCACGGTCAGCCGTCGCGCGGTGGCGTTGCGGGTGATCCAGCCAGCACAAGTGCCGCCTGGTCCGTTGCACGTATAGATCGACAGCACCGGCCTGCAAGTCTACCGAGCAGGCCAATGGTTGGAGGCGAAGCATGGCGCGACGTCGCGCCGGACCTCCAGTCCGCTTCGCGGCCTGCCCCGCCGGGGGATCGCTTGCGGCGATGGCGCAAGCTGCCTCTAGCGGTCGATGCCGCCGGCGGCGTGATCGTGGCACAAACGCTGACCGATCAGGACACGGATGATCCATCCCAGGTCGGGCCGCTGCTCGATCAAATCGACGACCCGATTGGCCGGGTGACGGCGGATGGCGCGTATGATGGCGCGCCCACCTATCAGAAGATCGCGGCGTGTGGTGATGGCATCAAGCTGGTGATCCCGCCGCGTTCAACGGCTGTCCATAGTGGCGATCCGGGTGTGCCGACACAGCGTGATCGTCATCTGGCGATGATCGCGGAACAAGGCCGCCTGAGCTGGCAGGCCGCCACCGACTACGGCCAGCGTTCGTTAGTGGAAACGACAATGGGTCGCTACAAGGCGCTGATCGGACCCCGGCTGCGGGCCCGCGGCTTCGCCGCCCAGCAGACCGAGGCTACCATCGGCGGTGCTGAACCGGATGCTGGCGGCTGGACGCCCGAAATCTGTCCGCGTTCAG
>JAABUW010006922.1_pt1 | contig 13927 bp, 17 predicted proteins | sample 5560081 | NCBI WGS metagenome assembly JAABUW01 (sample SAMN10711882, study PRJNA513363) | rock metagenome | isolation source: Antarctica rocks | place: Antarctica: Victoria Land, Knobhead sud
CAACCTTTTTCAACGCTCTAGATGTTTGTTACCTTTGCATTGCAGTGTTGTCCCAGACACAGTACTCAGTTCTGCTACAGCATACATGAAATATTCAACATTTATCTAAAATTCAAATTGTGCCTGGAATCTGCACAAGAAGCAGACGCATGCACACACAGACAAAGTGACAGAAGCAGCCTTGAAATGACCATTGTTGGCATACAGCTCTGCCATATATCATAAGCTGGAAAACCTTTTAATCATGATTGTTACTATTTTCTTCACTATTGTTGCTGTCTTTATAATTTTTATTGTTGTTGTCATAATGATTATTACTATGTATGCAGGTGTTTCTGACAAGGGAGTACCTTGCGATCAGCATGGAGTTTGCGCAAGGGGGGGACCTGTTTGCTTACACCCTGGGACCCAACTCCTTTGGAAAACTGGCAGAAGTGCAGGCACGCTGGATTTTCCAGCAGCTCATCCTAGGCTTGGACTACTGCCACAGAAAGGTGCCCAATCAACCCTGAACTGCTGTACCTTCACCAATGATGATGCAGTTGTACTAGTAACACCAGTCATAACAAATTGACAACAACATTGACAGTCACAACAGCAAGAATGGTGTCACATACTTGATGATCGAGCTCATAACAATGTCAACATAAAATGTGCGACAGTAAGCATAAGATGGTTTCTAGTATCTGTATACCAGTAACAGGAATAAGTAGTATTCTCAGTGACTGGAACATGCGTCAGGCAGGTGCAAGGTCTTCAACACCGCCTAGAAGCTGCATACCTGGCAAAGGGTGTCACCTACAGGCATGATTTCCAAGCTCAGTGACTGGTCTCTGACTGCTCTGATTGCTGTGTGAAAGACCCAAACATGCTCAGAAATGTGGTCATGCTTTTGCACACCTCAGATTCTGAGATGGCAAGACAAAGTGGCACCTTGCTGAAAAGCGGTTCACATGGCACAGCAGCAGGAACCCAGCATGGTGCATAGCAAGAAAAGAAGAGTTTATGGTTTTCAGCAGTTGTAACAGGAGCTTTCCAAGGCAGCAGCCTGGAGCGTGGTGCATGCCTACTCATGCTAATGTCATGCAGGGCGTAGCCAACAGAGACCTCAAGCTGGAAAACCTGTTGCTAGACAGGCACGGTGGCAAGCGCCCGCTGCTGAAGATTGCTGACTTTGGCTATTCCAAGCATGAAATGAACTCCAGTGCAAAGACTGGGGTGGGGACTCCAGTCTATATGGCCCCTGAAGTCATTCTGGGAGACAACAAGTACGATGCCAAGGTACCTGTTGCTGGTTGTTTGGAGTGCCCTGCCCTGCCCTGCCCTGCCCTGCCCTTGTACCATGCAACGAGCTGCTTTTTTTGTTGCTTGTTATAGGAGTGACACCGAAACAATGACAATGCTGTGCATGTCATGCAGAAAGCCGATATCTGGTCATGTGGAATCATACTGTATGCCATGCTGTATGGACAGCATCCCTTTCAAGCCAAGGATCCCAGCTTTGCCCAAAAGGTGGTCAAAGGGGACTACCCAGTCCCAGCAGATATCCCAGTGTCCCCAAACTGCTTAGGGTTGTTGAAGGGGATTCTGGTGCCGGACCCTAAGGCCAGAATGAGCATGACAGACATCAAACAGCACCCTTGGTTTCTGCAAGGTGACTGCAATGCCAAAGATTTTAAACGCTGTCAGCACTCTCACACTCTCGTTTGATGTATGCTATTGACTCTGTGTCTTTGTATGTGTGCTCTGTAGTTAACTGACATGCATATTGGCAACCTTGGGAGTGCAAATATGCATGTCAGATATGGGAGCACCTACCTGGGAGCATGCAATGCAAAACTTGGGAGCACATACCTGCACAAGCCCCACTGTGATAGAAGCAAGAAACAGGAGTGAGTGTGGCACCAGAAAGCAGCAGTTTCAACTATGTTCCAGTTGATGCCCTAATAGAGCAAAGCTAGGGACCTAAGTGCAGGTTGTCAAGCAAGTGCTGTGCCATATTGTAGTTGTAGCTGCAATGAAGAGACAGATGATCACAAAGATGATTGGCAATGCAGGTCTTCCACCTGGCTCGCTACAGATGAATGACTACTTAATGCAAGGAACCCTGCCTGTGGCCAAGGTAATTATGCTGATCTTGGATGACTGTCAGCAAAATGGCCTGCTCCTGCATGCTCAAAAAGACAAAGGGCAGAAGCAAGAGACAATGCATATTTTTTGGCAGTTGAATGACTGAGCAGTTCCTCATGGAAGATCTTGTCATTAAACTAGCTTTCTGTGCCAGCCATGCATGCCTTGTACAGTACATCTAGCTCTTTAATAAAATTGCCAGGCTGTGTGGCAACTATTTTCAAGCTTCATCATGCATTCTGTAGGCAAATATACATACTGACTCACGTTTTACCTTTGCTCTGTTACTGCCTGCTGTCTACAGTAAAGCAGCATGAATGACACAACATGAGTGGGCATGCAAATGTCAGCAAATCGACTTGGTATGATGCGATGCTTACAAACATGGCTCTGTGGGTTTGTCTGCAGTATGAGGCACAGATTGATGCCATTGTTGAACAAGCTCAGCATGTTGGGAGGCCAGACGAAGGGCTCTGGTGCTGTACTATATAGTGTCCCCAGTTGTGCTTGGCTCAAGCACATGCACAAGGAGACAGGAATATTCACTGCAGATGACGCAGCTGTCACATCATGCTGCTGACAGTGATCCTACCTGTACAAAGTCCAAGCTAAGCCATATGCAGTGCGGCACATTGTGATTGGCTATCCAACAGAAAAGGTGTGGTTCTATGTACTTTTGCATACAGGCTTAAGGTACCCCAATTTGCCTAGTCTGGATTGGTCATTGAAGGTTGCGACTGTTTGCTTGTCCTGTCGTTTTAACACGAGCTTGCTTTATTGACACCATTGCACCATGGTACCAAGAAGATGGCACAGGATCACTGACAGGATTTACTGTTTACAGCAGCTTGCAAGGGTGGATGTGCACTGTCAGCAGTATGCATGAATCCAATAATGAATAAACTCAAGTGGGATCAGCATTTTCAATTGAATCAGCATTGTAAACAGGCTAGACCAGTCCTATCACTGTCTTTGGCATTGCGGTTGATTGCGTAGCACTCATTTGCCTCAGGATTCCAAGATGCAGAGTTGTGCAACATTAGCATTTTCTGAAGCTGTGTTGAACAGAGCATGAAAACTTTAAAGCTATCAAGGACAGGATGGCACCTAGTATGCTGCAGTCAGAAGATAGTCAAACAACTCTGCGCCATCTTCGAACCCACAGTCGTCCACAATCACGTCAAAGCCCCACCGATGGTTCTCATCGTGGGCAGGGTTCACAAAACAACCGGCTAGGTCAATTTTTTGTCCTGATGGCAATTTCAGGGGGTTGTGCTCCCCTCGGTTCATGAAGTCACGGAGGTCTTTGCGCGGGTAGGCAGGATAGGGCTTGTAGATGTAGCCGATCCTAATCTGCGCCCAAAGCTTGCCTTCCTCACGATACAAGCTTATGAAGGATGACATGTCGTTATGCTGCAGCAGGCGTATGTTTCCTTCTGTCGCTGTAGCCCCATCTTCTGGGTGGTTCTTGAGCTTCGCGTAGAGATCCTTTAGGATGGTGTCAGTTGTGAATTTCATGGCCAAAATTGTAACCTTAGTGGTGCAGACCCTGCACTGTTTGCATCCGTTCGAAGCAGACCCTTGTACGTGTAATTGCAAGCACAAAGCAAGGGTGTAGGTTGGGTACTCAGCAGTTTCTCTAGCAAGACGTACAGACTGTACCTCGTGACAACAGCCTCTGACCGGCGCTGCTGCTGTTGTCCTCTAGAAGATTTCATGCAATGAGCCGGAAGTCTTCTCGCCGGGCGAACAGCACTTAAGAATCTAAAGCGTTTTCCTGGTGTCTTCGATTTAAGTTAAAGCAATATAATAGCTTTGGGCTGCCACTGTTCCGAACAGCCTGTTGTTCGCACTCTGTACAAAACGGTAACTTCTTGATTCTTTGAAACCTGCCATTGCTGATGGGTCAGACTGCTGCGGACCAGCTACGGCAGATCGTTGTTCCCGACTTGATGCAACTTGTAGGAGATGTCAAGGTTCAGCGTGTGTCTGTTGAGGCCGTTTTGGCTTACCTTCGTCGGCAGCAGCTGCTCTTTGACGAGCAGTTGCTTCGCAATATGTTTGCCGAAGCAGATTTTAGGCACGAGGGGAGCTTAGCAACTGGGCCCTTGACCGGTGCACTACAAGGAAGGTATAGGCGGGAATACCGCGCTCAGCTTCGCCTTTGTAGCTTCACAAACGTTTGCCTCATTCGACAGATTTCCAAAGCGGAAGCACGGGCAGGCTGACTGGCTTGCTTTGGTGTCTGTGATCTTGAGAAGACCTCTGAAGGAGTTGCAAGACTTGTTAGCGCCTGCGCCAAGCAAGAGGTACGGACCAGGTCAGCACAAGACAGAGTCCAACATAGAATTTGCATTTTAACCTCTGTCACGCAAGCTCAAACAAGTACACATTGCATCATCACGGTGTTGCTTGTGCCACCGCTATAGTTGCCACTCAATCTTGTCGTTCAACCTGAGTGTGCTTGCGCTGGGCGTGCAGTGTCAGATTTGCAAGCTCCAAGAGCATGGACACCAGCATGGCAGCCACAGGCCAGCCTGTGAGCGTTTTGAAATCTGCACAATGCAACTCTGCATTTGTCAAGAAAGCTCCTTCTGGAGAATGGCAAACGCTGATCAGAGCCACATCACAGCTGCAGTCTCACAGCGCAGGTGCAAAGGCTGGAGTCCAATGTCTTTACCAAATTGCCGCTTATCATATGCTTGCATCACTGTGCTGCTGCATGAATGCCTTGTAGCTCCCTGACTGAACAGGATCAACTTGTTGCAGATTCGTCGGCATGTGGTGTATGTCAGATGTTCTGCTTCGCATGTTGTCAGCAAATGGCATGTTCTGTGTCATCATCTGTGTGGTACACCGCAGACATAGCTCTTTGTGTTTGCTTTTCTTCATACCAAATGTTGGAGCTATTGCATCAAGCTGCTGTTGTGTTTCATAGGTAACCTTGCCGTGATGGCTGGCAGGGTCATGTCAGCAGATCCTGCACAGTCATCAGCCACCACAGCTGGGGCAAGTATTGCTGTCAGTGCAAACCCACCTGCCACAGCTGTGGCACAGGCAGATGTGCAGGACCTGCTAGCTGAGGATATGGAAGCCACTGCCATGAGCATAGACACACCCAGCTATGCACGCTCTCTAGGTATGGGGCAGCCAGGGTCCTCGACAGGGTTTGCAGGAGGCATGTTCCATCTGTCACAAGACCTCGCGCAGTCCATGAGTATTGACGGAGCTCAGGCCATGCAGTTTGGGGCACCCCTCAATCCAGGTGGGTCTGTGAGGCATGGTGAAAGAAAAGAAAAGATTATGCTTCTCAGCGATCATAAAGGGAGCCTCCAGAGGCGGCAGCCTGTGAGGAGCGGTGTAGTTGCTCGACAGCAAACAACAGAGGTGTGAGGAAGCACAGCCTGATATCAATGCAGCTTGTCCTAGGACTCGACAACCCCTATTGCTTGTGTTCATGCGCATGTTTGTCCAACTGTTCATTCACTTCTTCGTTTGTTTGTTAATTTGTTCCTTCACCAAGCAGAGGAATGCTCATAAGGTCTGTTGTTGAGCAGTGAAAAGCTTGAAGGGTCCTGTTCAGGGCAGAAGTGCGGCTGACCGCAAGGGCCAACGCACTCTCTTGTGTTATATCCTAGTCAAATGACATGTCACTTCTTACATTTTCTGTTGGTGTGCACCTTCCTGTTATGCCACAGCTTGGCAACCATTGTTTGCTTCTTGGAAGTTGTTGGAGTCATATGTAACATGAGCTGTGTAGTATGGCTTTGCAGGGTCAGGAAGGGCAGGGTTTATGTCTATGACTCAGCCAGGTCACATGCAGGCTGGCCCATCGCTCATGATGACTACGTCTGGGCTGAAGTCTCTGGAAGAGATTCAAGAGGAACAGCAGATCAATGAGGACCTCAGGTGGGGCAACTGTTAGGTTGACTGCATATCAAAAAAGTGTGCATCAAATGTAATTTGCTTTGGCTTTTGTGGGTGCTTTGCTTTCGATCAGGCAGCAAGTGACTGTGTTGTCATGCCCACAGTTATAGTATTGCTGCACCCAAGTAGTGCTGCGTATTGCAGCAAAGCGCTGCCATGTGAGCTGTCCATTTGCTCATGTGCACAGCACGATGTGTTGTTGGGCTCAGCTTATTGACTGCAAGGTGTTTTGTTACAGAACAGGTGTGTTGTACATGTGACAAGTCCTGCAGATTCACTGACCATGGGTACTGACAGCTTGTACTGACAATGGGTACTGGCAATGGGTACTGACACTGGGTACTGGCAATGGGTACTGACACTGGGTACTGGCAATGGGTACTGACACTGGGTACTGGCAATGGGTATTGACACTGGGTACTGGCAATGGGTACTGCCATTGGGTACTGACAATGCTGTGTCCACTCTGTGGACCTTCAGTACAGCTCTGACTGACTAGCATTTTATGTATAAAGTGATACCAATCCTGAGCTTCAGCACAATTCTAAACTATTTCTGCAGGCAGGGCTGCTCGACTTTTGCAAGCCGTCAGCAGTATCAGAGCTTTGTTGGGGGCCTGACGACCATGTCTGAAATGGCAACAGAAGCTGCAAACAGTTTGCATGCTAGAAGGAAGCCGTTTCTGAGGAGAAAGCAAAAGCAGGCTTTGTAGTGGTATATGCAGAAAAGAAAACATTGTATGAAATCAACACAGAGTCCTTTGCGTCTCGATACGCAACTGTACTAGTTGCTGATCTCCTGGGCAGCAGAGAGGCTGTAAGCAAAGACCACCATCATCAAATCTGGATGTGTGGTAGAAGTCATTATGCGTGTACCAATGCAGCTGTATTTGTGTACTGATTCAAGCTCCCTTGCTGACATTCAATTACAATACATAAGGGGCACCTGGGTACACATGCGCTGCAAGATGCTGAACAGCCTGAACATAATGACAGGAAAGGAAATTGGGCAGACAAACACTCAGACTATGAATGCTGTCACTAATCTTATGACAACAGGCTGGAATTTTCAGTGGCTTTGCCTGTGACATTGCCAGAACAAAATGCACGCATATGCTGGTTTGTGTTCCTTTGCAACAGATGTCTAGCTAACAGGCTCATATGTTGCTGGCTTTATGTTTCCCGATTGTTGGATCGCAAGCCTATGAGTTGGCTTTGTCCTTTACATTCTCATAAGCCTCCTGAATGGAGTTTGTCATTCGGCCAGCACCTTCTTTTGCTTTCTGCTGCAAGCTCTTTTCCCCTTCCTCTGTTGCCTTCTCGGCCTCTGCATCTGAATCTGCATTGTGCAAATTCAATTCATCTACCATCAGATTCTGCTGTGAGATGACATAGCAGGGCTCAAAGCATCAGTACAGCAATGAGACTGAACAACATTCGGGACAACAGACATGGTATTGATGACATGCAACAGCAGTACTGTTCTAACAGCTTGCAGTAGAGCATCATTACACATAAATACTACATGCAACGAAAGAAACGACTTCTTGGTGGGAGCCTGCAAGTGGTCTCACTTTTTGCGTTGCTTGAGACTGATCCCACGGCCTCCTTCAGCTGATCTTTGACAGACTTTGGATCCTCGTCAGTTGCCTCTTCTCCCCCCTGTGCTTTTCTGGCTTCGTTCCAAACCTTCACAAAGTCCATGTTGCCTTCTTGCATCATCTGACCAGATATCTTTGCGCCTGCATCGAATCGGCCTTGCGCCAAGACCTCTTGAGTGATGTAAGTCATCTGTGTCACATATCCCTTGGCCATCATTGCAATAGATATCTGCAGCAATCGGCAGCATCATGGCAGAACAGAATGTATGTATTGCAAAACGATGGGATGTTGCTGGCCAGCTTTCTTACTGCAACAACTATGTCTGACTTCTCTCGATCTATCAGGTTGAGTGTAACGGCCACTATCGTCTTGGTGAAACCAAGATCCACGAGATCAGCTGTCAATGTAGCTGCACCCTCCGCGCTATCTGCAAGGTGATTGAGCGTTTCACTCAACAGGCAGAAGCCAGGAGCCACACTGCTTGCGCAAACTTATTCGCGCCTGATTGCACAGCCTGTATGGCGCCCTGCGCTCCAGCAAATGCAATACCGTGGGGCAGTGCAAGTGTGGAAGCTGCAGTCATGCGAGCATTCACAAGCGGACCCATGCGCAGTCCATTCTTGAACAGATCTATCAGGATGCTGGTTGTCGACATGCTGACGGGGAAAGGGTTACTGGCGATCTTGACGCCACAAGCAGTAACAAATCGTCAAGCCACCGTGACCGGACTGTACAAGCAATTGAACAGTGCAGGTTCTCTGTGGCGCTGCAGGGGATTGCAGAGCTTTGATCAGTCCCAGGGATCAAGATGTCGAATGTGTCATTTGCAGACATGAAAAAGGACAGCGGGACCTGCTGCGCACCGTGGTCTGACTGTATTGTTGCCCGAAGTCCTGATGACCATCTTGCCCGACAGTGTGTGGTGCAAGATCCTGTTGCTTTCTGTATCAGAGCCTGGTCCACTTTGCCGATCCGCACTGTTGGCTGAACAGTCGAGGTTGCTGGAGCTGCGCTTGGTGTGCAAAGGGTTTGACAAGATTTGTACTGCTGAAAATAGCTTGTTGATCAAAGCGTGCATACGAGGCAACCAGGCCCGTCCTCACCTGCGTCACAGCATGCAAACCTACTTGAGGCGGCACAGCTCTCAGTTTGAACAGTTCTGGGGCTTTTGCGACAGCGCCTGCGCGCTTGAAGCCTTGGATGCAATGTGTTGCAGCAAGCTGAAGATGGCAGTATTTTGTGAAACATCTCAGGCTGTATTGAGCCGCTTGTCCTGTTTTTCTTCAATCACAGCTTGCGAATTGTGCCTGTCAGACAGATCAGTATATAGTACGCCTGCACCAGCCTTGGATCTGGCAGTACTAGAAGGGCTGTCTGACCTTCAGGATCTGAGATTATATGGGACAACATTGAAGAATTTTGAAGCACTCAAACAGCTCACCAGCCTGACGATTTCCAGCAGCAATGTATTGAGCACACACAGTTGTGGCTGTATGACTGCTTTGCGCAACGTTCATATGACTGATTCTGTTATTCATGCTTCTGTCCTGCTGGAGAGCTTGCAGACTTTGCTATGTGCAGACTGCAAGGTTTTTGGAGCCTCACCTGCTGGCGCCTACTGCCTTAGCATCTCTCACTATATGAAGCTGCGTGAGTCTCCTGAGACGAACTTCATGAAGAACCTGGTTACATCGTCATTCACTACAGACACAAGCAATTGGTCTGATCTGAGCTGCATGTTGCAACTCACAAGTTTGCGCAGTCTGCAGCTTGCATTACAATCAAAGCTAGTGGTCACAGAAGACCTCAGCTTGCTGCTCAACCTCACAGAGATCAGTTTCAAGACCCTTGATTTAGGCCGTGTACCTTTCAGCTTGACATTGCAGGTGAACTGGGCGCTGATGCGTAAGCTGTGCAACATCACCTTTGGCCATACAACATATCATTTGGGCCTGAGATCACTAGCATTGCTAGTTTGGGGCAACTTTTGTGTATGTCAATATTGTATGTGATTCCAGCAGACGAGCCTACCGTGAGGCACTTTACGACTTTGCTGAAAACGCTTGTGCGAGAGCGGTCAACTGTTCGTGTATTGATTGATGGCCGCACGTTATCAGTAAAAAAGAGCTGACAGAGCTAGGAATCTAGTATGTACTGGTGTTGTTTGGGCAATTTGCGTTTGTCAGGGTGATCTTTTCAACAGGCGCTGATAAGGTACAATGAGCAGACACAGATATACACGCGCTGATACTGTTTTCAGATGCATGTAAAATTTGATTCAGACTAGCTCATCATATGTGGTGCTCTGCAATGCCCTTATGCAGCACCACCTGCTGAGCCAGGCACCTTGTTCCTCAGTGACAACGGCAAAATGAGGATACCGGTAGACTAAACAAGTCCTTCGCAGTATCAGCAATGTCGGGGTTTGTTGCCAAGCTCAAAATCTGAATGAGGTTCCTGCTCCATGTCGGTTATACAAGCCCACACATGTATGCACATATCTGCATCAGCTCTGCAAAGTACGCATAAACTTAGGCTGTTCCTTGCCCTGAGTTTGCCACCAATCTCAATGATCTGTGTAGAGAGCAAAACAGCAGGAATTCGAAAAACAAGACCTGCTGATGCTATTTAGCCCATTCATTGCTTTCACAGGCGTGTTGATCCCCTGTGACAAGTTGTTTGGGCCAATACTGCTGCTATGGTGCCTCAAAATTTCCTGCAGCGCATTTGATTATAAGCCATGCCTTGCTATTACGCATAGGTTGGCTTGTTTCAGATTTGACCCACCATTGCATGAATGCTGTGCATCAGTTCAGGGCAATCCTGGGTGGGTGGCACACTTGCACAGGCATGCTTTAAACAACTGGGTTGTATAACAGTAATGGTCACTATACACTTTTGGGGATATCAACTCTTAAGAGTGTAGTTGCAGTGATGCAACCGTTGTGTTTTTGTTTGGCATTGCAGCGCTGGACAGTAGGAAACATTTTTCGTCTGTGCTGCAGCACAATGGTGTTTAAGGCACTTCAGTCACTCATGATGAGCTATCTACACAGGTAACATGACAGGATTGAAAGAGTGCCACAAGCGTGTCTTGCAGCATAGCACTGTCCGCTGGCAAATGCACTTTGCCAATAGCAGTATTGCACGGCACTGGATCAGGTGTTGGGGCTTTGCAAACGTACCTTCAAAGTCTGTCTGCATAGCCTACATAGAAGGTGCAATTGCAGCTGTACAAGCCTGGTGATTGTTGCTCTGCCAACATGCACTGAGCGTACAATGCATACCCATTGTTCTGTGTAGACAATGCTGCAGGTGTCGCAGTCTCATTTTGAAGTTGCAAGACTTGTATTAGCAAAGCGTAACAAATGGCTCAAATTAGCAGCCTTTCAGCTCAGTCTAGAGTTCTCAGGACTGACTTTCTCAACCAAGCTTTGCGGATTCTGTGTAGCACTCCTGCTTATCGCTGGGGATTGCGTTGATCTACCCCTGATCAGAGATGGGGGCTCAACAGCAGACCCCCCCCTGCTTAGAACCAACCCTGGCTGGCCGTCATTATTTGATGGTGTTCTAAACAAGTTTGCCAGAAAGGCCGACTCTAAGGACTTGCCCAACGAGGGCTCCCTCAAGGGCTGTTTGGAAGTGCCCTCTGGAGAAGGATCAAAGCCCACTTTCTGCTGCTTGGCTCCCCCAAACAGAAGAACACTCTTCCTTCTGCCTCGTTTTGCCTTCTTGTTAGCAGCCTGCTCCCTCTCTTGGTATGTACGCACCTGTATATCACGCACCCTCATGTATGTTTGCACATCTCAAAGAGAACCAGAGATTGACACAAATCAGATGCTCAGATTTGCCACATTTTGACTAGTCCCTGACTCAACATTCGATTGCTCACAGCTACAATAAGGCTGGCCATACCATGACGGCTAACAGTTCATTAGCTACAAAGATGATGGCAATGCAACACACAACCCTCCAAACACGGCCATTCCACATGGCATTCAGCTGTCTACAGCTGCAAGAAGCTTCACACGCCAGCATGCACTGCTACCAACACCATTCCATTGATCTGTCCAACATCCATGTGCATCACCATCCACTCAACACACACATGCCTCACCAAGAACAGCACTGATCAGACCTGTCACAAATCGTTGCAATGCATACCACCATCACTCCATTGATCTGTCCAACGTGCATGTGCATCATCATCCATTCAACACATGCATGCGCCTCACCAAGAGTAACACTGCCGACAGTTGTGAGAGCGCAATGCAATGCACACCTTGGTTCTGAGCCTCTTCAGGAAGCGGTCAAGCAGCATCTTTTTGTGCAGGATCTCAAACAGGGTGTTGTCCAGAAACAGCCCCTCCCTCCCGGCGCTCTCCACAAACTGATCAATGATGACGGCGATGACCAGGTTCAGCATGATGAAATTGACGCCAAAGATGAAGGAGATGCAGTAGATGGCTGAGATGATGGCTTTCCCGCCAGCGTCACATGCCACGTTGAAGATGGGGCACCCCTGGGAGCTCTGCAGGGGGTCACATGGGTCAGCAGGTGAGTTCTTGACTGTCTATGTCAAGCCTGTGTCAAGGAGGGGGTTGCAGAAAAGATGCTCATCGACATCAGGTTGGTATTTGAGGGCAGCATCATGTCATGCTGGGCCATGCTATGCTGTGCTGTGGTATGCTATGCTGTGCTGTGGTAAGCTATGCTGTGCTATGCTGTGCTGTGCTACACTGCGTCAGGTTTTACACCACCATGCTATGGTGAGCCATGCAGCGTCTACCCCACGCCTGCTGCTGACATGAAGCACTCAATTTTATGTGAGTTTGATTCTCAATGCGTTCTCCAGCCAATCTTAAGGACCAGTGTGGAGGATTTATGCCACATAGTCCCATGCTGTGCTTAGAAACTCATCCATACTGGCACAAACTGAACCACAGTTTCGAATAATGAATGAATGAACAAACGTGTACATGAATGAATGCAACAAACATGTACCTGAAGGATTTGGTCCCAAGAGTCGCTGGTAGACAACCGGAAGAGCGTCAGCATGGAGGAGCCAAATGACAAATAGTTGGCATGTGGGTCTTGCTGACTCAGCTCATTGTCCTGGGTGCCGAACAAGTTCATCCCCAGAATGGCGTAAACGAAGAACATGAGGAAGAGCAGGCTGCCCACATTGAAAACAGCTGGCAGGGAGCTCAGCAAGGTGTTGAACAGGGTTCTCAAACCCCTGCAAATCAACTCTGTATTACTATCTATATCAATCAGCAGATCACACGTGCAACATTGCATGCTTTTTGACCTTTTTCTGTCCTTTCGCAATCCCCTGCAGATCACATGGACAACGTCACTTGTGTGCAACATTACATCTTTTCATAACCGTTTGACATTCTGCTCTCAGGCAAGCTTTCAGTCAATTTCAAGGCTCCTGCAGAACTGGCATCTGGCTTGTACTGAGAACCATGCCTCAAAGCATCATCTCCTCCTTTCCTTTCTTCTATTTCAGCCTGAAACCCAATGGGTTTTATACTGAGTGCATAGTTGCCTATTGCATACTTTGGCAAGCCCATCAAACCTCATCCTGAAGAGTTGCTCTGCGCTCATGCCAGAAGGTCCAACCTGTTCTTTGCTATTCCAGCGTTTGCGCATGCAGAGTATTCAACGCATGGGGTCATATTGATTGCAAAGCGCCTGCTGACATGATGTGCAAGAGCAGTTGTTGGACAAGTGTAAGGACGGTAGAGGTGGACTCAGTGTTTGGGCTCATTTGGCATGCCAAAATCTAACCTTTAGAGACATTAAGAATGACAGGAGTGGACTCTGCTTATGGCCTCACTTGGCGTGCTGGTGCTTATTGGACACATGACAACAGCAGAAGTAGCACTCTATGTATGGACTTGCTGTGATGAGATACTGTTCAACTTGTGCAAAACGCAAGAGCTCTGCATACAACTGCACTTTTTATGCTGTCAAACACATGCAAACAGCAAGGAGTTGGCGTAGGGCCTTACATGACTTGCTGACAAACACATGCAAACAGGAAACAATGTCTGCGTAGGGCCTTACTTGACTTGCTGTAGCACCTTGAGCAGTCTCACCACTCTGAAGATCCGGAAGGCCGAAGACAGGCTGCTGACCTTGCTGGATGTCACAAAGATGTCGACCAAAGCTAAGATCACAATCACCAGATCCAGCTTGTTCCTGCACCAAACTGGTTTGCTTGCTCTTTCATTTGTGCATGATACATTTTGTCAGAACAA
>JAABUW010006925.1_pt1 | contig 13924 bp, 24 predicted proteins | sample 5560081 | NCBI WGS metagenome assembly JAABUW01 (sample SAMN10711882, study PRJNA513363) | rock metagenome | isolation source: Antarctica rocks | place: Antarctica: Victoria Land, Knobhead sud
TCATACCGTCGTGAGTAGCTCCCTGTATACATTCAGCATGTCAGCAGTAACACAAAATGGCGGCAGGTGAGCATGGTTGCCTTGCTGATGTTCCTCATATCAGAGGCACACTCCTGCATCTTACTGCTGATGCACCACAACAATGTTGGCACTGCTAATGATTGGGTTCTGACAAAGTGTGTGTGAGAGGCTATAAAACAGTAGTGCTGCTGATGGCTAGCACTGCCATTTGCACATTGCACTCAGCCCCAAGCATGCAGTCTGCTCCTTACAGGACTTGCAGCAAGCTCTCTTGTTGCAACACGTCATGCTGCAAACAGACAACCCAGATCAAGGTCAAATACATGTGGGTAATGCCTGTGTACAGGCAGTGTATCATAAGGGCCAGCAGTTTGTGCCAGAGGCACACGCTAGGCAGGACCCTGCAAGCGTGCCAGATGTGGTGCTTGCCTGGGTACAGGCCCTGAGTGGCCTTGACCAGGCCCAGCGCATCCAGCAGGCTGTCTTGCATCTGCTCAACAGCCGCCCTGGCCATACCCAAGCCAAGCCAGTACAGGTATCTGCCCTTGCCTCCCTGCTACACATCACCAAATATCAAGGCTGGGGCTCTGAAAGTCCCCCTGACAGCAGTGGTGCATCAAGGCTGGGGCTCTGAACATCCCCCTGACAGCAGTGGTGCATCAAGGCAATTGCACGAAAGACAAAGATGTATGCACCACTGCTGTCAGGGAGATGTTCAGACATCATGCAATAAGCACTGATACCAAGGAAGTTGCGTGGAAGACAAGGTCTTCTCTTTGCTTGATGTTGATGTTTGCGTGCAGCCTCAAAGTTACTGCAACAAGGTCCTGCTCGGCATCAATCCAAGCTGCAGCTGTGTTGCACCAAACTGTCTGGCTCTACTAACGGCTCGTTGCCATGTCAAAGTTGCCTGCCTTCTACCTATCACTGGCATATCTGGCAGGACAGATTGCCATCATTGTACTCACCATTGACAAATGTCATGGTGGCAGTTGCTGCCAGTTGAATCAGGCAACATGTGGCACTGAGCTTACCAGGGACAGAGGTGAAAGCACTACATTTGCAGGTTGGCTTGGGGGAGCTAGTGCCTGCAGTAAGGCATCTGGTAGAGTATGAGCGCAATAGTCTGGCTGCTGCTGACACCATTGCAGCTGCTGAGGGTGTTGTGGCAGCCCAGCCGGAGGTGCTGCTGCACCGCATTGTGGCCCAGTTCCAGCATCTCTTTGACTGCCACCGCCTAGAAGGCGTCTTGCCTGCTCTCAATCAGGTAAGGTGCTCTTTGCCTTTATCCTCACTGTGGCAAGACATTGCCACCCCAAGACAAGAACTTCCCTTGTTGCTTGCCATGGCAAGCAGTTGCCACCACAAGCAAGATTTGGTCTACAGGGCTGTGACTGCCTCAGCCAGGCAGTTGCTGTGTGGAAGGGTAAAACTTGCAAACCTGCGATTTACATGTGTGCTGTGATTGACTCTACTGACAAGCGCATCTTTCCGTGATGTTGGTTCAAGCAGTCCAAGATTTCATTGCAATAAGCTGCATTTTTGATTGATTGCGATGCAGCTTATTGCATCCTGCACATGTGACAATCCTGTGACAGATGTGTTTTGCGTATACTTGTTTCAGTTGAAGGCCAGCAACAAGTCCAGGCCTGAATGGTTCATTGCTGTTCGAGCAGCACTCCAATGAAGCTTATCACATAAGTTCATAAGGTTTTGGGCTCTAAGTGCAGGCTGCAGAGGTCTGCACTGATGTGCACAGAGATTGCCTACTTGCTCATTGGCAGTGAGTCAAACCATGTGTGCCCTCAGGTGTATGTGGCATACACAGAGGGCATGAACTTCAAGAAGGCATTAGCTGGCCTGCTGGGCCTCAACGCTGATGCCAGCATTGGCTCCTGCCTGCAGCGCATCCGGCAGCTTCTTGACAGGTTAGCAACAGCATATGCACCCAAAGTCCAAGGTGCTGGGAGAGCAAAGACAGCCTCATCTGGTCTGCATCTTTCCTGAGTTGCACGCCTTTGTGGTCCTTCGATTGACTATTGTTATGCGTTATGTCACAATGGCTGTTTCATGTCCTGACATTCCTTCTTAATAATTAAACCTATCAATCAACCAATCAATGATCGATGATTGACTGATCTATTAAAGTCATCTGTTCATGAGCTTTGTTGCATTGGATCTCTCTGAATGTGCTTGAGAGGGGCAAACATGACTGGTTGCTCCTTTCAGGCATGGGCAGGCCTTGGATCTGAAGAATGACTACCTGGGCAGCCCTGCCAAGGCAGGCAAAGAGAATGCAGCACCTCATGCTCAGGAAGACAAAGCTGGCGGCAATTGGCCTGAGGTAGAGATCAGGGTGGCAAGCAAGCACTCAGGTAGCCTGCTGTCACCCTTGGCTGTGCACTGTCACAAACTTTGCTCCACCTTATAAGCATGCACTTCCTCCTGCCGAGCTGTGCCCAAATCACTTGCTATGTCAAGATGAGCACAAGCTGTATGTACATGTGCTGTATGACGTCAAAGGGGAATTCGAACCAAGCTGCTGTGGGATATGGCTAGCGGACAGCGGACTGCTTTGGAAAGACAAGACTTGTCCCGCACGTATCTAGCTCATCATGAGCTGGAAAGAGGTTTTATCATCTATATTATTGATATCACAGCATGCTTGCACATGGTGTGACAGTCCAGCAAGGAATGCTTTACAGGTGTCATGGCAGCAGAAAATGCTGCCAGCAAGGCTTCAGCCAAAAGCTGCACTGACAGTGGGTTGCATGGCAGCCTGGCAGATCCTGAGGCGTACAAACATGTGGAAGTGACAAAGCAGCTGGTGACCCTCCTGGGTGTTGCTAAGGCGGAGCAAGTAAGCCATGCATTTTCTTCTTCCCCACCCTTATGTCATACTATGGTATTTGCTGGTATTGTCACCCGGTGCTGGGAATTGCAACAACATATATGCAGCTGCAGCCAGACCTGTTGCGCACCAGTAGCATGTGAAGACAGAACATCTTGCTGACGGGCGCAAACTTTTCTTATCAAGTGTGCATGAGGGTTGTGCATCCTCTGATTCTTTAATTGATTTGAAACTGTGCCACCCTTTGCTCTTGCATCAGCCAGGTAGGTATCAGACATGCCTCACCCCAATTCACAAGGCCATGCAGCTTATACAGGCTGGATTTTTATCACCCAAGGGTGTGCAGTCGGTGTGGCAAGCACCAAGCTGCATATCAATTCAGGAACACCCTCTGGCCAGGAACATGAACGCTGTGCTGTTTGCCTTTGCCTCTCACTCACATTTGGCAGATAGTCTGACAGTACCATGTTTTTGTTTGCTGTCAGGTGGTGCCGCAAGCAGAGAAAATTGTGGCTCGCCTCAAGCGCTTAGATGAGGTCATGCCCAGATACCAGCATGTTGCTGGTCAGCTGTATGATCTGCTGCGGGTGAAAGGTCTGGACGATGTTGTGCCTGCTGTATCTAGGCTTGTAACATCAGTAAACTGACCTAAACGGCATTGAAGTTGGTTTTATGAGGTCAAAGGAGCCGAAAGTTTCTTGTCGATCAATGTGTTGTCACCTGAGGTCATGACAGGCTGGTATGCACGCACAGAATTCTGTTTTAAAGCTCTCCGTGCACACATCATGTGCAGACTGATGGGAATCATAGTATAATCTTTCGTTGTTCGCCCGTATCCGCCCACAATAATGATATGCCTGGTATGACTCACACCGACATGTATCCGGCCTGTCGCCTTTGGCATGGTGCTGCAATAATGGTAGACACTCTGTGAATCTCACTGTACTGATGTCTTGCAAACAGACCTGTCACATTCAAACAGTGCAGCAGACAAGCTCATCAGCAAATATGAACGTCACCATGTTACAAGCAGCGGAATGCCCAGATACTTTACAAAAGACAGCCAGTCTTGCAACGAGCAACTCCCCAAAAAAGCCGCTTATGCAACAATCTTAGCCTCTCCCTGGTAGATCTTGGCCTGCTCCTGCAGAATAGTGAGGCGCACACCCTTACCCTTGGGCAGGGAAATCATGGGGGAGTTCTTTCTACCGATCACAAACACATTGTGCTGTCGGGTCACAAAGGTGTTCTCAGCAGCATCCTTCAGCTCAATGATATCAAAAGAACCCTTGTGCTTCTCCCTCTTGGTCATGACGCCAACACGCCTGCAAAAACAACTCGCCTTGTCAACACCGCACGCTATGCATCATGTTGTATCAAGAGATATCTGAGGTCTGCAAGGGTATCCCTGGGGACAGGTGCTGTGCTGGAACAACTTTCAACTTAAGCCTCCATATTTCAGCACTGCTGAATGCTTCTTCCACCAGACATGATTGAGCACAAGTCACCAGATATGATTGAGCACAAGTAAGGCAAGCAACAAGCATGAGTGAGCAAACAGCTTACCCATTGTTAGCTCCACCAGTGACCATGCATAGGTTGCCTAGCTCAAACCGGATGAACTCCTTGACCTTGCCGTTCTCAATGTCCAGCACTACGGTGTCATTTACCTGCAAAAGGAACTAGGCTTTCAGTGAATCTCAAACCTCAATGAACATCATAAGGACCTGTGCTGACAATGAATGCACCGCAATGCTCAGTGAGCTTCAGCACCCTTGCAACTGGTGAAATTTGGCATCCCTGTGGATTGACTTCTGATTGAACTCTCTTTTGGACGATTTGCAGATGAAAAGTTTCCTGCTGTCTTGCATGTGATTCATTGGCAATGTGTGGCAATGAGCGCCTGCACAATCATTACCTTAATGTCTGGATCAGGATATCTGATGGTCCTGCCGTCATGTGTGGCAATGTATGGCACACCAGCTTTGCCAAACTGTTGTCGCTTGACCTTGCATAGCTTGTAGGCTGCCTCCTCAGATGTGATTCTGTGGGGAACAAACCGACCCTTGGGGTCATACACCAATCTGAAGTTTTCATTTGTCTTCTCAATTTGGATGACATCCATGAAACCAGCTGGGTATGTGGGGTCGGTTCTGACTTTGCCGTCCACCTTGACATGCCTCTGCATCAGAATGGCCTTCACCTCTCGGCCGGTCAGGGCATACCTACATGAGCAAGTTCAGCTGCTCAATTCCTAGTCCTTCCTGGGAAGTGCTTGCTGTCTGCACTAATATTGCATTCTGCGCTTACTTGAGGCGGTTCCTCAACAAAACTGTGAGGGGCAAGCATTCTCTCTGCTTGTGGGGACCTGGTGATGGCTTGGGAGCCTGCAAACAGCCAGCAGAGACCGTAAGCTCATACGGCCGTAAGCTGCAGCTGACCCTGGCACATAAATCACGGCAGCCAAGCCCGGTGGACTCTGATATTCAAGTCATTGAACGTCTCCTAAAACTAGTAACATCAGGTTGTGACGGCTGCTTACAAAGACGCCCCCAAGCTTATCGAGCATCCAGTGGGACGGGGCATTGAGCCTCTTCAAGTGCTTCTTGGGTCCACGAGGCATCGTGCCAAGTCTTCAACGGCAGAATGCAAGCTTACGGCGGCTTGCCAAGAGAGGGAGCCTAACTCACACCAACTCAGTATACAACCCTGCTTGGCATTTAGATCCCTGCCAACCTCTGCAGAGGTCATAATTAATGAAGGCTTTGACCCTCGGTCTACACTCAGTCTCTGCTGGCGAGCACGCCATAGAGGGCGATCGCGCGCTGTCTGCCGAAGGAGTTGTACCTTTGGTCGGTATATTGCGTTCGTAATGCAACAGCAGAGCTTTGGCGCTGGTCTCTCTGCACAAGGCTGCTTGCGCAGGTGTCTGACAGCGCAATAGGTCTGGTGGGAACAGTACACAGCTTGTTTTGGCTCCGCCTGTCATTTCCAGCACATCCATCCCGTTCGACATCCTCCTCCATCCCTGCTGATAGACATGTCTCGCCGGTGAGACTTTGTGCTGTCTTTTGTAACACTGTCGATGCCGTGCTTTCAGTCGATGATGTCAGTCAACGCGCAAGGGTGTATACCAGGCGCTTTGGTCGTGGACCCTGCATTCTTCAAGCGCACTTGAACTTGTCACTCTCCTATGCAGGGTTCCTCAGAGACGCGGCGCAGCAAGAGGCACAGTAGACCCTGCTCTCGCGTCTGCAGCCATGGTGAGTGCGAATTAGCAGACGGTCCAGAACAGCATCTTCTTCCTGGCATCGTTCTGCACTCACACCTCGTGCTTGCGACTGCACGCAACATTGCTATGCCATCAGCCATTCCCAAATGTGCAGGACTTTGGCAAGTGGCAGTATGCTGGCATGGCTCCATCCTGTGCACCCTGTCAGGGCAGTCGCAATCAGTTACCTCTGCCTCACATATCTAAAAGTCGACGTGTGTCTGCAGGTTGAATCCAAGACAAAGCTTGCGGCAGGTGTGAAGCCTTTAGCTGGGGGTGGTGGCATTTTTAAGTCAGCAGCAGTTGAAGTTCTGCGGCGTGAGCGGCGTTTGATGACAACTGGGGACATTACCAAGTATGTTCACTGGACTTGAGTCTCTCTCTCTCTCTCTGTACACAGCACACAGGTCACACGCCAGTCAAAGTTTTTGCATCAATGATAGTACTTCTGTTTGTAGGTCTTTTTGTTGCATGACACAAGTGTTTGGGTGCTCATGAACCACAAAAGCTGTGATACGTTGGTCCTTTTGCATGCAGGCTGGCTCTGGAGATGGAGCTGATCAACTGCCAAGGCAAGACGCCAGATGCCACCATGGCCTCAGCGCTGTATACTGATGTCAAAAGGAAGCTGCATTTGTCTGTATTCACCCGTCCACAGGTGCCAATTCTGAATCTCTGCACGTCAGGATTAATGCCAGTCTGTGCCTCACAGCCTTGAGTGAGGAGCTGGATGTGACTCACCAGACATCCCAACCTGCATGTGTATGCCAAGTACAAGAAGCACACCGCTTGCAAGCAGAACAAGCTCATGGTGTCTTGCACATCCAAGGGCTCATGTCACAGCAATCAACACATGCCTCTTGTTGTCGCATGTTGACAGTTGCACCTGTGTGGTTGTGTTACACAGAAGCTTGTGTTTAATCATCCCCTTGATGGACTGTTTCTGATGCACAGGCAGACATGCTTTCCACTTGCAGCTCAGATGCAAGAATCATACCACAGCCATGATGTTGCAGGAAGGCATGTTTGGGTTGCGTGAATGGGAGGATGAGGGTTTCATGCCTCCAACTCAGGACGCAGATGACCCTAGCTATGACCCATCCGGGTCTGTCAGGAAGGCCCGCCAACCCTCTGCTAGGGTATACCTTTCAGCCATCGACTGTTGCTTACTCTTTCACAACAGTACTTTCAGCACCTTATTGCCTTGCAGACATGCTGCACCAGTGCGTGTGTCTGGCCCCCAGTAACAGGTTGCATGTCAGCATCCTGCCATACACGCATGGTCTAGAGGTGCATGCATGACATAGGCATCTCCAAAATTGCCATTGTGTGTGGTATGCTGCAACTACATTCCCAACTGCGCATGCTCTCAGCCACAGCGCTTACCTAGATAATTTCTAAGGGGATTACTACTACATCTCACTCAGGCTCATCACATGTACATGTTGCAGTTTTTTCGTACCCAACTGCCAGTGCTGTCTATAACCCAGTGCCGCTCGGCTCTCACCCACGTGCGTGTGTCTGTGTCAACCTTAGTCTGCACTCGCAAATTGATGATGACGTCCTATACAGAGTCTTCCATCACATGGCTGCTGTGACTGTACAGGCGGCACCCCGGCCCCGCCGTTTCAAGGAGACCACAAACAGCAAATGGGATGATTACTACGAGGCCGAGTCGCCCCCCTCCTACCCCCACCTGCAGCGAATCAGCAGTGCCAGGCAGGGCAGCTACAGTGATAAGGCTCTCCTGCTGCTCAGTGGTAAGCCTTGTGTCATAACCTGAACCCTGTTACAGCAATGTCCATTTCCTGAATGAACAAGTCTGCCCTTACTTTAGTCACCTGTCCCCTACCTGGCCAATTTCATCTCTGATTTGGTCACCATTCCCTACCTGGCAAATGCCAATTCTAGCCCCTGATCTCGACCTTACTCATAGTTTCAACTGCCATAGCTGGTCATGTGGTCAGATCCACGTCAGCAGTTGTTGTATACATACATATATGTATACATACATAAACATTCGTAAAACATACATACATACATACATACATACATACATACATACATACAAGCAGTCCCCAGTTCAGTTGTCTGGAGCCATGGTGGGGAGCCGAAGGGGAATGACAACAACCTGGAAGCAGCAGGGGAGTAAACTGAATGAAGTCATGACTCATCTGCAGGGGCATGTGAGGTGGGCTCTCCCATGAAGGTTCAGAGGGGTGTGGGGAAGAAGAGTAGCGGGCGGTACCAGATGCAGTATGAAGAAGAGTACTTCTATGAGGAGGAGGCAGAGGGCGAGGATGAGTCAGATGTTCGCCAGCGGTGGCCGGCTCGCTCAGCTGATGGCAAATTCAGGGTCAGTGCTACAATCACTCTCACACACATCTAGCATGTGTAGACTGTCAACAGCAGTGCATGTGGTTCCTACTTACAGTGAGCAGACAGGAACGCATGTCATTGCTTGTTGAGGTCCAGTGACAGCAGTTGCATGGACAGTGGAGATAGTGATGCATGCCAGTGCTGCTCTTGCAGTCACAGGTGGCAATGCATTCTTGATGCACAAAGAAGTGCATGCATGCATGGTCTACAAGCACCCAGTAGCAATGTATGTCGAAACCTTCTCTCAATCCACAGTCAAACAATGCACTCAGAGGTTGTGTGGCGAAACTGCTTGAAACGTTATGTGGCTGGCTCCTTCTTCAGCCTGCCAATGTGTCTCAGACACCAGTCCTACTAGCATGATGAGCTGGCAGTCAAGGCACAGGCTGGGTGCAAGTCTGAAAGCCTGAGTCAGGGCCAGATGCACACACTCTGCATCTTTACCTGACTTATGTGGCTTCTATACATGCTTTTTTACTGTACTAGCTGATGTCAGCATGACCCTGCACTATCAGACTTCGCCAGCAACTTCTGTAACATCTGTACACTGTGAACATTAGATCATTGTCATCACCACCAGTTAGGATTGCTATGCAGTGATGCTGATGTGCAATGCCTGCTCCTGCAGAAGGCCAGTTTGAACAGGCGGCCATCCCCAGTCTTACTGCCCAACAGGCGCCGTATCAGGACCCCCAGCCCCAGCCTGCCAGACTCCCTCAGCCCCCACCCCTCCATGCACGACGGCCTGGCTGCCCTGCACGAGGCAGCCACCAGCCCTGAGAGGCAGGCTAGGGCACTCAGCAGCGCCCTGCCCTCTTGGGTCGCCAGCGCTGCCCTGCCTTTCTATCAGGATGCACCATCAGGACCTCAGGTGAATTACAACTTCATACCTCATTGTTGCTTTGCCCATCAGGTGAGACTCTGCTTGTACGAAATCAAGTCCAATTATTGTCTTTTGACTCCCTGATGAGTCTGAAAGAAAGAACATATAAATTTGGCTGATTGAAAAAGCATGGTTTCAGCCAGTTGCCAGGTTGTCGCATTTGCAGCAGCTTGGCATGCTCTTATGTCATGTGCTGCATCACACCTAATGTTGTGCTATGGCACAGGCTTACAAGAGTGGCGAGGCACCGGAGTTGATGCAGCAGCTGCCAGGGCAGGCCCCAGCAGGGCTGCAGGCAACATCCCCTGAACCCGCCTACAAGAAGACAAAGCTAGCCCACTTGAGGGTGAAGGTCCCTGGCGGGGTGAAACACCCTCCACCCTTCAAACTCTGTTTACTCACTCTGTTGCGTTCTGACATGTATACTTTTTCAGTGGCAGCTGCTGACAGGTGCGCCTGGCTTTTTGGTCCGCTCATATCCTGAGCTAGCGTGTTCCTCCAATCATCAGGCTTTTAACGCAATTGCGCAGATACCAGCCAAACATCACACACTCAGCTAATGCATTTAGCTACACATTCAGCTCTCAAACCTGTGGCCAACTGTGTGTTTATTCAGCAAGCATGCCCAAATGGGTCATTTGTCTGAAGCAATTTGTAGCAATTCGTGGCTTTGTTACAGTCCTGTTGAATGACAAGACTGGTGTTGTGACATAAGCGCTGGTTTGTCATGCAGGGTGCAGGTGCAGAGGTCCAGCGGCCAGTCTACCAGATGCATGCATACCCCCCTGGGGTAACACCCCCAAGCACAGACAACACCCCCTGGGGTGTGGCCCTGGGCCAGACCCTAGCAACACCTCGCATGCCTGACCCCCAGACCAGCCCCCCTGCACCCCGAGTGATGGACCCTGCGACAGGGCATGGCTCCTGGGTGCAGGGCATCCCAGGGTGCGGGGATGCCCATGCCAACAACAGCCCCTCCCCTGCTGGGGAGGCCTGCCTCACAACCCCCACAGATCTTCTGCTACAGGTGTGTTACTGACAGACCTATGTCAAACGTTTATCTAGCACAAGGTTAGCATGCTACACTAATTTGGTAGCAAGAACAAGGCCTGTGCAAGCATGTAGAAACATGCGCATGCAATGTACCAGACAGACAACACAGCTCTCAGCAGATATGTACATATAGACAACGTTTGAAGATTACTACAGTGCCTGCTGTTTGGCAGAGCCCCTGTCAGTCTCGACTGCATGCTGATGACTAATGCTCTACTAGTCACACTCCCAATTCATCATCGTGTATCTGTTTGTGCATCCTTTTGTTCATGCATTCATCTTTCACACCTTGATTCAGTGCCTCATTCATGCATTGTTATTGTGATTATTGATGTTGTTGCTGCTGTTGTTATTATTATTGTTGTCATTATGGTTATTGTTATTATTATTATTATTACTATTATTATTATTATTATTATTATTATTATTATTATTATCATTATTCTCATTCTTGCATTTGTTCATTCCAGGCAGCAGAGGAAGAAGAAGCAGCTGAGCAGCTCCTGCTCCAGCAGCAGCAGGCCTTGCGGTCAGTGGGATCAAAGGGAGGAGGTGCCTTTCAGCCCTGGAGGGCTGGCCAGGGGGCCGCAGCGGAACCCCACCAGGAGCCTGCAGCTGGATCCCCAGGCGGGGATGAGCCTGGCAGATCCCTGGGCCTTGACTTGCGTCCCAAGGTACATACTTGGCTGTTTACTGTACTCAAATGGTACTTGCTTTACCTGAGGGGAGTAACATCACTGAAATCTCATGCAAGCCTGCAAACTTGTCTGATTACACAGCAAAGGCTGGAGATGCATGAGATGTTAAACAAGGTCTCATGACAGATCATTCTGCAAGCATACTGCGAGTTGGGTCTGTGATTCACGCTTATTTGTCACTTGCAGATCACAGTACTGATCAATCAACCCTGTTGGAGCACAACACTCTTTCACGCTGTTTTGAACATTCATAGCTTGATCTATATGCAGTGAAGAAATGCCAGATTTTGCTCCATGCAATGTAATCGTCAGACATCCCAACAAAATGCATATGCAATAGGGATTGGACGCATCAAACAAGCAGAGGACACCCAGGCTGGGGCTGAGGGCACGTGCCCTGGACCTGCCCCTGCAGGCCTCACGTACATCCAGTCATGACCTGGACATGGCCCACTCCCCCCAAGTGCTGGGGGCTCACCCCAACCCCAGCCCCAGGTACAGATCCTGGCAAGCCCATGTCTGTTGCTTGCTAGGCATTGTCTACTAACCATCTTTTGTGGAATCTGGTCTGCGTGGTTCCGGTTCCTCTGTAAAAAAGAAAAGAAAAGGAAAGATTATGCCTTTTGGCGTCAATTACATGAGAAGCCAAGTATTACACCGGGCTGCCCAGGTCCTGCTCCTTTGTACCGCCGCTGCTTGCCTGGCTCATTGGCTGTTGCCCATTATTGCCTGTTCTCCATTGCCTGTCACTTGCTGCATCTGGTCTTTCCATTTGGTGGCAGCCACCTTGTGTCAGCTGGCAACTGGCACCTTTCCACATTGGCATCATTCCCTGCTGTGGACAACAGTGCAATAAGGCTGCCTGTTGTGCCTTTCAAGCAGTGCATGTTGCTGCTGCCTGTTGCCTGTTGCCTGGCATGGATGCTGCACTGAAGCCCAGTGTATGACTTGAGTTGCCATGGTGAACCAGCTGGTGAAAATAAAAGGGGAAAACAAAAAAAGTGTCATTTGTGCAGTGCACAGTATGCTGGCATGATCAGTGTGAGCCAGCTGGAGACTCGTGTGCGGAGGCTGGAGCAGCAGCTTGGAAGCAGGCATCCTCAGGTGGCCTACCTCCCTTGTTAATCCTTGCCTGTCCCCTCAATCCGCATTGCCTTTTGCCTCATTCCTTTCCCTTTGAAAGGTTTGCCTTTGGGTGGTTTTGTCTCCCTTTGGGTGGTTTGGTTTACCCTTTGGGTGGTGTGGTCTCCCTTTATGTGGTGTGGTCTCCCTTTGGGTGGTGTGGTCTCCCTTTGGGTGGTGTGGTCTCCCTTGGGTGGTTTGGCTTCCCTTTGGGTGGTTTGCCTTGAAAAGCTGGCAAGCCTACTCTCGTTGGGGCTGTCAGTGCTGCTCACATTGCTGCAGATCTGTGACTGAACAAAGTGCATCTCAAAGCGCACAGGCAGCACTGCACCTTCTCATGCTTTGCTCTGTCCTGCGCCCTGGTCTGTGATGCAATTGCAAAATGCACCCCCCCACATTTCTGTTTGTTTGGTCTCCAAGTCAATCGGTTTTTGGACAGACCTTTCTGACAAGAATGCCAAGTCTCTCACAGTGTACTGCCATGGCAGCTTTCAGCAGCTGTTTTGTAAAAACAGGAGAGGCAAAGTGGTGAGATACCGGTGAGATGTGGTGACATGCAGTGAAGTGTGGTGAGATGTGGTTGTGTTGGGTGTGCAGGTGGGTAAGGCGTGGCTGCTATTGAGCAGGGCCTATCAGGCTGAAGCAGCTGAAGGGGCACCAGAGCATGCTACCAGTGCCCATCAGGCACTCATCAGGTCAGTGCTTTCCATACTGGACCTCCACACAAGTAGCATCATATGACCATGGTCAATCAGAAACATGTTAGTGGACAGTTCCCTGTTCTCCTTTTTCCATGTGAAGCTCCTTTGGTGACACCAATAGTATGGTTTAGTCGCGGTTGGCATATTCAACATGGCATTCCCCAATGGTTGCCGGCATAAGTCATATATGTTTTTGATCCCTGCTGTAATGTTACTGTGTACACTTCCCATTTGCATGATTGTGCCCTCGTCAGGTGTTTACACCCCGCGGTGTTATCACTTATTTGTGTCTATGCTTTTGCATATGGTGCACTCAAATGATGTCAGTAGTGCTCCTGTTTAATCAGCAGCTTGCAATAGGAGCAAAGCTTATCATGTTTCACAGATCTGCCCCTCACGTATCAGCCCCCCATCAGAAAATCCCCACAGTTTTGACATGGCTCTGGGATTTTGTCTTGCAGTCACTGAACTGCATCAACCTCCTGACCACGTTGTGATGCAGCAACATTTCCAATGCAACTTGCAGTGCCTCACTACAGTAATGTACAACACACAGCTGTGATGTAATGCCATGCATGCATCGCGCAGCAGTTGCCTGTTGAGCCTCACAGCAAGGCGAAAGCTTTGAACATGCAGGGCTTGGCAAATATGTGCTGGGTGTGTTGCTGATGATGACAAGGGGGCTCTGCACAGCAGCATGTTTAAGGAGTCTTTTGGTTACTTGTTTGGAAGACTGAAGAGTCTGAGTCAGCCCCCCAATGCAGATCTGGGCAAGATTCCTGACAACATGGTGCCACTTGAACTGCCCAAGCGCCTTATGCAGTTGTCAGAAGCTGCCACTAGCGGCTCTTGACATATTTGAACCCAATCATGGCCAGGTTTAGCTGCGCTGCAGCTTGACATGTGGCCAACTTTGCCGTCTTTATGCTCTCTTGTCACAGACTG
>JAABUW010006926.1_pt1 | contig 13920 bp, 12 predicted proteins | sample 5560081 | NCBI WGS metagenome assembly JAABUW01 (sample SAMN10711882, study PRJNA513363) | rock metagenome | isolation source: Antarctica rocks | place: Antarctica: Victoria Land, Knobhead sud
TCATCGGCCTGACCGACGGACGCACGGTATTCGACGGGCGCCCGGACGACCTCAACGAAACGATTCTGGCCACGATCTACGGCGCCCAGCGCGCTGAAGCCATCGAGGGATAGGGGAGACGATCATGGATGAGACGGAGTTGGTCCACGCTGGCGTGGCCTCGGTCGTACGCGCGGGACGTCGTCCCACCCCCGGACGTTGGCGCTTCCTGCTCGTCATTCCGCTGCTCATCGCGGTCAAGTGGAGCATCGACGGCACGGGATTCGACATCGGGCAACTCGTGTCGGGTAGCCGGACCAGCTACGTACACACGTTTACGGGGCTCCTGCTCCATCCCAACCTCTCGTCCGACTTCCTTGGCGCGTGCCTCGCCGGTGTGCTGCAGACGCTGCAAATCGCCATCCTCGGCATTGTCTTCGGCGCCATCATGGCCTTGCCCCTGGCCATTCTGGCGACGCGGGGGCTGCTCGGCGCGGGCGGAGAGGGCTCAGGTTGGCGGCGCGGTTTGGGCGCTCGCGTCCTCTACGTAGGGGCGCGCACCATCCTCAGCTTCTGGCGCGCCATGCCCGCGCTCGTCTGGGCGCTCTTCTTCGTCGCCATCGTGGGGTTAGGCGCTTTCCCAGCCGTATTGGCGCTCTCCATCCACAGCGCGGGCCTGCTAGGCAAGCTCTACGCCGAGGTGATGGAGGCGGTCGACCAACGTCCGATCGAGGCGTTGCGCGCCACGGGCGCGGGACGCCTACAGGTGCTCTGCTACGCCGTCATCCCGCAGGCGTGGTCGGGTTTCGTCTCGCTGACGCTGTACCAGTGCGAGTGCAACATCCGCGACTCCACAATCGTCGGGGTCGTCGGCGCGGTCGGCATCGGCTACTCGCTGTACGAGAACGTGCAGCAGTTCAACTACCACGAGGTCTCGACGCTCATCGCCGTGACCTTCCTGATGGTCGTGGTCGTCGACAACCTCAGCGCGCTGCTGCGGCGCACGCTGGCGCCGTAGGGTTGGACGCGCCATGGGTCAAGGGCCTGACCTTAAAAGGTCATGGCAGGGACCGGACCTTAAAAGGTCAAACCGCGTCTTACCATTGGGGGGGTGCCCGACACCGGCGCCGCGATACCTGTGTTAGCGAAACCACGTTAAACTGGCAGTGTAGTAAGGAGAGTATCCAATGGACGAGCCGATCAGGCTCACCAGCCTCGCGCGCTGCGCCGGTTGAGCCAGCAAGGTCAGCCCGACTGACCTGGCGTACGTGTTACGCCACTTGCCTGCACCCACCGACCCCAACCTGCTCGTCGGCACGAACACAGCCGACGACGCGGGTGTCTACCGCCTGTCCGCCGATACGGCCCTCGTGCAGACGGTCGACTTTTTTACGCCCGTCGTCGACGAGCCGTACTGGTTCGGCGCCATCGCCGCGGCTAATTCGCTCTCCGACGTCTACGCCATGGGCGGACGCCCGCTGACCGCGCTCAATATCGCCGGATTCCCCGTCGGCACGCTCCCGCTTGACGTGCTGGCTGAGATCCTGCGCGGCGGGAGTGACAAGGTGCGCGAGGCCGGCGTCACGCTCGTCGGCGGCCATACCGTGGACGACACCGAGCCGAAATACGGGCTCTCCGTGACCGGACTCATCCACCCCGACAAGATCTTCACGAATGCCGACGCGCGGGATGGCGACCTGCTCGTGCTCACTAAACCCTTGGGCTCGGGTATCGCCACCACGGCGATCAAGCAAGACAAAGCGTCCTCCAGTCTGAAAGAGGCGGTGATCGCGCTGATGGCCACGTTGAACCGCGACGCGGCGGAGGCGATGATCGAGTCCGCCGCGCACGCCGCCACGGACATCACGGGGTTCGGGCTGCTGGGCCACCTCGCCGAGATGGCGGCGGGCAGCGCGTTGGCGGCCACGGTGTCGGCGGGTGCGGTCCCCGTTCTATCCGGGGTCGTGGAGTTGGCGGAGCAGGGCGTCGTGCCGGGCGGCACGCGGCGCAACCTGGAGTCGCTGGGCGAGCGGCTCGTCTTCGACCCCGCGGTTCCCGAGGCCCTGCGCCTCGTCCTGGGCGACGCGCAGACAAGCGGCGGTCTGCTCATCGCCATCGACCCCGCCGCGTGCCCCGCCTTGCTCGACGGCTTGCAACGGCGCGGCGCGACGGGGGCCGTGATCGGCCGGCTGTCCAAGGGCGTGGAAGGGTCGATCACCGTCGAGCCCTAACGCTGCCCTACGCGATTCCCGCCGCGCCGATGACGAGGGCCGGCACATCGACCTGGCCGTCGTGCTCGTATGGGCGGAGCCGGGCGGTGATCGCGGCGGCGACGCTATCCCGTTCGGCCAGCGTCAGCGACGCGAGCAGCGTCGTGGTGGACGCCGACATCTCGCAGCGTCCTTGCCAGGCGCTATCGACCGAGCCGGGCCAGGTGAGGGTTATCTCGTGCCCCTGCTCGTCGACATCCCTGAATCCCGCGGCGACGAGGGCGCGACGCAGGGACCCGGCTTCCGCGAAGGTGAAGGGTCCGGGGCCGCGCGCCGCCATGGGGTTCGGGGCGGGATAAGGCGCCAGGACCTCATCGACGAGGGTGAAGTACGGGTTTCGATCGCGCGGCCCCCAGACGACAAAGGCGGCGCGGCCACCCGGCCTGAGGACGCGCCGGATCTCCTCAAGGGCGTGGTGGTAGTCGGGCACATGGGCGATCCCGAAGCGACAGGTGACCACGTCGAACGTGGCTGACGCGAACGTGAGGTTCTGTGCGTCGGCGGCCTTGAAGGATATGTTGATCAGCCCTTGCGCCGCGGCCTGCTCCTGTGCCGCGGCCAGCATCGCGGGCGCGATGTCGGTGGCGACGACGTGTCCTCGCGGCCCCACCAGATGTGCGAGCGTCAGCGCCGGATCGCCCGGTCCGCTGGCGAGGTCGAGCACACACGCCCCCGGAACGACGCGCCCGACCGCCACGAGAAGTTCCGTCGCCGCGCGCGTCTGTATCGCCCACGGCGTGGCCCAACGGCGCCAAGCCGCCGCGCGATCCGCCCACTCAGACTGGACGACATCGTTAATAGATATGGGGTCGGGCATCATACTCCTTTACCTTGTCTGACGGCCTCGGCGCGTAGCTCTTGCACGAGAGCGATCATGCTCTGCACGTTATAGGCGCGCTGGCCCGAGGCGTCGGGTTCGGGCGCGCCGTAGCGGGTGTCGTAGAACTGGCGCAGACCGGCGGCGCGGTGCTGGCCGAAGCGCATCAGCAGGCCCTCGCTGTACGATGTCCCCTCGCCGGCCTCGGCCCGCCCGCACAGCAGGATCAACGCGCCGTAGCTGATCGTCGCGCCAGTAGGCGTACCCGCGTATATGCGTAGCGCGCCCTCAAGCCGGCGCCATTCGTCCGTACGATTGTTTTCGTCCATCGACATAGCGCTCCTCGGGGACAACGACAAATTATAGGGCGCGTCGTTGCTGACGAGTCCTTTTGTATTCATCGACCCATTTACGCGTACTTTGCCATTGCCCATTCCCACCACGGTATGCCCTGAGACGTCCTCTTTCCGCCGCCGCTCGAAGAGCCCGAGCAGTTGCCTCACGATCGGCAAGCGCCGCTAGTGATACAAGGCGATGAGGACCGGCCACGGCGGGCACAATAAATTGGTATAGAGTATCCAAAACGGCCCGAGCGATAAATTCGCCAAGAGGACCAACATTACCGGCGTCCGCTTTCGCCAGGGCATCAAGGTACTTAGCACGTTGGCGCTTATACACAATAGCAGGAGGATAGCCAAGGCGAATTAAAATGAGGTTGGTGAGGAGGCGTCCTGTCCGACCATTACCGTCGAGAAAGGGGTGGATATGCCAATAGCCCGTCCTTCACGCAGAAGCACAGCAACCTCTCGCAAGATCAACGTGTTACCTTCGATCGCTGTCGAGTTATGCGCCTCCTGTTGCCAGATATCCCCCCAAATGTCTTCGGCTTCGAGAGGGTTTGGGAGTCCACCAACACGCCTGATCTCCTCGAGTCCTTCCTCAAGGCGATCATAAATCTCCTGCCGGGACATGCGCCCGCGTGTTTCAGTGGGGCGATTATTATCGGGCACGGGGGTTGCGTCATTTGATGCCATAATACTAGTATAACAAGTTGTGTCGTTGAGCCCGATTAAATAGACACAACACAACATGCGTGAAAACGTGTATTACGGGTGGCTGGTCTGTCACGCCTTCAGTCGATTACGTCCGCGCCACGGCGGGGTTGAGCGTCCCGGCCAGTTCGACGAAGTAGGCGATGGAGCCGGGGTTGGCCATGGAGTCGACGCTGGCGGCCTGCGCCACGGGGACGCCCAGCAGGATGCGCCGCACCGGCACTTCCAATTTCTTCCCGCTCAAGGTGCGCGGGACCTCGCTGATGGCGTAGATCTCGTCCGGCACATGCCGCGGCGAGACGTCGCCGCGGATGCGCGCCCTGATGCGTCCCTTGAGCGCGTCGTCGAGCGTCGCGTCCGCGCGCAGCACCACGAACAGCGGCATGAACGATGCACGGCCCAGCGCTTCGAGGTCGATGACCAGGCTGTCTACCACCTCGGGAATGTCCTCGACGACGCGGTAGATGTCGCTGGTGCCCATACGTACGCCCAGCCGGTTGATCGTGGAGTCCGAGCGGCCGTAGATGACGCACGCCCCCCCTTCCGTGAACTTGATCCAGTCGCCGTGCCGCCACACGCCAGGGTACAACTCGAAGTAGCTCTCGCGGTAGCGCCGGTCGCCGGGGTCGTCCCAGAAGTAGAGCGGCATCGAGGGCATCGGCTCCGTGATCACTAGCTCGCCGACTTCGCCGACCACCGGACGTCCCGCCGCGTCGTAGGCTGCGGCCGCGACGCCCAGGCAACGGCACTGAATCTCGCCGGCCGTGACGGGCAGCAGGGCGCAGCCGCCTACGAACGCGGTGCAGACATCCGTGCCGCCGCTCGACGAGACGAGCCAGACGTCCCGCTTGACCTGCTCGTAGACCCAGGCGAAGCCCTCCGGCGAGAGCGGCGAGCCGGTCGCGCCGATCTTCTTGAGCCGCGAGAGGTCGACCGTGGCGCCGGGCCTTACGTCGTTGTTCATACAGGTCGAGATGAAGCCCGCGCTGGTCCCGAATGAGGTGAGTTGGGCCTCGGCGGCGAACTCCCACATACGGTTGAGGTTTGGATAGGCTACACTGCCGTCGTAGAGCGCCACCGTCGCGCCGACGAGTAGCCCTCCGATGACCATGTTCCACATCATCCAGCCGGTCGTGGTGTACCAGAAGGAGCGGTCGTCGGCGGTGATGTTCATCTGCAGTCCGATCGCCTTGTGGTGCTCCAGCACGATGCCGCCGTGTCCCTGCACGATGGCCTTGGGCAGCCCCGTCGTGCCGGACGAGTAGAGCACCCACAGCGGATGGTCGAACGGTACTGGCGTGAAAGTCAACGCGGCGCCGGCTCCGTCGGCGAGTAACCGGGACCAGGACACGACGTTTGTGAGGCCCTCGATACGTGGGTTTTCGGTGAGATAGGGCACGAGGATGGTCCGCTCGACGGTAGGCAGCGCCCCCTGTAGGCGCGCCACCACGTCGAGACGGTCGTGGGCCTTGCCGTTGTAGGTGTAGCCGTCGACGGCTAGCAGCACTGTGGGTTCGATCTGCGCGAAGCGGTCGATTACGGCGGGGCTGCCGAAGTCGGGTGAGCACGACGACCACACCGCGCCGATGCTGGCGCAGGCCAGGAAGGCGATCAGCGTTTCGGGAATGTTGGGCATGTAGGCCACGACGCGGTCGCCCTTGCGGACGCCGAGCCCCGCGAGTCCTGCGGCGACGGCTGCGACCGCGTCGTGCAGTTCGGCCCAACTCACCTCGCGCAGTGGACGCGTTTCCGAGGCGCAGAGCAGCGCCGGTTGGTCCGGCCGCATGTGCCGGAAGACGTGCGCGGCATAGTTGAGCTCGGCCCCGGTGAACCACTGCGCGCCGGGCATCGCGCGCTGGCCGAGTACCTCACGGTACGGTGTCGTGGCCTGGATGTCGACGTAGTCCCATAGGGAGCCCCAGAAACCCGCCAGGTCGTCGATCGACCAGCGCCACAGGTCGTCGTAGCTCGCGAATGACAAGCCCCTGTTTTCTTTAAGCCACGCCATGTAGCGCGCCAGCGTCGAGTTGACCTTGAACGCCGCCGACGGCTCCCACAACACGGTCCCTTCTTGCATATCGCCCTCCTCGTCTAAACATCTATTCTAGCGCAACGCCAGCGCGTCGCGCAGTATCTCCGCTTTCAGGCGGTCCGGTTCGACCGCCTCCATCGCCTGCAAGCGTGCGGCCAGGTCTTCGCGCCGGCCCGCGACGATGGCGCTAACGAGGTAGCGATAGATGTTGTAGAGCCGCGTGGCGCGCAGAAAATCGAGCACGATGTCATCGTAGCGGGCGCGGTCGCGGTGGGCCAGCAGCAGGTCGAACAGCCCGAGCAGCACGATCTCGTCCGTGCTGTCGCGGTAGCGCGCGACCAGCGCGGGCAGCAACGAAGCGGGCAGGGGCGTCAGGTTGCGCAGGCACTCGCCCACTACCTCGGAGACACCGGGTTCCTCGCGCAGGACGTAGCCGTACAGCGGCAGCGCGTGTCCCTGTGCCGCCAACACCTGCGCGGCGGTCACGGCCGGCTCACCCGACATGGGCGACGTATACCTGTCGATCAGCAGGCGCGCGGCATGGTAGCCGGCCAGGGACTCGTCGACCTCGTTGAGCGTGACCAGCGCGACCGAGCGCAGCCCCGCGGCCACATCGCCGCGCGTCGGGTCGTCGGGGTAGAACGGCGGCTTGAACTCGTAGGTCGTCACCCCGCGTTCGAGTATAGACGCGTCGTCACGCTGGGCGCGGTAGCGCAGCGCTTGCAGGAGGGCGACGCGGCGGTAGCAGCCGGAGTCGCCTCCGCCGCCGCCATCCGCGTCGCGGGTGAATCGGTCCAGTAGGGCGCGCCGCACGCGGGCGTCGGGCGTGTCCGTGAGCGCGTTGAGCGCGGCCTGGACCACGTCCAGGTTATCGTCCGTCTCCACCAGTTCGAGGGCGTAATCGACCTGCTCTTGTGGCTGGCCGGCCAGGCCGCGCAGTCGCTCCAGTTTCACCGTAGGACGTATTTTTGCCACGGGATCTCCTCATCGTCCAGGTCGCGCGCCCGTCGCGTCAAGCGTGAACGGACGCGTCGGCGTCTAGCACGCAAACCGTGTTCCCATTTTACTACGCGCCTCCGTATCCTCACGGCTTCTCCCGCAAACCATGTTGACGTTATGGTGACAATAGCAGTACATTGAGGCAACTTAGGCCCCCTATCGGGGTGGAAAGGATAGAGCCAGCCCCCATGAGTGTGGCTCCATACAGCCTATCCGCACGCGACTATCGGGGTCGTGTCCGGGATAAGCCTCGCTACGCCGCGGTCTGCGCCCTGATTGAGGACATGCGGCAGCGGCTCGCCGACCGCCCCGAACTCGCCGCGATGTTCGCCGCGTGCTACGCCAATACGCTGGAGACCACGGTTGAGTTGTGCGGCGATGGTACGACATTCGTCGTCACCGGAGATATCCCCGCGATGTGGCTGCGCGACTCCTCCGCGCAGGTGCGCCCCTACGTGTCTCTCGCCGGGCGCGATTCCGACGTGCGGCGTTTGATCCGAGGGTTGATGCGTCGGCAGGCCGCTGACATTCTGTGTGACCCCTACGCCAACGCCTTCAACCGCACGCCCAACGGCCGAGGACACGTCGGGGACCGGCCGGTATCTAACCCCTGGGTGTGGGAGCGCAAGTTCGAACTTGATTCGTTGTGCTATCCGATCCAGCTCTGCCACGACTACTGGCGGGCCACCGGCGACCGCGACGCCTTCGATGAGACCATCCATCACATGCTACGCCGCGTCCTCACAGTGATGAGGGTCGAGCAGCATCATGACCGCGATTCGACGTATGCGTTCGCGCGCCGTCGCTGGCCGCTCCCGACCGGCCTCCCGCCGTTTCACCGCAAGGGCGCGCGGACGAACAGTACGGGCATGGTGTGGTCGGGCTTCCGCCCTAGTGATGACGTCTGCGCGCGCGGCTTCCACATACCAGCCAACATGTTCGCGGTCGTCGCGTTGGGCCACGTCGCCGAGTTCGCCGACGACATTTATGACGATGCGGACCTGGGTACGGAGGCGCGGAGGCTGCGCGAGGAGATCGCCTGCGGCATCGAGACCTACGGCGTCATCGAGCATCCGCGTCACGGACGCATCTACGCCTACGAGACCGACGGCTTCGGTAACCATTTGCTGATGGACGACGCCAACGTGCCCAGCCTGCTCTCCATCCCCTACCTCGGCTACCGGCCGGCTGGTGACGCCGTGTACCAGAACACGCGGCGCTTCGTCCTGAGCCGCGACAACCCCTACTACGTCGAGGGCGCCTGCGCGCGGGGCGTAGGCAGCCCGCACACGCCGCGCGGCCAGGTGTGGCCGATCGCGCTGGCCATGCAAGGGCTGACGTCCCAAAGCGCGGCCGAGCAGGACGACCTGCTGGCGATGCTGACGGCCACGACGGCCGGGACCGGCGTCATGCACGAGAGCTTCCATCCCGACGACCCGCGGCGATTCACGCGGCCCTGGTTCGCCTGGGCCAACAGCCTGTTCGCCGCGTTCGTCCAGCAGTGGGCGGCGCGACAGGGCGTTTACCCGGCGGATCGCCGCGCGTCGCGGCTTTTGTACGCGACGGGGAAGTGAGTTCCGGTTAGTAGTTAGTTTCTTGGAACCCTCTTGGCAGGTCGGCGGCACGCGGGACCACACGCTGTCTAACGCGTCTACCGTCTACGGTCCTCATGCAGCTGGAGCGGCGTTCAAGCCTGCCCTCACGGCGTCCGCGAGGGTGGTCGTGGGGTGACCGATCAGGCGGCGCAGGTCCCCGCTCTCGGTCGCCAGGTCGCCCCGCGCGATGCCGAGGTCGGCGTCCGCCAACACGGCGGCGAACGTGGCGGGCAGGCCAAACCCGGTGAGGGCGTTCGCGTACTCCTCGGCGGGCAGATTCCGATAGGTCACAGGTGTGCCGCTCTGCGTGCCGATCTCTGCGGCTATGTCGGCCAGGCTGACGCTCTCGTCACCCCCCAGTTCGTACACGGCGTTCTCGTGACCATGCCCCGTCAGGACGGCGGCGGCGGCGGCGGCGTAATCGGCGCGCGGAGCGGGGGTGAACCGCCCCTCGCCCGCGCTGCCGAGGAGCGCGCCGTGCTGGAGCGTCGGGGCAAGATTGTCGGTGTAGTTTTCCATGTACCAGCCGTTGCGCAGGAAGACGAACGGCAGGCCCGCGGCGCGGATCATCTCTTCGGTCGCCTTGTGCTCCGCGGCGAGCAACATCGGGCTCGTGTCGGCCTTGAGAATGCTCGTGTAGGCAAGGAGGGTGACACCAGCCTCGCGCGCGGCGTCCACGACGTTGCGGTGCTGCGCGGCGCGGGCGCGGCTCCCAACCTCGCTGGATGAGACGAACAGCAGCTTGTCCACGCCGCGCAAGGCGGCCGTCAGGGCGTCCGGCTGGGCATAGTCGGCCTGGCGCACCTGGACGCCGCGCGCCGCGAGGGCGGCGGCCTTCCCCGCGTCGCGGACGATGGCGACGATCTCGCTCGCGGGAACGTGCTGGTCGAGGAGGGCAGCGATGACGAGGCGTCCGAGGTGACCGGTGGCTCCGGTGATGGCAATCATGGTAGCTCCTTTGTGTCGTGATCTGACGGTGACTGTGTCGTGATCTGAAGGTGAGGGAGTGGCGCGACATGTCTGTCGCGGGTCGCACGGGGCAGGGGTGCGCTAGGCGCCGCCAGTGGCGTCTGTAATCAGAACGATCGTCAGTTTCCTTTCATTGGTCGGTTGCGCCCACTCATTCGCAACATGAGTAGTTGCGAATGCGGACGCAAAAAAGTCTCCTACCGCACAAGGGCGCGCGCGCCCTCCAGCATGTGCGCCACGGTCGTGCGCGCCAAATGTTCGCCCAAGGTCTCTTCGGTCTCCCTGAACACCCCTTCCAGGCTGTGCTGGATCGTCCGCCCCACCGGGCACGCGGGGTTCGGCGACCGCTGCGGGAGAGGGAAGAGGGTCTTCACCTCGACGGCGCGGTAGGCGTCGCGCAGCGTGATCGCGTCCGGGCGGCGGGCCAAGCGCCACCCCCCGCCGGCGCCCGTCTGCGACGACACGAGCTTGGCATCGCGCAGCGCGCCGAGGACGCGCCGGATCACCACCGGGTTCGTGTTGACGCTGTCAGCGACGAACTCGGAGGTCATGGGATGATCGTCGTCGTACGCCAGCAACGTGAGGATATGCACGGCAACGGCGAAACGGCTGCTCACATTCATACTTCCTTAATGCCCCTCTCGTAACCATGATAGTTGCAAATACGCCGGTTGTCAAGATGCTGCTGATGAACCCTATCGCCGCCCTCCTAACCGCCCTGCCTATGCCTTGACGGCGCCGGCGACAAGACCAGAGATATAGTAACGCTGCAGTAGTAGGAAAATAACGATGGCGGGCGCCATCGTGACTACGACCCCTGCCTGCACGGCCCCCGCGTTGATCGTCCCGAAAGCGCCGCTCTGCGCGTTGAGCAGCACCACGGGAAGCGTGAACTTGTCGCTGTCCGTCATGAAAATGAGCGCGGCCAGGAACTCGTTCCACGCCGCGAAGAAGGCGAAGAGCGCCACCGTCACGACCCCCGGACGCACGATCGGCAGCATCACGCGGTACAGCAGGCCCAGGGACGAGCAGCCGTCAATGAGCGCCGCCTCCTCGAGTTCGCGGGGGACGTTGTCGAAGGAGTTGCGCATCATGAAGATGGCGAAGGGGAGTTGAAACGTGATGTAGACCAGGGCCAGCCCCGTCAGCGTGTTCTGCAGGTGGATGTAGTGCAGGACCAGGAACAGCGGCGTCAGGATAGACTGGAACGGGATCATCAGTGTCGAGAGGATGACGACGAACATAATGTTCTTGCCCCGGAACGTGAACCGGGAGAAGCCGTAGCCGCTCAGGATGCTGAGCACGACCGTCCCGAGGACCGTTGCCGTCGTGACCAGCGCGCTGTTCGAGATGTAGTGGAAAATCCCCGCGCCGGACCCGGCGAGGGTCGTGAAGTTGTTCCACGAGATATGCGAGGGCAGAAACGTCGGCGGGATCGCCTGCGCTTCGTCGGACGGTTTAAGGGCGGTCAGCACCGACCAGGCGAGGGGGAAGAGAAAGACGACGGCGAGCACGCTACAGACGAGATAGTACAAGATCCGCGCGAAGGGGAATGGGTGGCGACGCTGCGGACGGGCGGCGAGAGATTGCATGGTCATGAACCTCCAAAGATATCGAGGGCGCTGCCAACTTTTGTTAGCTTTGTGTATCGTCGCGCAGCAGATAGAGTTGGATCACACTAACCGCGACCAGGATCACGAGCAGCACGAGCGACAGCGCCGCGCCGTAGCCCAGCTTGAAGTAGGTGAAGGACGTGGTGTAGATCCAGTAGACGATGCTGATCGTGCTGTTCTGCGGGCCGCCCTGCGTGATGATGTAGAACTGGTCGAAGGCCAGGAACGAGCCGATCACGGAGAGGACGAGCGCGAGCGCGAAGATGCGCCGCAGCAGCGGCAGGGTGATGTAGCGCGTGAGCGCCCATCGCCCCGCCCCATCCATCCGGGCCGCCTCGTAGAGGTCGTCGGGGATCGCCTGCAGGCCGATCACGAAGAACAACATGGTGCTGCCCACCGCTTTCCACACGACCATGAAGATGACGGAGAGGAGCGCCGCGTTCGGGTCGGCGAGCCACTCGATCGGGGCCTTGATCAGCCCGAGACCTTGCAAGATGCCGTCGAACACACCCGACTGGTCGTTGAACATGTAGATCCACATGATGCTGGCGGTGCTGAGGCCGATCACGACGGGCAGGAAGTACGCCGTGCGAAAAATAGCAACGCCTGGGATATGTTGCCGCACCAGGAGCGCCAGCCCGAACGCGACCACGACGATAATCGGCGTGATGACGACGGTGTATTTGACGGTGAAGATCAGACTGTTCCAGAACATTGTGTCGGAGATCAGGGTACGGTAGTTCCCCAGCCCTATGAAGTGGCGGTCGCCGAGCAGGGGCCAGTTGTGCAGCGACATGAAAGCCGTGATGAGCAGGGGCACGATGAAGAACAGCCCCACGAAGGCCACGCTGGGAAGCACAAACAACAGGCCCGCTCGCTGGCGCCGGGCCTGGGCGCTCGTCGTCCGCACCGTTCGCACGCGTCGCGCGCGCTCTCCTGTTGCTACGGCCATAGTAGACGTCCCATCCTCTTCTAGCTTGTAGCTGTTTGTCGTTTCGGTACATGCTGCTTTGAGTGGATATGCAGAGTGTGTCGCGGATTCTCGGGCGGATAGGCGGGACACCGCGCCGGACGACGGGTCGTCCGGCGCGGCGCCTCATGGAGGCTACTGACTAGAACTCGAGAGGAGTTGGTTGAACTGTTGCTGCGCCGTGGACACGGCCTGGTCGATCTGACCACTGAAGAAGGCTTTCTGGAGCATTCCGTTCCACGGCCCGTTTAGGTCGTTGAACACCTGATTGTAGTGGACACTATAGGGCGTGCGGCCATGGGCCATGGCGTTCGCCGCGATCATGAAGCGGGGGTCGGCCTTGCTGTATTGGTTGCTTGTTAGGTCGGTGCGGACCGGCACGGTGCCGACCTTGGCGAAGTACGTTAGCTGCTGCGGCGTGGCGAGACACCAGGTGATGAAGTCAAAGGCCTCGCCGACGTGTGTCGAGCCGCGCGGGATGCCGATGGTGTCGCCGCCGGCGAACGAAGACCAGCCGCCGTTCTGTCCGGGGATGTAGGTCACGCCGAAGTCGATCTTGGGATACTGCGCCTTCAAGGTGCTGATCTCGAACGCGCCGCCGCCGGTCATGCCGACTTTACCGGCCTGGAACCCGGTAAACCACGAGGCCCCGTTGTCGGACTTGGCCCCCGGTGAGACCTGGTTCTCGGTCCAGAGCCGGTGGTAGAAGGACAGCGCCTGTTTCACCGGAGCCGATGTCGTCAGCGTGGCCTGTGTCCCGCTGGCGTTGGTCACGTCTCCGCCGCTGGCCCAGATGTACGGCAGGAACGTGAAGACGTTGCAGCCGGCGCATGTGCCGGGGTAGTAGTAGCCGGTGGTACCGTGGCCGAGCGCGGTGATCTTCTTGGAGTAGGCCTCGATCTGCGCCCACGTCTTGGGCGGCGAGTTCGCGTCCAGGCCGGCCTGATGGAAGAGCCCCTTGTTGTAGAGCAGGATGGAGCCTTCCGCGCTGAAGGGCACGCCGTAGAGCTTACTCTGGTAGGTAGCCAAGCGGATGTGCGACGGACTGAGCTTGCTGAAATACGATAGCTTGTGGGCCATTGACGTGATGTCGGTCATCTCATTGGCCGCGTCGAAGGCCGGCATATAGATGAGGTCAATGCCGATGAGGTCGGGCGCCTGGCCCCCCGCCACGGAGGTGCCGAACTTGGTTACAAAGTTGTTGTTGGGGATGATGGTTAGCTTGACCTGCGTGGAGTGGCTCTTGTTATACGCGTTCACCAGAGGCTGGGTGAAGCTCTGATCGCTGGCTCTGATCCAAAAATTGAGCGTCGTCGCGGCCTGAACCTGCCGCGCGGGCGCCGCCGCCACGCTAACCGCGCCAATGAGCGCCGCCGCTCCAAAGATAGCTCGCATCTTCACGATCGATACTCCTTAAAATTCCCTATCGCATCACCCCAGGTCATGTGGGGCCGCTATACACCGGGATACGCCAATCTAACGGTGCGATAAATGATCGCCCTAGCAGTTTGTCGGAGAGAAGCGGGCTCTCCGTCCCGTGTGTGGTAGTGGTACAGTAGGAAGCATGAGTAGAACATTCAAAACCGTGGATTATGAGGCGGCGCTCGACCTGACGGTGCGCCTG
>JAABUW010006927.1_pt1 | contig 13920 bp, 23 predicted proteins | sample 5560081 | NCBI WGS metagenome assembly JAABUW01 (sample SAMN10711882, study PRJNA513363) | rock metagenome | isolation source: Antarctica rocks | place: Antarctica: Victoria Land, Knobhead sud
GATGATGACCAGCCATTCACACGCAAGCCATTTACGCGTACCATGCAGAAGCAAGAACGTGATGCGCTGCAGAAATGGGTGCAGTGCGCCAAGTGTGCCAAATGGCGCAAGGTCAGCTCCTCCTTACTTGAAGCTCCAGGCAGTGTGGCAACTCTATTCACATTGCCCTCACCTTCCTTGCTTCGCCCCTTCATTTCGCCAAGGTGTTATAAGCTTTACGGGCTGGCCGTTAGGGAGATTTTGCAAGGAGCATTGCACCAACATACAGCCAGCCAGTCATGTTGCAGCCTTGTGAGCTACACAGCTGTTGTGGTGTCTAGGGGTTTCCTAGCAAGAAATGCCTTCACAAAACACATACACTTCTGTAACCTGCTGTTGTCATGTGAATCAGGTTCCTTTTACCTTGAAAGATGAAGATATCTCCGAGGACTGGGAGTGCAAAGACAACAAGTGGGACCGCATGTATGCTGCATGCACCATGGCTCAGGCACTCACAGATGAGGAGATTGATGGCATTTTGGCAGGCCAGCAAGATGCCTTGGAAGCCAGACCTCTTCCGCCTGTTGAGCTGGAGACAGCTGAAACAGACAACACAGAGTACGCCTTGCCACCTGTGCTTGATTCTCAGCTCTCTTGTAGCTTGCCTGCATACTTGTGCTGGACCATAGCAGGCAAGACTTTCAGACTTGGTGAACCACTTTTGGGGTCAGCAGGCTGCATCCTTCACAGCTTGATCAAGTATCTTTTCAGATCACCTTGCACCAGCCACACACAGGGGCACATGCTTTTGAGAGTACCACTCGCCACCATCTGCTAGTACTCTCAACAGTCCAGCACACAAGCTTGGTCCAACACAGGTCAGCATGCAATCATTATTGCCCGCGCGGCATCTCTGCTGCACCAGCTCTTCTGTTCCTGCAGTGGTCTACTGCCAGAGGCCAGCAAGCAGATTCCAAACAGGAGCCGGCCAAGCCGCAACAAGACAAAGAAGGTGATAGGCGGGGCCACAGACGAGGAAATTGCAGAGCATGCGGCCCGACCCAGGCCCACTAGGCCCGCTGCTGTCCGCCACCTGCAGCGCACCAGGCTCAAGCCCAAGAATGGCAAAATGCGAGCTGGCAAGAACATCAACGATGCTGCTGAGGCTCTGCTGGGCATGGGCAGTGGCTTTGTCGATGATGATCTGATGGTAGGGTCCATGGCATGTCGTGGTGGCTGCATAGGCTTTCCGGCCGTGCTGCTCTGTATGCATGAATTGTGGCAGGACGTGCGGCTTCAGCTCTTAGCACATGCTGCTGAGGCAGTCAAACAAAGGTTGCCATACAAACATGATAATGATGCTGCAAGCATACAGAGATGGCTCTTGTGCATGTGTCACTCAGCAAGCTCTCTGGCCTGGTTGTCTTGTTGCCTACAGCTCCTGCCCCATTGCATCCTGGAAAGATATGCACAACATCAATTGTTTGGTAGTGCCTACCAATTGTCCTAGATGAGACACATTGCCCATGTTCAGCTAGCTTAGTAGACAAGGCAAGATGCAGAAGCAGTGCTCTTCTTGGACAGGGTGATGATGATGGAGACGAGAACGGCGAGGATGGTGATGGCTCAGTTTTCTCATTGGGCTCCTTCAGGCCTGGCAAGGTAGTGTGGGCCAAGGTGGATGGCCATGAGTGGTGGCCAGCAAAGGTACGCCCGCACACCTGCAACTGTTCATGGGCAGCAGCATACTTTGCATGGAGCGTCAGCCTGTGGAAGTTTGATCACAGCCCGCAACATTTTGCATCGTGTTATACTAGCAGAGCATGTGAGCAGAGCTTGCTGCGGCATCACGTGTGCTGAAGTGCACAAAGGTTTCTATGGTCTGCATTATGCGGTCACAGAGAACACAGGGATGGCTCAAATTGTTCTCACAAGGCTCAAGAGCATGACAGTTGCCATGAGCATCATTGACTTCTGAAAGTGTCGTGCATAAGTTGTATCACCAAGGTATGGCCTCATACATGGGAGTACCCAGGACTCTTTGCACCTGACCATAGGGAAAGACATGATTGTAATGAAAGGACAGCTGAATCATTTGCTGCCATGCCCTTTGTGCAAGACTACATGATGTGCAACCGTTGTTGAGGTCGAGAGATATACTACGTGTGCAAGGTATCTTGTGGTGTGTTGGCATGATGGTCTGTACTGGTGTAGGTTGTCAGACGAAGGGCAGTACCGCGAGAAGTGGGCCCTCCCCCAGGTGGCCCCACCCTGGTGCATACTCAGATCCCTGTGGTCTTCTTCACCCAATCTGGGGTGCCTGGGGAGGTGACAGATGTACTGGCCAGCTCACATGGCCCAGTAGACGTCTGCACACAGGCTATGGCCCATATAGGTCAGCACAATGCCCAAAGTTGTCACGACTAGCCTCATAAAGCTTGCTGTCAACATGGCTGCAATTCAGCACAAACAGTGCTGCACAAGGGATGTTGCTGTGGCATATCGAGCTGGTAAGAGGCATATGCAAGGTTGGCTTTGTTGCATGTACCATTGTGGGTTGCTGGCATCAGCCATTAGCTGAATGTTTTTGGCACAAGCAGCTTGATATGCAGCCACAGGAATGAGGAATCTTGCACTCTGGTGGACATTTGATTTATCACAACAAGTGCAGCATTCCCAAGGGACAAGGCCTGATGGATGAAATAAATGCTCTGCCTTCAGGTAGTGACAGCAGGCTGGATTCTGAAGAGGCAGAGTATGCCTGGCTGTCCATCGACAGCCTGAAGCCCTTCAGAGAGGGGGACAGCTTGGCCTTTGAGGAGGACAAGCACATCAGTGATCCCACCTTGAAAGCTTGCATAGAAGCAGCAGAGCGTGCTGTCAAGACTGCGGCCGACAGAGCTGCAGCAGCTGCTGCTGATGCTGAGCTAGAGGGTGAAGATGTTGATGATGACTCTCAGAGCGACTCTGATGGAGGTAGGATTTCAGCACCTGTGGTATGCAGGGTGGTCAGTCTCAAGCTGTCGCAAACAGTTGTTGGCACAAACACAAGATAGTCTGCTCAAGTAGACTGTCCAACAACTGTCTACTTGAGCAGACTATCTTGTGTTTGTGCCAAGAGAGGTTGCATGCACAGACAATAGCTTGTCTGAGCCAGCTTTGCCGACGGCACTTCATGCATATGACTGTGGTCTATTCTGATGGTCATGGACTTTTGAGTGACAAGATGGACTGACTGACTCAGGCATTGAACATGTCATATGAGCGCAGGCTGGGGCTACACGCATGTAGATGCTTTGGGCACTCCCAGAGGCGCACAGAGGGGCCGCCAGCGCCCAGCCAAGCCCCGCAAGGGGCGTGCCCTCAAGGGCAACAAAAGGGCGAAGGGCAAGTCTGGAAGGGCAGGCTGGGATGATGAGGATGACATTGCTGCTAATGAGGTGCCCTTGGTAGACCCTTATGGCAGGGTGCCTGGGGTGCCTCTGGCAGCGCCAGTTGTGGAGGGAATCTACGGCTGGCGGTGGCCCCTGTCCCAGCAGAACTTTGACAGGTCAGCAACTTGTGGCAGGGACACTTACACTGACTAGTCAGGTCATCTTGCAGCCATTCATATGAGGGCAGATACATCTTGTGAGTTGTCTGTTCTTGAGCGTGAATGGTTGGTCCCCTGAGCTGTGGCAACTGGCAGCAGCACTGCTACTGCCAGTGCTTATGCTCAGCTGCCATTGCCAATTTCTCACGCTCAGCCAGTGTGCTAGGGACAATGCTCAAATCGATAACCTTCACCAATGATGGGCATAGATGCTTTAGTTGTTGAAACATGTGGCAGCAGCATCAAGGGCTATCATTAGGGCTGTGGCAGGGTTCATCACCAATGTTGTGAAGTGATGGACATTTTGACCATGTTTGCAGGGAGACCAGATCTCAAGATGTAGACCTCCCTCACGAGCCGGGGCAAGACCAGGGGCCGGCCAAGGCTGAGAACAGCAATGCTGCATCAGGTGGCTTGGCAGGAGATGCACAGGTATTGCTGCGATATTTCACAGTTCAAGCCGGTCATTGTAGACACAGTTCAAGGGTGTGCTGCATGCACTTCAGAGCCTTGCTGACATTGTACATGCTTGTCTGCCACTGCACCTGCAAGAGTTCAGTTGTGAGTTGTGCATCATGGAGTCTGGATGTGCATGATTTTACTGCTGTAGCATCATCACGTGGTGTTGGTGTACATGATGTTACTGCTGTAGCATGTTCAAGCAGTGTTGTGGCATTGCAGCATGATGGGTTGCAGCAGGAAGAGGCTGATGCAGTAGCCGCTCTATTGGCAGCAGCATCAGGCCTCAGCAGTGAAGACATGAATGCTTCCACCCCCTACCCTTCAGGTCCATCCCTACACCACCCTTGTATACAGGCACCATATCTGCAGTGCCCCACACATGAAAGGACACAAGTCATACAGCAGTGGCATGGGCAGATGCAGTGCTGCCAGATGGTTTGCCATTGGCTGTGTTGCTAGTTTCTGCCATGTGTGCTAGCTGTGCAATACCAGTGAATATCCTGATATTCTCTGCTGTGCATGCACATTTGAGCTGTCTTTTAGTTTTCTACCCGCAAAAGTTCAAGCCTGTGAGATGTTCAAGGCAGGAGCTTCTTGTTGTCTCAGCTGCTGCCAATGTCTAGGCATGGCAAGGCAACCACAGCAGTTCTGTACAATGCACTGTACAATGTAATCACAGGAGTGTTGCACCGATACAGGTTCTGAAAAGGAAGCTGAGTACCTGGTCAAGTGGATAGGTAAAGCCCACATCCACAATGAGTGGGTCCCAGAGCCTCTGCTCCTGCGCATTGCCAAGCGCAAGGTCATCAACTTCAAGAGGCGGTACGGCAGTCAGCCTTGCACCCTCACAGAGCCTGCGTGGACGCAGCCCTGCAGGTTCATCTGCAGGCGGCCCTGCCTGTCTGGGCCCGGCTGGGAGGTGCTGGTCAAGTGGTGTGACCTGGGCTATGAACATGCCACCTGGGAGGTTAGCCTCACTGTCTGTCTGTCTGTCTGTCTGCCTGCCTGCCTGCCTGTTAGCCTGTTGTGTTCTTGCATCGCTGGCTCTGCAAGCTCGAGTTAGTGTGTGTACGTACATGCTGGGCTCCAGGGTTTTGCAGACATGTTACTTCTGTCGACAATTCATGGTAACATTCATGTTGTCAATCACAACATTTGCCTATCCTCTCCAGCATGCTTGATTGGCATCAATTTGTCACAAGCGCAATCCTGAAGCATGCTGTTCCTGTTGCGTACGACGCTTAAGTTGTCAACACGCGTACAGCAAACTTCAGTCATTCTATTCTACTGCAAGCCCCAGCCACCTGGAGAGACAGTGTTGAGTTGTATTGCTGCCCTGTTGCAGGTTGAAGGGGAAGGTGAGCTGGTACAAGCACAGAACCAGAAGCTGCACCGTGAGCTGTGGCAGCGCCAGAGGGAAGCGCTGCTGCGAAGCCAGCCTGAGGCAGCAGAAGCTGCTGCAGCAGCCAAGGAGGCTGCCATGACACACATGCCCAGCATGACAGATCACCCTGCATGGATCCAGCAGGGACAGCTGTATCCCCATCAGCTCCAGGTTTGATGCTGCTGACTCGTCAACAAGACTTTGACACTGTTGCCAGAATTTGATGCACATGCTGCTAGTGTCAAAGATGCTGGTCACAGCTGTGCTTTTGCAGCTGCGTGCACCAATCATGAACTCTTTCTTGGTACTGTTCAAAGACTATTTTGATAGTTACTGAGCATGGTTCAGAGGCTGCATCAGGTCACAGTTGTTTTACTGCCAATGCTGGTTGCCACATGTGGAATGGCCACCTCACAAGGGATGCTGCATGTGTGAGCTGCATGCCATTCAGGCTGGGGTGGCTCGTGTTCTGCAATGCAGCATTTCTTTCGACCACAGTCTTGCCAATGCATGCATGACTGTGCACATACTGTGCAGTGTGAAATATGGTTCACATGTGCAGCATTCAGCATGTCTGCATGCAATGCTGCAGGCAGTGGGCTGGATGCGGGAGCAGTGGGTGCAAGGTCTGAACGCAGTACTAGCAGATGAGAAGGGCCTGGGCAGGACTGCAACAGTCATCACCTTCCTACAATGCCTCAGGTAAACACTGCTATGTGTCCCTTCTGATGCTCTTGCTTCCGCACTTCCAGATCAAACCACATCTATTGTCTGTATAGTCTGTCATGCAACAGTTAGTTTCTCGGCGGAGACCTGTATTGCACAGTGGCCTGACTGCCTGACATAGCACAGGCAATCAGCTGTAGGTCAGATGCATGCACGCTGTCACATTGATGGTGCATGTGCTCAGACACAGCTCATGAGCTCAAATCCTCAGAACTTTCATAGGCATTGTCTGTTGACTCCTCTGATGAGTCTCAAAGACATGAAACGTAAACTGATTGATTGATTGAAATGGCTTGGCTGCAGGAATGAGTTCCACTGCCCAGGCCCAGTGCTGGTAGCAATGCTAGCCAGCGAGCTGAAGATGTGGGAGGGCGAATGGGAGTTCTGGGGAGGGCAGGGCCTGCACGTGGTGTCCCTCAGTGGCAGTGCTGCTGCCAGGACTGTCATCCATGAGCATGAGCTGTGGCTCTCCCCAGGCTGCCTGGATGGCAAGGCTCCCAAGCGTCTCAAGGGGGACCTGGCAAACAAGGTACCCACATCACCTGCTGCAGCCATGATGAGTTAATTGTTTTGCTCATCCTGTGCGTGGCAGGGAGTGACTGTACCTGGTACCAATTCGGCTCGTTTGTTCAGAACATGTTGTTCAAAAGTGTCTTTTACAGTTTGAGGCTGTATTGTATTGCAATACAATCTGAATGTGTGTACCCTCCGACTTCTCTGCATCTGTTAGACTGTTTTTGGTGCAAGGCCAAGCGCCTAGCAGTGCACTGTACGACGACTGCTGCCAGGTACATAGCTGCTCATGTCTGTCATTTGTATGCTCAACTGAGTGCAAGATTTAACAAACCCTGGTGATACCTCAGAATATCAGAAATTCCAAATCTTAGCACAAATCCCATTAGCCTGTGTGGATATCAGCATCTGTACATGCACCAGGCTTGCGTGGAAAAACTGCAAGCAATCTGAGTCCTTGTGTGCTAGAGCCGTGCAATACAACGGTGATGGCCAATGTGTTCAAGTACAATCTCATTTGTACTTGGTCTATGTTCTTCACCTCTTGAGTGAGCTCAGTCTTCTGACCAGCGAGTTCATACAAAAGGTGTTATGCATAGATCAATAGCGAGTAGACACCACTTGAATACATTGACTGTCACCTTTATGTTGTATGGCCTAGGCATGCAACGAATTTTGATGCTTTAGGCAAAAGCTTTGCGGGCAGGTCACAGTACCTACCATGCAACATTTCACTACTAGATATTGTGCATGTAAGATTGTATATTGATTGTGTGTTGATCCTATCTCGATCACATCGCCAGCCTTGACACCTACCAAAGTGTTAGAGAAGACTTTGACTTACTTGTCCAAGTCTGCCGATGCATTCTGTGCATTTGCGTGCAGCTTTACACATCACTGCTGGCCAAATGCATGCTTTGACAGGATCAGTCACTGTGCCTACAGAGAATGTGTCACATGTTTGAGGCAACTGCGCAAGAGCGGTTGCTCTGCTCGTGCAGGTGGTCCAGCCAGACGTAGTCTTGCTCACGTATGACGCCCTGACTAGCGACATTAGCCAGCTGCAGCCCATTGAATGGGAGGCCATTGTTGTGGATGAGCGCAACCGCGTTCAGCCCAGCCTGTCTAAGGCTCACCAGGCTCTGAGAGAGCTGGATGCCAACTTCAGGCTGTTGTTGGCCTCTGGCAATCCCACCAAGGTATGCTTTGGTAGTGTCCCTGGCTGTCAAACCAACTAAGATGTTGCTGTGCTTGCAAAAGACGACCTGAAACTCAGCTGTATTCTTGCAGCTGCAAAAGATGACCTCAAAATCAGCTACATCCTTGTGCTGGAGGTGGATTTGAGACTGAGCAACACTTTATTGTACAATGCACTTGCAACCTGAGGTGACAAGCTGCAGTTTACTGGTGGTGCAGTTGCACAGGACTACACAGAAGGCCATTTGATGCTGCACAAAGCAAAGCTGGGTTGCTCATGCCTGTTGAGACTGCTGAGACAGGAAGCACTGGTTCAGTATGCAAGTGGGCAGGCAGACAAGTTGCAGGTTGAGGCAGACAAGCCTGGGCCTGGCATCAGGCGCTACTCACAGCTCTTTTCAATTCCAAAATGTCTATTTTAATGGCGGAATGTCATCCGTACACTGAAAATCTAAACTCAGAAATGTCTTGGGACAGTAAAAACAAGTCTTTACATTGTCGAGATGCTTAAGCTCTATGAGACAGTCAGCCTGCACAAGCTCAGTCAAACTCATACTGCTGCTGCTGTTACAGGCATCATACGACACCTTGGCGCAGAGCTTGCATTTTGTAGACCCAGAAGCCGTGCCTGATCAGGACCTGGACTCAGCAGCTCAGCACCAGCACCAGGATGAGATGTCCACGGTTCTGCACGGACACATGCTCAGACGGACCCGCTCTGAGGTGTCTAGCTTTGTTCCACCTAGAGCTGAGGTGGTGCTGCCGGTCATGATGACGCAGAGGCAGCGTGAGTGCTACAAGGCTCACCTGGCTCGTGCCTACGAGGTGCTGACTGACCCCAAGACACCCCGCCAGAACAGTCACAGGGGTGGCCAGCTGAGGGCTGTCTGTGCCTCCCTCAAGAAGGTATCTCATTGCTGATGATCAAATCAAGAAGCAGGCACAGCAACATTGAAAGATAGGTGTCTGTACAGACTTATAGAGCCTGTCTTGTACACACGGGCCAAAAGTTCAGATACCAGATTGTTTATCCTCATCCAAAGTTCATTCATCATTCACTGTAACACCACACAACTGTCTAGTTTTGTGGGCACTGACGAATTGCAGTGTGTGAGTGTGTAATGCGACAGCCGTCCTGCTTCAGTACTGGCACTCTGCTTGGCTCCAAGGCATGGTCTGTATTTTGACCACTGGGTTACTGGAGATGTGACATCACCTCTCAAACCCCAAAGTGCTCCATCGCCCCAGAACAGCAATATGCTGTGTCCACGCAAATTGTGTCTTTATTGTTTTGTGTTTGCCACTGCCTGAATGCAATCTGCTTACAGTGCATGTGCAGTCCTGCTCACGCTGACGATCACACTTTTGCAACTTCTTGTGAAGCAGTTGCTGCAACACAGAACATGCGACATGTGTGCAGGTGTGTGATCACCCCTTCCTGCTGGCAGACTCTGACCAGGCAGGCTCTGCTGCAGCAGACTCTCTGTCAGGCAAGCTTGTGGTCCTGGACAAACTACTGCGCCACCTACACAGCAACAATCACAAAGTCCTGCTGCTGTCACATCATCCCAAGGTACGCCATCTCAATCCACTTCTGCCCGGCAGCTTTACACCATGGCCATGCAGTTGTGATACACAGCATGAACATCGTTTGAAGGTCGTCTCAGCTCGTGCCCATAATGTCTCTACTCTCACAGTCGTGCAATTGTGCTGTCTGTCATGCTTTTCTGCTTGTCTTTGTCTTGTGCAGTATGTGCTGGCATAGATGCTGCCTGACATCTTCTCTTCAGGACAGTAGTGGGTCAAATTTGCATTCTCTAGCTGAGCTAAGGTCAATTAAGTCAGTGCCAAAGCTGATGCTTCAGTTGCTTGTTTGAGCTCAGGTGTTGGGGATAGTTGCAGCCCATTGCAGGCAGCAGCTGCCATCTTACCCTCTGGAGCATGTTGAAGCCTCTGCTTCAACTGCATCATGCCATGCTGCCATTGAGCGGTACAATGCTGACAGGTGGGAAGCTCATTCTCTATCTGCGATTGTATCATTTGAGCTTGTTTTGCTCACTGCATCTTGCTGCGTGAGCTACATGATGACCAATAAGCACACAGACACTTGCTGGTGCATGACTGTGAAGGCATCCCTGGTCAAACTGCCATGCAAAAAGAGGAGCCTTTGCAGCTGAGCCCATGTTGTATCTGATCCTGGGCAAGTATGACAGCTGAAAGTCCTCACCCCTTGTGTGTCGGCTGCAGCACGGGAGTGTTGCTGATGAATACTAGGTCATGTGGCTTGGGCACCAACCTGCCATCCGTGGATACTATCATCCTCTATGACTCTGATTGGAATCCTAGGTAACAAGCTGCCCAGCACAGGCTTGCTGCATGCCTTGTCCTCAATGACGCGATGGGTGCGGCTGAATGTCTTTGCTACTCGCACAGCACAAATGCCTGTCATTCCTTGTCAGCCCATGCAATCCTTCATGGCAGTCCAGCTTCCTGTATGTGGAGATGTGCATTGATGTCAGAGCACAAAGTCTGCTACATCATGAAAGATGTCGGTGTTGGTGTTGCCATTTCTGTATGCTGCAGCTTCTTGTATGTCAACACCCGCATGATGTCGGGTCATACAGCCCGTTGCATCAAAGGTGTTGGTGTTGAAACCCTGCAGGTGGGACATGCAAGCTCTGTCCATGGCACATTGCGTTGGTTCAGCAGACCGCGCCCTGACAGTGTTCAGGCTGGTCACCAAGGGCACTCTTGAGGAGCGTGTTCACCAGCTTACAGACAAGAAGAAAGGCTGTGACCTGGTTTTCAAGTCCTCTCACAGGTCAGCATGAAGAGTCCGAGTGACATGCAGAAACCATCATCTTCAGCGTGTTGCTGTGCCATTGTGTGGCATAACTAGACTTTGCTACTTCTTGCATACCTTTCTGGCTTCGTCTGCTGAGGTGTGCATCCTTTCTTCTGCTGAGGTGTGCATCCTTTCTTCTGCTGAGGTGTGCATCCTTTCTTCTGCTGCCTTACATGCAAACTCGCACAAGCATCACAACAGCATGCTGCAATCTGGTACAGACTCCTGCGTTGCAAAACCCCTGGCAATGGCATTACAGAGTATCAGGCCCCACTTTGTGACACCAATGCTTGCTTTGTGCAGCAAATCAAGCCCTGCAGCCGTGCACATGATGGAAGATGCGCTGAAGTGGGGTGCCGAACACATCTTCAGCCGTCACCGCTACCACACAGAGCATGTAACAGACGCCAACTCTCACATGGCCCACCCACCAAGACCTGCTTCAGCTTCAACACCAGCTTCCAGTCCTGGTGACATCAAAATGGAAGAAGCAGCTAGTCCCAGAAGCTCCCACCAGACACAGGAAGCTGCCACACCAGCTGCTGCAGCAGCTGCTGAGGCCGCTGCCTCCCCTGGTGGCACTCCACCAGCTTCTGCATCCCCAGAACCAGGCATGCAGTCCCCGTTTGGTGCGCCAGAGCAACAGCAGCAGCCGCAGCACAGGTCCAAGCCCAAGATCAAGGGCTCGCACAAACATGGCAGCCCGGTCTTTCAGCCAGTGTATACAGACAGTGTGGTTGACAAGCTAGTGCAGTGGTCAACGTCTGTGCCTGGTATGCATGCTCGGGCCCAGCCAAGCGCTGAGGCAGTGACAGACCAGGCCATGCATGATGCAGACGGCCAGAAAGCGGCTGATGAGGCTGTGCAGTCTGCTGGCGAGGTCCTGGGGGCTGGCTGGGAGTGTGTCAAGCTGCAGGAGTGGAGCCAGGCTCAGCTGGATAATGACGCCCATGGGGATGACGGTGAGCAAATGTGCTTGGTAGACGTGCCCACTTTGCATGCAGCATGTCACTGTGTCGCTGTGTTTTGTCTGTTGCCTGTCTGACCAAAGCAGGGACCCTCTGGCTGCTGTGACAGTCGCTGTAGCCATCATGGACAAACTTTCAGCTGTTGATCTGTCTTAAAGTTTGTTTGCAAGGTGTTGCACAGCACAATCCTCTGCATGCAACCTTGCCACCTGAAGATGATCCAGCCCCTATTCTGCAGTCCCAGCCGTTTTGACCACCACTGTGGCACACCGTTTACACACAGTGTCAGACTGATCATGCGCTCTTGACCACAGGGGAAGATGAGGACGCAGTTGAAGACACTGACTGCCCGGACCTGAGCCCACATGGGGAGGGCAGCCCAGCCAGGGGCGAGCCCAGCAGCAGCAGCAGCAGCGCCAAGTTCTGGGAGGCTCTGCTGAAGGAGAAACACGAGCAGCTGCTGAAGGAGGAGGAGCAACAAGTGAGGGAGCAGTGGCAGACAAGCCACCTGCGCCATGTGGACACCTCCCCTGCCCTGGATGCTGCTGGTGAGCTGAAACATCTCCACAATGTGGAAAGAGTTTCTACTGTCCCCAGACATTTCTGAGTTTCGATTTCCAGTGTAGTGATGACATTTGTGAATTGACAATAGACAGTTTGGGGTTGAGAAGAGCTGCTGCATCTGTCAAAGATTCGTGTCAACACCTGTTGGTGGCCAAGTTCTGGCCTGGCCATGCAAACGTGTCTTACCAGTGTAAAGGCTTGCGACTGGGACCCCTCACTGCAAAGGCCAGTATGTTGAGGGTGGTTTGCCTACACAAGTGGCCTTCACAACTGTTCAAACATTAATTGGTCATGTTGCAGCGGAGCAGGGGCCATGCTAGTGGAGCCGCAAATCATTTTGCACAAGTGAGGCAGACAAAGAGCACTTTGGTTTTATCTGTGCATGGGTTGACTCAACACTTGATCACTGGTGTTGCATAGGAGGCTGGCTTTCCTGGAGGGTCTACAGAGGCCAGAGAAACCGCACTGTTGTCTGCTCCACACCTGACCAAACTTTGACTGCTTGCATTGCAGAGGAGGCTGGGGCCAATGAGTATGCAGAGGAGGCAGAGGAAGAGGAGGGGCTGGGCCCCAGGCAGTCCAGTGGGCTTTCTCATCTTGAGTACGGCGCTGATGACCATGAAGCCAACAAGGTGCGCAAGAACCGGCGCCAGATCAAGGCCTCCGGCAGAGCCGTTGGCAAGACCAACAGGCGGCGCAGGCTGGACGAGGAAGATGAACAAGCTGAAGAAGCCAGGGCCACAAGGAAGAGGAAGCGAGGTCAGGCGTGCATCTGTGACTCTGCTTGCTTCACTCTGATTGCTGCACTCCCCTGACATACGCTGCAGGCCGACTAAACCTAAGCTGGGTCATCTGACGTGAGCTCATCCAGCAGCTACTGCAGTGGGTTGCAGCAGCATTGAGAGGTTGCTGCATTTGTGCTTGAGTGTCAGCTGAGTGGTATAAACAGCGCTATGTGCGGTCCAATGACCTTGTGCAGCCACTAGTCACTGCCTTGCAGTGCTTGACGACACCATGTTGAGGACTGTCCCCAGTTTGCTGCAGAAAGTGTCTGTGGTCTGCTGCATTGCGTCAACCCTTGTCGTCTGCGACCATGATCTGCATGTCACTGAGCATTTGGTCACTTGCTGCAAGCAAGATCAATCAAAGTGTGCCAGCAGCAATGTGCATGCCACGTTTCTGTGGTCTGCTGCATTGAGGCAACCCTTGTCATCTGCAATGGTGTCTGTGCAGCCGCACACCATGAGACTGGGAGGCCTACTGTGGATCGAGCAGAGGTGGAAGCCCTGCAGCATGAGTGGCGGCACCAAGAGGACATCATGCAGCGCATTGCTGACGCCTCCACCCCTGAGGGTCATGTGGCGCACAAAGCCTACCGCCGCATCAGTGAGCTGGTCGATGAGCTGAAACTGGATGAGGGCCACACAGAGCTTGCTCACCAGGTACACAATCGTCCACATCTACAAGTCATCTACTGCACGCCTGTAAACATGGCAAGAGAGCGTAGGATAAATCGTGCTGCTATTGCAATGCAGCGTATCACACCAGAATGGACTGTGCGGCATAGGCTACAGTTTCTGCACACCTTGACATGTGCTTTTGGGGGACTGGAACCCAGCAGCCTGCCATGCAGACAAGATTGCAGCTCTGTGCCAAGCAAAACCAACCCACATTGTCATTAATGTGCCTG
>JAABUW010006929.1_pt1 | contig 13919 bp, 20 predicted proteins | sample 5560081 | NCBI WGS metagenome assembly JAABUW01 (sample SAMN10711882, study PRJNA513363) | rock metagenome | isolation source: Antarctica rocks | place: Antarctica: Victoria Land, Knobhead sud
ACCGCAGCACTGGTCAACGTCAGCACTGACGTAGATGTCACCTTCTGGGCGTCACGTTTGGAGTCAGTCAACGCCTGGAACTTGTCGTCAATTGTGGGGCTTGGCATGCAAACAGGGCAGGCGCTTTTCTCTGATTTCAACGCCATAGGCTGCAACGCTGCATCTGCTCTCATCACGCTTCAGCCAGATATCAGCGTGGACGCAGAGGACAGCAGAACCGTGCAGATCCAGAATTCAAGCTTCAGCAAGTCTGCTGTCAGAGCAGTGTATATTGCAAGCTACAGCTCGGCTGTCGTAGCAGACAGCAACTTCTATTTGTCAGTTGGGTCTGCACTCACTGTCAGGAGCTCTGGTCAGTTAGAGGTTCACAACAGCACCTTATCCAGGCTGACAGCACCGGCCGCGCAGTTCTTGTCTGGGCTGCACAAAATGTCAGCATATCTCATTCTCGATTTGAGGCAAACAGTCAAGGGGCTCTAGCTTGCAACACCCTGCAGTTGGACATTGCAAGCTCTCATTTCATTGCAAACACAGCTGATCTGGGCGGGGCACTGTACCTATCGTCTGTCACGTCAGGCAGGGTTATCGATTGCGTGTTTCAGGACAATGATGCTCGACCAGATGCAGGACAAGTAGCAGACGCGTTTCATACACAGGATGGGGGAGCAATCTACTTGTTTGGTGGTCAAAACATGGACATCCTCGGCGGCACTTTTTCCAACAACTCAGCATTTGCCTCAGGCGGCGCCATCAACTCCTGGCAACTTAGTGGAGTTCTCAACATTGATGGGTGCATATTTGATTCTTGCCAGGCTGGGTCATCACTGGGGTCTGTGTTGTACGTCTATGGTGGCTTAGAACGCATAACTAGCGTTTTTCTGCGTAACTCACACATTAGTGGGAGCTTGGGTTCAACCAGCGTTTCCATAAGGTCGGCAAGTTGTTTAGGTGTAATCAACACAACTATAGGCAACAGCGATCAGCTGGGATTGAGCGCTGTAGATATGGGGGGCCAGTGTGACCTTATGTTTATGCAAGAACCAGTCTTGTTTCATAGAGACACTATTAGCAGTGACCCAGCCTACAGTGACTCCGTTTATGAGTCTATTGGCGCGGACATCAGTGTGTATGTGTTCAGATAGACATTAGAGACTCTGTTTTCTCTAACCTAAGTCATTTTGCCGCTCCGGATCAGCCGCCATTATATGGTGCTGCATTGGCTGTGGCAGGCAGCTTGAACACGTACACTGTCATTTCCAATGTGAGTTTCACAGGAAACTCAGCTACTTATGGTCCAGCCATCGACATGACTGCTTGCACCAATGTTGTTATTTAGGGGTGCACATTCACAGGCAACATTGCAGCTGGGTTTGGGGGGGCTGTATGTTCTCACGTATGCGTGAGCTCTTTGATCACCGATGGGCATACTGTTGTAGGCAACTCCACTTTCCACAGCAACCAAGCTCAGGTTGGGGGTGCCGTGTACGGGGCGCGATACTCACGCTTCAATGCCACAGCCAGCACTCGCTTCACCAACAACACAGCCACGCTCAATGGTGGAGCCTTTTACTGTGACAGTTGTGACTGGCTAGCAGTTGGGCAGGACGCAGTTGTCCAGGGTAATTCTGCTGGAGTTGGTGGTGGTGGGTTGTACTGCGACCAGTGTTCAGGGTTCCAGCTGAACGGAGCACACCTGCTGTCCAACAAGTAAGACCCACAAAGCATCTCATTGAATGCTAAATGAATTTCACAAGCACATGGCATTTGCCTTGATCTGCCCTGGCTGCCATATCCAATTCTGCCCGGAATGCAATCAGCATACTGTTGCATAATGTTCCACATCACACTGTGACCTGCAGTGTCAAGCCTGGCTGGACATGCTCAACATGTACACATTAGTGCAATCATTTGCTCACCATATCAGCCCTAATAGCAGGTATTTACAGGGCTACAAATGGGAGTGGTGGTGGGGTGTACCTGGCAGCCAATGGGGCGACTCTGAGCAACATCACTCACACTGAGTTCAACTCAAACACAGCTGGGGCAGATGGAGGCGGGTTGAACGTCACGGGCGGTGCCACTGTCCTCACTGGCAACATATTCATTGGGAACTCGGCAGCTGGCCTGGGTGGCGCTGTGGCATATACAAAGCAATGCTTCTTTGCCGGTAAATAGGGCTCCTAGTGTTGTCCACCCCCATGCTTGAGGCTCTGCCACATCGTGCAATAAGACGTTGCATGCAAAGCACAGCATGCCACAGCACTTCATGACAGTCTGGGATGGATGCCAAGCTCAAAGCACCTCATACCACAGCTCACTGCCACAGCCTGGGCTGCACTCAATGCTGCCCGGCTCCCGGTGGCTGTCATGCTTCATTCATAAGCAATGCGCTGCACTTGACCTTTTGATGAGGCCCAATTTCTGCTAACAAGTTTCTGTATATACATGCGTACATGCATACATGCATACATGCATATATGGTCATCTGCTGACTTTGCAAAGTGCAGCCCAGTCAGTCCAAAGCCTACTGGACATGTATTCCTTTCTAACAACTTCTTCCGATTATGATTCGTTCACCATCCAGATGGTCCACAGGCGACGAGGAATATGCTTTTTCATGGGCCTACTACTATCCTGGAATAGCGCACCTCACCGGCAGCTGTTGAAGCTTCATTTCTCTGCAAGACAGCTTCCAAGACAACCATGCAGTAAATGGTGGAGGTGCACTGTACCTTCCGATCTCAACCGCACGCAGTTCAACTGCTCAACCAATAGTAGTGCCCTTGCAAACACCCCCGCAGGATGTCCTAATCAAGCATGGACACACAATTGGGTTGAGTCCTCTGGATATGGCCCACTTGTGGCCTACCCACCAGCAAGCATGCAGGTGACACCAGACCTGCTTGCAGACTATATCAGCAATGGCACTGCTCTCCCACTCAAGACAGTTGCCATTCTTGACCAGGGTAACACTCAAGTGATTCGAGGTGAGGCACACAATACATCAGCGCAGAAAGTTGCCATGTCTTGCTATAATAGCCGCTGATGCACACACAAGCCAGCTCGTCTTAAGGTCAGAGCTGAGTTGCTGTCTTTGCTTTGTGTTGCAGTGCGGACATGTGCTCAGGATCAATCTGAGACTCTAGTAAGATTTGCTATGACTTGGTCTCACCCACAACCTGTTGTCATCTAGCTTTGCATGGCGTGTGTGCTTGTAAGTGACACCAAGGTGTGTGTAGATACAGCAAATGCATCAACTGAAAGCTGCATGTCTTCTGTGATCGTAATTGACGCTGTGGTGCCCGTAAATACTATGAATGCAAAGACTGTGTTGCTTATGCCTGCGCAGGTCAAATCAGGGTGTCTATAGCTGTAGTTAATATTTCTTCCCTCCAGCCAGCTGTTGCTGATTTGGTTCCCTATTTTGAAGGGCAGGCAGATGGTCTCACCAATGCGTCTGGGATTGCCAGCTTTGATGGTCTCATCCTCCGGGCTGCTCCGGGCAAATACAAGCTGTTGTTGTCTCTCCCTGACTATCCCCAGGTGATTGGCATTATCCCCAGGCAAATGTGTTGACGAGCCTTGATAGATGCATGTGGCATAAAAGCAATTGCATGTTGTGACTGCCTGCTTTAGTTACATTTGCGTGCTGTATGTGTGCCGCCACAACATTGTGCAAAATTGTGTTGCATGCAGCTGCATGTTGCAAGGTCCATATGGCTTGTAAACAGTATGCATGATGCGCGTCTGCAACTGTCATGCCAGCCTGGGCCAGCAATGCCCATGCAGTAAGTGTCAGCAGTTTGTGGAGCCATCTGTCACAAAATATTTCACACGGTGTTTTCCCACCCTTTCCTTGTATAAAGAATTTTTCAAAATTTTGATTAACAAGGGAAAACCCAACATTAGGTAGATTTTACAGAGATGCGCAAGACAGACGGCTTTGGAAAGACAAGCCTTGTCCCGCACGTACATGAGCTGGAACGCGATGTTACTATTATTATTATAATTCACCAGCACTATACCTACATTTCGCAAGGCTCATTGCCTGCACTCTGAAAGTCACATATCCGATAAGCACAAAGCAGCCTTGCCAAAGACCATTGTGGGCCAGCCAAAACATGCTTGTTTTTCAAAGCTTCTGCAGGTCTACTGGATGCTTGAATCACCAACTCCATAGTGTATGTCCTGATCAATTTGTGAGATTCAACTCAGCCCATACCAAGACTTTGCTTTGCGTTCAATACTGTTGCCCACAGCCAGTATGTTCCAGCCATGCTGGTCTGCAGGTTCTCAGGGTGACTATACCCAATGACAATGCAGCTTCACCTGACCTTACTTGACCTCACCTGACTTCACCTGGCTTTAGTCATGCAGCATAGCAGGGGGCCAGCAAGGCTCAGAGAGAGCGTTCTTGTGTTTCTTCTTGTATCTTGTCCTGTGCAGAGAAAGTTCCACACAATGTGCTTGCACTGCAGAGCCTCCCAATACACTTCTAACCCTTTCTAACCCTGACAACAACGTCTATACTGGTCTGCAGGTCCCCAATGCAACAGTCACTGTCAGAGTGCCGCGATGCGGCATTGGGTCTGTGCAGCAAGACCCAACACTCTGCTTGTACTGCGCCGCACCTTTGTATAGCTTCAGCCCTGACAACTCATCCTGTGACTCACCGTGTCCCACCAATGCCAACTGCACTGGTGGAGCTCACATGACACCCTTGCCAGGCTACTGAGCCTCGGGCGCACATTCAGACTCAATAGTAACTTGCCCCAACTCAGCTGCATGCCAAGGGGACCGCACCCGGCTCATGGCTTGCCTGGTATCTAACCATACCCAGCCAGACAGCTCTGGGCTAGATCAGGTATGCCATCAAGTCTGTATTGCTCACCAACTCACCAACTAAGCAACCAACCCACATCCCGTTCAATTAATCAATGGCTCAACCAACCAGTCAACCAACCAGCTTACCCTTGTTATCTTGCAGCCAGTTGACACAGCCACATGGGTGCCCATCACAGCCACATGGGTGCCCATCACAGAAGTGCAACACCTTGGGGAGCAGCTGATGGCTAACCTCTATGCCCAAAACCTCCCACCTGCCTGCCTGCCTGCCTGCCTGCCTGCCTGCCTGCAGCAACCCACCTAGTCACCACTGCATTCAAGTGCACAGCCAGCAAGGCTGCAGCCACTTGAAACCCAGAAATTTGGATCTTGCAGGAATCCCCTTCCACATGTCAGTTGGACAGCGCAGACAGCTTAGACAGCAGCAGCTACATGCACCTCCAGTGCGCTGAGGGCTATGAGGGGCGAGCTTGCTCTGAGTGCCGCAGAAACGGCACCAAACCCTTTGGCAGAAGTGGCACCCTGAACTGCAACCCTTGCAGGCCGGCAGGCGTCATCAACCTTGCTTACATTGCCAGCACATTGTTGGTATTGCTGCTGCTGTGCTACGTCATTCACACGACACTCGAGGAGAACCTGGAGGACACAGCTGAGGCAGCTGGTCAGCCAGTCAAAGCATCTCAGCTGCTCAAGGTGGTCATGCCTCTTGTAAAGTCAAACTTGGCTCGACAACAGCTGCTTGTGCATGCTTCATCATATGTTGGCTTGAAGCGTCTAGGGTGTGTGACTATCACGATGTCATCAGCGGCTAGGCAAAGCTTCAGGTGGGCACCTGCAGTGTTGCAGATGCAACAAATCCTTGTCTGTGCTCAATCAAGTCTGCTTGCCAAATCTTGGTTCAGATGGCTCAAGTATCTTGGGATGTGGTGTGTTGACAGACTAGACCAGGTCTCTGGTATGAGCACAGTTGGACCTGTCAGCATCACCAAACCTCACTTCAGTGCCCTTCCCAAGTTTCATGCAGCCATACGCAGTGTTGCAGGCATTCACTCTATGGTTGCAGTACACAACGCTGCTTGGCCAAGCCAACATTCCAGGGCCCCCCATCGTGCACTGGCTCTTCACCATTGTCAGCTTTGCCTTCTCTTCTATAACCAGTGGCAGCCTTTCAACAGACTGCCTTCTTAGAGTGGGATCAATGAATGTTGCCTTCAAGAGGCTCCTACTGCACTTGGCAGTGCCTCCCATCAGTCTGCTGCTCCTAACAGGCATCCAAACATTGCTGTGAGTTACCTGTGTTGTGCACGCATATTGATCATGCCTGTCATTCCAAGCGCAACTTGCTCACGTTCATTCCATCTTGCTCAGTTTGTTTTGTTTCATATCTCAGAGGCCAACATGCAGTTTGTTTGCTTTCATTTTGATGCACTTCAGGTCCATTTCGTTGCTGCATTGCTTGACCCTTATGAACGAGCCAGTGGGTAATGCAACTGCAAGATGGCAACTTCAGGTGCATGCAAACAGGTTCTGTGCCATTATAAGCAAGGTGGCAAGCCATTGACTGACTTACTTTCCCTAACTAGCTTGATGTGCCTGACTGGCTTATGTTGTGTACCTGGCCTGAATTGTGTAACCGCCTTAAATTCTTTAGCTGCCATACCTGAATCCGCAGGTGGTGGTGGCAAGGCTCTCAAAAGGCAGTTTCATCCTCAACGCCCTTCCCCAACAGCAGCAGTCAGGGTCATTCGCTGCGGCGCCGGTTGCTTGTGACACTTCTGTCCGTGATCTTCTACTACTATCCAAGTGTGCTTGTGACCACACTGAGCCTGTTCAGCTGCTACCCCCTGGATACCCCCCACACCCTCAGGCACTACCCCGGCAACGCAATGGTATGCTGCAAAAGGTGCTTGGGTGTGTGCTGGGCTTGCAGCATGACCTCAGCGCTTAGAAATGTCACAGTTTTGTTGAAGATTTAGTATGCCGCAGTACCTCACATGTATGCACAAGCATGTGTAGAGAAGTGATCATGTGTGTACACTTTCAGCAATGCACACCAAATAGGACAGGCCCAACTTTGTTGCGAGCAGCTTTAGCAGATACTCTTCCTCTGTCTGAGGTGTGTGCTGAAGCAGGTTCTCTTTCTCTGTCTAATGTGTGTGCTGGGGCAGATAATGGTTGTCTGTCTGACGCATGTGGTGGGGGTTGCAGGCAAGATGGGGTCATGGGTACTGGCTGCCCGACATGACAGTGCAGTGCTGGGACAGCTGGCACCTGCACCATGCTCTGCCACTGGGCATCTGTCTCATGTTGGTGTGTCTGTGCATTCCTACCATTCCAATTGCACTGCTGTGGAGGAATCGCCGCCAGCTGGCTGCTGATTACATCAGACATGACTACGGCTTCATATACCAGCCGTACAGGTAATACCTGTGCTATATACCTCTAGGTAATACCAGGTAATATAAGTTAATACCAGGTACTACCAGGTAATACCATTTAATACTATACCCATGCTTGGAGATGGCTGATAGCTGCTTTGCAGCACATTGTGTGACTTTTTTTAAGATACCTGCGATGTCTGACACAGCTGAGCGATGCATGCTAGCGCTGCACCTGTGGCATGTGACAGGTGCTGACCTGTAGCATGTGACTGGTGCTGGCCTGGTGCCTGTTCAAAGACGGTTGCCCTTCCCAGCAATGCCTGCCCCTTCATGTGGCTGTCCCTGCCAACATGCAGTTGCATGCCTTGCAAATTGCAGTCTACTACTTGGATGTCTGCATGGTTAGGCAGACACTCTGCATAGGATGAGCCCAATGTCACATTGATTTGCTTGGTGATGACTGGCATGAGTTGACTGATGATGACTGATGACATGATAACTTCCTTAATGGCAACTAGCATTGGCTGGTTGATGATCACTGATGACGTCCAGATGATGATTTTGCAGACCACCATTCTGATTTTGGGATAGTTTCGTCCTGGTCCAAACATTCTTCTTGGCCTTGGCTCAAGTGTTTGCCACATCCCTGGATACATACTTCCAGCTGGGGATCATGCTGATGATCCTTGTGCTGGGCCTAGTTCTGCTGACCCATCTGCGACCCTTCCAGGCTGCTGTGTCGCAGAGTATACAGGCAAGCCCTTATGTGCCAATCTGTGCTGCATGTCTCACTTCTGCACCTTCTGGAACAGTATGCTGTGCAGTGTTGCTGGCGCTTGGAAGAAGACACAGGCAGCTTGTATGCTTTTGGTTGCAACAAGCTGCCTGTGTCTTCTTGCAAAAGCAGCAGACAGCAGAGTAGCTGATTGCTGGCGTGAGATGTCACAACATTGGCACCCCTGCATGGCCGCAGCCCACCCTCTCTCTGTATCAGATTCCTTTGCATACTTCCTGAGCACCCAATCGCAGTCCTTGGGACAACAGATCTTGCATGCTGCACAGTCATTGCTCAAGCGGCTGTTCTGCAAGCTGCTGCGTGCCAGCAATTGCTTGCTGATGGGAGCACCTGTTGTGACCTCTTAGCCTAGACCAAGCTAAATTGAAGCTTGAACAGCACAACGCTAACTTCCAAGTGTTGTCAACATGACGGCTGCTCTGCAGGTTTTGGGTCTCGCCACTGTAGTAGTAACAGCCGTGGGCTGTCTGTACTTTATGGACCCCACCCCGGGAGTCGCTCATAGTAATGTAGGCAAAAATGCCGCAGGTGTCCTCATTTTGTTACTCAATGCACTGTTTGTGGTTGTTATGGCAGTCATTATGTTCAGAGCTGCCAAGCATGAATACCATGCACCTATCACATGGTGCACCCAAAAGATAGGGTCTTTGTGGCAAGCCTGCCTGGCAGTGATGAGCTGGCAGCCTCGCTGGTCAATAAAGAGGCTCAAAGAGGTTTTCCCTGGGGTGCAAGGCAGATATGACTCATCTGCAGCTGTGCAAAGGGACTTGCAGCTTCAAGTTCGAAATAGCCGCAGAGACAGTTTGACGCTCCTCATTGAGCCTGAGTTGCGTCGGTCTGGTCCATGACAGCAAACATTTGGTGCTGCACATGTTTACAGTCGGAGATTGATTCGTAGGAGACTGCTGTGATTATGATTTTTCCTGCACGTACCTAGCTCATCATCAGCTGGAAAGCCATTTCATTATTATTACCTCTTTTGAATATCGTCTTTGTTATTAGCTTTTTCATTTCTTATTTATTTAGCTAATATAGCTTGCAGCTTTGAAGACTAGCAGTTTTGATATTGAGCGGGTTTGTTATCAGCAGGTTTGATAATCAGCATACAGCCTATACTGCAATGACAGGCAGCCGCAGGTGCTGCACAGAAGCCTAAGACAATCATGATGTGCTTGCATCACTTCATTCAGTGCGCAGTACACTACTTCCTGCTTGCTTTGTACGCTCACAAGTCAGACATAACTTTGCAGTCATTTGAAGGGCATGCTGAGCTGTTCACGTATGTGTGTTGTACATATACATCTATGCAGCTGTAAAATACTGTGCTGTGCTGTGCTGTGCTGTGCTGTGCTGTGCTGTGCTGTGCTGTGCTGTGCTGTGCTGTGCTGTGCTGTGCTGAAGCACATGCTGAACTGTCATGGATCTACTGCAGGATGAGAAGGGCATCCTCGCTCGAAGGTTGCATAACCTGAATGAAGCGCATGATGCTACACAGGTAGTTCCAGATCATCTGGAGCTCAGCACAAGACATTTCCAGTCAAAAGCATAATCGTGGACCTCTTCTTGCAGCGCACCCTCCTCAGTGTGACTTGCTGACACCAGCATGCTGCAGATGCAGCATTCTAGTCCAGTCTTGCTTGCTTGGCTCCGCTGCTGATGCCTGAATGTTCATGCTGAAGACATGTGTTGCTTGCACAAAGCATGCCAGGACAGCCTTTTAGTAAGAAATTTGTCACTCACAAGCACACTAGTGTGGCACAGGGGTGCAGCAGCTGCATGGGTTGAACATACTGCACAACGATGTGAAGTCTCACAACTGCCTGCTGAAGCACAAGGTCAACTACTTGAAGCTGCCTGATCTGGCCAACAGCACACAACTCCAAGCAGAGGTGTGCTTCACTCCTTCACTTCCCACTATATGTGACCGCAATGCTTTTGGACCAGATTTGCCTCTGACCTGAGCTCACGTAGGGTGCATGTCAGTTTGCACTCATTGTCTGGCTGCTTGCAGCAACAGTAGCCTGGCATGTCATGGCTGCAATGCACAGCACTGAATGCTGCTTGAGCAGCTTTTAGGCCCTCCGTGTTCTCGGGGTTGACAAACGCAATCTCATGCAGGCCTGCCTGGAGCTCGATTTGAGGTGGCACCCGAGGGGACTGAGGCATATACCGCACCTGAGCATCTAGCTGTTCTGGAGCCTACTCTTCCACATCGCTTGGTCAACGTTCGTGGCAAGTCAGGACAGCTGGCACCACTTTCTACAGCAAAGCAACAGCTAAGCAGCAAGAGCGCTTTGACAGGAAGACGCAGAAGCTTGTTGCCTGAATAAGCTTTCCTCTGACAGAAAGAGAGCCTGTTCAATCAGAAAACCTGTGTTAAATCTTCCCTGTGCAACGTTGCATATGCCAAGTAGTGCAGTGGACTAGTCCAGTGCTTCCTAGTTCAAAAATCTTGACCAGAGCTTGGTGCCTTCTGAGTTTTGACTTTGACTTTGACGGCAGACTGCTGACTGCGTCTTCGACGAGGTCCAACAGTTAGCAGACTGACAGCAGGATTCTGAAGCTAATGGGCACAGTATCCCACATGATGTGGTCAGCAGTCAGTTAGACAAATACATATGATGCATATATATATGTGTATCTCTTTATGTATGTCTATATATATGTATGTCTATATGTGAATGACATGTACGAAACGAAATAGCACAGATGAATGACATGTACGAAACACGCGTAATTATGACGTGTCGAAATGACTAAGCATATATGCATAAGCAGCGACCACTTCGCGACGATATCGCGATAACGATTGACCAGCGTGCATCGCACTCGACACTTCCTTGTCCCCATTACTTTTAGCAGCAGCAATGACTATTCAGCATGCCGCACAAGTTGTAGCCGTGACAGGTGTGTCTGGTTACATCGGCAGCGAAGTCGTAAAGCAGCTCTTGGAAAAGGGCTACACCGTCAGAGGGACTGTTAGATCAAAGTCCAACACTAGCAAAGTGCAGCATCTGTTGACGCTTTCAGATGCCCTACCGGGACAGCTCGAGCTATTCGAAGCAGATCTGCTGAAGGATGGTAACTTCGACAACGTTGTCCGGGGCGCGGACTTTGTCCTGCATACAGCATCTCCCTTTTTCACTGAGACCAGCGATCCACAGAAAGACCTGGTGGACCCAGCCGTCAACGGCACAACAAACGTCTTGAACGCTGCTGGCAAGGCAGGCATCAAGAGGGTTGTGGTTACCTCTAGTGTTGCAGGTAGCTGATGTCCTGTGAAGACGGCTTGCACAAAGGTGGTTCTTCCGTGTGGTCTGAAATTTCACTTGATGCTGCAGCTGTAAGGAGTGGTAAATTCACAGAGGCACCGATCAATGGAAAGCTTTACACTGAAGCTGACTGGAACAAAACATCTACCCTGTTGGGAGAGCCATACAACCTCAGTAAGGTAGCCACCCCATCCAAACAACATCTGCTAAGCAACTGCAGCAGGACAACTTTGATCACAGTTTTGTGATCTTTTACATGCTCTGCTTTTGTGTATGAAAGCCTGTGCAGCTGTTGTGGAGCAAGGACATCAAGCACTCACAAGCACCACCACTGTTTCATTGGTTTGTGCAGACACTAGCTGAGAAGGTTGCATGGGACCTGTCAAAGAAGCATGGGTTCCAGCTGGTGACAATCAACCCTGTCTTTGTGTTTGGGCCTGTTCTTTCGTCCCGGGCAGATGCCACTAGTGTCCTCATGATGAAGGTATAGTCTTGAGCAGACCCTCATCTGTATAGTTCCTACAATTCAACAGCTTAATAATCATGTTGACTGCTACACATCACCAACTCCGTTGTCACATCACCGTATGTGTTCTGCGACTGCAAGACTGCGGCTGGTTCTGTCACCAGCAATCCGCCAAACTGCTGTGATCCCCCAAACTGCGTGCAAGGCTCTCTGTGTAAGAAGACATCAAAAACTTGCTTTAGCTTGCTGCAGTCTATATTGGAGGGCAAGACGGATGAACTGCCTGCCAGGGTTTGTGACGTGAGGGATGTTGCCCGGGCACACATCAGAGTCATAGAAGACCCTTCGGCTTCAGGCAGGCACATCATCAGCCAGCCCAACAACATCCCATCCCAAGATGTTGTTGACATACTCAAGGAGAGGTTCCCACAGAACAACAAGCTGCACGGCAAGGATGGAGACAGCTCTCCTATCATTGACAACTCAAAGGTAAACCACCACAACCAATGTAAAACATTGCAGTGCCCACATCACTTTTGTGTCAACCTCCAGCTAGCAACTGGCACTGCACTTAGGGCTATACCTGTGCCATGCGCTCTGCTGCTGCTGCTGCGGTTGAGGCTTGCAAGCTGAAAGGCTTGACCACACGTCATCCCCATAGACACATTGACAAACACTGCTCGTGTCGGTCATTGCCCAAGCTTTGCTGACTGCATGTTCGCAAACAGGAGCAGGCCTAACATGCTGAGACAAACAACCAGCTTCGAGAGATGCATGCGGATGTCTTTGAACAGAAACTTGAGAGCATGCCAATGTGATTGTGTGCTAAGTGTGATGTCCTGTGCATGAACTGGGAGCAGCTTTGCAAAACTACTGGTGCTGTTGCAGGCGTTGAAGCTGCTAGGGGGTTTGCATCCTGTGTCCGAGACCATGATAGATATGGCAGTCACAATGATCCAGCTAGGAGTGGTCAAGCCAGAGTGAAGCTTCGACCCCAGCAAATGCAGACGTTAACAGCATACTCATCTGAGCTGCAGCATGATTCCTTGTGTTCTCTTTTACTGGATACTGAGTCAAACTTAATTTTTTTGCTGTGTTTACATAAATCTGGCAGGATAGCTGCCGGCTGTCACTTTTGTCAGCTGTTGTCAATGCTTTGACTAATCAACATATGCCATTCACATGTGTGTGCCAGCAGAACGTTTCCCGCCCCCAGACACTGTGTCAGCTATATATGTGATGACAGTGTGGCACATGTTCAAATAGCATAGAATTTCTTGGTGTATACAGTTGAAGGGCCGTCACGGCATTGTCACAGATTCCGACTTTATCTATATGTATGTATTGCTTAGGAAGTAAAGTGCATACTGACTCAGAAGTTCGGAGCGACCTCACAAGGAACATCATCAACAGTCTGATGAGCCATAGTAATTCTAGCCATAAACTGACAATACTTCATTACTTACTTACGTATTATGCATTTTATTGAGCTAAGTTTCCAAAAGTAGAACAGATCTGATGGCTGTACAAATGTGACGTCAACGCAACACATATAAGTGACTGCCTAAGTACTGTTCTTGACTACCACATGCATTTCAGATGATGTTAAGACATGCATGCATACACAGACTTGCAAGCACTTCATGGTTTGGTGAGACACAAACACACTCTGTTCTGTCACTGAGCACTGAAACACTAGACACCAAATAGCACGCTTTTCAACTATCAAGAGCGCACCAGTGCTAAACCTACAGTCCTTCTCCGTGAGCACTGAGTCTGAGTATACGACCAAACTGAGCACCACAAGGCAGACTGCAGCCCATGAAGGTACAACAGTTCAACAGCATAACAGAATACTTCACCCCTATGGTCCCAGACCACGTTTGCCTTTGCTCTTCATTGCTGTGTGGCCTCACTGCTACCTTGCTCTTCAGGACCACAGGAAACTTCATATGCTTGGACATACGACAGAACAGGTGCAGCCTGAGACAGCTGCTGGCGCACTTTCAGGTAGCGCATGTTCAGTCTGGAGGCTTGCAGCTGTGTGTCTGTCACGTATATCTGTGTGTCTGCTGCCTGCAGCTGCGACTGCAGGCTGCTTGTCTCAGCTGTGGCAGCGTGAAGCTCATGCTGATGCACACTCTGTTGCACTTTGTTCA
>JAABUW010006931.1_pt1 | contig 13918 bp, 21 predicted proteins | sample 5560081 | NCBI WGS metagenome assembly JAABUW01 (sample SAMN10711882, study PRJNA513363) | rock metagenome | isolation source: Antarctica rocks | place: Antarctica: Victoria Land, Knobhead sud
AGTTATCATTTTCCTTTTTGCATCTGCTGGTCTAGTTAGTCTGCCAGCTCTGTTGCTGTTCCTAACCTTCACAGTGGCCTTCCAAGTGGCAGCTTTGATGATTTCTCTGCTGGATGCTTCCTGCTTGCTTGTCAAGCTTTAGCTGTGCAGGTCTGAGCGGAGCTGCTGGCTATGGTGCGAGGTTTGTGAATGCTGATGCTGGTTGCTGGTGAGGTGGATTAGCGCTTGAAGACACTGGCTGGGTACAGCCTGCAGGGGTGACTGCAGCCCATGTCAATACTGAGTACAGTACTACTAGTACGGTACGGTACTACTAGTACGGTACGGTACCAGCAGTTTGGCTGCGCTGGGATGGGACTGAGGCAACATGTTAACAAGTCTGCTCTGGTTCTGTGTTGCAACAAGCCTGCTCTGGTTCTGAGTTGCACGGGGAAGCTGGTGATAGGGCCAAATAGTGACAGGTTTATGTCACATTTGGCTGAATGCCATTTTTCATGCCCAGAATCTGGAATAAGCATAGCTGGCTGACTTTACACGAACAGTTGCGTTATGCATACTAGAGAATGCCTGTAGCACCAAGTCCTGGCCAGATTTATGGGACAGTTCCCAAATTTCATGACAGTTTATGGATCAATAAACTGTTCTATACTTGTGATGAATGATGAGAATGACGTGCAAGGACCTTTGCCAAGTGCTCACACGTTCAACACCCGGAACAAGATGGACTGCAGAGCATCCATGCCTGCCACTGGCAGGCTTTGCTGTTGCAAAGTCAGCAGTCCCTGTGTTTAAATTTAAGCATACATTGTACATGATAACCGGTAAACTTATTATGCAACTTATTATGCGTTCCCATCTCCAGGTGGTAATCAGGTAGGCATGTGTATGTCAAGAATGCATGCAGCAGTGTTTGTTGCAGCTTCTTGGAGGCCCAATGGGATATTGCATATGGGCAGCGTGTGCGCAACAGTATAAAACGGTCCGGCCAAAGTGGTGCACCACGTGTTATCAACATCTGGGTTTTGTTGCACACCACATACACCTGTGCTTTCAAGCCAGGATGTCTGATGAGTCACAAGTGGCTCCACACCTCAGGCGGTGGGGTAGTAAATGAAATGAAATGAATATCCATGCGCAGGTTGTCAGTGTGCAAGCATTGCATTGCACTGCATATGGTATCAAGCACTGCTGGCACGCCACTCATGTTACAGGTAGTTGTGGCAAGACAGCCAGCAGTCTATGCTGGTGACTTCATTTCTTTGACTCCGCACACGGTATGATGCCAACGCATGATGTGTCTTGGCATTAATCAAAACCCTTTCTACCCTACTTTCAACCCAACACTGCCCTGGAGACCTCATGGGTTGTGGCCAGATGTATGCCGTGGGCTGGCTGAGATGCCCTCGGGCATTCCCGAGGGCATCTCAGATGAAATGCTGCAGAGTCTGGAATCTTGGCTGCAAGATCACAGTAGCTATGTGCGGAACTTGGCAGCATACTGTGGAAGTCCAACCTTGGACGCTGCCATTGGGTTCTTAGCAGGCTGGCCACCTAAGTTGGCATCGGTCTTTCTGTGCAACAGTAGCAACTCAGCGCTAAACAAGCTCTCGGGCTTCTCCTCACTAACAAGCTGTGAGCTGGTGGAGCCACGAGGCATTAAGCTGGACCTTGCACCATTGCAGCCTCTGGCAAATTTGCAGAAGTTGATCCTGACAGAAGGCCTGTTTTTTCAGTGACAATGAACTGCAGGGCTGGCGACTCAACCAGCATACCTGGAGCTGACTTCCGTAGAGTTGCTGACTTGTGCACAAGGGCAAATTCATGCTGGCATGGATCACTTGAGGCTTGATTGCTCCCCTGATTTTCCCTTCACTGTGCCTCCTGGCCTCTCATCATTGAACAGGCTCAAGTCTTTGAGTCTAGCCATTGCAAGCACTGGTGCAATGCTACCACCAGACTACAGCCATAACCTGAGTTGCCTACAAGGGCTGACTTTGCTAGAGGAGCTGAGCGTGCATTCATTTTCCGATGATGTCTTTTTGCCATCTAGCGTGACTGATTTGCATAAACTTTCCGTTTTGGCTTTCAGTGTTGCACCAAATGAGGGAGGAGGTGAAGTGCCTTGTGTCATCCTTCATGTTGACTGGTCAGCTCTGCAAATGCTGAAGTCCCTGAGCATTGACGCTCCAGCCTTTGCATGTGGGCGCAGTATTGTTGGCCCAGCCGCTGTCAAGCAGCTTGCTCACATTTCGTGGGGCCACAGTGCGCCATATGATGCCGACAGCACTAAAGGCTTTGCAGCACTCATCTACACACTTGCCAAGTATCGGCCAGAGGTTGTCCTTGTGCTTGATAAGGATGCTGTAGAAGATGTGTGTTGAGTTGAATGTTCTAGGCTGTATTGTGTCTGCACTTATGCGTGAAATATAGTCTGGATTGTGTCAAAACAGGATGATAAAGTACACTGTCTTTGAGATTGCAAAACGACTATTGACATTGATTGCAATGACCCTGCAAAAGCCAGCTTATGTCCATGGCCAGTTTGTGCCGTCCACATGCACAAATATCTCTGGTGTGTAAATGCCAAAGCCATTCAGAGCTTGTGCAACTTCCTGGGACAATATTGCAAGCTTGCTCGGGTAATATTACCGTGGTGGTAAACGAGGAATGGGGCCGGCCTGTTTTTTCTCTTTCCCGCTGCAGTAAAGACTAGTGTTGTGAGAGTACTGCCTTACCCATCTGTCCTTCTGCATGATGTGTCTTGGCATTTATGAAAACTACTTTCAACCCAACACTGCCCTGGAGACCTCATAAGTAGTGACCAGATGTCGAATTCAATGTAAGTTGGATGCAAGCCAGGCCATGCTGCTACTGCATCATCACTGATTCTAGCAAATGTTTCAAACCTTTGAAAAGCTTAAGCATGATACTTATACTATAGCATCACATCAGACCTCGTGAGTCTTGCGTACCACTCAAGGATACAAGTTGCATACACTGACATGTTCAACGATGTAAAAGTCGATTAATAGAACACTGCATAATGAGTCAATGACTCGTCTAATCATACACCAGTTGACAAAGTGGGCAATGTAAGTACATGCCTTCAAAGAGATACTGGAAAATTCAGATTGCTGGGACAGCTGGACACAATGTACAGTAGAGCAAAGCTTGCTCAATGAAGCGATGAGTCGTCTGATCATACATCACTTGATAAAAAGGGCAATGTTGGTACCAGACTCTGAAGAGACATGTATGTTGCCTGCAAGCATAATATTGCTAGTGTAACGGGATCCACATCAATCAAATTGGTTGAGCTGTCTCGGGGTCAAGCCGACACCTGAACACCTGGGCAAAGGCATCTGGCTCTGATGTGCTAGTAGCAAGAGAATGCGCGGGAGAGGTACTGTCTGTCTGGTCAGTTGTGGGATCTAGCCAAATCTTCATCCCAAGTAAACCCAGCTTGTGATTCAGAGCTGGTTGAGGACCCAGATGAGGTAAGACTGCTTGCAAGATGCACGCGGCCTTGGGCAGTTAAACTATTGAAGAGTTGAGCTGCATCATCTGCGGCAAATTGCAGATTGCTGCTAAGCATGGTGTTCAAATTAGCAACAATAGGGCACACAGACTGTAACACACGCTGCTTCTCCAAAACCAGGCTCTTCTGTCTCTCACGACCCTCAAACATGGCCTATTTGATGTTCTCTGGCACCACCAGTGGACGGCGTACGAAATATTTCCACACGTTTCTGACCATGCACTCCTTGATTTTGGGCTCGAGAAGCAAGTTCACTCCTGTGGCAATGTCATCAATGTCATCAGGATCTAAATTGCTGACTGGATGTATGCCTGAAATAACACTGTAAAACATGCACTCCAAATCTGACTTGACCTTGGTTGTCATCTCCTGGAACCTGGCTGGAATGAGATCTGTTGTCAACAGTGTTCGGAGCGCTACTAGGTGCTCATGAGGTAGCTGCTGGAAATATGGTTCAGAGCCGAGAGCAGCCTCAAATGCAGCAACAATTGGCTCTAGATATGCACCACTTGTAAAACCAGTGGCCATGGCTTTGCGGAGTTTATCTTCAGCAGTCACGAGATCATCTGCCCAGCGTAGCCTTGTGAACTCTGAGGTTTCAGGGCAGAAGCCATGGCGGTCCTATGCTACTTGACCGTTTAGGTCGCCATCCAGGTCATCATATTCTGAGAAGACTGCTGCAGCATCGACCTATAAGGCAGTCATGGCCACTCCTCAGCGCATGCAAATATCTCCAGATTCAGTAAAGGTGAGAACATCATGATTGATCAACTTCATCAAATTTTGACAGTGTGCACATCTGACTAAAAAAAAAGGATCAATTTGCTGAACAGCCGAAGCAAAGTTTGTGAACAAAATTAGCATGACCGTGGCTTGTTCATGGGCCATGGTCAGCTTGCCAGCATGACTCTTTGGTTCTGCAGCTTGATAACGTATATCTACTCATTTCCATTTGTAACAGTGCACTGGACCACAACCACCAGTCCTGACACCCACCACAAGTCGTACAACCCAGTCAACCAGCAGGTCCGCTAAAAGCTTACTTGACGACTTAGGCGGTCCATGGTATCTTGCATTCTGTCGTTGAGGTCAGCCACAGGGGCCTCCACTGCGCTTAGATCTGCCTGTAGCTGCTGGCCTTTGGCCGCTAACAGAACCTGCAGCTCTGCCTTAAGGTCTTGCAAATATTGTGCTGCTGCCATTGCTCCAAACACGGCTCGTTCGCTCAACACCTTGAGTGCGAATATCCTGCAGGGACGTTGAAAATTGGTGAGTGCAGTGCGAGCACAGGCCATTGAGTACAGTGCCGCCGGCGCGCCCTGCATCTCTTCTTGCATGTGGCTTTGCGTTTGCGTCGTGTGCAACAGTCTTTGACGACACGCAAAGTGCTTAGCCGCTGAATCAATATGCCACTACGGAATCGTTGACAAGAAGCGAGCGATACCTGCAGGTACAGCTAGCTCAGCGCTGTACAGATGTGTACGTATGTATACCATGTCGGTTAATCGTAGCCTAGATTGTGAGCGCAATGTTGCAGGCGTCAAGTACGCAAAGACTGACAAACAGAATTACGTTTTTAGTCTTTAGCAGAGATGTGCAATAGGGCAATATGCGACGCGGAGCTGCGCCACTTGGATTCGGTTTCAGGATCTTGACAGATCGATATCTAGCATGTTTTCACCAAGCTCGGCTTGGCCAGAGCAGTATTTGTTGCCCGATTGGGTAGGTCACCGCGATCAGCACCAGCGCTATGGTGCCATCATGTCCGCAAACGTTCGTGTGCGACCTCCTTTCCCAAATCTGATATGGTCTTGCAAATCACCGTTTGCCGTGTTCAACTCGGCCAGCAAGATTACTCGAAGTGTCACAGTTCCTGAACATCGCTGAATAAAACTGGACTGTGCAGCTTATCCATAAAAGCTACGCTTAACAGACACAAGGTGCAGCAACGTAGCACAATGAGATACACGAGCTGAATGCCTGATTAGGGGTTACAACAAGCTCCAACAGCATCAAGCTGATGACGCTTATGATAAAGTGTTGTTTCAGGGTCACAGTCAATGTATTTAGCATTGCTCTAAAAAGCTGCCCAACTGTCTGCATTCGAGTCTTGCTCAGTTGGCTTGGCAGCTTTCATGCCTCTAGAAGCAGTATCCCCTGATGATCCCCCACTGCCAAACCCAAAGTTGCCAAAGCCAGAGCCAAAGGCACCGGATGTCTTTGCAATACCTGCACACCATGCACAATCAATGCTGTCACTGTATCAATGCCACTAGTGCGAATGGCACATTGAGTCTCACAACACAAACACTATGCGCAATCTAGTAAGTCAGTCTAGCTGTGCTTTGCATAATGCAGGATGCATGACCACTGATATGAACAGCTTGCATGACCACTGATATGAACAGCTTGCATGTACGAGTAGATCACGGCACTAGCCAATAACAAGGTGTGAAACATAGTTGATTGTGAGGCACCTGAGCATAGCTCACCAGGCAATGTTTAGCATTCACAAGCAGTGACCACACGTGCAGAGCATGATGCTGCACATGCACTTGACGGCATCTGCTTATTTGACGATCAAGGAGCTCAGCACACCTGAGGAGGCAGTGTCTCCAGCATCAGGGGCCATGCCTGTAGACTGCACAGACTGGTCACTCAGCCCACTCTTTGCTGGGGTGCCCTTGGTGCCGGCCGTGAAGGACTCTGCTCGGCTGCCCATTGGAGAGGGAGCTCTTGTGCTGGCTGGACTCACATACCTGCTGTCATTTGGCAGGGCACTCACCACCACAAAACCTGTAAGACCAGAAGAAAGCATGCCTTGAGCAAGCTGTCGTGCACTTCTGGATTCTTGATGCCACTGCATCAGAGTTTACTGGGCTACCCATGAGGGAGGAAGTGCTTGCTTTGGCAGGGTAGGAACCAAACCTGCAAGCATTGGTCTTTGACACAGAGCACTGACCACGCCAAAATCTGCATAAACACAAGTTTGTGGCCTGAGGGATTTGCTATGCAGGGATTGCCACTGTCGCCGCAGACATTTGCAACAATCTGCGCTCACCACCCCATACTACTGAGCATCTCATAGTTGACACCTGTATCGCTCCAATTCATGTGCTTGCCAGCACTCAACAATCATTATCACTAGTTCCAGCACAGCCTGAGAGACAGCCCACACCTTCATCTTGGAAGTCATCCCAGTCAGTTGCATTGGCAGCTGCAAACTCATCGTACTCCAGCTGGTCTGGGCCCCTCTTGACCCCAGTGCCCAGCTGGGCCTCGGGGGGCACGGGCACACTGGCAGCCTTGGCATGCTGCACCAGGGAGCGGTACACCTCTGCTGTCTGCTTCAGCAGGTTCTGCAGCTCTGTTACACTTGTCCTGTCCTCACCACGCAGCTGCAGCAATAAAGCACTATCAGGGTCAGGGAATTTGACATGCTTTGCACATGCAATATCTGGCTCAACTACGCAAGGGCTACCAGGCAGCTGTGATATGCTGCGCAAATGACAAAATCTTGAAAAGGTATGCCTTTTGTGTGCTTGTGTCCAGGCTATAGCCCAGCCTGTCTGCTGGCAGACCCATACACTGACACCAAAGCTTGTACATCAATTTTCAATATCTTATATTGATGTAGAAGATCCATTGTTCCTGTCTTGTCCTGCTGTGGGCATCATCTTGCATCCGAGAGGTGTCACAAAGTCAGCTTTTGTAACCTGAGCTGTATGCACGCATCCTGCAGGTGTGCGTACCTTGTCCCTCAAGGTGCGCAGCTCCCTCTGGGCGGTTGTCACATCTGCCTTGGCAGCTTCAACACTCAACTGCACTGTCTCCAGCTCGCGCTGCAGGTCCTCGTGCTCCTCTCGCACAGCCCTAGCACTCATCTCCAGGGCTGCCTTCTTGCCCTCTGCAGTTGCAATCTCCTGCAATAGCACAGCTGTGAAGTCAGACTTTGCAGATCCCCTTAATGCCAGGTTCACTACAGCGCACAGAGAGGACAAGCAGAACAGGTGTGCCTGCACAGAGGTGGTATAGGCTGGCAAGTCAAGGGTATATCATGCATTTGTAACTGATATGTCTGTAAGCCAGCAATGATACAGCTGCAGACTCCAAAACACAACGGCCTTGCGAGTGGAATGTAGGTCAGAGAGCCTCCACCGGTGTATGCTAGACTATGACTTGACAGGCGCGAATGGGACACAGCCTGAAGATAAGTCCTGTGCCAGTCATGTGCATGGACAAGGTGACGTCTCAGACTGATGGTAGGAAGTGATCTGCTAGGGTCTCGTTTCTTGTATGATACAAGAGACAAGAAGAACAAGAGTGCAGCTACTGCAAAGAAGGCATGTGGTGCATGAGTTCATGATGATAACGATGATGATGCAATCATGAAATTGAAGCAGGAAGCGAACTTGGTGCAGCTGCATGGTCTGCGCCTCTTCGGCTCCTGCCTGGTCCCCAGACACGCTCCCCAGCTCTGCCAGATCCTTCTGCAGGCCAGCCAGCTTGCTCTCTGCCTCCAGCTTACGGGTGCGAGCCTGCAACAACACCATCCTCCACTCTACCCTCTTTTCACCATAAGGTGATGGCTTGGCTGACATCACACCCCAGCAAGCACAGCGTGGTGACTTCTTGGGCTTTGGCAAGGCAGGATGAACAAACGCTTGCTGCCAGGCAACCAGCAGTGATAACTGATGAGTGTGGCACGTGGACAGAACTCCACGTCATGCTGGTCATGTAATATGCCGTGAGTCTACCTCAGAATGCAGGCAGGCTGGCATTGCGCAGCAAATGATTACAAGACAACATGCTGACCAAGACTGATGAATGGGCGCTGATGCAAGCACTGGACTTGTGGTCTCCAGGTACAGCTTGCATCATGCCAGGTGACAACAGAGAACTGCTGAGTGGATGCTTTGTATCAAAAGATGGCAGGAAGAGAGGGAGCTCACAGCTTGGATGGCATCAAGACGTGCTCGGCCTTGGGAGTACGTCTCCCTTGCACCAGCATACGCACTAGCATACTGCCCCTCCATAGCTGTAGCCTCACTCTCAAGCTTCTCACTCCTTTCAGCAGCCTGCATGACATTCAATGCTCAAAGCTCAGTGGTTTCTGCCTCAACTCGGTGTGTGCAAGCTGCCTCTTTATGCTTTCTTTCAAGCAGCCTGCATTTCCTCATACAGGGAAATTGTCAGGACTGCACATGTACCTGGGAAGCCACAAAACAAGGAACATTATTCCGTCAGACAGTCCTGTGTGAGTCCACATATCAGCACATTTCGTCAATGAGCTGACTGCCAGAACACTGACATGGTACAGGGAGCTTGTCAGGACTGTATATACCTGGGCAGACACAGAACTAACACAAATGCATAACAACATGAAGTAAGACAGCGATATAGATGCAAAGTGGACATGCTCACCCTGCCAATGTACATACTTGCCTGAAAGAACAATCTTCATCTTGTAAAGTTCATGTAACATGCTAGTTGGCAAATATAAGCAGAGAAGCGCTGCAGCACTGCAAGGAACTGTGATGTGTTTTAGCAGTCAGCCCATCAACAAAACGCGCTGAGATGTGGCCTGAAACAGTACAGGGCAAGGGTTGCCTGTGCTGCATACCTGGAGCAAGGCTGCATTGGTCTTGCTCTTGAACAGGGTCAGATCTTGGAGGGCCTGCTGGTAGAAGGCCTCCTTGGCTCTTGAGGCCTCGTTGTCCACTTGGGTCTGCAACATGATTACACAGTCAGAATTGTGACAGGTCAGGATGGTGTTTGTGAGGTCCTACTGAGAAAAGATGGCAGGAGACACATCAGACTGTGGGGAGATTAGTCACAACCGGCCATAATTTCTATGCTAACCCCATTCAAGGTACTGAGCAATCACGCGTTTGTTTATTTACTACTTTGTCATTGTCACAAGGCGACTCCAGTCACGCAGAAAGCTAAATAACATGTGTCTATGTCTAATGTTAGTAGACGTCAGCGCACAGAACTCGGCTTAGAAGTCTCTCGTATACACCTAGTACAAACCAAGACTAGCACACCTGTATGTAATGTAGTGACTATGTCTGTGTTCACCTTGTAGACTTGCTGATCCAGCTGTGCGACTGAGTCTCTCTCAGCGGTGAGCCTGGCCTGCTGGGCAGCAGGCAGGGAGGTCAGCATGCCTGTGTCCAGCTCAGGCACCTTGCTCTCATAGGCAGCAGCCTTGCTGGGCTGGTGCTTGGCTGCTCCAGGCAGACCGGGGAAGGCCATGTCTTGAGAGAAGACGTCAAAGGGCTGGTTGTTGTCCTGGGTGGGAGCTTGGGGCGCTGAGGGCCTGGGGCCCCCCTGAGGGGTGGGGGCGGCTGCTGCCATGGGGGGGAAGGCGCCTGTGGGGACCTTGGGTGGAGGTGGGATACCCTGCATGCCATGAAAAACTCAAAAATGGTTTCATGAGGAGGGGTCACAGGAGATTGGCATGGCAGTTGTGCTGCAGTAAGGCTGAAGAAGTAAGGGCAAAGAAGCAAGGCCAATTGCACCATGTCAGCACATCATCTAGAAAATCACTTTGTAATTGACTGCTTGAACTTAAGAAATAGCTCAGGATGGGTAACATCAGAGTGTCAAACAGCTTGCACATGTGTTGCATGTACATGGTGGCAATAGGATATGCAAGCTACTCAACCCTATGATGTTACCCATTCTGAGCTATCCATTCCGAGCTATCCCGAAGGTGGGGAAGTCAGTTCCAGAGGGCTGATACATAGGCTTTCTGAGGCAGGTGCTTGGTGTTGATACCGAAATTGACTGGCAGACCTTGAGGGTTACCCTGTGTAGACTCATTTTGGCAGCGAGTCTTACATTATCACAACCAATTCTGTGGTTTACCAAACAGCTGGCTTGGCAAAGTAGCATTGCTTGATGGGTTTTGGAGGGGTAGCCTCCTTTAAAAGGTCGGAAATCCTTTCAGACAGATGGAGTATTATGGCGTATTACTGGCGCACACGCAATTGGAGATGAGGCTCATTTACAGTTCAACTGGCCCTCAAATAGGCATATACATGTGCAGCACAGCAATGTTTCGTCATGCTTCACCTGATTGGCATCTTCTGCACTGTCCATCACCTCTTGCTGCCTGATGAGTCCCAAGATAGCAGTAAACAAAGTGATTGTTTACTTGACTGATGGATTGACTGATTGCTTGATCATTGTTGTGAGGGATCCCATATGCAAAGCTTGCAACAAGCAGTCGTGCTGCAGGAAAAGTAGTCAGACTCACCCGCTTTGCATTGTCCATGAGGTACAGGCACTGCACAAACTGCTGCTGGGAGAGATAGCCTTGATCGCCGGCGACAGCTGCCCACACATCTTTCAAAGTTCCCTTTGGCAGGCCCCACTGCATGAAGGCTCCGAAGCAATCACCTCCCTGCATAACAGACGCAATGCTGACACATCCCTGCAGTGTGCTAGCCACAAAAACTACGCTGTGGCTGCTTCCATCATACAGAAACTGACAGAACAGTAGCTGGTGCTGCTGTGTTGCCTTTGTGTTGACTTGGCAATATGTTCATCAAGGGTGCTAACAAGCGCAACCAGTCCCATTGTCGTCTGATGCAAACAAGCAGCAAAGTAGGACAAACACGTCCACACTTCATGCTGTGACTGGAAGGTCAAGCAGACCGTCCAGTCACAAGGCAGCTTGCCTGGACGTAGCCATCTTGGTTATTGTCCATCTGCTGGAACATACTCTGGTAGCGCACAGCATCAGCAGGCTGCATGGCTGGGAAGCTGCTTTCTGGTTGCTGAGCTTGTATGTTGCCCTGCATCATGGCACTGCAGGTTGCATCTTTTGCCAGCTCAACATGGTTGTGTGCGCAGTCCAAGGAGCATGCATACTATGGATGTGCAGAAGATTGTCAGGGAACATTACAGGTTGGCAACAGAGTATTCAGCGTGCAAACGAATGCGCGTTGGGTGGCAGGTGATAATTGCAAACAAATTTCAGCGTGCATAACAGGTGTTAGCGAACATACCCCAGGATTATGTGTCCATGAAGAATTGATGGAGGCAATGACCTTGGTTTCCAACCCAGCCATTTGTGGGGGAGGCACCTGTGGGCCCACCCCAATTAGAAGTGACCGTGCCTGAGCTTCTTGAAGTGTGCCACCACTCCTCTGCAGGGAGACATCATTGAGTAAAACTGCTCATGTAGGACGAGCAGTTGCTCCACAGTCTGCAGACACCTTTACCTGTGCTAGGGAGATCAAACGAAGTGTGCTGTAAAACTGCGGCTTGTTCAATGCTGGGGTATCTCCGGCGACCATATTCCACACCTATAAACAGTCATGCCTGATGTCAAAGGCGACATCAGCAGTGCTAGTGTGCTGCATAGTCTTGATGAAGCTAAGTCACTGCAAACTTGCAGAGCTGTGCTGCCAATGGTACCTGGAACAACGTAGCTTGAGGAAGCTTAGATCGCTGGAAAAACTCCACGGCTTCCGCACCACTGACAGCTCCATCTTTGTCTTTATCAGCCACTCGGAACCAGTTGTCAAATAAGTCGATGTCTGCCATCACGCCAGCGGCCGAATCGTATCGAGTTGTGCAGATGCAAATATGCTGATTTTGCTTTCAGCTGTTCCAGAGCAGCCAAGTATTCTGCAACCGCACTCTGGCGATGGCGCCGGTCAATGCAACAAGTTGCTTCGATCTTTGATGCTGACCTAATTGTGACGGTGATGTTTGTGACGGTGATGTTATGTTTCAGCGTACAGCACCGTCACAAGTGTTCAGCTTCATATAGGTGTTGAAGGTACCCAACGGTACCAGCAAGTAAGCTTTTTTGCACGCCAAGCCGAGGCAGGAACAACGCAGAGACTTCAAGGGCCCACCTGACTTTCGTTCCGCCAGAGCGGTGGGCATCAAAGAAGAGCGTACTTTTCAGCATTCGAATACTTGTCGCAAGCTTGAGGTGCGCCTGCGCTTCCACGCAAACTGATACGCACTTGCTCTTGTTTCTGTGCAGTGACAGGCCGTTGTGACAAATCAAGTGCGGGTATCGTTCGCGCAGCTGTGTTTGTCAACGGGTGCATGTTGTAGAGGTTCAAAAGTCAAACCCAAATAGGCTATTGCGAATAGTCTCGATCCTGTGCATGCCTCGCAGGTCACTCTAGGCCAACATGAAAGCGACAGCTGCGTGTGCACTGATCCTTCTGGCCATATGCCTGTTTCAGGGTAATCGAGTATATTCTGCTGTAACACTGTCAGAATTTCATCCTCTTGCATGTCTTGTAATGCTGCCACATAGTTGTGATGCGTCAGCCAATCCTATGCACGCAGCTTGGACTCTGGCTCTGCAGGGTCAGTGCAAGCTCGGCCTGCCAAGTTTGAGCAATCTGTTCAAGGAGCGTCCAGGAGGCTGTTGAGTAAGTACAATTGCTTTTTCCCCTTGTTGCTGCAGCCTGCACATGCTGCACTGTGTTCAGCATGGTATAAGCACACTTGCTGCTCAACAACACATTTGATGGGTATCTGCTGGGTTTTAATTGCAGCACCCCCTTGTATCTAACAAGTATTGCTGCAAGCACTAATTTGTGGCCGTTCCATGCAGAGGCTATTGATGTCCCATGGGGCCTGCCAGCAAGCTTCAACCAGAGCAGGTACAGAGATGTAGCTGCTGTGGTAGGTGACACCGTCACCATTCACTGGAATCACACTGCTGGTGGCCAGTTCTCCTTGTGGAAAATCCCCTCAGGTGCAGATCTTGAAATGCTGATTTTCACTCATGCCCGGACTGACAGTCCCAGCTGCAGCTTGCCTCTGACTGCAGCACATGCTGTGATCACAGTGTTGCAGCCTTGATGTGACTGTTAGACCTGAGGTGATCAGGATGTTTTACCAAAACAGGATCTCATCCAGGGAGCTTACTCAGGACTGTACATACCTAACCCTGGCGGAAGACATATGTCTATATATATTATGAAATGAACGAACAACTGAATGGATGTATGTATGTGCTCTGCAGACACCTGCCCCACCAATTTCAGCACCACTGCAACTGGCTTTGCTCAGCTGGTGTCCCTCCACGCTGCTGCCACAGTCACTCTGAAGATGACTGAAGCAGGAGTTGTGGTGTTTACTTCATCTGGGCCGGGTCAGTGCAGCGCAGGGGTGCTAGTCAACATTGTTGTGTCCTCAGGTACATCGATAGCATGTGACCTTGCCTGTGACCTTGCCAGAACTGGTCCACCCATGCTGCCTGTATGAGATGCAACATGAGGCCTAAGCATATGTCATTATCATGGGGGAGGCTTCTGCAGCAAGATTGCCCATGTGCATGAACATCTGGCACACAAGCTGCAATGCATTGTCAGTTTTTGCATGTGCTCCTGTTCT
>JAABUW010006932.1_pt1 | contig 13916 bp, 16 predicted proteins | sample 5560081 | NCBI WGS metagenome assembly JAABUW01 (sample SAMN10711882, study PRJNA513363) | rock metagenome | isolation source: Antarctica rocks | place: Antarctica: Victoria Land, Knobhead sud
CGATCACGCACCCGCTCAGGCACCCGGGCGCGACACCACAGCTGCACCCGCGCGACATCCAACTCCGGCAACGTCATGCCGCTTAGTCTGCGACCCATCCAGTTGCGACGTTCACTGGAATCCGCCGAGTCAAACTCGGCCCCGGCCTGCGGGCCTCCTCGGCGGACTTGGTCGGTCGGTCGGACCGGACTTCACCTCAACCATGAGCACCACCTCGGGGAGGATGACGAACCAGTCCACCGATGCCGAGTTGTCGTGCCCGTAGGTCACCGCAGGGATGACCTGAGCGTCGGGGAGTTCTCGGAGCTGCCGTCCGACGTACGCCTCGAACAGCGGCCCGAGCTCGTCACTGAACGCGTTGCCCCATTTGCGCACCCCGGCGTAGTACACGCCGAGCGGGCTGAACTTGCGGGCGAGCAGTCCCGGGGAGGGGATGATCCACTTGCCCTTACCGACGAGGTCGGTCACGACAGGGGTCGCGGCGAGGGGGTTGAAGTCGAATCGCCGCCAAGGGTTCGGGTCGGGTCGGCCGTTGACGGCCTGGAACCCGGCGACGTCGGTGAGGTAGTTGTCCTTCCAGACCTGTCGCAGGAGATCCGCGCCCATCACGTCGTCGACCACCGGGGCGAGGTGCGGTGCGTTGAGCCAAGCTGGGTCGAACAGGCCACCGTTCTTCTGGCACGAGAAGTGCAGCAGCTGGCCCGCGCCGACAAAGTCCACCAGCGAGGCGCCGAACAGCGCCTCCTGCCACCCGGGCACAAGCACCCTCGCGGCCGGGTCTAGGGGTGTCTGGTCGAACAGGGCCGCCGTGCGCGACATCTCGTGCAAGAGCCGCGTCTGGTACTCCGGCTGCTCGCTGCTGATGCGTAGAAGGAACGAGGCAAGGCCGTCGGGGTCCCCACTTCCCAGCTGCGGGTCTCCGACTGAGTTGAACGCGGCGCAGCACGCGTCCAGATGTTCCGTCGTCGCTGGCTGGCGGTGCGCGTTGCCGTGCGCGAGCGAAATCCGGGCGATCTCGGCAAGCACCCACGGGGCGTACAGCCCCTGCACCCCGCGGGCTAGCCACGATTCCCGGGTCATGTGCCGCGCCGCCGTCGCCGAAACCAAGGGCACCAATGAGCTCGGACGATACCGACGGACCAGTGCGACCAGCTCGGTGTCTGTCAATTCCGTTCCGAGGTCCTCGTCCCCGCCAGACCTAGGCATGACCCCTGCCCTCCCGTTTCGCCCCGATGTGGCCGTCTGCGAGCGACATTACAAGGCAGCGGCCGCGTCGGGCCGCGTATTTCCGTGGCGCCAGGGTTTGCGCTGTTCCTTAGATTCGCCTGGCGCCGACCAGCCATAGTTGCTGCTCCAGTAGGTTCCGGCCATTGTCCGTCAGCTGGGCACCGTGAGGCATTCCCGCACATGCCGCGTTCCGAGAACTCTCCGGCCAACGCCGCTGCGACTGAAACCGCTAGCTGGGGTCGATGTTGCCTTCGCGTTCGAGGACGGCTCGGACGTCCTCGAACACGGCCTCAATTCGGCCTTTCGGGAAGCGGATCTGGCCGAGGCCGTCGATGTTTGAGAACGGTTCGCAGGTGTCCTCAAGCAGGATGATGGCCTTCATGAATCCGAGACGGCCCTGGAAGAGACCAGCCTCATGCACGACGTTCTCACGGGCTCGCAAGTCTCCGTCGGGCTGCTCGTCCTCGGCGGTCATCACAACGAAAGCGATGGCCGCCTCGTCCATCATCGACTCGAGGCGGTTGATGTTGGTAATGCCAGCGACGGGGACGCGGTTGAACTCGTCCCACTCCAGGCCGAGGCGGTCCTGGAGGAAGTCCTTCAGCTTGCGCCATTCGTGAGATCGACCGTGCCCTATGAACGCCTTGGTTCCAGTGGGGACGATGCGCGGCTGCGGGGAGCTGATGGCCAAATCAAGGTGGTCGGCGGCCAGGGTGGCGAGTCGAGAGAGTCGCTCGCTCTGTGCGAACGGCCCGCGGAGAGCGATGACTTCCGCGAGGATCTTCTGGTGGGGTGCTACTTTCAGGCCGGCCGAGATTGCGACAGCATCGCGTGACACGAAGTCACGCTGAGGCAGTTGCGCCCGGATTCCGTCGTTGATCCTGAGGACCGTCAGATCCCGGGCCTGCTTGCGCAGGTTGTCAATGTACGGATCGTCGAGGCCTTCGGTGGCGGAGGAGGTGAGCGACTCGAAGCGGCTCCTTTCATCGGCGAACGCGGTGGCGACCTCTTCGCTGCTCGCCTCGACCGCGGTCAGGTCCGGGTTGCCAGCTTTCGTTTTGACCAGTTGAACGACGTCGTCGAACTTGTACTCGCGCCAGTCGCCGGACGTGCCTGGCGCGAACGATCCCATCAGGCCCCATTCCGAGCTGAAGTGATTTCCGGGTGGCGGAGCCCGGAAATGGGCGTAGTAGATGTTGGCGTGGTGACCGATGTTTGAGCCGGACCATGAGGCGGCGAAGCCGCTGGTTGCTTCTTCGAGTGCGGTGAGCGAGGCGGCGTCAGTTTCAGCCAGCCGGCCGGCAGTCTGGGTGAGGCGGGCGGCGAGGGCGCGGAGCTGTTCGACGTGGTTCCTGGACACAGTCACAGCCTATTTGGAGGTTCGGAGCCGTCCGAGTTGTGTTGGAAGTCCATGCGGCTCTCAACGTCGGGGGCGCGTCGTACGGTTACCGGACCTCCCCGACGATCCCGGAGCAGCCAGTGTTCGACGACGACCCACGCCTCGCGAACGTCGACCTTCCTCCAGAGGTCGACATTGTGGGTGCACGGCTCGACAGGTGCACCCACCTTTTCGAGTCGTTCAGGGTGGTCTGGGAGGATCACCTCGCTTCTGGCCCACACCAACTGGGTGTGGAAGTTGACGACGTAGGCAACGGCCGCATCGTGTTCACGCGACTGAGTGAGCCCCCGGTAGAGTTGTCGCTGATCCTGGGCGAGTTCCTTTACGAGCTGCGCGCAGCGCTCGACAACGCTCTCTTCGCGGTTGCGATCATCGACTCCGGCCAGAACCCACCACCGAGGGCCGCCACGCTGGAGTGGCCCATCTGCATCGACGAGGCCGCCTGGGAGTCGCAGCGCCGCCGGCGCCTAGACGCCCTGTCGGCGGAGCTCCAAGACGCCCTGCACACCATCCAGCCCTTTCAGGCAGAGTTCCCGACCTGGAACTGCCTAAAGATTCTCAACGACATGGCGCGAGTCGACCGCCACCGAGCTGTTCATTTCGTGACCTCGTTCGCGTCGAACGGCTGGATGAAACACAACCTTGACCTAGTCCTGAACCTCGAGGTCTTCCCAGGCCCGGTTCCACCCGACGGAACATTGGCGAGGTTTCGGTGGCTCGGCGACTTCGAGATCACCCCCGACTACCTCGACGGCCGCACGAAGTTCGACGTCGAGGTCGCCGGAGTTCAACTCGGGCCAGGTCCGAACACCTCCGAGCCAGTCCGGCCTTGGGGAACTCTTGAGGGTCGGCTGCGTGCGCTCCATCGTGCAGTGACGGAATACGCCTTCGGCCTCATCGACCTGGCTGTGGACCTCGCCACGGCTGTCCACGCCGATAGTCCCGGCCCGACGGACGGCAACGGATAGCTGCTATCGCATGAGCCGCCCCATCAACCGGCAGCTGCGACGGCTGAGCGTTGCTGGTCGCAGTATTCAACGAACGCACGGAGCCTGGTCGTGAACCGCTCGGCATCGACGAGGTGGACGAAGTGGCCATCGCCAGCCCATTCCTCGATCTGGGCGTCTGGCATCCGGTCGAAGCGTTCCCGCTCACCGTCCGTGGCGGTCCGTCCGAACACGGCCAGGCACGGGATCCGGATCCCGGCCGACTTCCCGTCGATCCACTGCTGGAGCTCGGTCGGCTCGGTCGTCAGCAGCTGCTCCCAGTATCCGAGGACGACATCTTGCCGGACCTTGTGCGTGTCCAGCACCAACGTCCGAGTCGGTTCGAGGATGCGGTCGAGTCCAAGGCTGTCCTCGATGTTCGCCCAGACCTGGTCGAAAGCCGGTCCCCGCAGCATCGGGGCGACCTGGTGGACCATCTGGGCGAAGGGGAGGACCTCCATTGCCTGGTCAACCATGACGACGCCGCGCGCCGGGTACGTGGACCCGTAAATGCCGGCGATCGCGGCTGCCATCGAGTGGCCCACCACGATGGGTCGTTCAACACCCAGCGACGTCAGCAGTTGGTGGATCCGCTCCGTCAAGGGCTCCAGCCACATCGGCTCGCCGCGGCTGGCACCGTGCGCGGGCAGGTCTATGGCGACGCTCATCACGGAGCCGCCGAACCGCTCGACGACCGGCCCCCAGGTGCGGCGGTCGAACGTCAGCCCATGAAGGAAGACCACCGGCGTGCCGCTGCCCTCGATGTCGTAGGCCAACGACGTCTCAGTGTCGATCGCGGTTGTCGTCACACCCACCTCCACGGTACGAGTTTCGATACGGTGCAACGTAACGCTGTTGCAGTATCGTGTCAAGCAATGGGACGACCACGGGTACATGACGAACACACCGCGACGAAATTGCTCGCCGCGGCCGAACAACTGCTCCAAGAACACGGCGCCACCGCACTCTCGCTGCGCGGGATCGCCGACCGTGCGGGAACCTCCACCCGGGCGGTGTACAGCGTCTTCGGATCGAAGGAAGCCCTCCTCGGCGCCCTCGGCGCTCATGCAATGGACCTGCTCGGCGACCGAGTTGACGCCATTCCCGTTACCGAGGATCCCCCCTTCGACCTCGTCGAGGCTGCGCTCGTGTTCCGGCGCTTCGCGCTGGACCACCCGGCCCTGTTCGAGGTGGCGTTCTGGCGGGTCGACCCGAACATCCGACCACTGTTCCGCGCGGAGGCCGCGGATGCGCTGACGAGCCTGACTCGGCGATTCCGAGCATTCTCCGCGGCAGGGCTGCTCGGCCAACGGTCAATGCTGGAGGCAGAGCTGGCCTTCGACTGTCTGTGCCGGGGCATGGCTGCCGCCGAACTCCGGCGACTTCCACCCGGGGTCGATCCTGAACGACTCTGGCGCGACGCCTTCTGGGCACAACTGACCGGATCCACCCCTGACAGCAACGTCCAACCTGCTCGGCGCGAACATGCGCCTGCACAAGGAGGCGCCGGGTGTTCGGGCCAGGGTTCCCCTCTGGGAAGTGTTTGAGGGGCATGATCGCTGACTCGTTGTAGAATCAAGTCCGGTGCCAGCCCTGAAACAGGGTGTCGACAGCCTCGTGGACAAGCTCCCGCTCGCGCGCTGGAACCGAGCGCGGGATCTGTCCCATCGTCGCTAACCGGGCGATGCCGTACACCGTCGCCCACGCCGCGGCGCACCGGCGCAGCACCTCGCCCTCATCGACTCCCTTCGGCTGGCAGGCAGCGACGGTGTCGTGCAACAGGTCCCAATAGTTGATGGCGGCGGCTTGGAGCGTCGGGTGGTCCGACTTGGCGACCAGCGGGCCATAGGCCAGATCGTGCACGTGGGGCTGATCGTGGACGAAGTCGATGTAGGCGTCGGCTATCGCGTGCAGCCTGAGCAACGGGTCATCGCCGCCGGCGGCGGCGGCCTCGCGCGCCCGGTTGGCCGCCCGGTGGAGGCCCGCACCGGCCACCGCGGCGAGGAACCCTCGCTTGCTACCGAAGTGCACGTAAGGCGCCTGGTGGCTGACGTCCAGCTGCTGGGCGACGTTGCGCAGACTGAGGCGCTCGGCAGGTTCTCTCCGGAGCAGTTCCAGTGCTGCCGCGACCAGCCGTGCGGCGAGTGGCTCCTCAAGTTGCATCTGGTTTCATTTCTCCCATGACATTTCTCCTCTGACATTGACAGTGTCAACCTCGGGGTGCAGCCTACTAGTTGACAGTGTCAATGACGTAACAGGGCCAGGTGGACTGATGGAAACCCAGACGAATATGGTCCCGACACCCGTCGGCGAACTGGCGGTCCGCGTAGTCGGAGCAGGCCGACCCACAGTCCTGTGGCAGAGCCTGTTCGTGGACGAACGGAGCTGGGAGAGAATCGAGCCGCACCTGGGACAGGATCGGCAACTCGTCTCGATCACCGGTCCCGGCCACGGGCGCAGCGGGGACCCCGGACGGCTGTACACCATGGAGGACTGCGTCCAGGCGGCACGCGTGGTGCTCGACAGCCTCGACATCACCGCCCCGGTGGACTGGGTCGGTAACGCCTGGGGTGGCCACGTCGGCATCATGTTCGCCACCCGGTGGCCCGAGCGGTGCCGGACGCTGGTCACCGTGGGCACACCGGCGCAGCCACTCAACGCCAAGGAACGCCTCGCCACGAGGTTCCTGCTCCTGGCGCATCGGTTGGTCGGTCCGGTCGGACTCATCACCAACGGCGTCGCCGAGAAGATGCTCTCGCGCACGACTCGCGAGCGGGACGCCGCCGCTGTGGCCTACCTGGCGGGCTGCATCACCAGCGCCGACCGGGCCACGTTACGTCGCGCGGTGGTATCGACCTCGCTCCGTCGTGATGACTTGCTGGCACTCCTGCCATCCGTGCAGGCACCCACCCTGTTCATCACCGGCGCCGACCACGTCGGGTGGACGCCAACCCAAGCCGAGGCGGCCAGCGGGCTGCTCCCCCGCGGCTCGTGTGCGGTCATCCCTGACGCCGCCTACCTGGCGCCGCTCGAGGCCCCAGCTGAGACCGCCCGGCTGATCCGCCTGTTCTGGGCGGCCCACCCCGACCAAGCGGCGGCCTAGCGCCATCGCGACCCAGCCGCCCAATCTTGCAAACGGGCTGCCCCTGCTGGTCAGGTTGCGCAAGGTTCCCGCATGAGTGCCGTGCAGTCTTCGCGGCATCTCGACAGCACAGCCGGACCTCACCTCCCCAGCCGTGGCCGAAGAGGTGGGGCCGCGTGGGCAGTCCGTCCGGACATGCCGCCGTCCGAGCACTTCGCGAATGCGTCATTCCGGCTCCCCTTTGTTGTCAACCGGTGGTCTGAGGCGTTCGCGGCCGTGAGGTCTTCCGGGTAGGCCGAGGCGGTTGTAGCGTCGGTGTCGCGGGTCCGGGAAGTGGCTGATCCGAAGTGTCGATGTGCGGGGGAAGGTCGACCGCGCTGGATTCTTGAGACGCCCCGCAGTGCCCTCCCGGGCCCGTGTCATCGGGCGCCTGTTGCTTGTTGAGCGCTGCTCGGTCGGCGTCGGCGACCAGCTGCCGATAGAGGGCGTCGGAGATCCTGCGCTTGAGGCAGCGCAGCGCCTCGAGTGTGGTCTTGCCGGCGGCGCGCTTGCGCCGGTAGTAGGCCCGGCCTTCGGTGTCGAGGCGGATCTGGCTGATCGCGACGATGTGGAGCATGTGGTTCATCCGCCGGTTCCCGGCTCGGGAGAGACGGTGCCGGTTCTGCTCGCCCGAGGAGGCGTCCAGGGGTGCGGTCCCAGTCCAGGACGCGAAGCGGTTCCGGTCGGCGAACCGGGCGATGTCGCCGACGTCGGCCAACGTGCGCGCGGCGACGACCGGTCCGACGCCGGGCAGGTCCATCAGTCGGGAGCCGCGGGCCTTGACCAGGACCTTAAGCTCGGCGGTGGCCTTCTTCATCTTCGCTTCGACCGCGACCAGGTCGGCGAGCTCCTCGGCGGCGATCCTGCGGCGGGTCTTCCCGGCGATGTCGCGCGGACGCACGGTGGCCAGGATCGCCTTGGCCTGCAAGGCGGTCAGGTCCTTCTTCGCGTGGCCGGGGACCAGCTCTGCCAGCAGCCGGTGGAGCCGGTTCACGGTCTGGACCCGCAGCCGGGTCAGCTCCTCGCGGCGGTCGCACAGCATCCGCAGCGCTTCAAGCTCCCCGTCGGGGCGCAGCACCCGCAGGGTCGTGGTGCGCACGGCGACGACATGCTCGCCGGCCTCGAGGAGCCGCTGGGCCAACGGACGGCCTGCACCGTTGCTGCCCTCAATCGCCCAGACCCGCTCAGGCCAGGCCTTCGCATAGGTCCGCATCGCGGTGTAGCCGCCCTGGTCGGTGCTGAACCGGCCGGAGCCGAGCAGCCTCTCGCGGCCGTCGACGACCTCGATGGTGGCCGAGAGCTTGTGGGGGTCGACCCCGATAATCACCTTCGTCATAGCGTTCTCCTGCATGCCTCGTACCGATAAGGGACGGCGAGGTGGGCAGTGCTACTACGAGCTGGGCAGTCCCTTTCGAGCCACGCCTCGCCACGGTGCCCGACGAACTGCAGACCGGTAGAGAGCCACACCCGAAAAGGCAAGGTGGGCAGCCGCGTGGAGAGCCTCCCGCCGGACACCTGGACCGAGTCTGGCCAGACACCGATCCTGCAGGGAAGTCTCTAGTAGCCGCGTGAAGGTCGGGGCGCTGTGGAGCGCGCCTCGCTCGCTCGTGATTGGGTCGGCGGCTAGGAGGGAAAGAGCCTCCAGTGCCCCTCGGAGGCGACCTCGACGTTGCCATCGGTCACCTTGATGGCGGTCTCGTCGTCGATCGCGTACGCCGGACCCTCGATGCTGGCAGCCCAACTCTCTGCTTCGGCCATGGAGTTGCCCGGCATGCCCTCTGGGTTCACGTGAGGACAGATCGAGAAGTCGACAACTCCCAGCGTCTCGTCGCCACCGGTGGGTGGCTTCCACCGACGAAGTCCTCCCCGATACGGGGGGTCATCACCATGCTCCCGGCGCTCAGCCCCACCCAAACCATCTCGCTCAGCGACGGCAAGAGATCCGCCAGCCCGGACTCCCGCATCCAGTGGCACAGATACAGGGCATCGCCGCCCGAGACCAGCAGGACGTCGGTCTCTCGGACCAGGGGAACCCAGCATTCTTCGTCGATGCTGGGCAGCGCGGTGAGCTCCAGCACTCCCAAGGACTTCCAACCCAGCTCGCACATCGGATTGTCGGATCGTCCCGTGATGAAACGCCATGGCCCCTCTCCTGGACCGACGTGGGGGTGCCCGTACGCCGCGGTGGGGATGCAGAGGGCGCTGGAGTCGGCGATCGGCTTGCCCCGGAGGTCGACCAGCGCGTTGTTGATGCTCGTGTTCTTGACGCCCGCGGACGTCAGAAGAAGCCTCAAGACGCCTCCCGATTCGACTGCGATGGAACGGTGTGATGCCCAGACTCGGGACCACCGCGAAACTCATCGCTGCTGAGAGGAATATTGCCGCAACGGCCGCGGGCACGGCGTCACTCCGCCGCCTGCGGCAGGACCGGGCACTGCGGTCCGGCGTAGCGTCATTGGTGACCTCGATGACGTCGAGTGGTCGGTCCGGCAGCGGGTTCGGCATGGCAGAGTGCGGCGCATGAGCGACCACCCCACAACGGGCACGGCCCGGCCGGAGTCCGGCTTAACCGACAACGACTTCTCGCCCATCTGGGCCGACGATGACCGCCCGCGCATCCCGCGCGTGGCAGCCGAGCGTGAGGCGCTGGCGGCGTACCTAGAGTACTACCGGGCGACGGTAGAAATGAAGTCCCGCGGCCTGACCCCGCAGCAGGCTCGGGCCCGGTCCATGCCGCCGTCCACATTGTCACTTCACGGCCTCGTCCGACACCTCGCTGGCGTCGAGCGCTGGTGGTTTCAGCAGAACTTCGAGCGCCGCGACGTGCCGTTCCTCTTCGTCAACGCAGACGACCCTGACCTCGACTTCGACCCGCCCTCGGAGGCCGACTTCGCCGCCGACCTGGAGACTTGGCGTGCGGAGTGTGCGGTCTCCCGCGAGATTGTCGCTGCTCACGACCTCGACGACACCGCGCGGCCGCTGGATTGGTACGAGGATGTCGATCTGCGCTGGCTGGTGCTCCGGATGATTACCGAGTACGCCCAACACTGCGGGCACGTCGACCTGCTTCGCGAGGGGGTCGACGGGAGGGCCGGCGCATGAAGCCCGTGGCGGAGAGTAGTCCATACCCATCCGATTCGCGACGGCTCGCTCATGCCGCGATCCGTGCGATGGAACCCGCGTCACACCCCCGCCTGCAGGGCCAGTCAGCGGGACTACCGTCGATGCGGTCCTAGTGCCCTGGCCGCGTTGGCGGCGGGCGGGGCTGGGCCGTCGGTCAGGTCGCCGCGTGAGGTGACTCCATGTCCGGTCCGACCACCGTCCTGCCCTTTCAGCCCGCCACTATGACGACCGCCCAGTTGGCGGCGGTGTCCTACCTGGCTCGCTACGCCGGTCGCACCCACGCCCTGTACGCCTACCAGCTGCGGCAGTGGTTCTCCTGGTGTGAGACCAACGGGCTGGACCCGCTGGTTGGGATCCAGCGAGCCCACGTCGAGCTGTACATCCGCGGTCTCGGCGACCGCGGGCTGATGGACTCCTCGGTCAACACGATGATGCACGCCGTCCGCGGGTACTTTCCGGTTCGCCCACATCGATAGCCTCATCCCCGCCGACCCGGCGGTCTATGCACGGCTGCCCAAGGTGCAGCGCGACGAGTCCCGCACCCAGGGACTGGACCGGCTCGAGCTGATCCGGTTCCTCCAGGTCGCCCAGACCATCACCGTCCACCACGGCGCCCTCGCGTATCTGCTCGGCATCAACGCCCTGCGTGCGTCGGAGGCGGCTGCGGTGCGGGTCAAGGACTACGCGGACACCCTGCGCGGGCACCGGGTGCTGCACCTGGTCGGCAAGGGCAACAAGCCCGCCACCATGCCGCTGACCGTGCCGGTGCTGCGCGTCCTGGAAGCCTGCCCGGGCCAACGCACCAGTGAGCCGCTGGTCCTGCGACCGGTCTCCGGCCAGCCAATCGACCGACGCGACGCCTACCGCATGGTCACCCGGATCGCGAAAGCCGCCGGCATCCCGCGGCACATCAGCCCCCACTCACTACGGCACGCCGCCATCACCAACGCCCTGGACGCCGGCGTCCCGCTGCGTGACGCCCAGATCCTCGCCCGCCACGCCGACCCCCGCACCACCGAGCACTACGACCGCGCCAGAGGCAACCTCGACCGACACGGCGTTCACTTCCTCACCGCCTACGTCGCCGGCGTCTGACGACGGCGAACCCACCAGCCACGACTGCGCCCAGAGAGACGGTGTAGAGCGCGAGGCTCACCGCGACGACCGCTCGTCGGCGCAACCGCCCGCTCGGGTACGACAAGTGAAGGTGCACCAGAGGGCCACGGTGGGCGAAGGTCAGGCCTGAGACGACGGCGCCCGCGAGCCAGGGGGCGCCAGCCAACGTTATGAGGAGCCCGACCTTGCTCGCGGGGCGCAGTGTCCGGCTGACGACGCCGGAGACGACGAGCCAGACGCCGACCGCGGGGTCGAGGACGACGAGGACGGAACGAAGGCTCATGCGGTCGGCTCGTCGTCCGCCAGGGCCGCCAGTGCGGTGCCGGTCAAGTCTCGCTTGGCGATCAAGCCACGCGCGCTGCTGCTGGCGAGTCGTCGACGGAACGACGAGGCGTCTCTGCTGGAGGTCAGGACCCGCTTGCGGCAGCCGGCGCAGCACCTAGCGGCGTCCACCCGACGTGGCCGGAGCGGATCGTGACAAGCCGCCACTGGCACCGGGGTGCGGAGAACCGGGTCAGGCTCCAAGGCCTTCTTCGGTCGGTTCAGGTCCGGCCAGCGCTTCGGTTCTGGGCACGGGACGGCCGAAGCCGGTCAGTGGTCGTCGAGGTCGAGCGGCGACCCGGATCGAAGTGCGCGGACGGCGTCGCGCAGGAGCTGCAGGGCCCCGGCTCCGATGAGAACGCCGATGCCAGCGGCGAGAGCGGAGTCCAGCCACAAGAACCGTCCGGTGAAGTAGATGACGGCGCCCGAGACCGCGACCGCCGCGGAGGCGAGCGCGTCGGCGACGGTGTCGAGCAGAACCGACCTCATATGCAGGTCCTCCTGTCCTGCGTCGGTGCCCAGAACAAAGACGCCCAGGACCATGACGGCGGTCGCGAGCACGCTAACGATGAGAACCGGAAGTCCCTGCACGTCCGGCGTCCCTTGGACCAGGCGCCGGATGGCCTCGGCGATGACGAAGGCGGTGACGGTCAGCAGGGCTGCGGCGTTGATGAGGGCGGCGATGGTCGGGGCTTTGGAGTGCTCGCCCACGCGTTCTCTGATCGCGACCGCCCCGATGCCGAGGGCGATAGCGGCGCTGTCGGCGATGTAGTCGCCGCCGGCGGCCAGGACCCCAAGCGAGTGGGAGAAGATTCCGACGATGATCAGGCCGGCGATCATGGCGGCGTTCAGTGCCAGCAGAATGCCGAGGCGCCGGCGTTGCGACAGACCTGCCTGGACGCTCATGAGCTCGAGGTTAGCCGCCAGCTGTCCGGCGAAAGCCTTCGCGAGCCGGTCGGAGTTGACAACCACCTGGTGCCCCAGGACGGGTACGTCGAGCAGCAGCTGCAAGGGGCTGGCTGTTGCCGCCGCGGCTGACCTCGTCGTCGACCGTACGGGCGTGCGTCACATCGCCGCGAGCTCAGGCTGCCGGCGACTCGACATGAGGCGCTGTTCGCGCAGGCGACACTGGGTCAATGACTGTTCGCGATGACGTGATCCGCTGGTACGCGACGTACCTGGACGCCTGCAACCGCCGCGGGTGGGACGCCCTGCCCCTCTTCCTGGCAGAGACCACCCGGGTGAATGGCCATCGGCGCACGCGTTCGGAGTACGTCGCCGACGTGATTTCAACCACGCACACGTTCCCCGACTACCGATGGGAGATGCGTCGCGCCATCGTCGAAGGCGAGTGGCTGGCCGTGCATCTGCACGCCACGGGTACTCGCGTGGGGCCGTTCCTCGGCGCACCGGGCGACGGAGCCGCCGTCGATACCGACGAGTTCGACATGTACCGCATCGTCGACGGCGTGATCCATGAGGTTGAGGGGACCGCCGACAACGCACGGCTGTGTGGCCTTGATGCATCCTCCGGCCCGGCCGGTCGCGGTGAGGAGTCTGCCCGGCGTCTTCCGCCGCGTTAGGCGGCGATTCGCGTTGGCGTGTGCCATAGATGTGCCATCTGCGTTCTGAATCGACACTGGCAACTCCGTCCCCGGAGCAGCGGACGCGGTTCATCAGGTTCGCCGTCGAGCAGTACCGGGCGGTCCTTGCGCGAGGTGGCCGAGCTCACCGACCGGACGCGGAGTGCTGTTCGGCGCGCGTTGGCCTCACAAAGGGTGCGGTTGCGGGATCCTGGTGCGCCGCAGGCGAGCGGGGCAGCAGCGACGACCCAGGGGTGCTCCAAGTACGCCCGCCCCAGGAGTCTGGTGACGAGGGTCCATCCGGTCGTGGGGCTTCCCCACAGATGGTCCGACAAGAGACTCCCTCCGGCGAGCCGCCGGCTCGGGCGGGTCCGTCGCTGGGAGGATGCGGCGTGGCATCGAGCTCCGAGGGCGGGCACAGGCACCGGGACGACCCGGGCTCGGGCGACCCGCGGCGTCGTACGCACCGGGGTGAGCACCGCCTGCCTCCGGCGGCCGCGGTCGTCGTGGCGGCCGTCGTCTACGTGTTGCTGCCGAGCAGCCTCACCGTCGGACCGCGGTACGTCGTCCCGACCGTCGAGGGCGCCTTGCTGATCGCCCTCGTCGTGACCAACCCGCGTCGGCTGGTGCGTCAGACCCGCTGGTCGCGCTGGGTTTCCGTGGCGCTCGGCGCCCTCATGGTGCTCGCCAACCTCGTCTCGCTCGGGCTGCTCGTGGCGACCGTCGCGGACCCGAAGGCGTCAGGTGGGTCGCTGCTCGTCGCGGCGATGCAGGTCTGGCTGACCAACGTCATCGGCTTCGCCCTGCTCTACTGGGAGCTCGACCGCGGCGGACCCGTCGCACGGCACGAGCTGGCCCGGCCCGACCTGCCCCCGGCGGACTTCCGTTTCTCGCATGACGAGGACGACGACACCGTCGAGGAGGTGCGTCGCGGCTCCAGCCAGGTCGCCGGGTGGGTGCCCGTCTTCGTGGACTACCTCTACGTCTCGCTGACGAACTCCAGCGCCTTCAGCCCGACCGACACCATGCCTCTCACCTCC
>JAABUW010004408.1_pt1 | contig 13915 bp, 14 predicted proteins | sample 5560081 | NCBI WGS metagenome assembly JAABUW01 (sample SAMN10711882, study PRJNA513363) | rock metagenome | isolation source: Antarctica rocks | place: Antarctica: Victoria Land, Knobhead sud
GGTCAACAAGGTCAGGAGTGGTTTTGTCTAAATTGCGTGGAAGCCTTGTTCCATCGTTCGAATAACAACGTTAGACAGAACGATGTGATAGGGTATGACCCTCGTTTTCAGGCTCTATTCTCAATTGTAAACTGGATCCTTGCCGACGAAAGGACCTGCAATGACTACCCTGGATGCTTCAGCCCCGATGTACCATATCGATATGGGCTGGAGTTGTGGAAGGCAGTGAAGCTGGGGGACCAATCGCGATTTGATGGCGGCAGTTTAATGCTTCACTGCCCTGATACAGCTCAAGTACAACCTTGCGACTTGTTTCTTGGTGACGACGGCGAGTCTAGGTATCTCTACGAAGAGGCCAGAGACCTCGACTATACTTTCCCGAACGGTGTCTCGATCAAGACCGTGATGAGGGCTGCCGACGTGCGAGGGAAGTTGCTTCGTGAGGTGCTTGGTTTCGCCAGAGACCTCATTGCACGGAAGGGAACAGTTGCACCCACGCCAGAGCATCAGAACCGTCACCACATTGGCGGCGCTAGCATGTCGGACTACACCGTGGCTGAGTTGGCCATCTGGAACAGCCCTGACAACGAACTCAACCCCAATAATGCCAGGAACCGCCGCCATGGTGCTACCAGCGCGTCCACTTCAGCCGCAAATTCGGCAATGCCTACCAACATTTCGAAAATCTCGAGGATGAGATCGCGTCGCCCCGGCCACCAAACCACTCACCCCAATCGTGCGACGGTCGATCGAGGAACCTCGGAAAGCCAACCGAACAGCTCCAGCGCTGCTGTCCAAGCACCAGAAGTGGCGAGCAATGAGTCTACTGGTGGGGCTTCGGACCAGGATACGGAGCACAGAGGAGACGATGATACTACCGCAGCATCATCTAACATGACCGAAAGCAACTCCAATATAACGGAGAATACTCCACCCACCTCGTCAACTGCACCGATAATAGCCACTTCTACCACTGCAAGTCCCGAAGCTATCAGCAACGACATCGGCAGCGGCACTCCGGTATCCGTCAGTAACGAGCCCCCAGCCTCTCCACCCACACCCTCTCCAACTACACCCATCATAGCTCCCACGCCCCCTCCCCAAAGCCTAAAGCGTGCTCTTGACCTCTCCCCCCTTTCCCCAATCACGCCGCCAACCACAGACATCTACGAGCTTGTCGCTAGGGAGCGTGAGGTATGGATGGGTCTGGAAGAGGGGAACGAAGCCAAGAGACAGAAGCGAGATGGGGGAGTGCTTTGATTGGTTGATTATTAGGGGTGGGAGGTTTGTGTAGCGTGACGAGATGTCAGTGGTTTGCGCCATCAATGACGTTTTTCTTGTGCTACGATACTTGATTGTAGAGCAGACTGGGCGCTTTGTGGGTCTCGGTTGAGATCGGGATGGGGGTAGAGGCTTTTGTGTAGGCTTGTATGTGACTGTATTATACCTGAATATAGGCATTTCGTCAAATCGTAAAGCGATAAAGGTCACCCGTTTGACCTATTGATTGTAGTTGATGGAAATGCTACGACCCTGATCGCAGCTCAGACAGGCGTATGTTAGTCCATAGCTTCGGAAGTACTGAGATGATAGGTGCCGGACCTTGATTGTCGTATATGTCGTACTATCCAGCGAGGACAAGGGCCCTTTAGATAGGTATGTACACTGCCAGGAAGCCTCTTCGGACGCTTATTTCCTCCCGACCCTACCTTCATATGCCTCCCAACTCGCCTTCCTATATCTTTCAGCCTCTTTTGCTCGATCCTCAGCACCTAGAATCCCTCGTCCCACAATAACGATATCGATGCCATCCCGTCCGATCACTTCATCCGGGCCTCTCCACTTCTGGCCTTTCCCATCGCTCTTGACACCATTTGTTTCTCCTTCTGCAGGTAGGCTAACGCCGGGCGCGAAGCTCAGAAAGGCATCCTCAGGGTCTTGATTGAGAGATCTTTGGGCGACGAAACCGAGCACAAACTCCTTGTTCGAGCGCGCTGCGGATATGCATGCTTTTGTGTACTCTGGTGTCATGAGATTACCCTCTGAGCTCATTTCAGCTAGGAGCAGCAGACCACGGGCGTGTGGTGGAGGGCCTAGCTCATGTAGTGCTGTTGCCCTGTCGTGAGGTTCGTCTTCACCTTGCGAGAGCAGTTTGATGAGATTAGCGGGTCTGCGTGGGACTGTGGATTCGAAGGTCTGAGAGATTGTGGTGGTAGCGGTGGTTTCGGACCCCTTGCGTCCCGTGCGTCGTATGTGTTCAAACATGGGCTGTGCCATTAGGCTTCCTGATGAAGAGGAACGCTCGGAGTTTGTAGCGGGTTCAGTGGTAGTTGTAGACTCGGTGGTACTGATTGATGATTCGGTAGGGTCTCGCGTGCTGTCAAGGCTTGCACGAGGCGTACCCGCTGTGATAGTTGTTTCCATGGTCTGATTGAGGGAGAGCAGAGTTTGCTGCGCAGCGGAACAGAGGGCGGGGACTATAGTAGGACCGGGGAGGAGGTGGGCATTTGTTAGATGCGCCCATGTTGCTATCGCGAGTGGACCGCGGGTGTATTGGGATTGGACAGTGTCTATGCGTGTGAGAGATGTTAGCCAGGCGCATTCTCGAAATGGAGGCATGGAAAACCAAGGTCAATAAAGGGCAGAGAGCGGGGACTGACTTCCAATATCTCCTAACTTGCGATCCTCAAAGAGCAGAAAGTTCTTGCGCCTCGAGATCTCCTGCAAACCCTTGATCGTCCTTTCGGAAAAGTCGTCAATGATATCCGCATGCGTCTTGAATACACAAATGTAATCGCCAACTTCCTCCGCTAGTTTGAGAAGCTCATATGTCCTATGGACATCGGCGGAGACACAGAGGTTGGAACGCTTTATGGAGATGAGACTAAGGAGGTAGGTTGTGAGGGACGGAGTGGAAGGGTCTTCGGCGCGCGTGGAGAAGGGGACGGAGACAGTCGCATGAGGTTTCGATATCATTGTCAATGATAGGGAGGACGAAGTTTAAGATTCTTGCAGATAGAGTGAAAGTGCAGGAATGATATCGAAAAAGCGGATTGGGAAGTTGCTGTTTCGGTACCCAATCACAGACTATCAAGCTAACTTCTTCAGATCTAGCGGTCTTCTGGCAGGCGGGCCATTTGAAGCTTAGAATACCTTAACCTCCTCTCCGATCCTCCCTGGGGAGTCAACCGGTACGGCTGGAAGAGGCCTTCTGTAGGTCTGTCTATTTATATACTAATTTACAGCACAAGCACCTACTGGAACCCCCATGATACTGTCCGATTTGGCGGTGCCACCATTCCTCTGGCTATCATCGCTCAACTCCTTACAGGCAAAGAGTAACATGTTTCCGATCCTCAAAGTCGGTCACACCAGGCCAATAGCTCAATGTTCCTAACATGTCCATCGGTTCGGGATCCCCCGCATACAATCCATCCTTCACGACATCATGCAACTCGTTTCCTTCCTCGTGGCCTAAAAGGAGTGTCATTCTGTCCCCAGGGCTTCATGTAGCAGGGCCCCCACGGCCTTCCTTTTAGCCGTTCACTTGGCACGCCAGGAATCATTCTCCCGGTGCTGTCCGTCTGACGGTGGACTTAGGCGATCCTGTGGTGATGCTCGAGTGATTCTAATTCTGATCTTCTGTCTTCATCGGATCGACTCTGTCGATCCCTTCGCCTACCTTTTTGGTATACATCAATGATCCGTCGTTCCTATAGTCGAGGACCGTGTTTACCATTGTCCTGGCTCCAGACCTTCTCTCTTCTAGCAACCGTGTACGACTTTGTGACGGCACACTGCAGAAGTAGCAATATCTCCCTTGGCTGCCTCCAAAATCAATATGTGGCAGTTAATACCGAGCCTTCCGAGCATGGACTGTTTCGCCGATGATGATTGAATGAGCCGAAGTGAACTTGGATAACCGACGGGATGTATTTTGCCAGTTGGTGTCGCCATATCGCGACTTTCGATATCATATTGGGAGCCGCAAGGGCCGGAACCAAGACTTACCGATGGCAAGTAATGTAGACATCGCTTTCGGGTATACAATCGTTAATCCTGAATTTTGATTTGGACGAGCCGAAAGCTGAAGTCACTTGGCAAACCCCTCACCATCCAAAAGTTGCAATTGTGTCGATATACTTCTGCGATGCCATGCTCTATCAATGGTGCCTTGAGTCCCCCCGGTGCAGCATTGTGGGTTGTCATCAGGGTTTGAGTAAGTGGAGATATTCCGAGGCGGAATTTGACTGTTTGTACTACCGGGTCGGAGTTTAACTTGGCGGATGGAAAATAGTAGACCCGTACCCGTCAACCGTCATGGCACGCGTCAGGGTCCATGACCACGAACTGGAAACTTTCGTGTTTCCCATGTGCTGCTCAAACTTGAGACAAACAGATCGTTAATGCGGGAAATACCTAATTGGATTGGATCTCCAAGCGCTGGACGTGCCTATGAGCGACCGCATTTAGAGGCGGAAGGAGCACTGGGTGCTGTCCTGCCTTCACATGCGCCTGAGGACCTCTCGTCCGCTATCAACAAAATGGCGCCGGTTGCAGATCTCCGACCGACTCCTTCAAGAGCTGATAATGCCCGAGAACGCGAGCTCTACCGCTACTTCAAACCTCCTGAACCTACTTCTTCCACCCTCAGCGCCCATGAAGCCTCTTCACCAAATACTACGTTGACTGCATTGGCTCAGCTATGTGCGCTCCGACTACATTCGAAGAGGGCAATGATTAGGTGAGCCGCCCCCTTGTATGGGTAGTGCCTACTTGTGGCTAATACCTCGAAGCGTCATAGATCGAGAGAACCAGTACTTCGTTGCCGAGTCTACAAAGACTTTGGACCTAGTGAATAATAACAAGTCGGAAGTTGAGGGCGATGGGCTTTGGTTTGGCTGCGGGACGGTCGACAAATCAGGGAGACTCTGCGAGAAGACGATTGAATTACCGCCGTCTCTAGGCCGGCACCTATGCTTCACAGTGCAGGATCTCTCGAAGGACGAGCGCTTTAATCAACTCCCCTTTGTCACCGGTCCTCCATACTTCAAGTTCTACGCCGGTACACCACTCACAACCAAAAAGGGTATCAATATTGGCTCTTTGTTTATAATCGATGACGTGGTGCGGGATTCGTTGACTGCTGATCAAGAGCAATTTCTTGGTACCATAGCGCAAACAATCATGATGTACATGGAGACGACGGCTGAGGCTGAAGAGCGAAAGAAAGTGATGAGGTTATCGCTGGGCATGAACGCTTTTGTCGAGGGAAGAAGCAGACTAGATCCTGACGAAGCGGGTCAGGACATCAGTCATGTCCTTAAAAAGAGTACCAACAACATTGAGAAATCGCCCCACAAAAAGAGGTCTGATAGTGGAAGCCGGGCCCTGAGGGGCTCATCTGGTGCAGGTAGCAGAGATCCTGTCATGCTTGCGCGACAACGCCGTTCAGGTACGGTATTAATTCCAATTTTGCCATAATTGACTGCTCACTGATTCGTAACAGAAAAGGCTGGATCCCCTAGCGAACCTGACACATCTCAAGACGATTCTGATTCTGGCAAGGCCGCTAGGAACGTGGACACAGACCATCGCATGACCTTTGCACGAGCAGCAAACCTTCTTTGCGAGTCTTTAGACCTACGGGAGCGTGGGGGCGTCGTGTTCTTCGACACAACGTCGAGACTACGGACGGATAATCCTAACTCCAACGAACGCAGATCCCAAAGACCAGCTGAGATCGTTAGTTACTCTACATCCGAAGCAGAGCTAGGAGTGGGAGACCAATTCAAGACTGCGAACATCAAGTCCTTCACGCCATTGGACGAAAACCTGATACACAGCTTGCTTGCCAAATATCCTCGCGGAAAGATGTGGACATTCGACCAAGACGGCAATCTCTCTTCCTCGGAAGAAGACTCCCTATCGCCAAGAGATCCCAAATATTCGGAGAGTAGCAGGCAAAGCCGTGCTAACAGGAAGCAAATCGAGGCAATGCTGCTGCAAAGACATTTCCCAGGGGTTCGCCAACTGTTGTTCGCCGGGTTGTGGGACGCTGGCTCCTCTCGATGGTAGGTGACTATTCATTTTTGCGTTCTTGCCAAAAATTGACCACAATAGGTTCACTGGAGGATTTGTTTGGACCACGTCGAACCGGCAGATCTTTACAAGGGAAACAGAACTCAGTTATTTTCTCGCTCTTGGAAATAGCGTTATGGCAGAAGTCTCCCGTCTTGCATCCGTTGCGGCCGACCGGCAGAAGTCGGATTTCATTGGCTCCATATCCCACGAATTTCGATCTCCATTACATGGTAGGTCCCGAAACTGCCCTGCTTAGAGTATCAATAGATTGATCTAATGCAGCAGATAGGTATACTTGCCAGCGCAGAATTTCTGGCTGACACAGAAGCGGATGCATTTCAAAGGAGCCTGGTTGACACGATCTCGTCATGCGGCCGGACCTTGCTGGACACTATCAACCACATTCTTGACTACAGCAAAATCAATTCGTTCGAGAGGAATTGGCGCAATGTGCGCAAGCCTGGTTCAAGACACCGTGGACCGGCAAACAGACGTCTCAATGATAAAGAAGCGCCTCCCATGATGAATATCTATGCAACAATAGACGTAGCCGCCATCACAGAAGAGGTGGTAGAAGGTGTATATGCTGGTCAGATATATCAGGACATTAGCTCGAATGAAGTATCAGACTTTTCTAATGCTGCCAAGGCCGAAGCGGTGGATCGTGGCATTGGCAATCAACCTCGTCGGAAGGTTGGCAAGGCGAAAGAGGTCGAGGTCATAATAGACATTGCTCACGAAAATTACATATTCACCACACAGCCTGGTGCACTCAAAAGGGTAAGTGGGCGTAATGTTAAATTGTTCCGCGAGCTAAAAGCTTTAGGTTGTCATGAATATATTCGGCAATGCCCTCAAGTACACCGAAAGAGGCTCGATTGTTGTCAGACTGTCTTTGGACCCTTCAGAGGGAACCCAAGACCCAGCGGCAGAGGAAAGAATCTTAGAGATCAAAATAACGGATACAGGCAAGGGCATCTCAAGCGAATATATTCGCACACGTTTATTCAATCGTATGGCTGCTGTCTGACCTTAGTGGCTCAATCGGCTAATGATACCTAGCTTTTTGTCAAGAGGATGCTTTGGCCAGCGGTACGGGCCTTGGGCTATCGATTGTCAAGTCCATTGTTAGTATGCTTTGTGGTACTATTGATGTCCAAAGTGAGGTTGGTCAGGGGACGCAAATCACTGTTCGTCTACCATTGGCGCGTCTTCCTGGGACCGCCACCCCAGTATCGACGCCGAGCAGTACAGCAACCGATAGTTCGGCCGACGACTCGATAAACACCCTGCGTGCAGAATTCCAGCACACGACGGTGGCACTCCTTGGCTTCAACGACTCAAGCTCAGGTTCTGTACTCAGAAATTGTATAGAAGATTGGTTCGGACTCAACATTATTTGGGACTCTTCAGGCTATAGTCCAGCCGATCTTGTTGTTATTGATGAAAAAGAGCTGCCTCATCTACAGCATGACGGCCATGCTAATCCGCCAGCTGTTATACTCTGTAGCAATGCCTCTCGTACGGATACAGCTGCTCGCCATCACGTGCAGACTATCACGGAATTCGTTTCTAAACCTGTCGGGCCACTCAAGCTTGCAAAAGCTATGAGAATCTGCCTGGAACGAGCAAGGAGCTTCAAGTCTGGCCTGGCACCAGCGATAGTGCTCGAGAACGAAGATAGCCCCATGGTTTCGGAAGCAGGGACCGTGATGCCGGAGCTGGAACATCTGACACTTGAGAACGATACGGGACTGAACCCAATTCAGGTTCAGACCAATGGCATCGTGACTGCAAGCGACTCGGAAAATGCTCAGGTGGCTATCGATTATTCCTCGTCCAATGCCACCAGTGACATGACAATAACCGAGGACCAATCCTTCCCCTTTCCTTCTCAGAACAGCGTGGAAGGGGATGGTCAAGGCGCAGAGCATCAATCCCCGGCAGATTGTGTGGAGATAGAGAAGGCTCGGTTCAAGCAGGATCTGATTCGCCGGGACTCGAGACGTCCGGCCTTGATGTCGAGAGTGACAGAGCCCAGCATCAAATCTACATTCTCATATTCCTCGAACTACGACGAAACGACGATTCTCCCCGTACAGCCACCCGACGAGTTTGGACCCGCACACAGGGCCGTGCTTCGGGAGACAGACAACACCACTAGCCTCACGGCTTCCAACATAGGCCTTCACAATGGAGAGACGCAAAAAGCGGAAAATCATTCTCCTCCGATAGAACAGGAGAAACGACCACCAAGGTTGCTGCTTGTGGACGACAACAGAATCAACCTCCGATTACTGGAAACGTACATGCGGAAACGAAAGTACAAGCTCGTGGACTCGGCCGAGGATGGGCAGTCGGCGGTACAAGCCGCCGAAGCCCACGAGACGGGCTACGACATCATCTTCATGGGTATGTAAGCCTTTCCGTGCACGTGATTGACCGCTTTCCAACTCCTGACTCTTGTCTTGCGCTTTAGATATCTCAATGCCGGTGATGAACGGCTTCGAAGCCACCCGGGCCATCCGCGACATCGAAGACGCTCGCGCCCACAACGCCACTGCTGACGGGGGCAAATCGAGTCCGGCGCTGATTATTGCGCTGACGGGTTTGGCTTCGAGCAGAGATCAGACGGAGGCGTTTACGAGTGGGGTTGATTTGTTCATGACGAAGCCGGTTTCGTTCAAGGAGGTGGGGAGGTTGTTGGATAATTGGGAAAAGCATGGGGATATTAAGGCGCCGGCTGAGGGCAGTCCATCATCTTAGCGTCTGTCGTCGTGGCTGTCGATGGTTTACGTTTACGGCATTGTGTTGTTGTGGCTGTTGATGGTTTATGTTTACGGCATTGCGTTGTTGGCTTGCATGGCGCTGGCGTTGGCTTGAGGAGGGCGGGGGATTGAACCTGTGTGTGTGGGATTTGGTGTATATGCTTTTTTTGGAAGGACATACGTAGAGTGAGTCGATAGATAGATACCCCGAGCTTGACATGGAGTGGCGTGGATTGAATAGATGTGTTGTTATTATCAGTTCTTCGTGTAATGCGTCCTGGACATATACCTAATTTGGGTCTGGAATGATGTTGTATATTCTTATCTAACATGTCAAGACCCCCGCCCCCCCCGCCATGTTTGTGAGGGAATAGATGGCTTGTGCTTGACTTGGAGTGCTCGTCTCAACCAGGCTTGGAATATTCTGGTATGTAGTGCGTATATGCTCAGAAGCATGCTTGTATGATGAAGAAATTAGTGCCTTCAAATTAATAGGACTTTTCAACTATGTTCAGCTTGTGCACTAATTCGCGGCTAGCATTCGTGATACCTACCGCTATGGTATGCAATATCAATATATGTGCCTACCTAATCAATACAAGTGAACTGTATACTCCGGAAGAGGATGTCGTATTAGCTGGTATTTTGCGTTTTTAACCCCTCGATGCACTGCTACCTATTCTCAGGCCACCGAGCTGTGAGTGCAGTTGCTAGGAGGTGGGGTGAAAGCGGAAGACGGCGGGGATATGGTTGATGGAGTATGTGTTTGTTGCAGAAGGTGGGGTTTTGAATTGATGGGTGTGGAGGTGTGGGTTAGTGAGAGGGGTTGTATAAGAAGTGTACGTGTGCTTAGAGGAAATATAGTTATGGAAATGATGCGTGTGGCTGGAAGCGTGATGATAGAACGGGTGCATACATTCATATTCATGTTTCGTGTGGCTATTTACAGGGTTGCGCTTTAGTCACATGTTGATATCACTGAGGTATCCAGAGAAGCCGGATAATCAATCATAGGCTCGCTCGCTCGCTTGCAGAACGCTGATACACGCAGGAGGCTTTGACTGAAGGGTATATGTGCTTATACGAACGGAAAAGGGGTTGGCATCCTCGGCCTTGAGCTGTGGCGCGGTTAGAGGATTATAAGGGGACGGTGGGTGCAGGTGGTTATCGATAACGGTGGGACTTGTGTGCCAGCGGTGAGCTTGGGGGTGGAAATATCGCTCGTGCCGGCTCTCGTACTCGTCCTCCTCTGACGTTGGGAGTGGCGGTGCAGAAAATGCATAGGTGGACGCCGGGCAATGCCCGGCGGTCGAGAGGGAGACCGAGACAGCTGACGTGCTGCCATTTCTTGCATGATTCGCTGCGAAGGATTAGCATCTGGTTTAGTCTTTCGAGGGTGGTCGACATACCATTGGATCATGAGCTGGCCATCGTCTTCACTGCTTTGACAAAGGCACCGCACGCTATCATTGCTGATGTTACTACGACCCGTGCTGGGGGTTGCGAGATCAGGGTCTGTAATTGTAGTTGGCGATATGTTGCTATATGGGTCGTGGTATCCACGGGTAGGCGTGAGTGATTCGGTCATATAGTATGGGTTTGGAGGGACGTTCTGAGGTAGGTAGCCGCGTGGCTGTGCAGCGTATGCGTTCTTCGTTCCAGAATGCATTATTTGCTTGCTGCCACTTTTCTGGCGAGACTGGAGGACCTTTTTGAGCGCAGACTGGGCGTCCCCTTTATCGTCTTCGGAGTCGATGACTGTTTCGGCTTCACTTTCAACGTCGCCTTCAGCACGGCCGTTGAAAGCCGGCCTCGGGTTATTGCTTTTTGAATTGGATTGAATGAAAAGGTTCGACGACGGCCGCCTACTCGTAGACTCTGATACCGTACGAGCATTATTGCCTGCATTATTGCCTGAGCCTAACGTAGATGCGTATGATGACTTTTGGGAAGGTGACTGTGAATTGTGGGTGAAGCGTCCAAGCTTTGGCTGCTTATGCTTTTGAGGATATGCAAAGGATTGTGTTTGACTCATGCTCATCTCGTCATTCGAGGATGAGGAAGAGCCGTCACTTTCCAGGTCACTGTCCACCTCCATTCGTTGGCTAGTGTCAGCTGGCAGGATCTTGGTCTCGGTCTTAGCCCGTCCATTGGCGTCAATGGTAAAGGTGACGGAGGCGCGTTTCTTCTGCTGCGAAGGATTCTCAGCAACGTGTAGCCGGCTCTTGCTGCGCTGTTTGCGAACGGGAAGTTGACCCACACCCGTATTGCTCTTCGGACGTCCAGATGAATTTCGGCTCGACGGTTGCCGGTTAGCAAGTGAAGGATTAAGGTCTTCTGCAATATCACTCCTGATGCCGACGCGATCATCACGTAGTGTCTGTAGGGCAGCTTCGACAGCTGGGGAATCGGTCTCGGGCCCTCGTTTTCTCTTCGGCTTCCTAGACATCTGCAACTCCATTTCCATCTGAGCATCACGGAGTTGATGTGCGTACGGCAGCAGATTATCGTCCTGGATCTCTTGGCTTATAGGAGGCATATTCGATGCCTCTGCAGTACGCCCAGGAGAGCTGAAGAGTAAACTAGGATTGACTACCTTTCGCAGAGAGGGCTTCCGTGCCATCGTGGCTGAAGATGCTGTAGCAGTAGGAGACTCTGTTTGATTTGAAGATGTGTAGGGCGCAACATCCTCAGCGCTGGTACCAAGCAGATTGAAGGCTGGAGATGTTGGGAACGATATCCCACCTCCAATATGAGTTGGCCCAAAGGGATCCGAGTTCTTCTGAATGCCGAACGCCGTGAAAGTATCATCCATTGTAAAATCAGGGTTCATGGAATCTCCACTCTCGTCTGGATTCCAAAACAGCTTGTGCTGTGGATATACAGGTGCCGTAGCAGGCCCGGACATGGGATACTCGAAGCCGTCTGGTGAGAATTGTAGGGAAGCAAAATGGTTCGGAGACTCTTCAGCATGAGGGAAGGAAGCTTCCCCATTGTCCACCTTCGCTACGCCTGGAAATGACATTCTCCTTCCTTTCTCCGCAGACTCTTTGACCAGCCTGGCGACTTGAGCTTGTTGAGCCTTTCGTCGTGTTGCAGACGTGCTGGTGGGAGGTGGAGTCTGCATGGACCCTGCAGAGTTCATGGAGTGGCCAGCCTCTTGATCGAATGTAGTCTTGAGTGGTGTGATGGACGGGTCGGTGCCGTTGAGGCGTCGACGTTTAGTCTCGGAGGTTAGAGAAGGATTTGGGGATGACGAAAGTCGCCGAGACGGCTCTATCGGTAGTAGTGGTAGGCTGGGATTTGGGGATAGGTGGTGTACATGGGAGGCTATCTCAGCTTCGAGATCTGTTCCTGCCGAAGTCCTCGAAGGCTTTGTAGGGTTCTTTATCGGTGTTCCAAAGCTCAATCGGGTCGGTGTTTTGAAGCTTGGACTGCCCGCCGCAGGAAAAGTTGGACTCCAAGGCGAATATGGCCCATGAAATCTGGTATCTTGTTTGGGGGTCTGAAATGAGTTCAAGAAGAAATTCGGTGACGTTGGGGTCTTGGTTGGGGTTGGAGGTTCATCGCTAGGGTAGCTGAAGCTAGATTGATTCGATGTATCAGCTACACTAGACGATGCAGAGTAAACCAAGCAAGGGGTTCGAACCTATAGACCGGCTGTTCAAAACTCATAGCAAAGCAGGATTGGGTGGCTTCAGCGGTGTGGTGGGACAGGTAGAATGGTGAAGCAACGGTGCCTGGACAACGATAGAGTCTCCTGGATCTGTCACTGGTATCAATGAATGGAATGGGCAACGTTGAACGCTGTTCTAGAACAGCTCGGTGGAAATCGGTAGAGGAAGCGGATTGGCTTAGGGCATTTGGCAGCCGTTCAAAATGGCAAGTCGAGGATGTCAGTGCTGTCTAGGAAGGGGAAGGTAGGAGGAAGGTCGGAAGAAGTTCGGTGGAGTTCAGTAGGTGGCTGAGATGGACGACTGTGGTGAGGAGGAGCTGCTCGGCGGTTGAATCTGATCTACTGGCCAAGGGTTGCAGCCGTTCAGCCTTCAGACCCAAGGGAAGATAGGAGGTGTCATAGTGTCATGCAATGCGGAGGAAAGCCTCCTGCATGAGAGGCAGGTAGTTCTAGAGTAGGGTAGGTCTAACTTAGTGGAAGCATTCCAGGCACAGATCAAGATTCGAAAGGCGGGACGGGCATGCGGAATTTCGCCTAGATTTCCTCAGAATTGATATCGGCACTTTTCACTAGAACAGTTCTATCAAATCAAACGCCCACGAATGCCACGTCCTCAGCTCGTCATCTAGCCATAGATCTACCTCACAAAGGCTTTCCTCGTAAGGCTCGAGAATGGCCATACTTGGCTACCAAACTCGGGCCCAGACACTAACGGCCGTCTCGAAGGCTTCCTCGAGACGGTGGACCCTTGTCATGGCACCTTCTGCAATTTTGACATCTCCTTCTCCGCCATTCCTCCGCTGGCTTGCATACAACGTGCACAATGTCTCACCGTCGAGACATTTCACGTCTGCCACATGCACCTTGATGGCTACTCCTGAATGTCGGCATTATTCCGACCATGGCCTTAGATCTCCCAGCCTTCAGCTCCTCTAAGAGTCATAATCCATGAATTACTTTAGGTACTTAGTGCTTCCGCCCCACTAACAGTGTTTCGACCAATCAACACTCGGCATTGGGCTCGTCTGTTAAGCGCCAACGCATCATCCGGCAGCAGGGATCATGGCCTTGTAACCGCTCCATTCATGCTAAATTTGGCTCACCATCATTTCCTACCAGATTACTGCATCTGGAAGATAGGGAGAAGTCTTTGCAATGTCTCATTTCGGCGGCAAGCAGTGTACAATAACAGTAGGGCAGTATTGCACCCAGGAACAAATCAACTTGTTGCCTATCTCCAAAGACCTCATGTGTACCTCTTCATTTCATGTTGTGGTAATGACTGTTGACTGAGATCGGACTTTCCTCCGCAATGCATCCTCACATGTCCATGCTTACTTTCGCACCAGTGTCTACTCCATGTTCTCCTGCTTGCGCTGTTCGAATA
>JAABUW010006934.1_pt1 | contig 13915 bp, 2 predicted proteins | sample 5560081 | NCBI WGS metagenome assembly JAABUW01 (sample SAMN10711882, study PRJNA513363) | rock metagenome | isolation source: Antarctica rocks | place: Antarctica: Victoria Land, Knobhead sud
GAATTTTATATTAATTGCAAAAAATTATATATAGTTATTACAATAGAGACAATCTTATTTATAAAATTATTGTCTATAATAGCAAATTCAAACAATTGCAAATTGATGCGAGCATCGTCTAGTTAGTCGCCACCAGTCAGGATTTATCTAGCTAGTTGTCACCAGTCAGGATTTATCTAGCTAGCTGCTACTAGTTAGAATCTATCTAGCTAGTATTTGTTTCTAGTTTGATTATCAATTATTATACTATACAATTAGTTGTCTTGCTTGCTTTGTGTTTACGACAATTATCTTTCTTTTTGTGTCAATTAATAATTTTAATATTAGTTTCGAAGACAAGCAGTTTTTATTGTCTAAATTATTGCATCAATTACTAAACGCTATTAGTTATTATTTTCTTTGTTACTTTTGTTCGAACGCATCGATGCAAATTTTAAGTATCTAAATTCTTGTATTAGATACTTATTTTATTAAGATTGTTAACTAATTTATTGTATCAATTTTAAACAAATATCGACAACAATATTGTTAATACAACTTACTTAATATTTTTTTAGTTATTTAGTGTTGTGTTTCGAGCTTCTGCTATAAATTAGTATTTATTGTTGAAAAAATTCTTTCGAATATTTTTGCAACAAACTAAACAATTGCTAAGTTAACAAATATTAAAAACTTTTCTTAACTTGTCTATCAACTTTTTGCTTTCGCAAAAATCGATTATTTTTTTAAATTTCTTTTGTTTCTATCTACTATTAAGCTAGCTAAAAAACTATTTCGACAAATTTCGTTTTCTATTTTTGTAGAGTCAAAAAAACAACAAAGCAATAAAAAAGTTAATCAATTATTTATTTAATTATCAAAGTAGACAATTGATAAAATTTTGTTTCGAAAAATTATAAAAAGATTTATAGCAATAGTTGACAATCAAATATCAAACTCGAACAATTTCTCTATTGCTAAAACTTCTAAGTCTAAAGTTTTTTTTTCTATAAATATTACTAAGATATTTAAGTCTAAATTTTGTTTTTCTATCAATTTAATATTTTTAGACAAAAAGTCTTTTAATTTTTAGAATACAATATAACAATTGCTAGTCAAAAGATTTTAAAAAATTAAAAGTAATTAAAATATTCTTAGTTAATTATTTAGTAAATCTTAAAAATATTCTTTAACAAACGTTGTTGCTTTTATTGTTAATACTTGCTTAAGTAACAACTTTAACTCGACAAAATAATTATTTATTCTTTTATATCTTAATCTATTAACAATAGATAATTGAGCTTAGTTTTTATTCTTTTAGATTGCTAAAAATTAATTTTCAAATTTATTAATTAATAATTCTTATTATAAAAATATTTTAAAATTTAACAATTATTCAATTGATAAAAATGCAAATTTAAATCGAAAAAGATTATCTTTGTTTCTATCTAAAAATTGCAAAAATCGTTTTTTTGCTTTTAATAAATAGTATTTGATAATTAAAGCAATATTAGATCTATCTATTAGTAAGTTTTGTCAATAGAATAGACAATTAATAGACAATTAATAGAATTAGAGTACTTTTAAACAAGTATCTTTCTTTTTACTATTTATACTTACTAGCAATTGTTAGAAACAAAAAGTCTTTGTTTCTTTGTTTATTTCTATTAATAACTTTAGACAATCGATTATCGCAACAACAACAATTGCTCTCGAGCAATAGTTAGTCTCTACTGCTACTTTCGGGCAATAGTTAGTTCCTACTACTACTTTTAAACAGCAGTTAGCTATTTTTGCATAGCTAGCTTCGATTGCTAACTACAAATAGTTAGTTTTAACTACTACTTTTAAATAGCAACTCGAACAACAAATTGCATTTAATTAGACAACTAACTACGCAAACAAAAAATAGTATAGAAATTAGAATTTTAATTAATATTTTAATTAATCAAAATATATCTATTAAGATCGATTTTAACAAAAGAATTTTATTTTTATTTTTTAGATAGTCGATTAATTTCGAAATATTATATATAACAAAATTAGACAAATTATTTTAAACTTTAATAAAAATTCTTTTTATTAGAATTGTGCTAGACAACAAATTAATTGTTTTTATAAAAAAAAGTTTTTAACTATTAATAACAAATAGTTGTCGATTAAGTTTAGAGTTGCAAATATTAAATTCTTTTATTTAAATATTTTCGAAAACTACAATATAGAATTTATTATCTTTATTTATAACAAAACAATCTATTGTAAGATTTTTATCTTTGTAGATTAAGTAAACAACTATATTTATATTATTGACAAAGTTGCTATTCTCAAAAATCTTTTCTTTTGTTTTTAAAAATCGACAATAATATAGTATCTTAAAAAAATCGAAAAATTCAAACAAAGAGTTTTTCAAACAATATTGTTAATTGATTTTATAAATAAGTTTTAGACGCAATTTAAGATACAAATTAACAAAACTCTAAATAAACTAATATTAAAATTATTTATTGCAAAGAACACTATAGATAATCGAGAAACAATTAACTATTTTTAAAATATTATCTTTTACTTTTAATTTGCTAAAATATTTAATTTGCAAAATTAATTAACTTAAATTTAACAACAACTTAATTTAGAACTTAAAACAATAGTAATTATATTTATAACAACTATTACAATTTAAAACTTTATTAAGAAACTTAAAACAAAGCAAAAACTTTATAAAGCTATATTTACTTAACAACAAACAAAATATAGCTTAAAAACTAACAAGTATAACAAAAATCTTAAATTTAATTAATTAATAACTTGTTAACTCTTTGTATTAATACAATTACGCGCAATCTATTCTTTATATATATTATACTACAATATTTATTAGAATCTTGCTAAGTATTTATTTTGTTTTTTAGTGCAAAATTCTAAATATATTATTGATTAATATTGTTCAATAATATAATTGTTGTAGTCTATATTTTTACAACTTATATTATTGCAATTTAATTCGGCAAAAAAATTGTTAATATTTAAATATTTAACAATTATTGTCTTTAATACTAAAACTTAGATTAACAAAAAAAATAAAAACTTTTTCTATTTTAAGACAAACAATCGACGCAATAATATTAAAAAAAATTAAAATCGCAATATTTATCGAATTTAAGAACCACAATTTATCTATTAATTATATAGCTATTAGCAATATTTGTATTAACAAGAAAGATATTTATTGTCAAAATATTAGCAAAAATCTTATTATTTTTATATTGCTTTAATATATTATATAGCGTCTTTTATTTACAATTCTTATAATAAATAGTAGTTAAAAATCTCGACTTATTTTAACGCAAAATATGCTAACAAGAAACTATTTGTTAAAATCTCAATCTATTATACTAAGAACAAGCAATTAGCTAACAAAGAACAAAATAATTGTATAGATTCTTCTATTATTTTAATTAATACTTATTAAGTCGATATATATTATATCAATTTTAAAATTAGCGTTATTTTAGATTGTTTAATTTGTTAAACTTGTCAATATATTTTCTATTTAAAAAATAAATTATTTAGATATCTACAAAACTATTACAATTTTAATTATTAAGTAAAAAAAAATTATATCGAATTTTTTTAGATAGATTTTAGTCTAATAGATTTAAATTAAATTATTAATAACTTAAATATAATCGAATTCGACGCAACAATTGTTGCTAATATTAAGTTAGTCTTTCGATTATATTATTATACAACAATATTTCTAAAATTTATTTAGCGTAATATTATATATTCTATTTGTATCAATACAAAATATATAATATTTTTAATCGATCGACAATTTTTGAACAAATTTAAACTAAAATATCTATTAAAGAAAGTCGATATTTTTATCTTAATACGCGAAATCAATATCGAGAAACATTTTATAGACAATTATTTATTTCTAAATATATATATTAAAGAATAGATTAATAATAAAAGCGCAATAGCTTATATCTATTAAGAAATCTACATAGTAAATTATCTAAAAACAAAGATGCTTCTCGAGATAAATATTATAGTTTTAGAGCAAATAATAGTAAATCTAAATATTAGAATACTAATAGTTAATAGCTATCAAAAACTAACAATCGATCTTAAAATTATATCGAAAAACAATATACAAATTTGTAGAGTTTTAAAAACAAATCGAAAAACAATTATCGACATTAATACAATTATTAAATTATCTATTTGTTTGCTACAATCTTTGTTAGACAAAAACTATCTATTTGAGTCAAAACTTGTTAATATATATATTTATATTGTCGATTTCAATATATTTTCTATCTATATTTGCAATATTAATTTAATATTAATAACTATTAATAGATATATCAATCTTAACTATCTAACAAAATATAAGAAGCAAAATTGCTATTAAATTGATATCGAGAAACATCTATAAACAACAAAAGAAAAAATACAAATAAATATATCGAAGAATAGTTGTCAAACTATCTTGTTAAACAATATTTATATATATAGATTTTCAAATAAAATTAGTTCTTTTTAGATATTAATTAACAAATTTGTTGATCTATAAATTAATAGTAAAAAAACAATCAATCTATTAAAAAACAACTAAATAATAATATCTTTTACAAGAAACTAGAATTCGATAAATGTTTTTTGCGTTATTTATAAAATCTACTTATTAAATATTCGAGATAAACAAGTAGTCGATAAGAAATTTAACAAACTTTATTAATAGAGCAAAAAAAATTAATTAAAAAAGTCTATTTTTTTTAAATTTTCAATATTTGTTGTCTAATGCATTGTTAATAAATTAAATAAGTTTAAAAGAAAGTTATAAGTTGTAATAGATATTAGAGAACTTAATAAGTTTGTTATTACAAATAATTACTCTATTCTAATACAAAATAATATTATTGTTTATATAAGAGACTACAATTATATTAATTTAATAAATAATTTAACTTTTTTCTTTTAATTTTTAGTAACTATAATAAACAAATATAAATTCTCTTTTATTAATTATCGAAAAAAAGAAGAATTACAAATAGCTATTATAGAATTTAAAAATCTTTTAACGTATATATAGCAAATAATAAATAAGCAATTGCGAGAATTTCGAAAATTTGTACGCATCTATATCGACAATATTACAATTTTTTTTAAAATATTTATTTAGTATCTAAATTATTTTAGTTAACTTTTTTTTAAGTTTATCAAACTTCAAATTATTTTAAATTTAAAAAAAATCTTTTTAAACTATTTAAATATTATATTGTTAAATTAGAAAATAGATACTTTCGATCTATTTATAACTAAGAAACAAATAGCTGCTATTAAAACAATTAGATTTTCAAAAAATCTAAAAGTTCTTAAAATCTATCTTGATTTTTTTAACTATTAACAAAATAAAATTGCATAATATATATAGAAAATCGATACTTTTTAAAACAAAAAAACGCAACTACTAAAAAGAACTTCAATTCTAGACAATCAGAAACGCAAAATATATATTAGAACAATATCTATCAAAAACTTATTAATATTAAAAAAATTCTATATTTAGCTTTAATACGTTTTAACAACTTTTAACTTTTTAATTTACTTCAATAATAGTCGACGTCTCTATATTAATTTAGATACAACAAAGAAGCGCAACTTTAATATCAAAATATATTATATTAAAAGCAATTTAATATTAGACAATTTTAAAAAAACAAATATTTAGTATATTTTGTTTTTGTTAAAAATACTTATTATAACTAAATCTTATTATTAATCTACTAAATTAAAAATTGTCGCTTTAATTTAAACAATTAGAAAAACTCAATATTTTATCGAAGCTTTTAGATAATCTACTATAATCTATATAGATTATTTAGCAACAACAAAAATTATTAAACAAACTACTTTATTGTTTTTGTTAATCGACAAATTAAACTTAAGACTAATTAGAGTCTCTTAATATTTGTTGCAATTTATTTTAAATATTTGTTATTGTTTAAATCGATTCAATATTATTTTAGATATTTTATTAAAACTTGTTGTTTTAATAGAAAAGAAAAAACTAAATAACAATTAAAATATACTTAACAATATTAATATTTTCTATAGCAAAGCAAAAACAATTGTCGAAATTAATATTAAGACAAATACTATAGATAGACTAGTCGAACAAACAATTAAAAAAAAAATATTGTTGTATAAAATATAGCAAACAAAGCGATTTCTTTTTATATTTATCTTATTAAAATAAGTATCGATTTTCGAATATATTTTACTAATATTTACAATTGCTTTATTAAATAGATAGAAATTTTAAAAACTTTGCAAAAAATCTTTATATTTTTCGAAATTCAATTTACGTTAAACAATAAATTTATCTATTTTATTAATTATACGCAAAGAAAGTATCTATACTTGTTTAAGAAATTTAATTTTTTTTTTCGAACAAACTTATAACAATAATTATTACACAAACTTCTTAAAAATATATAAAACAATTATAACAAACTTTTATTTTCGAAAGTTTACTAAGCAACTAAAACAATATATAATTTATTGTTGTTAATATAATATATATTAAATTAAGCAATATTAATTGTATAACAATCTTAATTCGATTATTAGTTTTTTAATACTTTTCTATATAGTAAGTTTTAACTTTATTCTAGTATTATCAAGTATACAAAATATAGATTCTGCTATATCTATTATTTGCAAATTTTTAAAAAAAATTATTATTTTTTTAAAAAAGACTATTTATATTGCAAAAGATTAAATAACAATACTAATTAATAAACTTGCAAATTAAAATATATTAAAAGTATTTATTTATAATTAAAATCGAATTCTTTTTTCTAAGTTTTAAAAGATAGTTTTTAAAAAGTTTAAGATTAGTTTTTTAATCTTAATTATTTATTATTTGTAAATAGATAATCAAAACAAATAGATTAATTAAACAATCGAAATTGCGCTTTAATATACAATAGCTAACAATTTGAATCTTAACTAAATTGTCTTTTTTTCTATATTAAGAGCAAAATTTAACAATCTTTCTAATTTATTAACTAGACTTTCGCTTAACAAACTTATTATAAATTTTAAAACACAAAATTCGATATTGCTACTAAAATTAAATAAGCAAAGCAAAAATTAATTTAAGAAAAGAACAATAAATATTAGCAAAACAAATTTTTTTATAGTCTAAACTAATATAATTTTTAAGTTTATTTATAACAAATATTATCGATTTTTATTTTTAAAAGTAGAAGACAAGATTTTTTTGCAACTCTATAAAAAATACAACTTGTTATTAATAAAATTGCTTAAGCTTGCTATTTAACGCGTAGATTTTTTTAAAATATTTGAAAAAAAAATAATCTAATTTATTAACTTAAACTATTAGAAGACTAAAAAATTTATTTAGTTATTTCTATAGCAAACTTGAAGTTCGTATTAGTTAATACTAACTTTTATAATTATTTAGTATTAGATTATTTCGAATTGATCGAAAAATTTAACAAAAATTAATATTTATATAAGATTAAGATTCTAATTAATTATCGAATACGCAAATATAAACAAAAAGAATTTATCTCAAAATTCTTAATTTAATAGAAAGAGTATAATTCGAAATTTAACTATTAGTACAATAAGAATTTTTTTAACAAAGTTAAAGAGCTTATTCAAATTTACAAAAAGAAACACAATATATCTATATTAAACATTATTTGTTGTTCCAACTTAGTAAATAGTCAAATTATTGCAAAAGAAAGAAATTAAATCTTTTTATAGATTAGCAAACAAAATAGCAATATGCTATTTTTTTTACAAAATAACAAACAAAATAGCAATTTATTATTGCTTTTATGTTTTAACAAACAAAACAATAATTATCTACTATAAACTATTAGTTAAAACAATCTTTTTGTTAAATATTGACAAAATAAATTTTGCAAAATAAAAACAAATAGTTTTGTCTAAATCTTGCGACTATATTTGACTATATTAAAGATATTAAACTTATATCTCTTATATATATTGTTTTTATATATCTAATAGCTAGACTTAAATTTAGAATCGCAATATAGCGCGCTTTTATTTACTATTTATTTACTTAGCGCAATTAAAAATCTTATTTAGCACTTTTCTCTTTATTAATATATTTTAACTCTTTTTTATTTATTTTAATTGTTAATTTACTACAACTATATTTTATATCTTCTAAAGATTTATTTAATTTAAAAATCAAAATTTCTTTTGTATTGTTCTCTATTAAAAGATTTGTAAATAGCAAACTAATATTTATATTAAATTCTAATTATTAAATACTATTTGCAAATCTATTTTACTTAATCGAAAAATCGAATATAGTAAACAATAAATTAATACAAAAAAAATCAAAAATTAGCAATAACTTTATAGAGATTAACAACAATAACAAAAACAACAATTGCTATATTGTTCATTAATTTAAAAGCATCTACGCAACGTCTTTATAATACAAGAATATTAAAATAATAAATATTAGATAAACAAATATTATATATCTTTTGCAATTTTTTCGAAACAATATTTAGATTTTCTATATAATTAATATTATATTTACTATCGATTTAAAATATATTAAACAACAAAAAAGTATAAAGTATCTTATATTAAATACAAAAGTATTCAAAATATTCTACAAAAAGTCGACTAAAACAAAAAACAATTAGTTTGCTCTTAACCAAATTAAAGATATTGCTAGCTTACTACTATTAAATATTGTTTTAATAAATAAAAAGTTAATTTGATTTAAAATATATATAAATTTAAATTGTTATAATATTTGTTGTATAGTTGCAACAAGAATTCTTATTAAATTATAAGCAAATATATAAGAGAGATTGTTTAATACAAACAAAAATATATCAAACAATTGTTTATTTTTGAATTCTATTGTTGTAAACAATACAATTAATCGAATTTATATCTACAAATAATATATTGCGTTTATCGAAAATATACTTAGCAACAAATTCAATTTTAAAATATATATTATTAACTACTCTTTTTAACAATATAATCGAAATACGTTTTTAAAAACAATTAACAATCTATATTTCGAAATCAATAATATCTTATTAATAGAACTAAAATTTATAAAAAAATATAAATACAAAATATTGTCGAAATTTTTCTTAGTTATTTGTTATATTTTTGAACAAGTAAAAGTTAATAGTTAAAATACAATTATTCTTTTTGCAATTAAAATCTCTTTTTAGTTATTTTTGAAAGTCGAATTGTTTATATATTTGTTTGCTTAAGTTGCTATTAAAATATTTAAGTTGTTTGTTGTTATCTTATTTAGTTTAATATTATTTGTTATATTTAACAATATAAAGCAAAACTTTCTAAACAAATTGCAAATTAAAAAGATTCTTATTAAAAACAAAATGCGCAAAATTTTATTATTGTTGTTTTCTACAATTTCTACAAAAAGTATTTACAATATAGTTGTTGCAAAAAAGATTAATAATTGTTTAAATAATATAATTAACATAAAAATTACAAAAGTTGCAAAAAAAGATATTTGATAAAAAACAATATCAAAAACTATCGATATAATACTTGCAAACAATAATTAATTTAATTTAAAAATTATCTTAATTCAAATCTAGAACTTTGTTAACAAAAAAAGTAAAAAGAAAGATTGCGCTTCTAAATAGATCTTAATACTACAATATTAAATAAAAAATATACTTTTCTACTTAATTAAATTAATAAATAGCAATTTAAAGATTGTCTACAACAAAATTCTTAATACAAACTACAAAAAACATTATTTGAAATTTCTCAAATCTTTGAATATTTTTAACAACTAAAAAATCAAAATATAAAAGTACAAAAATCTGCAAACAAAATATATTATTGTTAATAAAAATTAACAAATTAAGATTAACAAAAAAATCAATTAGCAAATCGAAAATATTTAGCAAAACAATTAAATTTAATAAAGACAAATATTTGACAAAATAGTTAAATCGATAAAAAATCGAAAAAATTATAGACAAAAATAATAACTACAAAAGAATAGTCAACAAGAGCGTTGTAAGTTTTTTGAAAAAAAAATATTTAATACGAGCATCGTCTAGTTAGTCGCTATTAGTTAGAATTTATCTAGCTAGCTATTATCAATTAGAGTCTATCTAGCTAGCTGCTATTAATTAGAATCTATCTAGCTAGCATTTGTTTCTAGTTTGATTATCAATTATTATATTATACAACCAGTTGTCTTGCTTGCTTTGTGTTCACGATAGTTGTCTTTCTTTTCGTGTTACAAATATATTATATTAATAAAAATTATAAATATTGACAACAAAACAATTATATTTCTAATAATTTTTAAAAAAAGCTCTTTTTTGTATAGATATTCTGCTATTAACAATCTATATTTTTATATAATATTAGACTTTAACAACTTTGTCTATAATAATAATAATATATTCGAGAATTAAATATAATATTTTATTAAAAATATTGTTAAAAAGTATATAAAAAAATAAATACTATTGCTATTAGATAGTTACAAATTATATCAAATTTTTTAATTCTAAAATTTTGCAATCGAGTACAAAATTATACTATTTAAACTTTTATCTTATTCTATATATCTATTTTAATTGTTAGATATAGAAGTCTTTTAAATTTACAAATAATATTATATAAATATTGTTTACTAAATTTTTTGTATTAACAATATAAAATTTAATAAACTTAATTTTCTAGATATCTTTTAAAGCTTTTAAAACAAAATGTTTAAACAAACAATTATTAAATATATTTAAAAAAAATATAAAAAAATATTATATAGTATATATATCTAATATAATTCTAGATTTAATAAAGAAATAAAAGACTATTAAAAACAAAACTTATATAACAGAAACAACAAAACAATTTATTATTCTATTTTCAAAAAAAACAGATAATTGTTTACTATATATATTGCAAAATCTGCAATTAATTTATAAATATATTTAAATTTTTTGTAATAATTTCTGTATTAATAGATATTGTAGAGTTAATTATAGATATTAATAGTTGTTTAATTTTTTTAAAACTATTAACAAACAAATCTATATTTTATTTATCTATATCAAGAAACTCGATTAATATATTAAGATTTTTGCAAAACAAAAAAATTGTAAAAGATATTCTTAAACTGTTAATACTATAAGCAAAATAATAATTGTAGAAATTCTATATATATTTTATATTTATAGAGACTTAATAAGAAGTTTGCAAAAATCGATTGCAAAACTAAATATAAAATTATTAAAATTATTAAAGAGATTGTTTCTAATACGGAAACTAAACAAGTTATAGAGTTAATAAAACTTATAGAAATACAAAACACTATATTGTTTGCAAAAACAAAGATTACTTATTTATATTAACTAGTTTACAATATTAGAATACAAATAGAAACTAATTAAGAAATTACAAATATAGAAAACATTATTGTTGCAAACAATATTAATAGAAAAACTTTACAAAAGATAAATAGAGCTTTAAATACTATATAAAATTAAGAATTCTTTATAGAAGATAACAACAATAACTATATTAATCTATCTTATTCTTTAAACAAGTACAACTTTGTTTCGATATATAGACTTCAAAAATATTGCTATATAAAATAGCGCAATATTTTAAAACAATTGTTATTCGATATAAATAGTTGGAAAAAAAAGAAAGAAAAAACAACTAAATATATTCTAAAAAAAAGTCTAGAAATATCTTGTTTTTAGATTTAATCTGCAGATTATTTTTTAGAATCTTTTGTATATATTTAATTATTCTTAGAGATACTTAAAATTAATTGTCTAAATACGCATTTGCTACTTATTTTACAAATTCGTAATAATTATTTTCTCAAAAGAGTATTTTTTGATCTCGAAGAACTGTCTTTCTTGTTATTTAAAATTCAATTAATTAATTTACTATAGATAATTTATAGAGCATTCTTAGAACTTTTATTTGACGCTTTATTTATATAATTTGGAGCTGTAACAACAAAATTATACTAGATATTAGAAAGATATCCTAATTTAGACGAGTAAGAGATAGAGACAGATAAGATATAATCTATCTAAAAACGTCTGCCGTTTTTGGGTAAAGAACCGACAGTTATTCGCAACAGGCACTTTCTGAGCAGAAGTTCCCGAATTGCCGATGTAGCAATCTTTTCAGTCGAATTTTTTTAAGACTTAATAATTACAGGCAATTAATAGTCAAATTTGCAAATTTGATAGTGTTAAGATTGTCGAAACAAGCGCTACAAAGACTATGTTAAATAATCAATAACAAAGACCAATTAAGAAAGTCGGATTTTCGAGATCTTTTGCAACCGCCAAATGCAGGCGTCAACTTTGAATGTTTCCCACCAGTGACCATGGAGAAATTGGCTGGCAGCATTGGCAGGTTCATGTTGACAAGTATACGAAACTCCTCAATATGCAGGAACTTCTTAGGTAAGCTGGAGTCTGCGCGAGAAGCGCAGGAGCCGTAGACGTAGACTCAACAATAGCTAGTATTTAGGGATGGGATTGGCATAATCACCTACCCGGCCATGGAATCACCAATATTGGACGGTCTCGAATATTACCTCCCATAACCAATGTCTTGGTTACCGTTTCACTAAGAGTACTGGCTTTACCCGAACGACTGTTTTACGCGAGAAACTATCAGAGAACAAATTGAATTCCACCTTCAATTTACACCTGTTCAGCGGTATCCCAGGCCATATCTGCCTTTAGGGAATATATTTTCCACTATCCTGAACGCTGGCGTTTTCGTCCTCTCATGCTGTATCACTTCCCTTAACTTGACAAGTGAAGGTAACGTAAAGTCTTGGCTCCAAATCACGATGCTTCTCACTCGGCGCTTGCCACTTCAGCGAGTGCAATGGATGAGCAAGGGGGATGCGGCACCCGACCATGGCGATAGGGTACGCAAAGATGGATGATGCACGGTAACTCGAGTGTTTGATGAAAATACTGACCACCATGGGCGGAGGATCCGGTGTTTAAGCTTATATCTAACGTGGTGCAAAGATGTTCGGGATAAAGTTTGAAAACAAGAAGGCAGCTTTGAAGTAGAACGCAGATGTAGAAAGAATAAAAATCTTGAATTATACTGTATGTTGTAATTCCAACGCTGGGAATACATCCTTCCAATCATGCCCGAACTCGTGTGCTAGAATCTTCCGTGAACATGCACTTTGCCAGTAAGGTGTGCTTGATGGAATTTCGTTGGCCTTTACCACCCCCGTGCTGCCACGCCCCTTCAGGTTTTCGGAGTCAACACAGTTCAGCCCCTTATTAGTTGAAGCAACCCAGCAAGCTTATCTTGCATTATTCCCTTCGATCCCCTTCCTCGTCTTCCTAATCTTCGTCTTCCCAATCATTGTCTTCATTTCAATCGTTGTCTTGTTCGTCACTGTCCGTTTCCTCGTGGGCCTCCTCCCAATCCTCCTCCGCTTCCTCATCACTGTTGCCCTCACTGAGCCATGCGCTGGGTAAGCTACCCTGACCCCTCAATCTTACTTTCCCTATCCGCGGGTTGATCATCCAATCTTTGGCCTTGTAAGAAAACTGCCTAAATTTGACGTCCCTGTTCGCCTTGGCCTTGACCTTGGCTTTGGACAGGATATCCAGTAATTTGAGCGTCTTCTCTCTGCCTAATATTCGGGCGGTCAACCATAGTACGGTTCCCCACCTCTCCGTCTTCTGGATCTTCGACCCTCGGATGGGTTTTACCACCAGCTGCAGCTAACAGCTGAACGACTCCCTCGTGCTCTTCCATGGTAGCGATATCTGATGGTGTCAGGGCATAAGGGCCAGGTGTATTCGGATTTGCGCCGTGATCCAGAAGT
>JAABUW010006936.1_pt1 | contig 13915 bp, 12 predicted proteins | sample 5560081 | NCBI WGS metagenome assembly JAABUW01 (sample SAMN10711882, study PRJNA513363) | rock metagenome | isolation source: Antarctica rocks | place: Antarctica: Victoria Land, Knobhead sud
TTGATGCTTCTAAGCTACTAAGCTTTCTTGAAAATCATCCAAAATTGGAGCATCTTGTGCTTCAATTCGGGTTTAACTTGTTAGAGGACAGCAAGCTTCGAGCCATAATATCACACGCGCTCTACAGATGTAGCTACTCATCCAGACTGACGGTCCGTTCGGCGTTCCAATCCAAAAGAAGTTCTTATAATGCGACGCAGCTGAAAGAAAGGGTCGATTATATGGCTTCAATACGGAACAAACAGTTGTTCAAGGTAATAATTGATCACAGTGGGGAGATAAGTCCAGAGGGTACGCTAGAGAACCAAGCTAGAGTGTCAACCGGCTTGAAAACTTCGATAAATGACGGCAAGGGCCTGATTCTTTTCAGACTCCGGTCCTATTAGCCCTTATAAGTTAACAGTTCCAATTCAAACAGTAGAATAAATATCTGCACGCGAAAGCTACATCAGAGAGCGGACAAAAACACATTAACGTTGATTCAAATACGGATGTCAGCACAAGCATCTCCCACTCAATGTACCGTTCAGAGCCATTGTGACCAGACGCAAGCAGAGCGTTGAACTCGCCTTGTGTTGCATTCTTCCTGATTCGAATAGGCCACGGTTGGATGATCGTAATCCTGGATTTCATTTTCAGTCCGATGGCCTTGCTGATCTCGTCCAAGCGACTTTCGCATGTGAAACGGCTGAACAACTCATCAAAATCTCGAAAAAGAACTTGTGCACTCCTGAATCTTATGAATTCTGGATTAGACCTGCTGCGTTCTTGCACCATATCTCGAATGATTGGTGTGTATGAGCGCAAACGTTCCATCTCGGGACATATTGAGCTTAGACAGTCTAGCGACTGCTTGTAAGAGAGCATGTCTCCTGGGAAACCATGACTCTTTGAAGATCAGGCCTAGGAGAACGCGGTTCTCGGGAGACTGCGCGTCCTCGCCATCTCCGACCCTTCATTTGTACCGACCTTGCATCTCAGGAGATTTTTCCTATGATAAAGTTTCCAGGAGATTCGTTAAACTTCTCGGCGTATTGATGGTCCGAGAACACATGAGTGGCTCCTGGGAGATTTTTCTTGAGAGCAATTCTCTCAAAAGAAAGTTCCTCAGAACGCACCTTTACGAGGATTCTAGGTCGATTCTGGGTCTGCCGAGTACAATCCCCTATGAAACCCATTCCTTGGAGAATCCCGGAGGTACTTTCTGTTGAAATACGAGGTCATATGGGCGCATATTGATATTGTGGTTGTTGCTGTTAGGAGTCTATCTAGTTCCGTAGGAGCCAGCCCTATCTATCAGCCCTATGAAAGCGGAGATTCCCATCTCCCCTACCTCCAAGTATGCGCAGCATATATGCTTCCGAGGGGCTAATCCTATTTTGGTTAATACCATACCCATAACCAACGGTCGCGTAGACTTAGACGGTGAAGGTCATTACAGGTCTTCTTCAATCAGTTCGGTACAACCTTACCCTCTACGGAGTAATGGGTAGGTAGGGTTGCAGATCCTTAGTGGATTCGGCTAAGGCTTTGTTGCGATGATACGAATTCATAATTGACTTAGGTTTCGCGGTGGCGTTGCTGAGGTAACATATGTTCCTCTGACAATCAGCAAGCAAGTTCAAGCATCAACTAGGATTCACTTCACACGCTCACAGCTTAAGACACGTCGCCATGCCTACAGATCGTCTTTGGAAACCCTCCATCGTCCCTCAACAGGTGAGTTGAATGCATAAACCTTCGGATTCCTTCGTCATTAATCGAATCATAGTTCTTCGATTCTGCATGGATCAGGTCTTCACCCATCTTGCGCTTGCCTACGGAGGTTCTTGTTGAAATATTTGACCATACTGGCCCGGTAGATCAACTTGCATTCGCGCTTGTTTGCAAACACCTCCTTCAAGTCTCTACATTTGTCTACTTGAAGACATCCTTCCTCGTTGGACGGAGAGTGTCACGCCACAGGTCCACGATGGAAGGCCTGCTCAGAATCGTCAACCCCCTGAACAAGGCTGGACGTCCGAAGAAAGCCTGGAATCTCTGTGTCGACTGCTTGCAATATCGACCGACGAAAAAGAGCTACTGGAAGAACAATCGAGCGTCTGGATTGGATTATTGGGAAGGTTGGGTGGTAAGCTGGAATGTTAGATACTCGCTCCAGTGTCCAGAGTGCCGGTTTCACGAGGCAAGGGACTCGATTAAATACCATGAGGCAACGGTGGCCCGATAAGGTAATGCAGAACGGAACTTCAACACGCCCTCGGACATTCGTTGATACTGCAATATACGTGCAAGAGCGCCAGGGGGGTGCAAAGAGGTTAGCACATAAGGACGCGAGGTTATGTAGGGAGAGCCGAGACGTTATTACCATTCTTCGTCCACCACGGGGTCAGAATCCATACCACACTGCGCGGCAACTTCAAAAATCGACAATTCAGCAACATTCCCGATCTATAATGAGATTCAGTGTATGATGATGTGTTCAATCCATAGATTTTGTATACCGTAAACCGTCGTTATGGCTGCCATACCAGGTATACGGCCACCTTACCTGTTAGGGTACTAGGGAGCCACGGGAGATGACTAACCAGGCCAATGGGGACCTGGAGATTACTAGGGGTTTCTCCGCAACAAATCCCCAATTGCTTCAAAAATCAATGAAACTTGTGTATGCCGCCCTCCGTTCCCCCCCTTCCTATGCATGTAGAGTCTCCTGGTAGGCCTTTCTTTTGCAGGCTGCTAGCCCCGTACACTGTTCTGGATGTAAACAGTGCAGTAAACAGATATTTTGGTGGAGTGCCTAGATGGGCTTAGCTTCGTTAATCCTGGTATGGCAGCCATAAGGTAACGACGGTTTAAGGGAACAGGTTGACGGATCTGGGGACTAGATCCGAGTCAAGAGGACGGGGCTGGCTATGCGTCAAGGTTGATCAGGCATGGGCTTAAATTGGTCCGTCTATTCCCCTTCCTTCTGTCCGGAGGGAGGTCTTCTGTACTTGAAAGCAGACTTGGTGCAAGGTGGACTAATTTCAGTGCAGACCGATAGTCTATCTCAACCTGTCTATGTCGAATGCAGCAGCTACAACGTTTCGTTCTACGAGCGGGTTTGGCTTTCAAGTTAAAGACAAGGTGGTTTTGAATGGTTTTATTTCATCATAATAAGAGTGCTAACCACGGAATTCACGGATCCAAGCTCGAATCTCGGCTGTGATATTACCAGTTCTAATTATTTATAAAGGGAGATGAAATTATAGTGCTCCTTGCCGAATCGTAATCCCGCTCCTTCACCGTGCTCATGATCCTCAGAACTTTATCTCCTTGCATCTTTCAAAACGGCTATCACTTTCGTATGTTTCTTCTTGATCGCCCAATCCAATGGAGTAAGGTTCCGTTCGTCTCGGGTATTTAGATTGACACCCTTACTGAGTAAAAGTGCCACCACTTCGGCATGCCCTTCCTTGGCCGCCATGAACAGGGCCGTCTGCCCGTTTCGCTGTTGAGAGGCGATATTGGCCCCATGGCCAAGTAGAAGCGCAACCATTTCCTCAAGTCCCCGTCTCGCCACTTCCTGGAGCGCAGTGTACCTCTCGCCACCGATTTTCACGTTGATGTCCGCACCAGCGGCGAGTAAAGGCTCCACGATAGTCTCGCTACCATTCTCTGCCGCTGCTTGTAGCGCATTGCCGTAAGGACCACCTTTCAGATTTACATCTGCCCCTTGGTCAATCAGCAATCGTATAATATTCTCGTGCCCTGCTTCCACTGCCGCTTGTAACGCATAGCCATACATCCCACCCTTGGCATTGACATTAGCACCATAATTGAGCAAGAGTCTGATGATACTTTCATCCCCGTTTACTGCCGCGATACCGTATGTAGCACACTTCCTAGCTCTCCTCCATCAATATCGGGGTCAGCGCCATGTTCGAGCAGAGTCTTGACGATGCTCTCATTGCCCTTCAATGCTGCAGCTTGTAGCGCAGAGGCGCGTTCTTCACTCCTAGAATTGACATCTGTGCCCCTGTCGAGTAATATCTGACACTAAGGCGGCCTGGTGCACTGACATCTACACCGTTAGCGAGCATGAGCTCCCCTTGTATAAAATGGCGTCAACTATCGCCTTCAGTCCGATAGTCACCGTTGACCCTCGATGGGAGCACTCTGCTTACTGTTGAAAGAGCTGCCCCGCTTGGAGAACCAACATTCTTGAATCTCATTCTGCTTTTTCTATTCAAGATTGCTTCTCGCAACATGTATTGACATTTCAATTTATCGTTGTTGGAATCTTACACTAGGTGTGATTTGGTTGGTAATCTCCGCCCTATAGGGCTGGGGCCCGCTAGTAGAGTTATCACCTTCCACCTCCTAGATAGACTTCTATTCAGCTTCAAGCCACCTACTAAATGCCCCCATATGACCTCGTTTTCCAAGAATCGCTACTTATTCTCAACCTTCCTGAAAATATTCAATATCACTGTACCGCGCCACTTATACCGGATCATGTCGGCACAGCAACCTCAAACATTCAATCCCCCAGACGTCTGTCCCCCAAAACCGACCTACTCCCATGTCTCCTGCACGCGCTTTCGTCAACTAGCACCCTCATCACAATCGCTGGCCAACTCGGCTTGTCTATCTCTGGTCAGATTCCCTCGTCCCTCGCCGACCAGGTCGCCCTCGCCCTAGAAAACCTTTCAAAGTGCCTAGAAGCTGCGGGTGCCACGACCCGCGATATCGTCAAGGTCACACAATATATCGTCGACTATGACCCGAGTGAACGGAGCAGGGCCGAGCTGTATCTGAAATTCATCGGTGACCATCGACCGCCAAGCACGTTGGTTGGTGTCACGAAGTTGGCGGCTCCTGATCTTTTGTATGAGATTGAGGCTATGGCTGTTGTGCACGAAGCCGCCAAGTAGTGACGGGTTGAGGATTGTTGGACTGGCACTCGGCTTTCCCGGCAAAGAGAGCTCGGTGCAGACAATTTTAAGCATTCAAGTTGACGAGTATCGCTGCTTCATTGATCGATACTTCTTCAGATAGTACTTTAGGTCAATCAGCATTCTATTCTTTCTCAATTTTCATGAAGAGAATGTTACTGACAATGCCTCAATTTCCTTTTTCACATATTTCGCCCTCTCAATTCCTTTACGAATCTCATCTTTATCTGTAAGATGAGCTTGACTCGCAAATACCTTGTGGAGGCGAGGTCTGAAATATGAGTAGCCCAGCGGATGGGACTGGCCGATTTCTAGGAGCTCTGCGGGGACAACTGAGCTGGAACTGGAAGAGAATAATCTTATGTCCTACTACGGAGGTATTCTGCAGTAGATGTCCAAGTTTCAGTGATTTCCATCTTAAGTACTGTACAATGCGAGCTTAAAGGATGAACTTGCTGCGACTCACTTTGAGATGTTGGTCATACTCATACGTGATATCAATATTACTAGATCTGTAAATTACACCCCGCTAAGATCTTGACGATTCATGACGAGTTTTAGGTAAGGTATCTAAATGAGCTAAGCTTGACATTGGCAACCCGCAAGCCATCCATCTACTGTGAACACATGCAATCCATCTACGATAACTAGTTTGACTATGGTCAAGTTCTTCGAAAGCTCCTTCAGCTATGATTACCCATTCCCAGCCGTCAGCCTAGCATACTTCCTGCGCTATCCTAACCCTTACGCAACGCACGTGCTCTCCACCGATGTCATAGATCGTCAATTTGATACGGAAACACAAAGGCTGAGTACCACGCGATTACATCTTAAAAGATCAAAACTGCCTCCGACGGTGCTGAAGCTACTACCGAAAGGAATTCTGGGCTCGAGCAGCGATACCGGTCAGAGCTTCATACTCGAAAAGAGCGTGGTCGATGTCAAGGAAGGATGGATGACAACAGAGACGAGGAATCTGGAATGGACGGGTATATTGAGCATCATCGAGAAGCAATCCTACAGACGACCACATCCGGCGCACGTGGGGCATATACCGGGCACGGACGACCTGATTGAATGCACGAAGAACGAAGCGACGGATGTCACGACTACGGTCACGTTCAAATCAAGATTCGGGCAAGCAAAGGTCAAAGGAAGCAAGGGCAGAATAGACGCCGGGGCGATGAACTCTGCAGCTTCGGCGGCTACGGAAGAAGACGTCCCCGCGAAGAAAGGCTTCTTCGCCTCCTGGTCGACGTCTTCGCTTCAGCGCAGCATCGAGCTGATAGGCATGCGGAGGACCCGGGAAGCGTTGGTTAAGAGCAAGGACGGTATGAACGTCGTACTTGCGCGACTGCGGCATGGCGGCCTAGGGGAAGTGCTAGATGGAATGCGGCGCGACCAGATGGCAGTGTTTGGCCAGGATGGCCCGTGGAAGCGCGCATGGCAACAAGGCAAGGAGTTGGAAGACGACGATTAGTCGACGCCTACGAACTGTTTCTACGAAAAGAGACTGTTGGTTTCTATTCTGCCTCTGCCATTGTATTTGTTGTGAAATCGGCATCTGTTCATACACATGCATAGCGGGTATAAGCGTGGCGTTTGGGCTTGCTCTTTATCCAACCTTACCTTCCCTCGTTCCTGTTGTAACAAATCTATCTGGAAGCGATTAGGCAAAGAAAATCACACGGCCAACCCAGCCATATTCTCACATACTGTGCCTCTTCAGATGCCTAAGCATTCCAATAATACGCTCAAAAAGAAAGCCCAGTCCCAAAGGACTCAATCAAAGAGTAGGTCGCCTTTGACGTTTGGATGTTGTTGTTGCCAACCAGCGATTCCAAAAGTCCAACATCGAGGAAATTGTGGTGCGCCGCATGAACCCCTGCTTCAAGAACGTTGGAGTACGCAAATGTGCATCAACAGTTCATCGTCGCAGTCTAGTGTTACATAGATCATATCGGTGCTTTCAATACTTATTCGCGCCTCGCTATTGTGGATCGAACTAGATGCCCCTCGTATTAACAACAGTCCATGCACTTTCATCAAAAGTCCTCAGGATTCTGCTTTCACGTTTTCAGTAGCTCTTGTCTGCCATCCATCGCTCGAGGGCCTTTGGAGAGTTAGCAAAGTGTGGAAAATATCGGGGCGTTGCAGATCGCTTAGTCGGATTTCCAAAGTTGATATCGAAACGTTCCCGACGTTATGCAGAAGGTAATAACTTGAAGTCAAAGGCTCATTGCAGCCAACCTGGTCTCTGATCCCTGGGCTGGTATTGCGCAAACGATATTCTCGTTCCAAACAGCCTTGGAACGACGCATGAACAAAATAGATCCGACTTCGCGTGTGAATGCAGACAGGTCATTGCATACCTACTCAAATGCTGATAACACGAGATCCACCGTAGCAAGTGAGCTAGCCAATCATCGAAATAATATTTTGCTCCAGAAACACGCTGTTGGCTTGATTTCTAGCCTGGCTGGTTCCAGTACTCTAATCGTGGGTCGACCGCTCAGAACTGGACTCAAACGAAAACTTCAAGGTCCTTTCCATCAGAGCTTCGGTTACTAGGATTTTTGTTCTGTCCCGAAAGATTCGTGATGATTTACGACAATCGATATAGTCTGGCTGATGTGAGGGCGGTCGTTACTATTTTCAGTACAGCCAATGAGGGTTTTCCATAATGCGGTCTTACACGTGATGTTAAGGATTACTTGAATTGTGCTTTGTATGTTTTCTGATGTGGGATTCGAATGCTATAAGCATATGTTCCTCATTAACGTTTCTGATCATACAGACTGCCTAGTAGGAAAGTAGCTATCCAAAATGGCCATTGCCCATTATACATTTTACAGGCTCGTTGAAAAGAGACACAAAGTTCTTGACTAATAACCTCTCCATACATTTCAACCATGCCCAAAATTTGTGCTGTTCCGCTCCAACCATATCAAACCAAACCACATCTCTTCAAATCCAGTTTTTATTCTCCGTGCCAACCAAGCAATCACAAAGCCCGTTCACATCTACGCACACTTGGTAATCTTATCGTTGATCAATGTGACAGCCCCGTTGATGGCGAAGAGACCACCCTTGTCGGTGACGGCGTTTGCGGCGCTGATACTCGTGTAGGCCAAGATGGTGGCATTGATACTTGCATTGGCACCAATGACTACGGAGCTGCCGGCGCAAAAGAATACATTGCAGGCACTTGCACCATGCTTGAGCAGCATCTTGCTGCCAGCGAATAGGTCAAGCTCGGTGCCGACCTGGACGATAAACTGAGCCGTGGGCAAGAAGAGTGCGTCAAAAGTGAGGACTCCGTTGGCAGCAAGGCCTGCTGTGGTGGCGTACTTGTATACACCTGGATACAGGGTCTTGCCTGCCAGGTCTTGGCCGGTGAGCACAGTTGGGTTGGTCGCACCCTGGCAGGCATTATAGGCAGTTCCGACGTCGGCCTCGCATTTGACAGCCGCGGGGTCGGCGGAGTCGAGGGAGGTAGCAACACCTGGTGGAAAGCCAGTGATTGCAGTGCCTGGTGCAACACCGACGGAGCCCACAACAACGGTGTTGCCTGTAGAGGTGACAGTTGTGCCAGCGCAGACACCAAAGTTGTTCGCTGCGCCGATGGTAATGGTTATGCCGATGGCGAGGGCAGCAGTGGAGCTGACAAACAGGAGCACTGAGGCAAGGATCTGAGAATGCATCTCGTGCTTTGGTGAGGGCGAAAGGACGGTTGGTGAAGGTTGGGGGAAGGAGAGTACGAGTTGAGGACGGTGGAGGAAGCGAAGTAGCAGAAGAAGCTGTTTGACCGATTTGAGAACTGTTGGAAGCTTGGTGAATATTATATATCGACAGCAGAATGGGCTTTTTAAGTACGTTTCCCCGCCATGGTTAGTGACTATGCTGCAACAAGCTGAATGATTTGACTCTGTCGTGGTTGCACTGCTCTCCCAAATTCTAGCCGCCTCCAACTCAAAAGTAAGAGAAAGCGTAAGCCTGGACTGAGAGCATGTAGGATTGACAGCATGCAGGTCTGACAGCATGCTAGACTGAAAGCATGCAAGATCGACAGCATGCTATAGCCCACAAGGCCTAGAAATTCTTCATGCCGAAGCTAATAAAATGTGTGGCTCTTGTATGCAGGTCCTCTAACTGCTCAAGAAGATCTAAAGACCGACTGATTGACAGCCGCAACACCATATACGGCTACATGGCTCGGCCATATCAATCTGCCAAGCATCAGGGTGTGCAGCAGCTTGATATGCTGCTCAGTATTCTTCTTGCAATCTTTGGGGGAAACTCGTCACCAATTGCAGAGTGTGTACAGTACTTGCGCATCATCAGATCTATCCGCTTCAAAGGAATAGGGGAGGTCCAGTAGCTATGCTGCTCAGAAAAGTAGAAATATCTCTAGGAACAGAAGGCTAAGAGCTGGACGACTATAAAAACAAAGAGGAAAATTCCAAAGTCCTGCATGGAATTCAGAGGCCTGACACTTTTGGAAGCACTTGAGAAGTGTATTCAACCTTAGTAGTAGAACGTGTGGCTAAAGACTGGACAAGACTTGACACAACGGCATGTTCTAAGCAAGCAGCCAGAGAGGCACACAAGGTTAGGGGAAGGCCATACCACCATCTCCCTCATACGAGACCTTGATATCAGATTCGATGCTGATGGCGCGTAGCATTTCAGATCCAAACTAGCGGTGCAGAATCCGATGGTAACAGCCAGGCGTGCCAGGCACTGCAACATGCTGAACACTCCAAGAGGCATGCATCAGGCTACGAAGTAAGCTTTCAACCATCTGATATTTTCCTGCCAGCACCATTGGCTTGTCGGGGAGTTCTTACCGGATGTGGCCTTTGCCATTGGGTTGCATTTGGTTGCAAGGCACTCGATGCACCGCATTGGCCGTTTTCGCTTTCGCTTACCTACCCCGCTGCTGTGAGCTTTCGGAGAGCCTTTCTGTTGTCCACTGTCGTCGTTCTCCTTTGGCCCCATCATCTCTCCCCAATCACAAATCCTGTATAAAAAGCCTCATCGTAAGATGATACTAGCGAACCAAGCGGCGCCCAGTCCGGACACACCGGGGCGTTCCTAGACCACCGAAGATTTTGGGTTGTAAATCGCCACCAACCTTCCCCATCGCCAGCTTCTAATAGGATCGAGCATCTCCATTCCGTTTTGCAATGCTCTGCTAGTAATGAGCCCCCTATCTGCTCTCCCAGGCCTTGCAGTCTCGGTGTTCCCTTGGAGTCGAAAGTAAACAACCCTCTCCGTCAAGGCCTGATCAAAATATATTCAGGTACTTCGTTGTTCCCCTTCTACGGACTACCGTCTTAATGAACACACGCCAGGCACATGCCCCAACCCCTCCTGTATAGCCAGGAACCATCTCAAACCCCCCCGGTTGACCTGCAGATAACCCCTCAAAGGCCTTGCCCCAGAGCCTCGTGCGCGCTTTATCGACATGACTCTCTTCAACTAGCCCTTACCCAGCAACTACAGCAAAAGGCATCGGCCTATTGACACTGATCCACAGATTGCGGTTGTTCAGAAAGAACCGTGTCGCGGGATTGCAAAAATAAGCAACGGGCCAGCTAGGCTAGAGATATAGTTACTGTCCCCGCCCTGCGCCGGTACTTTTAAGCTTCCGCCATACTTTGGTGGGGTCGGCCCTAACTGCCGCGTGGCTGGAAAACTACCCATAACTCCCTATTAGGCTCCCTATCAGTCTACCCAAATCCCTCCACCCAGTTTGCTCCATCTATGCTCGCTGGCCAAGCACCGAGTTCGCTGCACAGACAAGTGGGTAAATTCGCTCCAAATATTGCAATATCCAAGCACCAAACATGACTTAAAGCTTCTCATCAAGGTCTCTAACGAAGCAACCGTCGATTAGCCAGCCCCGGAGGACCCTCAGAGAATGGAGCCATGTAGGGTGCTTTGGTCGGAAAATCATGTAGGGTGTGTTTAGTAGGAGGAAAGTCCTTGTGGGTTGTTTGGTAGGGAGCCATATGGGGTGTTTGGTTGGAAGCCGTGTTTGGTTCTTGGGTATGGAGCAAGCTGGTAGCTCGGGTTTGGAGCATATTTTGGAGCGAATTTCCCCATCTGTCTAATGAAAACGACCTCGATGCTTGGCCAGCGGTTCCGTTGTTGAAACCATCTCATTCGCGCATGCATGCATGCATCAATACACCAGTTCTACGAACTTCCCGGCTCGATTGAAAACCGCGTTTCCAGCACCTCTACTCCGCATCCAGCACCACCACCACTTCCCTCTCATCCACCTGCACCCCGCCCCTCCTCCCGCAATCCCGATCCCAAAACGGCAGCCGCCACCCCCCCTCCCCCTCCGGCGTCGCCATCCAAATCCGCATCAAATGCCTCTTGGGCAGCGGGTCTTCAAAGTCCTCGTACGCCGTCCTCCGGTGCAGAATGTGCTGGTTGTGCAGGAATTGGATCTCGCCGACTTGCATGACCATGTGCATTTGCAGGCGGGTGCAGGTTGCTTCGACGACGTCGGCGGCTTCGAGCTGGGCGGGGGAGAGGGGGGGGATGAGGCCGGCGGAGGAGAAGCGGGTGGGGGAGCGGAAGAAGTGGGGGTCGAATCTTTTTTAGGGGGAGGGGGGGTAAGGGGATTAGTTTGGGGTGGGTGTTCGTGGAGGGAATTCGAGGAGTCGGAGGTCTGGGTAGGCGAATTATGGGAATGATAGCAGGCATTGGTACTCACTTGGCAAACATTCGCTCCTTGCTGCCTTTCGGTTCGAGGAAGAAGACGCTGGTGCGGGTCCACTGCTCTTGGCCTTTGCTGACTTCGCCTTTGCGGTCAAAGTACCAGATGGGCTCGATCAGTGTTTTCAGGACGTCGGGTCGCTCTTTCCTGAGTGTGTTGTACAGGTGATGTGTGGAGACGATGTCGGATTCCCCGCCCTCCTTGGCGCGGGCGAGACAGAGCAAGCCTACGATGTCGCTGTAGTCTGCGTGGAAATCTTGTCTTTGGTGGATATTAGCTCGGTTTTGTAGTACGCTCCGACTGTAAGGCGAGGTGAGTGTTCTCCTTTGAAACGAAAATGACTACCCTTTGTTTGTCCTGTACGAACGAATCTTTCCCACTTGCGACGCATCCTCGTTCATATCCTTGATATGTCCCAGAATGTGACCCTTTCCGTTTTGGGAAATCAGTTTACCGAAGTGCGCGCCAAGGCCCATGTAGCTGAAGCGGGTGTCAGAGCCATTCGATATATCCTCAGTCTGGGAGTTGTTCTTTGACATGAGATGTAAACACCAATGAATGGTTTATATACGTACGCGATTGCCGTCTTGTACCGGCTCCATTCCGTGACAGGCAGTCCTTTGAAAAGTACGAAACCTTTTCCGTTAATCAATTCCTCTCGTATTGACTCAAGGTATTTGGACAGTTCCGGCAGTGCGAATTCTTCCTGAATGCTAGTTGTCAGTATATGTAAGGCCCAGAGAGCCTACGTTACAGAAGACCTTTGATATATTCAGCAGCGGTAACCCTGATGCTTTGAAATGATCAGCCGCTTTGCTAATCTCGTTAATTTCTTGTTCGGTCAATTGATGGGTCCATCGCTCGAGGTTATCTTGATAATCGGCTGCCTTCCAGACTGTAGGTCCAGTGATCTCCTCTGGGAAATCCTCGTATGATCTAAGCTCATCATAATAAGGTGCATGCTGGCCAGATGTTTTTATGCCATCAGGGAACTGTGCACGGAGTGGGGTGTAGTCTCCATTTTGAGCTGGATTCGCGAAGCCATTGACAGAATTGGAGGACATTTTTGAGGATAGTGATTTCCTTTGACATGATGGAGGAAAAAGTGAGTCAAGTCGAAAGCTTGGTAATAATATGAAGAACGTGTAGTACCTTCGCAACAACGTTAATCTTGTACAACACGCTGTCGCCTTTGGTCTAGCTGACCGATCTATTCCATGCTTGGGCAAGACGACGTTCGTTGTCAGTGTCAGCAACCGTCTCACAGCTACACAGTAGTTGAAAACGCGCCAATGATGGCGAAGGCTTCGGTATCCTGCATAAGAGCTGCATCCCGTGCGAAGCGGGGCTTTGCCAATGAGAATTAGTTAGGTATCTTGCTCAGCGCTTCGAAAGTTCGAGTGTCAGCTTTTCCGTGCCCCCACAGTCTTGGAGTTCTGGCACGCGAACAATCAATGAAGAAACTGGAGTAGATAATTTGTAAACACCTGGACCATTAGCCAGGTACGACTCATCGGCCATTGTACTAAAGGGCGAGTTATCCTAAAAGACATAGGAAATGTTTCTCGTCGAACATAAATCATCAACCACCCCCAGAATTCCGTAAACTAAATCAAAAAGTCTCTTTCTTTTTCTGAACCGGTCTAAAAGCAAAGCCAGCTCGGAATGGACGCTCCTATTAATCTTGTAGCCTCACGTATCCTTTCGGAGTGCTAAACAAATGGCATCTATCAGCTGCTCTGGCTACTATCTATTATGCGACCCTTTCCGGTCAAAGCCGTAATGCTTAGCCTTTGCAGCTCATCTGCTAAAGCTGGAACATGGATTTCTCCAACAGTTTGATATCCACATACGAAGGCGGTCTTCATACCTAAGGTTAAATTTTATATAGTCCATAGTTGACAAATTAGAGACACATAGATTGTCATAGGTGACTTCTTACACAGAATCATATCTGATGGGTAACGAGGTTCCATGTCGCCATTGACCTATAGTTGCAAAATGCTGAGGTATGGTTTTCATGATTGAGCTCGATCAGAGAATATAATCAGAGGTCAGTAGGATGTATTGAACATGGCTGTGATTGATTCAAATAACCTGCCAATGCATTTAGTTGCGCAAAGAGGGCCGAATCTTGTGAGTCCTACGAAGTTGTTAATGACAGATGTATTTACGGAGGTGAGAGATGAAAGAGCTGAATCCTAAGGAGGAATGATCAGTTATGTCGCGAGGATGGGGG
>JAABUW010006939.1_pt1 | contig 13914 bp, 10 predicted proteins | sample 5560081 | NCBI WGS metagenome assembly JAABUW01 (sample SAMN10711882, study PRJNA513363) | rock metagenome | isolation source: Antarctica rocks | place: Antarctica: Victoria Land, Knobhead sud
TTCCGAACATTCGCGACATAAGACGATCAATCTCGGCTTGTTCTCCAGGATCAGCTGTCCGTGTCGTGGTCCGACTGAGGGTGTCACCAGTGGGCCGGGCCGAATTATTCCTGGAGATTTGCTGCCTGAGATCGTTCTCAGCGACCTGTCGCTTGCTGGCAGTAGTTATCAGCTTTGGTCGACTGTCTTGACCGCTGGTCGTTTGGTTGAGCTCATATTTTGCATCTTTTGCGATTGAAGACGCGGGTGAGTGACGTTCAACCTCTTCCGTGGGATGGGAATCATATTGTGGCTCCTGCGGCTCCGAGGTGTTGTTCGAAGCAGCAATGGACTGGTCCTCAGTGTTCGGGGGAGCTGACTGGGTTATTGAGTCGACGCCATATCCAGCACCTGTTGCCACGGCGGCGGCAGCGACAGCACTTCCAGTGATTTCCCGAGCGTGGCTTGATCCGGCAGGCTGAGGTTGAACCTCCTCTGCATGGCTGTCGAGCCTACTCGATGCTGTTGGGCGACTGATGAAGCTCGATTGTGAATATTGCCGGATCCCAGGCGTAGGCCATCCTCCGGGCACATCGCCGTCCAGTGGCGTGGGCCTCTCGTCGTTTGCCATCAACGAGGCTTTATTAGTGAAAGTAGCGTATCGTGGAAGTCGGAAATGAGGGCAGACGTGATCTATACTACTACCTCCATGTTGCGAGACTGTGAATGAATCACTAGGCGCGGATGCTACGGGGTTTCGTTGAGTCCGTGGTTCAGCATGAGCCGTTCACTATTGAACTTTCTCTTGGGACACGCGAGCGCGACAATGCACGTGTGTATATAAGCACTGAGAAGTGAGAGTGGTGTCGTCACTGAGCGCCTTAGCTCGGCCGGCGGCTCCTTTCAACATCCGGACCACTATTTGTTTAGACCTCACACGGATGAATTATCTTTTGTAACTTGTAATTTTATGAGCATACGCGCGTTGAAGCACCTGAGCAGCTAAGATGGCATGGTAATCATGGCAACGGCACCGTTTTGCTCGACGTTCCCGCTCGTCGTTCGATGCTTGGGCTATCTTCCTCCAGTCGTAGAACCTTTGACTGCATTTGCTATTGGTTGACGATGGCTCAATTGTACCGTGGCCAATACGGTAGCATCGCAAGGGTGTGTTCAGAAGTATGTTCGCAATACATCATATCTATATACATTTCAGCCTAAGGCTTCTGAAGTTGCTCCTTCCGGTAGAACTTGAAGAAGCCTATACAAATCGCTAAGTTCAAGACGAGACCTGCCCAGAACCATCCATTCCAGATGGTGCTAACTCCGCCGCTGATGTCAGGGCTGATCGGACCAGGACCAATCTTGTTTGGAGCGACCGCTCTCGCCACGATCGTCGTGATTGAGCCGACGATTTGCATTGCCGTCACAGCGAAGGCGACATGCACTCGTGTGAGTGTTCCTAGCAGTATCATACCGAGCCCGACACCTTGAACGGCGTCCAGAACGCCCAACCATAGCCATAACGCTCGGGATGCGAGAGCGCTTGCAGTGTAGCCTCCGGCCCACGGCAGATAAAGTCCAATATTGCTGGTGCCCCACCAGATCTGTGCCCAGCGAGGTGCACCAAGTCCGATGGCGAACAGTGGCAGAATCCAAGAATGTGACTTGGAGAGGTGGCCGAAGACCGCAAGGAAGGCGGCCCAAACGCCGATGAAGAACACCAGTACAAGCAGAAACACCTGCCATGATTCCGCATGTTGACTGCTGAAAAGGAAAGCCCAGTTGCGCCCGTATGGAGCGCTCAAGAAGAAGTTCTGGATGATCGTCGTGATGAGAAACCAGGTGATGACCTTCCGCTTGTAGACGGACTTGTAGAAGCTAGGCATCGTGCCTGGCATCTGGCGATAGTAGGAGGGAAGACCGGTCCAGAGCGCAAGACCAGCGCACCACAACAACAACGCAATGGGGATCATAATTGCTGTGACTTTCCAGGTCCCGGCAAAGCCACCATCATTGATAACATTTCCTTTCGATGTGCTGCGAGAGATGGCGCTTCCCCACCACCATAGCGCAACCACGTAGATCTGCTGACTACCTTGAATAACGCAGGCGCGGAACACCCAAGCTTTGATCTGAGCGCCGCCTTCATCGCCAAAATTTAAGGCGAAGAAAAATGCTCCAGATGAGGATGCGAGTGCGTAGAAGGCAGTGCCAACGTTCTGAGTCCACTCTCGGCCTGTTGGAGAGGCAAACGGAGCTACGCCGATGAGGAGGAGAGCCAGTCCGTAGAAGAAGAATGGCAGCGAGAGTATGTGCACAGAGGCAAACCGTCGGAACAACAGCCACCACAACACAGATGTTGTCAGGTAGATGGAAGCAACCACATAGAGTTTCGATGCCGTTTGTCCATTCTCGCCAGTCAGTAGCGTGATTTGGTAGCTGTTCGCAGCCATGATCTGCCCCAAGGCTAGAATGAATGCGTACAATGGCCAGTCTCCAATACGGATTTGCAGCCAGTTTTGCATCCCTCTCGGCGGCTTATAGTCCGCTCCCAGGAGGAACTCGTCCGTGGCATTCTCGGGGCTTCCTTCGTCGGAAGAGTGCATTTCGAATGAGTTTCTGCGCGATCCCAGTGTCGATGCCGGTCGTGACTGCTGGAAAGAAGGGTGTGCCGAGTTGAGATTTGAGGAAGAGCCATTCTTGCCCTGCAGACGCCCTAGCTTTGCACTTCGAAATGTATTGAACCAGTCCTTCTCCGATTTTACGAGAAACTCCTCGATGATGTAGTCGCTCGTCTCGGAGTTCTTGCTGTTTAAAGCCTTCAACCTCTCCTCAAACTCGTGGTAGAAGAGGCCGGTACTGTCAGTGAAGAAAGGATCGACCTTCTGCAGCTTGAAGTCAGTTCTCTCGCCGACTACCAGGTCGAGAGAGAGGTTGGATCGCTGCGGCGACGATGGAACAAAGTCTTCCAAAAAGATGCGAGGTGGAGGAAAGAGTCCTGATGATGCATCTGGTGTGGCAGGCTGTGTAAGCGTACCCACAGTTGGCGAGCGCAAAGGCCACGATGAGTCGCCTTCTCCTAGTGTGGAAGAGTCTCGGAAATGCGCTTTCTTTGACCGTGGTGGCAAAGCTATCGTATGGTGAGTCTCGTCGTCGTCCGAGTCGGAATATGCTGACCGAAATTCCTCGTGCTCCTCGCCTGTGTTGTGGTGCAGAGAGTCCGGGTCTTCAAAATCAAGATCGATGATAGGTGGGAGAGATGTCGATCCAGCACTTGGATCTTGCTCGGCAACTTGCTTGTGCTGATTTTGAGCTCGAACGTGTCCAGGTCCTCTGCGAGAGGACGCTCTCCTTACAATTCCGCCACTCGTGGTGGTAGGTGCAGGCGCCTGACCTTGAGGCGGTTGAACTATTGCAGGGACAACAGGTGGCGGAGGTTGGGAGATACCAAGGCCAAATTTTGCAGCGGAAACATTCCTTGAGTGTCCGCCAATTGGAGTATTGGCGCCCGAAGGAGTCGGTGTCTGCATATAGCTTGGCATCGACGAATGACTCTGCTCCGACTCAACCTTGTCGTGAAGGCGGATAGATGTCGATTGCAGTATCTCCAAATCCTCAACCCATTGGGCTACTGGAAATCTTTGTTTTGCTGACCTCGCTCTCATCATGGCTCTTGTCTCAAATGATGAGTGCATCGCTTCTTTGATGGCTTCTTTGAACTGTTTTAGGAGATGCGCTGTGGTCGTGCTTTCGACTGTGAACCACCAGCCTGGCATCTGGCCAAGTCCACCGACGCGAGCACCTGTCATAAGATATAAGGATTAGCACAGTAATGAGATGGGTATGCAGGGAATCTGAAGGCTCACCGACACCCAAAGCACCCTTCCGTCCAAATTCGACCGCCACAAGCCCGAATGGCTCGTCGCGAGAGGGTATCAACGCAAATTCGGCTCCTGTAAAGATGAACGGCGGAAGCGCCGTAAAGACGGGCTTGGAGCAAACCCTGCCAGGGTACATCTCCATGAGCCGCTCAAGCTTCAGAGCTGCGAATTTGCCGTAAAGATCGATGACTGGACCTGCGGATAGAAGAACAAAGAGGTCAGCATATGTCTGAAACAAGCAAGCGTTTTACCCATTGGTCTCGTACCGATACAAATGAGCTGCACAAGTGGGTTCTCCGCTAGCAATGTTGGAAAAACGTCGGCGATCAGATCGACGCCTTTTTGCATCGACCACCGGCCAACGAACACAAAGAGCTCCGCCTTCTCGTTCTTCTCTAGGCCGGCCCATTCTTGGGCCTGAATCCGGAACTCCAGTCTCCCCTTTTCGAAGGCCTCGTCAACGTGGATGTCCTCCTCTCTGGGTAGCTTTTTGTCCCACTCGCCCGTATCGGACGGGTCAGGATTCGGCAGCGCTTGTACCTAAAGAGATGGGTAGAAGGGTCAGTACGTGTCTCGCACCCGAGGCTGAGGTTCAGAAGGTCGCAGAGCGCCGCATAGTGCTTGCTGCTATCTCGGAGAGCTCTTCACCCATCGATCTGACTTACTTTCTTGAGACCCCATAATATTGGATATCGTGCGAAGGAGCGCTTTCCGTACTTCTTGGAGACGCCGACAGCACCGAATCCTTGCTGGAAGACGCGCAAATACGATGCGCCTGGGCAAAAGGGTCAGCAGATGTCTTAGAGAGGGTGAGGTGTTGCCCATCAGTCTTGTACCGGCGTGCAAGAGGTTGAAGATCTCCCCGAACATAACGAACTCCGCGACCACGGGCCAAGGCAGGTTGTACACGGAAGACACCTCATCCCGCTCTTTCTTCGTTCTCATAGGCCACAATCCTTGGAATTCTGCATTGTGTAACGACAGGCACGCTGGAACCGTTCTTGGCAACAAGTAGAGTGGTGCTACGGTGCCGTGATAATCGTTGATGTGGTAGAGATCGATTGGGAAGCGAGTAATCGCTTGAGCAATGCACTGGTTCCAGGCCGAGTAGTAGACTGCGCTCGTCATGTCGTCCATACGGGCTGGATAGGGCTCTGCCTTTGTCTGCTGCCTGAAAACGGGTGCATCGAGCAGTACGTATGTGATGTTGCGCAGCTGGTGGTATTGCACTTGCACATCATATACCTGGTTCATGATGGTGACAGTCATGGGTTCGGCTGGCTGGTCGACTGGATAGTCTACGCCACCAACACAAGGCACAACCCAGATGAGGTCCTGGTGACTGAGGTTCTTACCCATCCTTGGGTCCCGTCAGCAGTGTTCTCCGATGCCTGAGAATGGTTCTGATAATGCAAGTACTTACAGTTGCGCCATGACACCCAGTCCACCAATCTTGATCTTGATAGCCCAGTCTTCGATATCGTATTCCTATAGAACAGAAAGGTAGAAGGGTCAGCAAGAGTGTCTCGGCATTTTGAAAGAGTCTGGAAGGTCTCAGAGCGTAACACAGAGTCTGATCGTGTCTCGGAGAACCCGTTAACCCATGGGTGCTTACCATGGTTGCGATGAGTACTGTCCGGCGGCGACTTGGACTGCGCTCGATAGCGTCACTCGTTTGCAAAAATTTGTCTGATTTGTGCTTGAAAGCTGACAAAAAGCCAGGCTTCTCATCGTACTCTTCGTCATCCAGCTTCTGGAACGACCTGCTGAAGATTGCTGGTAGCCAACTTTTCGCGCGTGCCGCACCGACCTCGTTGAACTTCACTTTGTAGAAGCTTTGGACATACATCCAAGCAGCGAAAGCGCCCATCGCGACCGGAACGATCCAGAGTAGTATGTATAAGATAAGCTGTGTCCACATCGAACCGATCGGCTGCAGTTGAAAGCGCATGCTCCCGTCGTTGACAACGAACTTCCAGGACAGGTACGGCTTTGGGGGAGGCTCTGTGACGTTGAGTACCACGGAAGACAAAGACGAGGGCGGAAGCCTGTCCAAGATCGCATCGCCATCAGCATCACCAAACACTGCTGTTTGATCGGGTTGTCCATCTGGATTGATGCCCCAGACATTGATTTGTGCTACGACTCCATGCGGACTCCATTCGACCATCCACGGGTGTGTCCATGTGTAGTCTTCGGACAATGACATTCCGTTGTTCAGGCCTGCGTCAAAGCCGTATTGGTTGTAGGGTCCGTTCAGGGAGAGATGGGGAAATCGTCTCTTCTTGCTGTCGACGTCTGCTTGCTGCACATGGTCGCTCGAACCGGCCAGTCGGCTGAAGTACTCGACACGGACATGCTCACCCTTCCAAGCCTGCAGCTTCGTGCCGGACCAGGATTGCTTCTGAATGACTTCTTGGCCTCCAACGTACGGTGTCCAGTCCGTGAACGACGAGCCGAAGTTCGTAGAGTACCTGTACAAGTCGGCACCAGCGGCTGAATGTTTGAGCTTCAAGTCGCCATTGACGCTTTTGCTCAACAACGTAGTTGAATAGTTCGCAGATCCGGGAAATACCATAGGGTTATTCTGTTGGCCGATCCGCAACAGGAAACGATCAATCGATTCTGTGCTCTGTTGTCCATCCGCAGCAGAGGCGTTGCTGACTGTGAGACTGTGAATACCGTTGGCAACGCCAGAAAGCGTCGCTGACCAGGACCAATGAGATTGTATGGCACCGATGAAGGCGGAGCTGTCCGATGCCTGGACGGACTTGCAGCTGACACTGGCCTGATCGATGTTGGGGCTGCTGCTTGTTTCGGTCGTGGAACTGAACGACACACTTTCGGTAACGCTATCGCAGTCCATTTCCGTGGAGAACTGTATCTCGATGTCGACGGTCTCGGTACCGTCAGTATCAGCAGACGATGATATGCGTGCATCATGGCCCGGAGAGAAATTTGTGATCATAGGCCTTGGGCCAACCCATTGTTGCAAGGGCACATAAGCTCTAAAATCGTATGCGTCCATTGCAAAAGAGCTCAGGCAGCCGTTTGGTTTGGTCGAGCCATTGACACCGAGGAACTGTGTACTGTTTTCCAAGGTATGCTGGTCATAGGGATAAAACAAATTCCGAACAGTTGTGCCGCCTGGGAATGGTGAGAGCAGTGCGGTCGTGTTCAGGTCGGTCGAGTTGTCCGAACATTCAAATTCGTACGTCCGTGTTCTGTTCAAGTTCGAATACACCAACCACATGTAGGCGTCTTGGCCAAGATCTTGCACACCAGAAAAACCAGAGCGCATGACTGACCACATACCGGTCTCTGTCTGAACACCGCTCGAACCAGGGTAAGTGATCTGCTCTGTCTGATTCGATAGCTGCTGAAGGAAGAAGCCGTCGTTGAGCACCGGAAATGCTTCCCGTAGTTGCATCATGTGATGTATGATGTTGCGCACAGGTGCAGAGGGATCGCGATGATCGAGTGGAACACCAGGATCCTCGCAACCTTTCCTAGCAGATTCCAGTGGCATCTGGAAATACTGCGTCGAGGATAAGTGATAGCATCCATGGTCATGCCATGCAGTGGCAGAAGACATCGCTTGTCGCCCGAAGATGTAATTGCTGGCAGTGTTGTCGAGAACATAAAACGCCTGCTCTTCTCCCCACAGGAGAAGTGGTATGCCAGGAAGCAAGATCGAAGTGATGAAGTGGCCCAGGAGTTGTCGTTCGGTACCTTGAGAAATTGACGGCCATCTGAACACATCCTGGTTGGTGACACCAAACATGTGCCTCGGATCGAATACTCCGGTGTTTGCGTTGATGAGATCGTTGCTCAGGAGGAAGGTATTCCACTGATCAACCCAATTTACTGGTGCATCATAGCCCGCCTACGATGTTAGATGTGTCAGTAGTGTCTCATATCGGGCCCTTTACCTATCACTGCTTACCTCGAGATTTCCATCCATGCCCAGGAAGCGAGTTAGTGATCGATATGTCGTATAGTGAAATGCGCCGCTATCTAGACCCTCGTAGCCAAGATCTCGGATGAAATAGCTGTCGGCAGAGTTGTTCGATAGCGAAACCGCTTGCGTGACGTTCTCTGGCAGCTGGTCCGGCTGACGACCACGGCCCAAGAAGACTGAAGCAAAGTCGTTCCCACCCGTAATCTCGCCGGGCAGAAAGAAGTTTTCCTTGCCATAGCGCCTCGCACAGGTGCGCATCGCTGCATTCATGTAGCCCATCGCTTCAACCGTGCTCTGAGTGGCTTTGTCGTACCGGAACCCATCCACATCGAGTTGAGCAATAGCCATACAGTAGAAGTTCTCAATCTTCTCTCGGACGGAGGGGTGCCATTCTCTGAGACGGTCTTGAACGGACGCAAACTTTGAGAGTTCACGCCGCCAGTCTGGGAAGACTCCGAAGGCCTCAGTATCGCCGTACTGATCGAAGTCGGAGTCGTAGCAGCCGTTCATCTGTTCTGTGACGTACTTGTCGACCGGGTATCCTGTCTCGTTCCAGAACGCAGGGTAGTCGCAGGCCTTGTTGTAGGTGTTTCCATAATCAAAGTCCCAATAGTGTCGATCAGACTTCCATTGTACCTTATGCTCTTTCAGGGAAAATGGCGTTGTGGTGTTCAGGTAGCCTTCAAACCCGATGAGGTCACCCATGGTTGCGAAGGTGTTGTCGAGAACGACATACATTCCTCGACTGTGTATCTCGTCGATCGCCGTACGCCACATGGCGATATGGCCGAAATGGGGGTCGAGTATGCTCAAGTCGAGGGGAGAGTACGAGTCGTAGCCCCATGGCTGATTGATGAAGGGCGAACCGGCGATGTACAAACCCTGTGACTGATCAGTGTCCGTCCGAACAATCTCCTGGAGTGCGACGCATACCTTGACTCCCATACCCTTGATGTAATCCAACGTGTCGACCAGGCCTTGCAAGTCTCCACCATGGCGCATCTGATTTGAGTTGAGATCATGCTCAAAAGCCGTTCCATTACTGTTGTCGTTGGTAGGGTCGCCATTAACGAAGCGATCAAGAAACAGAGTGTAGAATGGAAACCGCCAGTTGCTCGGTGATGTGGTGTAGTCATGGCCTGTCCACTCTCCCGAATAATCTAGTGGATCGATAGCGGTCTTGTTCTGGTTCAGATTGTAGTCTTCGTAGGCCGGATCATATCGGTATGCAGTCGAAAGGAAAGCGAATGTGGTAAAGAGAAGTATACAACCGCTGGAAAACATCTTGCAATTCAAAACGAAGGGGTATCACATGCTAAGAGAATCCAGAACTGCGTCAAAAAGTAACAGCGAACGCAACGTACAGTCAGGTAAGACGAAAGAGAGAGAGAAGGACAGAAAGAGCCCCGAGGCCTGTTGCGTAAGAGCTGCTTGGGTAGGACCCTGACCTTCATCGAGGACTTATTACCTCATTCACCTGAGCGCAGAGTCCCATCGCAACTGTACGTAGGGGTTCGACACGCAGACAATGCTATTATTGTCAACACCCCTCGTCACACCTGTCCGCGTCCGTCACGCCATGTCCAAAGTCGTGGGTGACAGGCAGGACGCTGGACGGATACGGTGACAGACGGATCACGTCACCTCCCATTCGTTGCGTGGGCAGTGGGAACTGCCATCATGACCAGGAGTATTTGAGTAGGGGTGGTCAGCGGCCTGTTCTCGGCAACATGAGACAGGTTGAGCAGCCTCTTCATCTCAACAGCAGATATGATGGGGATATCTTGGCGGAGGTGATTGTGCCGACATTTGAACGCCGAAACAGGAAGGCGTGGAAAACCCCGGGCCAGATACGGTGGATAGAGGTCCAATTGCAGCGATGCTACGCCAGTTTCGTATTAATTACAGCAGATCCTTTTTCACAACTCGACGTTGCAGACCGTTGCCCCGATATAGCATGGAACTCGGGGCTGTTTCTGGTAAGACTCAAAGAACTGACAACTGGTGTGGCTGCACGCTCCCAGGACATGCAGCCGTTTTCAGTCATCAGTGGTTTCTTAAAAATCTCGTCGCCGCTCGGGACGTTGGGATTGCGGTTGGTGACGATGGAATAGGCTTTGCGCTAGCTCCACCCGTGTGCCCTGATCGACGGATCTGCCGCAGATCTTTAGTTCTGCCGAGCCTGGTCCTGCTGCACACGGACACTCGGGACAGCGCCTGGGAGCACCTCATCACAAGGCTGGAGCGATAAGGGAAAGCAACGCCCAACCAGGGCGCGTCTTCGCATCCCGTGCATGGAGCGTTTCGAGGCGATTGTGTAGCGACGAAAAAGCCCGCACTGAGGCTGCGACAGTCAAACCTGCAGTAATTAGGAGGCGAATGAGCCAGCTCATCAAGCGGCAAGGCGTACGCAACGTGGAGGTATCTGTCAAAGGTATCATCAGCAAGCAGGGTCGGCAAGCAGGCACGGCAGGGTTCGTGTTCCATATTAAATAAATGCCCGCAGATACTCCAGTGCTTTTTCGGGTATTAGTAGCCCTGTAATAAGGATGAGTAGCTTTGCGAGCGGCCGCTTCCTCCATGAACTCGATTCATTGTTCGCTGCAACCCCATCTTCTGGTATGATAGCTATCCAGTACGAAGGCGCAGAACCGCATGTGGTGAGTAGTGTTCGAGAAGCATGTGAAAAGCCTCCGTCGCCCCCTTTAGATTAGGCTTGTCCCGAACGTTGCCCCTCGGCCCGTGTCGTCACGTGGCCAAGCAAACTCAAATTCCGCCACGTGGGATGGTATAAGATTCGAAGAGCTGCCTCCCACGCTTCACCCAGACCACTCACAATCTTCACTCTACAAGCAAGAATATCGAAAATGTAACTGTTAACAGTGGCCTGTTCGTCCGGCCAAAAGGTGTTTACAGCTATTAATCTGGTTGTTTCGGGCAGATCTGCCTTTGATTGCGGTTAAGTATCAGGTCCTGGGTAATTGTTGGTTACCAGGACTGAGGAACCGTTCCCTGCGACTTCCTTTTTGCTTCCCATCTCATACAATTTCTCTTCTGACCGCTTTACAATTCTCTTTGGCAATGGCGTACTTGCGGCGTGCCACAGGTTTCACCCTAATCCTCCTTGCCACGCTCGAGAGCTTGTGCGCATCGCCGCCCGCGGCAAGCGATGGGTATCTATTCACCACCTCGTATGATTTTGTAAGTAGCCTCTCGTATATTACTGTTGGCAGCAACGCTGAAATGTATTGAGACTATTGTTGGCGGAGGAACTGCCGGCAATGCTGTAGGGACTCGCCTGAGCCAACAATTGCCAGATTGTAGCATCCTCATAGTGGAAGCTGGTGACTTCGCACCTGCGGAAGACCGCATCAATATTCCTGGTTTGAAAGGCTCGACACTTGGAACGAAGTACGACTGGAACTTCACTTCGATACCACAACCACAGCTCAATGGTCGAGTGATCACTCAGTCGAGAGGAAAGGTCTTAGGTATGGTAGCACACTTTCAAGTAAATTATTCTCCTACTTGAACGACTGCTAGATCCCCGTGTTTCAGGTGGCTCTTCTGCCCTGAACCTCATGATCTGGGATCGCGGCTCTGCCAAAGAGTACGATGGCTGGGAGGAAGTAGGAAATCCAGGCTGGGGCTTCCAGACCATGATCCAGGCGATGAACAAGGCCGAAAACTTCACCAACCCTGGTGCTCCGATATATACCGGAAGCACTGGCTATGGGACCGAGGGACCTATAAACGCCGTGGTTGACAGGTACAGGCCAGCCCAGCAGAGCACGTGGATCCCGACATTCAAGAGTTTTGGTATCACGCACAATACGGACTGGCTGGCCGGGCACAACCTTGGAGCTGCATTCCACTCGAGTACGATTGACCCTACCCACTACAATCGCTCGTATAGCGCCGTGGAATACTTGCCCCTTGCGGGCCCAAATCTGGAAGTACGGACCAGCACTGAAGTAGCCAAGGTGAATCTCGAGAAGAGTGATGGAAGGTACGTGGCGACCGGCGTCACTCTTATGAATGGCGACGTTATCACAGCTAGGAAAGAGGTCATCGTATCAGCTGGGACTATCAAGAGCCCTGCGATCCTGGAGCTCTCTGGTATTGGCGGCGAGACCCTCCAAGCAGTCGGTGCAGAGAAGGTCATCAACCTGCCGGGTGTTGGAGAGAACCTACAAGATCACCCTCGTATTCAGCTTTCATTCCAGCTCAAGGACAACTACACCTCTTTCGACAAGCTGAAGGTGGATCCGGTTTACGCAGCAGAGCAGCTCGCGCTGTGGAAGACAGGCAAGTTATCGGCTTACGATTACGCCGCGGGCGCCTTCTCGTATCAGAACTGGAGTTCAATCGTAGGCAAGCACGAGGAGAGCCTTGTGAACGCTGCTAAGCGTGTCGTCGCTTCATCTGAGAACAATGTTGTGGATAAGAAGAAACTTGAGTATCTGACGGATCCGCAACTCAGCGCAACGATCGCACAAGCAGAGTTCATCCTCTCTGACGGTTACAGTGGCGTCAGAGGCTACCCTGTCAAAGGCGACCCACTCTACGCAAAGGGCTTCACGACCATCTTCGCAGGTCTCATGCACCCTCTGGCGCGAGGCTATGTGCACATCAACTCCAGCGACGCTTCAGTCAATCCAGTGTACAACCCAGCATTTGCCAGCAATGAGTACGACCTCCGGGCACTTGTCATCCTGGCGAAATACGTACGAACCATCGCACAGGACCCACCATTCTCTACGTTGTGGGAGTCTGAGTACGAGCCCCGCGAGTACAAAGTCCAGACGAATGAGCAATGGAAGACCTATGTCTTGGGGAACTTGAACACCTTCTATCATCCGGTTGGCACCTGCGCGATGTTGCCGCGCCGAGATGGCGGCGTCGTCGATCCAAAGCTAAAGGTGTATGGCACACACCAACCTAAGGGTGGTAGATGCGAGCGTGATACCAATACTTGTCTCAGCACATCCTCAGACTGGAATCTACGGCATTGCGGAGTGAGCAGCTGAAGTCATCAGTGAGAAATGGCTTCGTTGGAGTGGATAGCGCAGCGGATCAAAGAAGCTTATAGGCCAACGACTTTGAGTACCTTATGCCGACCAAACGTTCCATAGGCTGCCTGGCCTGCTGCTGCACTGAGTATAACGTTATCCTCAAAGCAAGGCCCGACCTGTCCTGGAAGGTTGCTGGTAGTGGTGTCAGCAGCGCCTCCCCCAGCATCGTACGGCTCGTAACCGCCAACATCTTCCGTCGCCGTATGCTGGTCTTCGAATGCACCCTACCCGCCGTCCTCAGCTCCAGCTTGCTCGACTACTAGATTGTCTTCGAACGTAGCGTACTCGCCGGCGTAGTCTTCTCCAGTTTGATCAAGCATCAGATTGTCTTCGAATGTGTCATAGTCTTCGCTGACCTGGCCAGCAGCTTGATCGTCCTCGAACATGCCATAATCAGCAGCGTATTGACCGTCTTCAAATGTCTCATATTCGGCGTATTCGTCGCCACCACCATATCCTTCGCCACCATAATCTCCACCAGTATAAACTTCCTCGCCGGCAAATATATCAGCCCCCCCTTCTCCGCTGGCCTGTTCTTCGCCACCGAAATCAGCACCAACGTCGACCTCCACGTCTCCGCTGCCTCCAAAGTCCACAGCCTCGGCGCCAATGAGGCCTCCGGTCAGAGATGCAATCAATACCAGTGCCCACGCGCATGGCGATCTTGCCGGCTGGCGTCTTGGAGAAGTTCTTGATCTTTGCCATCTTGGGGGCCTTTTGTTGCTGGGCAGGTGGTCCGGTGAAGGCTTTCTCTCCAGCGGGGCCAGCCGGGAATGGTTGCGGTGGCCGAGCGCCGGGATGACTTGCCGGTGCTCGTGGGCGAAGTGGTCTTTGTGCTTGTTGCTGAGGGTGTAGCGCGCGTTGATTGTTTACCGGGCGAGGTTGGAGCTGCTGAGGTCGGGGCTGGACTCTGGCTGTAGATGTGGGACGGAGGTACTGCCCTGTACCAGGCTGTTTGACCGGATGGTTGTACGATGGAACAGACGTTCTTTGTTGCGGGGCCACCCGATTCGTT
>JAABUW010006940.1_pt1 | contig 13913 bp, 2 predicted proteins | sample 5560081 | NCBI WGS metagenome assembly JAABUW01 (sample SAMN10711882, study PRJNA513363) | rock metagenome | isolation source: Antarctica rocks | place: Antarctica: Victoria Land, Knobhead sud
TTAAAAAGCAAAAATGTTAAGAGTTTATAAAGATTTTAAAGAAAGTGCAATTTTAATTGTATAAAATTCGATCTACAATTAAGATTAATACAAATATGTTAATAATTTAACTTAATTGTTTTGCGACAAACTTGTTTAACGCTTTAGTAATTTGCTAATTAATTTAAATTTGTTTCTTCGACTTTAATATACAATATATATTTAATCAAAAATATATAACAATTGACAAACTTTCAAAAAAATCAAAAGAATTGTTTAACAATGTTGACAAAATTAATAAAAAAAATATTAATAATTTTATCAATAATTAATTAAATTATATTTGCGTTTGTCTTGCACAAATAACAATATTAAAGAAACACAAAAATATTTTCAAAAACAAATATTTTAATAAATTCGAACAAATTGTTCGATATTTAATTTTGTTGCGAAAATCAAATATAAGTTTAAAAAAATTTCGCAAATTTAAGAATTATATTTTTTATTTCTTAATAAAAGAAGAGCGTTTGTTTTGAAAAATAAACAAAAATATATCTTTGCATAAAGTAATAAATTAAACAAAAAACAAAAATTAAATTGTAAAAAGCTTATATAACAAAAATAATTATAAAGAAAAAAAGAGCATTTATTGATATATTGCAAATTAATATTAATAACAAAATTTATTTAATTTTTGCAAAAAATATATTGCAAGTTGCAATAAATGTTAGCAAAAAGCTTCTAACAAACAAGAGAAAATATTATATTCGACTTATATTTTTAACTTGTAAAAAAAGATTGTTATAAATTGCATTTATATATTAATTGCAAAAACACTTGTCAAAGTAAATCTAATAATTGCTCGAAATAATTTAACAAAATAAATAAAAATTAAGATAATTTCGAATCTTAAAGTACTTGTTATAGTAAAATTTCTATAAAAGAACATTTTTTATTAATATAAATATGTTAAGAAAATAATTATAAACAACAAACTTAAAAATAAAATCGAAATAACAATTAAATTTCTAAAAAGATATAGCGTTAAAAAAGTAACAACGTTAACTTATTATTTACAAGCAAATAAAATAATAATAAAAGAATACAAATTTATTGTTAATGTTTTGTTCAAACTAACAAAGAAAGTTTTTACAAATTAACTACAATATTTGTACGCACTCTTGTAGACAAATAGAATAATAATTTAGAAATTTATTAAAAAAATATTGTTTTGTTTTAAGTTCAAATACGAAGCTATATTGTCGATTGAAATAAAGTATCTAATTTAGTATATTATAAATTAAGAGAAAGTTTGTTTAACAACAAATCTATTAATACTACAAACAAAACAACTAGAAAGAAGAGATAAAAATGTTTAAAAAATAGTTTTGCATCTTTGTTATTTTAAAAAAGCAAACAAAAATCTTTTCGATAATAATTATTAATTGCTAACACGTTTATTTTAAACTAAAAATTTGATTTTATTATATAATATTAAGCTTAATAAAAGATATAACGTAAAACTATTTTTTCAATAATTAGATCTCTTCAAAATAAAGAAAAAAAACAAAATTAAAGACTTTTATATTTTAGAAGAAGTTAATAACATAAGACTTAAAAATACTTATTTAGAAAATCGACTAAAGAGATACGTAAAGAGAAATTAGAATCTTTAGATTTTTGCAAAATTAAAAGATAAAAATAAGAAAATAAAAAATAATTTTATGCGAGAAACAAGAAATCAATTTAGCTAAAGCAATAAAAGATTGTTCGCAATTATTATATTATTGCTATCTTATTACAATTATTTGAATTACACAAAAGTATAAAAAAAAATTTTAAAAAAGAGAAAAAGTTGCGATCTTTATATTTGTTTTATTTGCAAGAGTTTTAATATAAAGTTTATTAATTTACAAATATTAAGAAGAAATCTAATTACGCAAAGTAATTTACAAAATATTACAATTTCAAGTACTCAAAAGACAACAAATAAAAGATAAAAAAAATCAAAAAGTCGAAATATTAACAATTTCGATTAATTAAAAACAAACAAATAGTACTAATACTTATTTGTTTATTCTAATTAATTAAAATTAACAACTAGAAAGCGATCTAAAAGTATAAATAACAAATTTTGATTTAAAGTTTTAGAATTTCAAGAATCTTTTCAAATTATAAAGAACAAGTTTTAATTATTTTTTACAAAGCATTTTTTAACAATAAAGATAACGAAATTATATATTAATTATATTAGTTTTATATTTGTTTGCAAATTAATATACAAATAAATGCTAACATAATTTTTTTGCGTAATTAATAATATAAATATTGCAAACAACAATTAAATCTATAAATAAAGATTCTTTGCATTTAGAGGTTTATATTTGTTAGATATTTAGAACAAATTATTGCTTTATTTATTAAAATATAACAACTTAATAGTTTAATTCTTTGTTTGCAAAATTCTCTTTTTCGATCTATTGTTTTTGCATAAATTTTCTTTTATTAAGTTTGTGTTATAGCAAATCTAGAGCGACAATTACGAGATACTAAATATAAACAATTTTCTTCAAAAGAAACTTCTTAATCTTTATCAAAAAATTAAAATTAAAAACAAGAATTATTATTTACGTTAACAAGAAAATTTTGTAAAGAGCAACAACTTATATTTGTTAAACAAAGTACGAATCAAATTTTAATAATATCGACGTATTCTTTTTGTAATTAAAAATCGATTTTTTTAATTAAATTATTTTAAGCGCAAGATTAACAAATATTATTGTAACAATTACAAATGTTGTAGTGTTAAACTTTTTAAACTTAAACTTAAATCAAATTGCAAAAAACAATTATTTAATTTATAAAAGACAATTTAATTATTAAAAATGGCATCTATATTTAAGTAGTTAATATTCTTCTTTAATATAATAAAACTATTAGCAACAAAAAAAAACGTTTGAAAAATCTTCGAAACATAGTTTTAGATATTTTGAAAATAGTTAAAAATTAAACGCAAGATTTGTAACAAATAGTTAATAAAAACACTTAAATACTAATAAGTAATCTATTATAGCAAAAATTGAAAAACGCAATATAAGAAATTAATTAAAACAAAAGACTACAAATTTAAAATAATTAAATTTAACTTTGCAAATTATAATTATTAAAGATTGCAAATATATTATCTAGAAATATAGATTAATTAATTATTGAAACAATATTGTAAATAACAAAGAAGCGCAAAAATCTAAAGAAAATTTTAAAAAAGTTAAATTAAATTGTGTGCAATTAACTTAAATTTTGCACTACAAAATCAAAACGCATTGCTAACTATATAATCAACAAATATAACAAAATAAATGTCAAAATATTTAAAGATACAATAGTATTTATTAAACAAAAGCTTTTAAAAGTTAAAATAAAAAATATTTTTAAAAATTTAATTTAATAAGAATTTTAAATACGAAATTAAAGAAGATTTATTAAACAAAAATTCAAACATATTTTTTTTTTTTACAAAAGATACAAAGAGAACGCAAACTTAAAACAACAAATAAGAAAAATCTAAATTATTAATTTTTAAATTAAAGTTAAAGTTAAAATCTAAAAATAACAAAACTTATAAAAGATAAAGCAAAAAGAAAGAAAATTTAAATTTAAATTTTTTTGAAAAAGTTTCTTCTTTATTATTATAATTGCGAGATTTAATATTAAGATTGTCTTTATTTCATTTTAAATTATTTAAAATTGTTAATACAACAAAATTATATATTTTAATTATTAAAATTGCAATTTTTTTTCCAAAGACAATAACTATTTTTATTTCGATAAATAAAAAAAACAATGCAAAAAACTATTTATATATAAAAGTAAATATAGATTTGCACTATTAAATCAATTATTGTTTAACAATATTAATTAAAATTTTTTAACTAATTAAACTAGCTATATTAATAAAGAAGCAAAAAGAAAATCTAGTTACAATTATATTAAAATCGATTATTTATATAGTTTATTAAAGAAAGCTAAAAATTTTGTTAAAAATAAATTAAGTCTTAAATAATTAAATCAAAAGACAAATAATTTAATATTATAAAAAACAAGACAATTTTTTAATATTTATAAAACAAAATATATTAAACTTTAAATCTAGTATTTGTCTATTTGTTTTTAAAGATCTCTTAAAACAATATATTTATAAAAGAAAAAAACTAATTTTCTTATTTAACAATTTTTAATAAATTAATATTTAATTTCAAGTAATAGATAATATTAATCTAGCAAAATAAAATTAGTATAAAATAGTTGTCTATTAAAATAAATTTGCTTATTTGATTGTTAATTCGAAGTACTAAATATAATTGCAACTTTAAGACAAATTACAAATAATATTATATTATTAACAAAAAAACAATAATCGATAAAAAGAATAATTTCTTAATTGTTTGTTTTTTATATTGCAAATAATAATACAAATAAATTTAAATTTTTATATAATACACGTGCTTCTACAAAACAATTACAAATATAAATTGTTAGCAATATTATATTTGTTAATCTTTAAAAAGTATAAAAATTAAATATTAAAACGTTACTTTAATTTCGATATAAATTAAAACATTTATTAAGAGTTTTAACAATTATAATTAATTATTTTTTTTGTTACACAAAATAATTTGTTTTGCAAGAGATATTTGCTAAACAATTTTTATACTTAGATTTACATATAATTGCAAAAAATAATAAAAAAAATAACAAAATAAAGAAATACTAAAAACTAAATTAATAAAGAAGAATTTACTAAAATAAAAATTGTATTAAACAAATATATTTTGTCAATTTAAAAATATGCGAATTGCGCAATCTTAAATTTTTTATTATAAATTAAAAATTAAAATTAATATAAAAATTAAAATATTTTTTGTTTACGTAACTCTATTAAAAGATAAAAAAACTTTAAAGAATTTTTAAATAAATATAAGAAATAATATTGCTACAATTTATTAAAACTTAACTTCGTTAAATTTATCTTTAATTAATATATTTTTTATTGTTTTAAAATTGCTATTGACTTTTTTTTTATATTTAATATTAAAAATATTATTATAGAATGTGCGTTCTAAAACTCGACAAAAATAATAAAGAAATTAAAAATACTATTTAAAGATACAAAAAAATTTAATTGTCTAATAAAACAAACTTAAAAATATACAACATATTACGTAAAATTAATATAAAGAGAAATTTAAAAAGTAAAAAGTAAAATATTTGAATTATATTTGTAAATACAATTTATAAAGTCTAAGAATTTTAAGATACTTAATATATATTAATTTAATATCTAGAACAATTTAAATCTTTATTTGATTAATTATAAAGAAATAATAAGATTTAAGTTTTCAATTATTTATTTTAGCAAAAAAAAGAAGATTTTATTATTTTGATTTAAAATTAAAAAAAATTATTATAAGTTAAAACTAAGTTAGCAATCTAAATCGAGTATTTTAAGACTAAAAATTATTTTTAAAATTACATATTTATTTTTTGTTTTAAAGAGTTTAACGCAAATATAATAACAACAATTTACTTTATTATTGTTATTTTTCTTTTAAATTAATTTTTTAAATTTATGTTAAAAAAGTTTACTACTATTATTATTATCTTTAAAAGATAAGCAAGATTTACAACAATCAATTTTATTAAGTATTTAATTTCGATTAAATAATTTTTTCAATTTTTAATTTTTTTTTATGTAAACTAATTTATTACGTTCTTTACGCAATCGATTTAAATAACAAAAAAAACAAAAAATCTAACTTAACAATCTTGAAAAAATAAGAGCAATTTTCTTATTTTTTTATTACAATTTTTGTATAAACAAAAATAAAAGTTTCTTGATTTAATAATCAAGAAATAATTACTAAAAAAAAGAGAATTGTATATAGTTAAGTAACTAGATAATATTAAGCTATAAACTTGAAAATATCTATTATTAGTATTAGCAATCTATCTACAATATATATGCGATTTCTCTTACTTAGATCTTAGAATCTTAGCTACAAAATATACTATTAGACTATATAGTGCAATTTATATATGCATCGCGATAAGTCTCTATTGTTATAATTGTCTACTAACTAGAATCTTGTTCTTATCTTGTTACAATGCTTCAAGCTTGCGAATTCTTTTAACAATAAATAAAAGATTGCTAGGCTAAAGATGGCAGCTAGACAGGCAAGACAAGCAACTAGACAAGATAAAAAGATACGCAAGTAAACAAGACAAACATCTATAGTAGTTGTAAAGTAATTAAGTTGTCTAAGAACTAAGCTAACAATCAAGTTATACTTGATTGTTCGAAAGCAAACGCTATCGATAGGCGCCAAACGCCCTCTTGCTATTTGGCAAGAGCATTAGGCACAAATCTCGTAACACATGCTCTTCTTAAAAGAAAAAACATTGACGCCTTCGTTATACTACACTCTTTATAATCTCTAGACTCAATTATTGTTCTATCAAGACTTTAATAGTCTAATTAATAAAGATAAATTCGTTGTTCTTGTTCGTCTAAGCGTTATGCTTTTGAATAATCTCAATCTAATTCTCTTCGATATCTAGTTCGTTGTAGAACTTCTCGTTGCGTCAACGATAAATGCTTTTTTCTACGTTTAAGTACGTCTTATCTATATTGGTTGTTGCAAAGTTGTTCTAAAAATTATCTTTAAATAATTTAATAATTTTAACAATCTAAATTAACTTGTTAACGAATTTAACAATATTCTTAAGAAGCGCATAGACATCGATTTCGACAATAAAGTCAAAAATAGTATTGTAGCTATCTTGTATAGTTTGAAAACGTATTGTTGTTTTGTTCGAGCTATTTATTATTTTGTTTAGTAAATATCTAGCAACTATCGCAAAGCAAGTTGTCTAACAATTAGTAATAAAGACATCTATAAGTTTATTAGCATTTGCAAACTTAGTAGTTGTATTTTTGCAAATTAATTTGTCTTTTAAAATTAACATTTAACAAACAATTTCTATCTTAATTTTTAATTTTTTCGTGTAATGTTTTAGCAACTTTGAATCTCAAAAAACAAAAAATAAAACAAAATTAAAGAAAACATCTTTCTCGACTAAGATCGAAATTAATTTGTCTATTTTTATAATCGAAGCTAGACGTTTGCGAAACAATATTATTGTTTCGAATAAAATATAATCGATATTTATCTTTTGCGTCTTTTGCGTTTTTAATAAAGTTGCGCTTGTGCGTTTGATTACTTAATAAACTTCGATTAACATAATCTTTTTGTTAAAGTTGTTTGTCTTAAGATCTTTTTTATAATACGAATTTAAAAATTGATTGTCTTTTATAACAAGATTCAAGACAAATTTGCAAGTTTTATAGTTTGCAAATATTTAATTTTTTCTTAAAAACAACAATTTGTTAAGACATATTAATATTTTGTAAAATATAATACTATATACAAGATTATTTATTTTAGTTGTTTTGTATCTCTTTTGCGAATCAACAATTTAAATAAATTAAATATTAATATTGTCTTGCAAAATATATCTTTTTTTAAAAATATTAATAGTATTTATAGACACAAAAACAAACTTTAGAGATACGCGTAATATATAAATATTGTTGTTTTTGTTAAAAGTTGCAAGTTATAAAAAAAAGCAATTGTATATTGTAATATTAACGCAAACAACACAACTTATATTGTAATTAATAAGACACGTATAACTTAATAAGTAACTAAGATAATTGTTAATATTTATCTCTTTGTTAGATTAAAATAAAACAACATCTATTTCAATTGTTTTTGCGTTCAAAATCTTCTTATTAAAAATTAAATAAACAAAAGATATATTATTGTTTTTGCAAAGTATAACTATAGTAAAATAGCTATTAAATATAAATATTTTACAAATAAGTTGTTCGACATTTGTTATAGTATGTTTTTTAAAAAAATTATATTTAATTTTAATATCTTTTAGACTTAATTTGTTATCTTTTAATTTAATTTAGTTATTATTATCTTACTAATTTAGAGTATTTGCGAAATCGTTTTTAATTGCTTAATTAACAACTTTGCGTTTACAAACTTTTGCGATATTTTAATTAAGATAAGAGTTTTTGTTCTTTTTGCTAAAAACTATATTAATTGCTTGTTAAGCAATAACAATAAACAAACAATTTTGCAATATAATAACAATAATAAAGATACTATTGTTAATAATATAAAGATAATAGCTAACAATAGTAAGCAAAAATACGTATTAACAAGATCAAAGATAATAAGCTTTAATAATATTGTTAATATTAGTATTAATTGTATTAGTATTCTAGTAAATTGCGTTTTATAACTAAAACTTGTAAAATATCTACTATAAGTAAACAATAAATTATAATTGTTTAATGTTATATTTGAGCAAATAGTTTATTGTTATTAATTCTTGAATATTAGCAATAACAATATTAAGATAATATTTAAACATTGTTGTTTTTTTTGTTATTTATAATAGTCTTAATCTTAAACAATCTATTTTTTTTTTAAATATAAGCGCGTTTTTTGTTGTTTTAGACGATTAATTGCGCTTTTTTAACAATAATATAAGAACGACAATATTTATCAAAAATGTCGAGACAATTACTTTAGATATTGTAATAATTATTTTAAAGCATCTTATAATAGAGAGAATAAATATTTTATATTTTGTTTTATAATTATTAACAAAATCTACAAAATCGTTTAACAAATTTTTGCTATATTATTGATTTTACTTAGCATTGTAGCTCTTTTATCGAACAAAATATTTCGAAATAAAACAATTTTGTTTATATTAACAAATACAATACTTAATAAGAACTTTAATTTTGTAAAAATATTATTCGATATTTAACTTAATAACAACTCTTAAATAATTTAACTTTAAACAATTATACAAGTCTTTATCGCTTAATGCTAGCTCAAAATAAACAATAAATATAATTAAATAAATTTTCTAATTTGTTGAAAAATTCAATTTGTATACTAGATTGTTTTTTTGTTCAAGAATCTTAAGAGACTCGATGCGTTAAATAGACAATTTAAACAATTTAACAAACAACAAAAAGTAGTTTTTATAAAGACAAAAATATATTATGTTGCTTACAAGAAGCTTGATAAATTTGTAATATTTGTTGTATATTGTTTTAATTATTATATTAATCTATACAATTGTCGCTTCTATTTTAAAAATATTAATAATTTTTTTCTACAATTAATTTGTCTAAACGTTGTTAAATCTAAGAAGAGACAAAAGATTATATATCTTAAAACTTATAATTATTTTATTTAATAATAGTTCGATAAACGTATTAAACAAATTATTGAAACAAACGCAAAGTGCAAGCAAAAAAAATATTTAGTTCAAATTAAGATTGCTAATCGCTATATATTGCAAAACTATTTTAACTATCTAGTTTGTTTATTTATTTTATTTGTCTATTTGTAAATAATATACTATTAAGATTAAAAACTAAACTTTTAATTTCTAAAATATAATTGTTTAAAATTTAGATATAAATTTGCAATCTCTATTATATACGAACGCTTTCGAGATTTCTTAATTAACAAGATTGTTAAAAAGAATACTTGTTTAATTTGTTACAATATAAGTTGTTTTGTCGACTAAAACAATTATTTTTTTGAAAAATTTGCAAGTTGTTGTTAAAATAGTATCGAAATCTTAATATAGCAAAAGTTTTAAAACAAAATCAATATATATTGTATAAAAAAACACAAAAGAACTTAGAATTAAATTAAAAATTTTATATAATTAATATTGCTTAATTTGACAAAAATTGTATTCTTAACAATAAGCAATATATCGATACAATCGAAAAACAAATTTGCAAAAATAAAAATTAATTATTATTGTTTTGTAAGTGCGAATAAAATTAATATAACTATTTATATTGTACATTTAATAAAAGATTTTTGTCTTAAATTTTTTAGACAAATATAGTTTTTTGCAATTTGCATAATTTATAAAGTAAAATAAATTGTTTTTTTTAAAAAATTAAATACTAAAAGATATAGATAATCTTCGAATTATTATTAGAATTTCTATTTACTTAATAGATTTAACGTATATCTTAAGAAGTTTTTTTTTAAATTTTTTATTTATTTAGACAAAACTCGAGTAAAACAAAATTATCTTGTTAATTGTATTTTAATCGATTAAATTTATTTTTTCTTTAAAAGTTTGTTGTATTAACTTAGTTATAACTTGTATATTTGTTGCAAAGTTATTTATTTTATCTAAAATTAATAATTTATTTCTGTTATATTTATCTTTAAGTGTAAGAAGTTTAAATAATATATTCAAAATCATATATAGTTTTTCTATATAATAACGTATATCGAATAAAAATTATAAAAAATATTAAAAGATATATATAAAACAAAGATTAAGCTTGTTAATTAATAAGAAAAACAATATAATTTGTTTAACAATACTTGTTGTAATCGAGTAATTAATATAAACTATAATAAGTCTTTTAATTGTTTCTACTAGATATTTAGTCTTTTGTATTGTTTATATAAGACAAACTACTTTTATTTTAATTAATTAATAATTTATTTTAACAAAACTTAGAATCTTAAACAAAAACAAAATATATTAAATATTGTTTTGTTTAAAGTTGTTGCTAATTAAATTGTCTTTAATATAATATATTTTAATATTAAATTTACGTTTTTTAAAGATATCTAAATCTATATATAAACAACAATTGTTATCGAAATAAATTAAGAAATTTGAAGCTATTAAGAATTGTTATAGTTAATAGAAGAATTAAAGAAGAATAGACAAATATTTAATATATATGTTTCTTAAATACGTCTTTTGTTTTTGCTTATTAGCAATAGAAGATTTTTTTAAAAAACAAGTCTTTTCTTGTTGTAAAATGTCGATTTGTTAAATGTATTAAACAATTTTATTTTTTTAATAATTAACAAGATCAAAATAGATCTTAAGTATTTTTAAATTTTTAAAAAATTTAATTGTCTTAATAATAGCAATACGCTTCTTAGTAATAAACAAGTTAAAGATATTTACTTTTTGCTCTAGTAATATAATGCTAAAATAGTTAAAATAGATTTTCTTAAAACTAAATATAATATTTAGCAAAACTAATTTATCGAACAACTAAGTAAAATAAGCTAAATATATATCGAACAATTGCAAGAAAACAACAATATTGTTAATATAAACTTAACAAAATTCTTTAAATTAACGAAGTTCTTTGTTTATTATTTGTTAAACGTAAATAAACGAATTTTTAAATCTTATAATAGCAATATTAAGTTGTTTCTTGTTTCGATAAATAATAAAGAAAAACTTATATTTGTTTTTTAATACAATCAAAAATTGCAAAAAGAAAACTAATTTATTTATTAAATTTATATATTTACAATTACAAATCTAAGTTATAATATTAGTCTAAATAGATATTAAATATTTATTTGTAATAACTAGTCTATTTAGTTTGCGAATATTAGTTACTACTCAATGCTTTTAAATTTTATCTAACAAGATTTATTAAACTACAAAGACAAAAAATTCGAACAACAAAGATTTGATCAACTATATTATCTTGTTTTGAGTATATAGTTTGTCGAATTCTTTATTAATTATTTTGCGATTGCGTTTTTTTAAGAAATAAATCCTATATTTTATTTTCGATATTAACGTAGAATTTTAGTCGCTATTTAATAAGATTAACAATTAGTTTTTCTTAACAAAATTAATAGTTTTGTCAATATTTTTTAACAAGATATACAATTGTATTACGAGACGCTAAAGCGCAATAATTTTGTTTAAACTATCGTAGATATAAACGCTATTAATCAAATTTGCTTAACAACTATTATTAAACATATTAATCTTAATATTCTCTTTAGTTGTTTATCTCTCTTTGTTAGAGCTAATTTGATAACAATTTTGCTTCTTAAATTCTAGCAAACATTTAAATATCGTATACTATAAAATATAAAGAGACGTCAAACAATTGTTACAAATATATACAAAAAATATTTCTTTATTTATAATATAAAAATAAACGTCGAACAAAATCGATTCAAAAATATAGTTTTTATTAGATAAAATATTGTTTCGTACAGTTACTAAAATTTCTAAAATAAAATAGATAGCAATTATAAGACTTCTTTCGATCTTAACAACTTATTTTATTTTAATATTGTTTTTTAAATTTATTTCTAGTTTTGTTTCTAAACTTTAGCAACTTTTAATAATTAATTTGCGTTTATTTGCGTTAACAACTATATATTTGAGATTAATAATATCTATCTTAAGCAACAACTTTGCTCTTAGATTTTTTACAACGTAAACTTTTCGATAAAAGTAAACAATAATTATTTTGTTGTCTATTTTGTTTTAAAGATATATCGAAAGTCGAAAATAATTGTTAATTAAATACTTATTGTTCTTAATATTGCGTACAAATATAACAACGCTAGATTATCTTGTAAGATACTTTAGTCTTAAATTACTAAAAAAGTTATTGTTAATTAATAATATAGTGCACTTGTTGTTAACGCAAACAACACAAGAAATGTCTTCTTATAAGAATATTATTTAATATATTGTATAGTATCTATATTTAAAAGTTAATCTATTCTAATATAGTAATAAAGCGTCTAATTTGATTAACTCTAAATTTGTAAAACTTGTCTTAATAGAAATAAAATTAATATAGAATATTTTAGTAAACTTTCGACGATATATTTTGTTGTATTTGTCTTTAATATACTAAAAAAGCTTGTTTCTTAATAAAAATATCAAAGCACAACTTTTGTATTTAAAAAATAACAAAAAAAATATTAATATTAACTTAATATATATTGCATTTGTTTAATAAATTGTTTTCTATAACAAGTTAACTAAATAAGCAATTGCTAATACGTTCTTCTTAATATAGTATGCTTCTTTAAGCTAATTGTTAACAATATAATATGTTGTTGTACTCGCATATAAGTTGCTATAGTAGCTTGTAAAATCTTTAAAAAACATAAAGTAATAGACAAACTCTATATATTTTGCAAGATTTCCATAATATATTATTACAACAAAAATTTAGTAAATTGTTATTTGTTTGTAGTTGTTTTGATAACTATTGCGATAATTTTTGCGATATTTATTTTAATAGTTATTTCGATCTTGTTGTGTATTGTTTTGTTTATCTCTTATTTTCTAATTTTAATAGTAAAGATTTTTGTTCTAACTATCTACGAAAGAATTTGTTGTTGCTATAATTGCAAGTTTTGTAAAAAACTTTAATATCTAAAACTATTGCAACGTTTGCTAAATTAATTAACAAAATTGTTTGTTAAAATTTTGCAAATTCTATATAGATTGTTTGAAGTATTTGTAGTTAACAAAATATTATCGAAAGAAATATGCGTAATCGAACTATTAATAGAAGAGCATGCAAGAAAAATAGATTAAACAAGATATATATAATGCAAGCTAACAAACAATTTGTTCTTTTAATTGTTTATTTAATCGATTTAAATTTTGCTAACTAAAACAATAGACAAGCATTATCTTTTATATCTCGCGCTTTGCGTCAAGTTTCTTAATAAAGTTCTAAAATAATATATAAGCAATAGATATGCTAACAATAGAACGCAATTCTATCTTAAGTTAATTTTACGCTTAAATTAATTGCTTTTAAATTTCTTCGATATTTGTCAATTGCGCATAAAAAATAATATTTTACAAATATCTTATAATCTTTTGTTTGTTTTTAGTATCTTTAACAATAAAGATTTTTAACGTTAATTTGTTAAATATCTTGCTAATTTTTATTTTAAAGCAATTTTGCAATTTATTAATAAAGTTTAAAAAAAATAGAC
>JAABUW010006942.1_pt1 | contig 13908 bp, 24 predicted proteins | sample 5560081 | NCBI WGS metagenome assembly JAABUW01 (sample SAMN10711882, study PRJNA513363) | rock metagenome | isolation source: Antarctica rocks | place: Antarctica: Victoria Land, Knobhead sud
ACAGTACCTTTGACGCTGGACCCTCTTTGCCTATCAATCGCCACCTTCGGCCACGATCGCCAGTCGTAGGAGTTGGACGTCGGGCCTTATCACTGGTCGGCGTAGCACCCTGACATCTCTCGACTCGCTTTCTATGTCAGCTACATTCTTCGCCCGACCTTCCTTCAACTTTCCTGTGATGTACCTCTCAGGAGATTTGGTCGCGCGAAGCAGATATATCTTCCCAGCCCTGTCATGACGTATGATGCCAGCCACATCAAACCACATCAAAAACGATATCGGTCACATCAAGGTACTACCCGCATTTAGTCTCTCATCAGAGGGGCTATGTCTGCGTCCCCGCCATACCCTCCGCAACCACCTGTCAAATCACCCGAACGAGACCTCTGAGGAACCATTAAGAGGCAAAGAATCATCGGCCGAGCTTCAGATGCTTGACGACGAGCTCTGGCCCATCAAGACGCCAACTCAATCACCGATCACGGCTCCACATCCCACAAGCGGCACCATGTAAGCTTCGCTGACCCACTCTTCATGTTCGTCAGCCACACAAAAGTATTGCTCCACTCTTCCAGCGTTCTCAGCGAGCAAAATGACAGCTGCGATCTTCCTCCTCGATTCGGCTATCATCCTATCAATCTATTACATCCTTCGGCACGAACTGGGATGTATATGGCGAACGATCCGCACACAGGAGCTATCGGTACTCTTTGGCTTGCAGTGGGCGATCTTCAAGGTGATCTCGTTACTCGCTTTTCGTGGGGCAAGTACATGCAGAGCTGGTGGGACCATGATGGACAGCTCGTCGTCAAGCCTCGGGGCGGTCGGAGCTGGGTGTTCGACTCGGTGGCAAATGACCCCGATGCCTCGCTCGCAGGGCATTCGACATGGACACCTCGATCACCTCGGAACTATTGGAATTGCGGTCGCGATTCCCGTGTACCTCACTGCGAATTCGGATCGGGTACAGATGGCCCTAAAAGGGTTGATACCAGTTGCATTTTCGTTCGTTTTCTGATGCCTCTTCGCAGCTCGCTACCACAACGATCACTGCAGTCCTTGCTCCTGCGTCGCTATCAATTTGATCACCTGCACCTCGCCATCCGCCAAGCCGTTCACTAAGCGCGATGCTGATCAGCCAAGACCCAAGATGATAACGCAAGGGACTAATCGAACCAAGTCCTGTAGTACTGCTCGTCACCGCTGACCACACTACATCCCATAGCATCGGTAATGAATTGTCCTGTGAAGCCTGTCGAAGAGATGAGCGAGGCGAGACGGAAGAGATGCTTGAGTACTTACCAAGACGGGAGCTGTTATAAGCGGCAAAAGTCTTCGCAGCTTTCCAGCCATCGGCATAGCCCTTGGCAGTAACGCTTTGCTGAGGAGTACAACCGACTGTCGCCAGGGTCTCGCGACGGACGTGCTTGGATGTGGCCAAATGACGGGTAGGTGCGCGTCGTTGCCGTGCTACGAAGCGGTGACGTTGAAGAGATGATGACCGGAGAAACGACCGCTGTGGGAGACTCGACAAGCCCAGAGAGCGTTGACGAGCACCTTGCAGCTCCATCCGGGAAGTCGGGATTGTCGCTGTTCCGATGATGGGGTCTACGGCGTAGGCCGCTTGAACTGCTGAGCCGGGAAAGGGGGAGGAAGGAGTTGCTGAAGGGGACGAGGACGACGTGGAAGGTAGCGTGGTAGGCGATGCAGTGAGATCGAGGCCGACGAATTGATATCGGCGGTGCTGCCTCTTCGAAATCGTACTCGGTCGTCGCAAGTGCTTCATTCATATCTTGGTAGTCCGAAATGCTTGCCCCGATGCTGGCGAGCCAGTCATCGGTGGTCGGAGGAGAGTAGTCCGAGTCATAGGGCGAAGAAGTTCCGAATGACAGGAAGAAGGTGTCCGGGGATCCGAAACAAGGGGATGAAGAGAGCCATGCAGAGGCGGATGGCGCGGTGCAGGAAAGGGATTGGATGGTGGCGTTTGGGTATGAGAAGAATGTCCATGGGAGCGATGTACCCACCGCGGAGGTACAGCGCCATTTGACGTCTGTTGCGCATTGTTCGGTCTTATAGCCTGAAATAGCTGTCAGCACGAAGCAGCGATCTCGGCAATGTGCTCACTTCAGAAGCTGCAGCTTGCTGTTGCGTTGGTATAGCTTTCTAATTGACCCGTACAGAGCCGTCGGCGGTCTCCGACGGGGTCAGTGGAATTGGCGAGAGCCTGACTGGACAAGGCGCAGGAGAACTCGTCGATGACGATGTTTCGTCTTTCTTCAGAAGCGGCAGAGGCCGTCTCACCGGAGAGAGCCTTGACCCGGTTGAAGGGTGGAGATGAGTTGGTTCGCGGGGATCTGCTGGGAGGAGGCGTCACCGAACACAAAGTCTGGAATAATTCTGGTCAGCGAAGCACACCTTAACGCTTTAGGGACGCACAGGAGTGGTGGTCGAAGACAACGAAATCGTTGCGGGTTGAGACGTAGTCGGCGAAGCGAGACATGTCAAAGGCATCGTTGATGCTGGCAAAGTCAGCGAACATTCCGCTGCTGAGGATCATCTTACTAGATGGGAAGGCCGCAGCTTCCGGTGATACTTGTCTGAAAGTCGCAAGCGTCGAAGAGTCTGTTCGGTCATGAGCTGCAGGATCGAGCTTGGTGGAGTGACCCACAGAAAGAAGGCAGGCTATCGACATTACTTGGCTCATTGAGTAGCTGGATGCGACGACATTGTTTGACGAGCTGCTGCGTGAGGTAGGTGAGAGCGTTCATAATGAGCTGGATGTTGGTTGGGTTGTCAAAGAGGTTTTGTTGACCGTCAGACACGCCGGAGTGAGCTTGTCCTGGATGTGGTTCAGCAAGGCGTCGGAAGTCGAGAGCATATAGAAGCAAGACGCTCACCATTCTGACTTCCCGATGCCCCGTGCAGGTCGACCAATATGCCGAGACCATACTCAATTGATGGCGCGAACGACTCGCGGCCAATTGACATAGGCGGCGGCGACAGGCTCGAAGACTATTCCCTGGCAGTAGACGGGGCCTAAGCTCCAGCTGCAACGAGTCAGACGCAGACACAAGCGCATGCGACAGGGAGCTTACTATCCGATTGACAGGCAGGACAGTTTTGATACCCAGGGGTTTCCAATTAAGCTCAAGGGGTACCCACCGATGCTCGCCAACTACTCAAAGTCCTTCTCCGTGATCCACTCGCAATGTCTTTCCAACACCTGGCTCACATCATCCACGCTGCCCCACCCATTCGCCACGTCGAGCTCGGCCTGCTTGTTCCCGGATGCGCAGGTGAAGAGCGTCGGGTCCATCCATCGTTCCTGGACGAACCAGGAGCCAAGATTGACCGATTGCTGTCGGTGGTAGCGGTAGATGAGAGCTTGCTTGGCGTCGTATGGTGCGAAGGGTCCGAGCAGAAGGGTGAATGCAGGCGAGTATGCAGTCACGGAGCGAGGATCGTCTTTGATGGTCATGGTTGAATTGTCCGAGACATCTTTGGTGGAGATGGTCGAGTTGTCGGATGACGAGGGAGGGTCATACGCTGTTAGGTATGTCGAATTGCCAGTGACGTTGGTCGCGGGGATGAGACCTGTTCCACCTCCGAGTAGACCATTGAGCGCGCCAGTCCCACCACCCGCTGTCGAGTTGACCACTCCCGGCAGCTGTATCCAGGAGACTGCCGACTAAGTCCTCCGACAAGGGGGATAGGTTTGGCGATGGGAGAAACCAGGCCGAGGGTGGAGAAGATCGTCTGAAGATCGATTGAGCAATCAGACTCGCTGTCTTCAGAGCGGATCCGCACAACCATCTCAACAGCCGGTATGGTCGAGCTATATCTAGGGTCTGATCTTGAATTTGTCAAGCGAACAAGGCTACCGCTAGCCCTGTCACTACTAGATTGAGATTAATGATGCAATTATGCATGCTCTACTACCGTTCAAACCTGGGGTGCCGATGTTTCGCGAATCCAGGTGCAGCTAATGACCCATTGTCCGAAAAACCCCAATCGTTCTCGACAGCCTCAATCTTCCACTTCCTCCTTGACCTCTTGCTTCAACTTTTTCTTCGGCCTCTCCGAGTCCACCTCGGACTTCCGTTTCGCCTTGGGCTTTGGCTTCGTTGGTGCTGGCGAGGATTCGTGCACCTTTCGCTGGGTCAGAATGTCTCCTCGTCATGCGTCGAGCACGTACCAGCTTTTGGTGTATGTCCATCAGCTTGGAATAATTCACACCCTGTCTCGGCCAAAAGAACGACGCAAACCTGAAGATCAAGTCAATCTCACAGTACCTCAACACCTGGAGAAGAGACCTACACCCAGCAATGCTTCCTCCACTTGGAAGCGTCCTGACCAGAGGCCTCCTTCTCCGCGACTACTTCGTCGATACGCAACCCGATGCCAGCGACGCATTCCTTGAGCGCGACGATTTTGTCCTCTCGGCTGAGAGTTTCCGTGCCGCCCTTGAGCTTTTTCTGCGCCGTGTCAGCTAATCCGCGTTTTAAAAAACCAGACTTACGAGGTGCTTCTTAGCCGGCCTGAGAGCCTCCTTGACTGCGTCCTCATCCATTGACTCGCTGCTCTCATCAGCCGCGATTTAAAGCCCGAAAGCAGGGACTTACTAGCTCGATTCCTCCTCCGAGTCGGTATACTCCGGTGTCTTCCTCCGCTTCCCCTTGCCTGGCTTCCCTTCGACACTGATTGCGGGACTGTCATGTTTCGACCTCGAAGGTCCTGCTGCTGAGCCTGGAAGCGGGGGATGTTCGTATCCGAAACCCTCTTTCACTGGCATGCTGGCGATGACCGCTTGTTGTTCGATGAGCATTCGGCGATTCTCTTCGTACTCGCGGACGAGACCGCCTGAGAGTATCAGCCAGCTGGGCCTAGAAGAAGTATGATACATACAGAGGTAGTCACCACGGCGGACGAGATGGATAGGACCGGGTATACCCGGCTTTGGAGCATTGGGGTCTGCTTTGGCAGCTTTTGGATCCTCGAGGAAGATCTTCCCTTTCAAGTCAAGCGTTGGATCCTGCACTCATCAGCGATGTTTGGCTCTAATTCAATGCACTCACCTGCGTAATCTGCTCCCAGCTACCAAATCCATGCCGCCATATCCCGATAAGCAAATGCGCGTCGTCGATTGCACCCCACTCGACAGTCCAGTTCAATGTCGGCTTCAGGTTGTCATGCGGGACGAAGTAGGCATCAATGTTATCAACCCGCTTGAAGTGCTCCACCAAAGCCTTCAGCTCGTAGTGTCGTGCGACAATGGTCTCCGCGTTGATCCCCCCAACCGACTTGTACTCGAACAGGATTGCCTTTTGGCGGAGCGACGAGCTGATCGGCTCGCCTCGATCTTGCAGGCCCCGAATATGAGCCTTGTGCTCAGCGATGCACTCCTCGGCTTGGCTGATGACGTCTCCGCAGGTTTGGATGATAATGACGCGGTTCTTAGCCTCGAGACGAGCTTCCTTGACCTGCAAGAGTCAGCTAGGAACGCGGAGAAGCAGCAAGAGCTTACGATAGGATCGTAGCGCGTCCTAACGTCGCCCCATTTCTGCATGCCCCGAATGAGTACTCGCAGATCGCGTTCTGCCATCAGCGAAGCGGTTTCTCCGAGCTCACCTTTTAGGTCCATGGCCTTTTCAGCATTTGACTTTCGCGGCAGTCCCTGGCCTTTGCCTTTCTTTTCCATCGGTGATCCAGGTTTGCTGCTGGTACCTTCGCCGTCGTCAAAGTCCATCCCCTCGTATGTCCCTGGTGGTCGCGCCGCCGCCCGCTTTCTCGAGCTTGCAGACCCGGCAGGGTCGGGTTTATTTTCTTCTTCGTCCAGCTTGACTCTCTCCGCGACAGGGATGATATCGTCCCAGCTCAGGTCATCGGCCATGTCATTCTTGACATCCTGTATCTCAGCGAATTGGGAGAGGAAGCCCTCGCCACCGAGAGAGGTAGTACCTGGCTGAGCTGTGGCGTCGGTATCGAATGCATCGGCTTTGGTCAGGATGTCGTCGAGATCCATTTCGTCAAGCTTCTTGCTCTGCATCGAGTCGTCGGTTTTATAGCTGCTGTCAGCGTGGTCAACCCAATGTCAACTTACATATTTTGCGCACCAAACTTGAGGATAGCAGAGAGCTCCTCTTTTGAAAAGTCGCCTGACTTCTCCTTCGGGGTGGAAGTGCCGTTGATATGTGCGCCTGTCGTGTCCATTTGGTTGATAACTAATTGCATCAGCAGGAAGTTAAAGCTGCGACGCCTGAACATACTGGCATACTCAAGGATCATCTTTCGCTTGGCCCTCTCCAGGATGTCCTCCTCGATTGTCCCCTTTGTGACGAGTCTGCCTTCAATCAGCATCCGCCATTTTCTGTATGGATTGAGTACCGACCTATAGATGCTGACATGTCGTTGCTGCCCTATCCGGTGAGCCCTGGCCATTGCCTGCAGGTCGTTCTGGGGATTGTAGTCGGACTGGAAGGTGTCAGCGAGACTCGATGAAGCCGAAAGTACACACATCGAAGATGATCACGGTGTCCGCGGTTTCCAGGTTGATCCCAAGACCTCCTGCTCTGGTCGAAAGAAGGAAAGCAAAGTCTGGCGAGCCCGGTGCGTTAAAATGTTCGATCGACTTTTTCCGGACGTCCGAAGGAACGGTTCCTAAGACCATATCAGCCAATCTAAAAGAAGACGATAACGAAACTCACCATCGAGCCGCTGGAAGACATAACCTCGCGCTGTCATGTAGTCTGATATGATGTCCAGTAGCCGCACCATTTGCGAGAAGAGCAAGACCCGGTGACCATCCGCCTTGAGCTTGGCGAGGAGTTTATCGAGTAGGACCATCTTGCCAGCATTCATGACGAGGCCGCGCAGGATCTCATGGAGGGGTTTGTTACGGTCTTCTGCCCCGTCGAAGAGGTATGGATGGTTTCTGGCAGCTATGAGCTGAGAGGAAAGGGATGGACGAGACTTACGAAGCCTTCTTCAGCTCCATGGCGACATTCATCAAGCTGACTTGCTGAGTTCCTGCTTTGCTGAGCACGGCGAAGTTCTATGTACAATCAGCAAGGTATCTTTGAGTTGAACATACTTTCGTCAGAATGTCTAGATGAGGGACATTAGAATTGTCCAGTGACAACAGTACACCACTCACTCTTGTAGTAATGCGTCTGCATCGCCGACATCTCCACCCTCAGAATCTTCTCCGATTTAGTCGGTAACTCTTTGATCACGTCCTTCTTCAACCGCCGCAGCATGAGCGTGCCGAGCTTCTCGTGGAGATCCTTGATCTTGGACTCTTGGTCGACGTCGTTGAGGTCGAAGTCGTTCGCGAGTTGGACTGGACGACGTCAACAAAAGCACGAGCACGTTGACGATCTCACATTTCTCCGGCATGAGGAAGTGCATCAAAGCGAGGAGCTCTGTGAAGCGTCAGCGATACTCTCGATTAATACCACTCACCCTTGACATTGTTCTGAAGAGGCGTTCCTGTGATGAGCAGTCGGGAAGCCGACGAGAATCCTTTGAGCGCCTCGTACAGCTGCGACTCGTGATTCTTTAGCCGATGGGCCTTTGAGCCAGTCAGCACGCAAAGTCGCAATTCAAAAACGCCTACCTCGTCCACAGCGAGCGACTGCCACTTGATCTGCTGCAAATCTTGGCGGTCTTTGAGGATAAACTCGTACGTAGTAAGAAGCACGTTGAATTTGAGGTTCTTCACCGGTCCAAACTCGAACTGCCGGATGACCTCTCGAGACCTTCCAGAACCCATGTAGCAGATGACGTTGAGGTCTGGGCCCCAAGTTCGAAACTGCATCTGCCACGCCGAAATGGTCGAGAGGGGGACGACGACGAGGAATGGGCCGTATTGTTGTTGCGTATGGAATAGGTACGAGAGGAATGCTACGGACTGAACGGTCTTGCCGAGGCCCATCTGATTGTCAGTACTGTTCAAATCGGATCACCTACCTCATCGGCGAGGATCCCATTCTCCCCCTTGGACCAGAGATAAGCGAGCCAGTTGAGCCCCGTGAGCTGGAAGGGCTTAAGCTCGCCTCCGGATTTGACGTAAGCTGGATCTTCGGTGACTTTCTGATAGGCAGGCCGGGCATTGAGGGCGTATGCTATCGATTGGCCGGGTGTGGACCTCCGCGCCTGTCTCGCATGGAACTCCTCGATCGCCTGCTGTGCACTGTCCTTGATCTCCTCGTAGGCTGTTCGTCAGAGATCGTCGTCTCGAAAACTCACTCTCCCAAGTGCAGTCCGCATATTGCAAGTCTTGAGATCGTCATCAGTACTATCTTGTCCAGATCACCGCACTTACTGTTCCACTTGCAGAAAAACAGCGAGACCAAACCCTCATCTCTTCTCTCCTCCTTCTTATCCAGTATCCGTTCCACAGTCTTGTAGCTTTCCAGCACCTCCTTGATCCGCTCTTTGTCAATCTCGTACTGCTCAAGCTCCTCGCGTGACGGTTGCCATGCTGCTTCTGACGCAGGATGAAAGTAAGCCTGCTCCACGGTCCAGACCTTGACAATGTAATTTTCAACCTTCTTGAATCCCTTGATACCTTTGAGGAATGCGTAGGTCTCGTCGGTATTGTGGATGTGAGAGTAGCCTTTCCACTTGACGTGGAATCGCTGCGGGATGTCAGCGATTCACCAAGCGAAGAATCGATACATCAAGCGAAGAAAGATCGACTTGCGAGATTCTCTTGAGGAACATCTCTTGGATCGGCGAGGCGGTCCTCATGCCGTGAATGTGACAATACCTGGTCGATCTCGTCTGCGCCGCCCTCGGCTGCAAATCGTCAGCAAAGCCATGAGGCTCTTTATGCAAAGAGGGTCACCTTCCGGTATCCCCTCTCCCTCCGGATAATAGATAACGTCTTCGTCGCTCTCGAGGCCGTAATCCGCTTGAGCCTCGTCATACTTGACCACCTTCCTCGCCGCGCCTCTTCGAACATCCCCGTCGAAATCAACGTATCCAACGGGGGTCGAACGTGAGGCGCCGCCATTCGAAGCGCCGCCAGTCTTCGCAAAGAACTTCTTCTTGTGGGACTTCGCCGCGTAATCTTCGTCGGATGAAACGGACTTTTCTCGTCGAGCGGGGAAGGCGGCAGTGGCTATTCTCGTCAGTTGGAACGACTTGGAGCTTGGTAGACTTGCATTTCTTCTTTTTCATTACTCCTCCGCTTTCCCGCCTCTCCTTCGGTTTACCACCGATTTTCCTCTTCTTCGCCCCGAAGCTGGGATCGTCGTAATCCTCGTCCTCCTGATCCATGACCTCTTCCTCATCTTCCATCCCATCCTCGTCGTCATACTCAAAGGCTTCATCTTGCTCTTCTGAACCGGATGCAGATCGCTCGTCTTCGCCTTCGGACATGCCTCGCAGACCAGAGGAAGTGAATGTGGCCTGCCAGAAGTTTTAGCTCGAATTAGCTCGAACAGCAGGGCTAAAGTATAGATTACCTGTGCCATGTTACCGGAAGCCTCGCCCAGATCTATCTCCTCTTCGCCATGGGCATCCTCGTCATCCGGCTCGGGAGTAAGAGCTTCCTCGGAAGGGGTCGCGGGGCGGACTGGTGGTTTTGGGAAGTGCAATCTGATCTTTGGCGTAGAGGAGCCGGAAGGGATCATTCCGGATGGCTAGACGGCATCAGTACCGGTCAAAGTCTCCCGAGTACACCCACGGTCGTGCTAGGACTACTGTGCGCCTGGCGAGCCCCATTGTCCAGAGCTCGACCGTGGCCATTGACACCAGGGACTGAAGCTGTGGAAGCGAGCATTGACGAGGGAAGGTGATGGATGACGGGGGGGGCGAAGGAAGGTTGGGCTGGATGTGCGGATATGGGAGGGTCCATGATGGTGTTGCCCGAGCTGGTCGCTGCATGATGAAGGCATGGCGTGATCGTCGGGGTAAGGTGTAGTCATAAGTGAAAGGACAGGACAGGTCAGCTCATGACAGCGATAGAGGTGGCATAAGGAGACTCAGGCAGCAACAGGAGCAGTGATCCGATGCATGCACTGCACTGCAGTCGGGAGCTTGACCACCTCACAAGCTCGAGAGGTGAAGAAATGACGCAAGCGAAGCACCAAATCAAGACGGAAAGCTGGCCTTCCCACACCTCTCCGCCTTCGACCTATTCATGCAAGAAAAGTAGTCGGCGACTCCCTCAACCTTTTCTCATACACTCCTTCAACTTCTGCTAGATGAAACGAGGTATTTTAGGCCTCACAACGCAAGCAACTTCTCCCGTGGACCGGCGAAGGTCCTCGACAACAGGTCTCTCGGTCTCATTGAAGCTCACCCCACAATTTACCACTTTCCTCGTCCTCTCCTCATCACCATAGCACTTCCCCACGCAAAACGACGAAGGCCTTGGCCTCTCGCACAGACAGGAGCTCGCACAGACGGAAGCCAGACTCACCTCAATCAAATCTCAGTGGTAGCCCACCGCAGGCTTGGCGGCGGATTCAGTCCTTCCCGCTCTCTTCGCTCCGAGTGTCGCCCTTGTTGATGATGGTCTCGTTCTTTTCGTTATGGTATATCTCGTGGATGGTGGATCTATGAGTGCAGGATGATGTAGTACGATGTCGAAAGGAAGCACATCCGCGTCAACCTTCACCCTGAAAATGACCGCGCCGCCGCGCCTCGAGCGGCCGTCGACGTCGCGGAATCCTTCGCCATCCGCCACCGTCCGGGAATCGGTATTCCCGGCGATCTGGGATTTTGATCCCGCTTCTGTGGCACTTGAGAGCAATCAAATGGAAAAGGCCGGATACCGGGGGTTGCGTCAGACTTCATCACCGGTTCCTCCATGATCTCCGACCTAATGTTTATGTCGCGGTAAGTCGTCGGAGCAAGGATGAGGTAATAAATCCGCATGTCGACCCTCTTTGCCATATCAGCGATTGTGATACCCAAAGCCCATACCATCATCGCCGGGCTCGCGTTTTCGACGGCTTTATTGATGGGATGGGCGAGCGGCATTTGGAAAGAGCTTTGCGAGAACGCTGTTTCGGGCCACGAAGATGCCTCCAAGTGTAACTTAGGACATGCTTACCAATCGATGCTCGTTACCTACTTCTCCGTTCGACCTCCTTTGCCTCTATCTTCCTTAAAGTATACGACACAGTCTGGCCCGAAGAATGGTTCCCCTCCGTCTCAGCCACGTAAGTCTATGCCTGTCCCTATCAACGCTTTCAAGTCCGTCAGACATTGCTATTGCTTGATGATCTCGCAAAATCGGCGATCACGCTTCTTCGCGAGCCCCCGTTCGATTCCTCATGGCTCTCTGCGCGACTCCTCGATTCCTGCTCCTCCTCATTCAATGGCTGGTCTATCGATTTCCACCATCATCTGAGCCTCGGAATCCCCCCAAAATAATCGATTGACCAAGTCTGCGACCGAGAAGAGTGGAATCCACACTAGAGCTGCCGGAGTCAGGGTTGGGAATGCGCTTGATGGAGTGACTGAAGCTGCCGTTAACGGCTGTCGATCTCGGTGTTGGCGGCAGCCGGAATACGAATGTCGAGCTCTTTGTCGGGGTCGGGGTTGCGCGAACATTCTGCTGGTGAGTCTGACCGTGAGCTTAGCGAGAGCTGCTCGAGCTCGAGGACTTCTGCTAGACACGATGTTAACCTTATGCGTGATGCAGTGGAGGTTGGGTCTATATCACCTCCCGAGATCAGCACAGTGTGTAGTCCAAGTTCAGTTCTGACCAATAGCTGACAGAGAACTGGGCAGACATTCATGACCTCTTCATGATCTCCTATCTCGTCCTTACCAACCCCCTGATGATGCTCGTTACGAGCAAGTCACCTTCGGCGGCATCGAAGCGGATACGGTGAGCCCCAATCCGAGCCCGAACTCACATCGCTTCCAGGCAGATCTTCTCCTACGGCTTCTCTTTGCTATCCCTCCGGTGATCTGGACGTATCATGTCGCTCCTATATGTGGTTGTTAATGCGGACAGCATGCTCGATTGGATCAGGGCGGGTTGTTGTCTTGCCTATGCGGGCGAGCTCGTCACGAATCTCGTCCTTGAGACCACGGACGGGGGTGGACACCAACGGAGCATCTCCTTATCGGAGTGGCCAAGTTTTGCTGGAACTCGGCGAGGAACGCCGACGCTGATCCCCTTTGAGTAAGAGATAGAAGCCTACGCTCAGCGTCGTCGGGATCCCCGTAGTTCCTTTCCAGATAGTCAAACTCTAGCCATTCGGGTTGGTCGCCTTCTTCAGGAGCGAGATATGGCCGGATGGCGTTGAGGGGAGTACCTCGGAACTTGGCGATTACATAAGGGATTTTACCCTGGTCGCTGGGGAAGCGGCGAGGCTGTAGGTGGAAGACCAGCTGCATCACGATTACCGGTAAAGGTATTGGGGTCCTGAACGTTTGGGTCACATTCGAAGAGACTACCCCAAGCTCCGGAGAGCGGCTTGGGTAGCGAGCTCGCTGGTTGGCGAGAAGATCCTGAAGTTGAGTCTGGTTGGCGGCCAAGGTCTCTATCACGGACCGTCGAGCGCTTGCACCCGCCGACTATATAACGTGGTTCTCACTTACGCTTATCAACGGTAACTCGAGGTAGCTCGAGGTTGTACGGAATGACTTCGAGCCATCTCCTCTTGATAAGCGTAAGTGAGAACCACGTCATATAGTCGGCGGGTGCAAGCGCTTGACGGTCTGTGACAATCAGCTGCCCCTGCAAGCCACTGAGCCTATGTTTCACAGTACAATAGGATCAGAGTGTTTTTCACGTACATCAAGTCTGATTGTTGCCACCCAGCAACAAATATATACTCTACTTTTGTCCCAAGTTGGCTGTCTCTCCAACTCGGAATCGTACACCGGTGACCCCTATCGTCCTCGTGCTAGTCCCGTCCTAGCTAAATTGTACCTCTCCTCGCCCACGTCCAGACAAGTCAGAGACTACCTTAAGTCAGAGTATACCGTGTACCCCCTCCCTCGACGGTGACCCGTTTGTTGAAGGGATTAGGTCAAAATGATATGCCAAAGTAGCATAAAATAAAACTAAGATATTATAGAAGAAGCTTGCTCAAAACGGAAGCTCCTCTCGATCGTATAGCCCGGTTATTACCTCCGATTGTAACGGTTTCTCTTTCTCTCGGATGGTCGTGTGTTCGAATCACACTCGGGAGACTTTTTATGGCCTGTCCATAAACGGGAAGTATGCGGATTCTGTGCTTCATGATAAGCATGTTCATCCCTGTTTGGATCTGATTCTACCTCCTACATACACTTTGAAATGATGCGTATTCATCTGCTAGTGATATGGACATGATGGACTGTAAAAATCAAGCTCAAAGCCCTTGGAAATCCTTCATACCTACTCATCGGACCCTGGCATTCTTGCTACGATCTGATCTGAATCAAGCACGACTGCTTTCAATATAGCCAGCTCAGCCCTTGCCTCTGGTCCGCTTTCGTCAGCGCCCTGCTTCCATCGCAGGCGACTAGGTAGAGAAGGGGGAGGGGAAGGGGAGGAGGTCCGCGTGGTGAACCGGAGACAGGTGAAGGTTGGGAGGGACTAGCGGAAGGGTGTGGGGGAGGGGGAGAGGCCGCAGGAGGGGCTGGAGGGGGCAGGATGGTGCAGGATGGGGAGGACGATGGGTGGGATGAGGTGTCAGGAAATTGGGGAAGGGGGAGGTCATTGCTTCTTATCGATGGTCACCTGGTGCAGCCGATGAGCTCGCTTGTCCCGACTTCATGTCGAACTTACTTGCTTCCTCGAACATCCCTTTCTCGTCCTCTGGCCTCGTTGATGGACTGCCAATTATTCTGGCATAAGGGACTCGGTCGGATGAGGTGCCCGAGTCGCGGCGCTCCCTTTCGTGATGAACGCCAATCCCAGACTGATCTCCATCTGACGGCTCGCTTGAGGCG
>JAABUW010006947.1_pt1 | contig 13898 bp, 10 predicted proteins | sample 5560081 | NCBI WGS metagenome assembly JAABUW01 (sample SAMN10711882, study PRJNA513363) | rock metagenome | isolation source: Antarctica rocks | place: Antarctica: Victoria Land, Knobhead sud
TCCCCACGACCAACAACTTCGTCCTCGCCCTCGTCAGCGCAACGTTCACCCTCCGCCAATCCCGCAGCAACTCGCCCACGTTCCCCCCCTCGTTGCTGCGCACCAGGCTCAGCACCACGACCTCCTTGTCGCGGCCCTGGAATTTATCCGCCGTGTGCATCTCCACGCCCGGGCGGTGGCGGAGGGAATGCTTGAGGAGGGCGAGCTGCGAGCGGTAGAGCGTGATGACGCCGATGTCGCGGGGGGGGACGCCGATGGTCAGGAGGGCCTCGACGAGCTGCGTGCAGAGCGTGGCTTCGAGGGGGTTGGTGATCAGGGAGCCGGAGGCGGCTTCGTGGGAGGTGGGGAGGAGGGCGTCGGTGTTGATGAAGGTGGCGCGGCGGTGGGGGGAGAGGAGGTCGCGTAGCCAGCAGGGGCCTGTGGTGGCGTGGGGGCAGATGCGAATGGAGGAGGAGGGCAGGGTGGAGGGGTTGTGGTGGTGGCGGTGCAGGGCGGACATGTTGGGGATGGTGAGCGAGCGGGCGGCGACGGCGGGGGTGCCGCATTTGAGGCGGCCGTTGTAGATGAGCGTGTTGGAGAGGAGCATGATGTCGGCGCACATGCGGTACTGGTGCTCGAGGTTTACGACTGACTCTGGGTGGCTGTCGGATAGCATCTTGAAGAGGCTGATGTCGAGCCCGCCTTCCTGGGCTTCGCGGTTTTGAACGAGGGGAGGTAGTTGGTAGTGGTCGCCGACGAGGATGAAGGTGCGCGCCATGCGGATGGGGCCGAGGCAGACGGGGAGGGTGATTTGGCTGGCTTCGTCTACGATGCAGTAGTCGAAGATGCGTTGCGAGAAGATGGGGTGGTTGATGCCTAGGCAGGTTGTTGCTACGACTTGCTGGCCGTATGCTCGCTTCAACTCTTCAATTGTCTTCATGGGGACGCCACCGAGGTCGGCGAACTCTTGGACTTCGGGGTGGACTTTGGTGACTGCGCCGAGGCGGAAGATACCAATGTTGTCCTTGCGAATCTTGAGGAGGATGTTGTCGACCGCTGTATGTGTGTAAGAGGTAAGAAGTACACTTTTCCCCTGAGCGGTCAAAGCGCGAATGATGTGGGCGATAGTAGTGGTCTTTCCCGTCCCAGGCATTCCTAGAACCAATGCGTAGTCCTTGGCACTCATAACCTTTTCGATTGCTGCTCTCTGGTCAACGTTCAGGCTGGCTTGACTGGCGGAGTCGCCAATACCGCATGACGAAGAGACAGGTCTGAAAGTTGGAGTAGCATTCTCGACGATTAGTCTTCGTAAAGGCTGAGCATTGAACGCGTCTTTTTCCATGATGTTAATAAGATTGTTGCGAACTGTTGCCATGCCGTTGCTGAACTCATCCTTGTCGACCCGGTAGAGAATCTCGTCCCTCGGCTGTGTGGGCGTAAGAGTCGACTGTCCAGTGCTGTCTTCGACAATCTCCATTATACCGGCAAAACTTTGATGTCTCTGGGAGTCGAAATGCCGCCCTCGCGCTCGTGCGTTGTGCAAACGACGATCAACGGTCACCTGTACCTTGGTTCTCCGAACGCTCGTTACGTATCCACTTGCCAAAGCGAAATGGCCTCTTTCATCCGAGATTACGATGGGTTCGCCAAGAGTGATCTGTGATTCTGTGAAGGAGAACCGTTGTGCCGGCTTTTGCTTGATAAATGTGTATTTGTAGCGATTGATCTTGGGCCCGTCTTGAATCTCGGTAAAGGATCCAGCTTCGATGACCACGCCGCCGAAACATCGACCGAGTCTTTCCCTCTCGGAGCTTTGCATCGCCCATACCTCTCGTCGAAATTTGACAATATCTTTCTCTTCCTTGGTCAGCAAGTCGTCCCACTTCCTGAAGAATGTCTGATGAGTAGGCTTGAGATGTTTGACCAAGTCATCAAAGGTGTCCCCAAGGCCAACCTTTTGCCCATTGCCATCATCCACAAGCTTACTATAGATGAAGCATGATGTTTGAGCATAACACCTGCCGCACAGATGCGGACTATTCTGCAGCATTGGAGGTAGCTCATGTCGATGACGGACATAAACTGCTAATTCGTTGCGTTGCTTGATCATATGTATTAGCTCATGCCGCACCATTGGGACCCGCGAAGTGTCCGAAGATTCCATGTAGTAGAGGATACCGCAGGCTATCTCGACGTCTAATTGTCACTTGTTTAGAGTTTTGTAAGCTTGATGTAGCTAGATCAGGGTACGTACCATATCTGTCCGAGCACAGAAGAGTATAGAGTGCCGTCTGGGCCTTATGTGCCGCATTGGCATGCTTTCCCGTCTTCACTTCGAGCGGAACAGTCAATGTCCTCTCGCCCTGGCTATCCTGCAGAGCAACTTGCACTGTGGCATCGATATTGCCTTTCAAGCCATACCTGGGAGACCAGATTTTCTCTTCGACTTCTAGAAGCTTGTTAACACTCATTAGCGATTGACCACCATTGCGATCTTTCACAATTGACGTGGCCTGCTCGACTGTCAGATTCAATCATCGAGCAAAAGCGCATGCACTTACTTTGGGTTTTGCAGAGACAAAAACCTCCGCCCAAGCCTGGAATTCTATTGCCCTGCTTTTCAGATGGTTGACGGCCTGCTCCACTTCAACGTTGATCTCAAAAAGCTGTTCAAGATATCTGGTGGCAGTCCTCTCGATCGTCGCAGCAAGCCATTCAGTACCCCAACGGTTTGCTTTCATGGCTTCCTGAAAGATTTCATGGAGTATATGCCCGTAGATTTGTGGCTGACTGGAGGCATTAGTGGCTTTGACGCGATCCTGAAGTACAGCTCGACGAGTGCATGCAAATGAATCGGCCACCACGGTAGCCGATATTAGGTAGTCCGGATGGAGTATGAGTAGGTTCTGCGAATCGTCTATGGTGCACTGCCCTGCACGATCGAAGTCGCCGATTACATTGATAAAAGATCCTGCGGTACACAGACTGTCCACCCAAGATTGTCGTAGCGTGATGGCCCTGATGAGCTTTTTGGACTCGCTCTTGACAAGTAAAACCTAATGGATTGTTAGTTGCAACACCTCCAGCGATCCAAGGACACTGCCAATGCACCTTTTCAGGTCGCTGATGGCCTTTACTGGTTTCATAATAACCTTCAGCGACAGTCTGGATCACGTAGCGATGGATTGGGGAACAACTTCTGTCACTCTTGCATTACTTAGTATCCTACGTGGAAGAGCCAAATCGCCTAATACATACATTGGTGCAAAGCTGTGAAGTAGACGGCTGGCCCTGCGTGGCTTTTTCGCATTCAGCAACGATGTCCTCGAACTCAAGATCGCCACCATACTCATCCTCCGATAGAGCGGCGGGGTCAGTGTGATCCTGCTTTTTTGCTATCGGCGTCATTTGAGAATCTTCAGGGCTGGAGCCGTAGATAGTAGACGGCTTTTGTGAGGGAGCTGGGTCTTCATGCCGGCCGATTGTCGCATTTTGGGTGGGTCGTTTTTGGGTGTGTTGCATTTCTGCTTCTTGATCGAACATAGCAATGGCATCTTCCAAATCTTCCGCGGAAACATCGTTAGAGTCTTCGTCATCGAATTCGTCACGATGTAGTTCCTTAGGCGCATCTGAAGCGCTTAAGCAGCCCGGAACACATGGGCAATCGACTTCTTGTGGTTTGTTTAGAGCATCACGCGGCACAATCTTGTCACGGCTATTCACCATAATTTCCGTAATCTTTATGCCCTGCGAGGGTGATTTGCCAGTATCTTTACCGCCGGATGGACCAGTGGTCACATCCAATTGGGAGACGCGAGTTTCGATCTCAGCATCGACAGCGTCGAAAGTCTCGAGGTCAAGGCCATCGTCACCGAAGTCATCTGATAGAGCGTCGATTTCTTCAACATCCGTTCGGTCGTGCAACGGCATATCGTCTGGTAAATGGATTTCGCCGAGGATGTCGCGAGCCGTTGTCCTTTTCTGTGATGCTGGAGATTGATAATGCCTTCTGTCGTCCTCCTTGTCTCCCAGGTTTGCCTCAGATGATATTGGATGACCGGCCCATGGTATGTCTCCGCGGTGAGGTGTCGAAGCAGAGGCCTCCTCACTCGCATCGCTGGCAGGCCTAGCTAGATCGCCGCTGATCTTTGCGACGAGGAGACTAAGTCTGGACTTGGATCTTTGAGACTTCTGCACGCCTTCCTCGATAGCGGCCAAGGCAATCGGAGTATCTTCGGCGGTAGCCTGCAGTTTTCTACGCTTAGCCGCTGATGTCGGCCATTCAGTACCACAACTGAATGATCTTCTCAAACCAGCATTCTCCCTTCCTAATAGCTGGCGAGCCGGCGTTTGAGGCGACGACGAATCCAGCAATTGCGGAAACGGTTGGCCAAACGCCCGTGTCGGAGACAACTTCTCATTGCTATGAGCGTTGAGCGAGTACTTTTTCCACAAGTCACCAGCTGGGTCTCCCTGTGGGGTCTTCAGTGCTTTCTGTAGATGCTGCACATCAATTGACTTTTCTCCCGCAGCAAAGTAATCCGATGTTCTGTACTTCTTCTGCGAGGATGAGATTGGAGACGAACTGTGTGCCCTCTTTCTGCTCTTAGGTAATGCAGGCGTTTCTTGAGAGCTTCCTTGTTCGGAGTTTCGAGCAGAGTTGTTCCATAGTACGCGTTCCACCGGTGTGAGATTCAGCACCTGATTGAAGTCGTCCCCACTAGCAATAAGCTCAGCCAGCGGAAGCCTGCCTCCTGGAGTCTGAGGGCATTCTTTCGATTCATTCCGGCCTACCCGCTGCGAGTGCTGTTGCAAATGCGCCGTGTCTTGTACGCCTTGAAAGTCTCGAGCCTTGGATGGGCTTTTGAGCCCTTGCCCAGCTCCTATCGCCTTATCGATTGCCTTGCCATGCTTTTGTGGCGCGTTCTCCTGATCATACTGAAAATTCCGCAGTCTGTTCCTGGACTGAGAGGAAGCAGCTATCGGAGGCATTGTTGCGGTGGGCTTGGTAGGTGGTAGGGGTGCGCGAGTGTCGTTATTGCTGACAGCAGTTGGCTTGTACCATTGCGGACGGACCTGGAAATTTCAATTGTATGGCCGGCATGTTGAAGAAGAGTGCTCACTTTCGCAGGCTGATCAAAGAACGACTTCTGCCGACTCGCCGGCATAGCTACGCCACCAGAAGCGCGTTATTATTGGTGGGGCAAAGACTTCTTACTCTATGCTTTCGAGTATTCGCGTCGCGAGGGGACGCGGTCTATGAGCTAGCGCGTGACATAATCAGCTCCTTCGGTCTAGTGGGCCGAGGGACGCTCTCTTTCAGATAATGCCCAACAAACTTCGGCCTTTTCCTCGAGCAAGGATTTCTGCATAAGACTTATTCTTTTATCGTCCTGCCTCAATTGCCCTCCAGCCGTCAAGATGTCGCAAGACAAACCACTACCCTTTATTTACCAATTCGCGGCTGGCGCCGTCGCAGGTGTCTCTGAGGTCAGGAGTTCATTCTATATTCTAGCGAGGGCGCATTTAGCTGACTGACAATCAATCTAGATCCTGATAATGTAAGTTCATCGACGTCCCTATTGTTATGCGCCGAAGACTGATCAGATTTCCAGGTACCCACTCGATGTTGTTAAGACCCGGGTGTAAGTAGTTTCAGATGCTCAGATAAGTCGCGCTGTTGCTAAGGCGGTATCCTTAGACAACTGCAAACAGGAAAGGGTGTCGGAGAAGAAGGCTACAATGGGATGGTGGATTGTTTCCGCAAGATTATCAAGAACGAAGGCGCCTCACGGCTCTACCGGGGAATCACAGCACCTATCCTGATGGAGGCACCCAAGCGGTAAGCCGTTCTCGAGCGACACTGCTTCTGGTCTGGAGACGCTGAGCATTCGCAGGGCCACAAAATTTGCAGCAAACGATGCGTGGGGGAAATATTACCGAGATCTGTTCGGTATTGCGAAGATGAACCAGCAATTATCCATCCTTACGGGCGCATCAGCCGGCGCTACTGAGGCTTTCATCGTGGTGCCTTTCGAATTGGTGAAGATTAGGCTTCAAGATCGAGCATCCGCTGGTAAATACACCGGCATGGTCGATTGCGTTTTCAAGACTGTAAAGAACGAAGGCCCTCTTGCCCTCTACAATGGTTTGGAAAGCACCATGTGGAGGCACATTCTATGGAATGCGGGTTACTTTGGAATAATCTTTCAGACCCGTGAACTCCTGCCTAAAGCTGCGGACAAGAAGCAGCAGATACGGAACGATATTATCTCCGGATCCATTGGAGGAACCGTTGGTACAATACTGAATACACCTATGGACGTTGTCAAATCGAGGATTCAGAACTCGCCCAAGATAGCAGGCTCAATACCTAAGTACAACTGGGCGTGGCCAGCAGTCGGGACAGTCCTCAAGGAGGAGGGTTTCTCAGCTTTATACAAGGGTTTCTTGCCGAAGGTACTGAGGCTTGGCCCCGGTGGAGGTATCCTGCTGGTAGTGTTCACCGGCGTCATGGACTTTTTCAAGACGATGCGTGGCGACGCATGAGCCCTCCCTTCCAGGTACATACGTGCACACCTTCCTATATGAAGACCCGGTAAAGATGGTAGCATCTATTGCATATAGCATGGCGCCGGTAATGGATAAATCGAAGTCGGATTTTTTGGCTAAAAGGGCGGCTTTCGCAGACGTTCATAAGACGAGAATCCCCAATGATGGATGAAAAGTCGAATTTGAGCTTACAGGCGCCTGTCGTCCCTGATCGTTCGTACCACCGCTATTCTGCTCTATTGGAGTCTCCGCCTGACATCCCTCTCACGCTCGTTACTGTTCACTCCCCGAACCGCATCCTTAATCAACTCTTTCAACTGGTTCTGTCCTTCTTCACCGTGGAAATCTTTCCTAGCTGCCAGCTCGTCAATCCGCCTCCTGAACTCGGGATCTGCGTCCCCTAATGCCTCGGCAGATGAATCCTCCATTGTCCCCATATTGACTGTCACATTCGGTGGTAGTGGAGGTGGATGATGCAGGTTGTCATTAAAAGGGCCAGTCGGTGATGTCTGTTGAGTTTCTCCTGCTTCTTCTGTCTTCGCACCATCGTGTAGCCGTGATTCCCTCAAGAAGGCCGCAATTGTCGGATTTTCTCCTTCGGTCAGGATCTTCTCCTCTGCAGTCTGGCCATCGTCGTTTGTCGCTTTGTGATCCGCGCCAAGCTCCTCGAGAAGCAGTTGTGCAGCTTCAACCGTCTCCACGACGAACAGCGGCGTCTCACCATCCTCGTCTTTTATGTTGACGTCGACATGAAAATCGTTGACCACAGCCTTCAGTAGGTCCAGGTGATTGTAGGACACTGCTGCATGCACCAGTGAGTAGCCATGTTCATCTTGTGTGGCTGCGAGAGAGGGGTTTGAATGAAGGAGCGGTAAGAGCTTTGGATTGTTGTCTGCAGCAAGAGTGAGAGGGTTAGGCACTGCCATCATCACTACCACGGACGCCACACTTGATGAACTCCCAGACAACTATTTGATGTACTTGAGACTGTACGAAGGGTACTGTATTGCATTGTAAGGTATTGCTCTATTATCACTCGCAGAAGTGCCCCCAAAAATGCGGTATGACGTCGACGCTGATCTCCCGCCTGCAACAATCAATCGCTCGCTTATTACCAGCCTTGTGATATTAGCACTTCTCGTACCCTGACTCACAACATTGGGTTTTGTTGGACCAGGTGGGGAAGGAGTAGTGGATGAGTCAATCGTTCCAGAGGAAGACGTTGGGATGAAAAAGAACCCAATGAACTTTGCAAGACCGTCGATTACTTTACGAGGACTCGATCACAGCAAACTCGCTTTGCGGCTCAACTTACTGCGGGTTTCCACCGCTTCTGTCTGCCTATTTCACACAAGCCAGTACGCTGCATATCACACAATTGGAATTATGGCTTCAAGAGCCAACACGCCTTATGCTGCTCAAGACCCACATGAGATCTCGACTCTTATGAAGGGTCTAGAGGCTTGCAGCAAGATAGGCCCAGGAAAAAAAACTGGCGTCCATGGCAAAAAGATCACATTTGAGATTGCAGGGACCATGGGCGTCACTGTTGACTCGTGGCGATTTCGAGATTGGGACTACAAACGCCGTGATCTGCCCACTTATGCTCGAGGTCTCTTCACCTACAATAGGAAAGACGGCACGCCCGAAATTGTTTGCAGAGGCTACGATAAGTTTTTCAATCAAGGCGAGGTTCATGAGACGAAGCTCAAGAACGTAGAGAAGCAGACTCGAGGCCCCTATGAATTGAGTGTCAAGGAGAACGGATGTATCATTTTCATTGGAGGTCTAGAAGGCGATCACTTATTGGTGTGCAGCAAACATTCGACAGGTGACCGCCAGGACACAGATGTGAGCCATGCTAAAGCAGGGGAGAAATGGGTGGACAGACATCTGCAGGAGATTGGCAAGACGAGAATGGACCTCGCGAGAGAGCTGCGCAAGCGTAACGTTACTGCCGTCGCCGAGCTGTGTGATGATTCCTTCGAAGAACACGTTCTTGCTTATGACGAGAGGACGGCAGGTCTGTATCTACATGGGATGAACCTTAACCTCCCGGAATTTGCTACATATTCCGGTGAGCTTGTGCAGCAATTCGCCAAAGAGTGGAACCTCAAGAGCGCGGAGTATCTCATGAAAGAGGACATATCTTCAATGCAGACGTTTTTGCAAGAATGCGCGGAAACAGGTTCGTACCACGGTCGTGATACAGAGGGTTTTGTCATCCGATGTCAGAGAAGAGAACACGGCGCGCAAGGTAATTATCAGGATTGGTTCTTCAAGTACAAGTTCGAGGAACCCTACCTAATGTACCGTCAATGGCGTGAATGTACGAAGGCTGTTATTGGTGGCAAACCACCAAAATTCAAGAAGCATAAGCAGATCACTCAGGAATATCTGCTTTACGCTCGACGGCAACTGGCAAAAGACCCTGAGCTCGGGAAAGCTTACATGCAAAACCACGGGATCATAGCGATGCGAGAAAACTTCCTAAAAGAGCGAGGGCTTAAAGGCTCAGATATCATTAGGCAAGAAATGCATGACAGCGGCGGCTCATCGACTGAAGTGACGAAGAATGTTGTTCTCCTTCCTATTGCTAGCATTGGCTGTGGAAAGACCACAGTGGCCGTTGCATTGACCAAGCTGTTTGGATGGGGTCATGTCCAAAACGATAATATTACGGGCACAAAAGGCAGGCCAAAGCAATTTGCAACGCTGATCTGCAATACGCTAGCTGGGCATCCAGCGATGGTTGCAGATAGGAACAACCACCAGAAACGGGAGAGACAGCAGATCATCGACGATGTCTTGGCTGTTATCCCAGACGCAAAGTTTGTCGCACTTCATTACGTCCACGATCCCAAGTCTGAGATGCTACCTTCGATACGACAAGTCACCCAGGACCGAGTCCTGAGCCGGGGAGACAACCATCAAACGATTCAAGCTGGCTCCAAATCTCGAAAAGACATCATCGGCATCATGGAAGGCTTTCTCGAGCGCTTCGAACCCCTCGATATCTTCTCCAAACCAGACGACGCCTTCGACGAAGTCATCGACCTCGACGTCGCGGCTGATTCCCGCACCAACCTCGAAACCGTCGTCAAAGCTCTCCACTCCGCCTACCCCAAGCTCGTTCCCAACTTACCCGGCCTCGACAATCTGGACGCCGCCATCGAGTCCGCCCTGAACGACTACAAGCCCGACATCAAACACGACCTCAGCTTCAAGAGCAAAAAGGCCAACCAGAGACACAGTAAGCAAGCCCACGATCAAACGCACCAAAACGGGACTGGACCCATTCCCAATAAACCTCGGCCTTTGGAATATTTCTGTGTCCGCCTCCCCACCGTCGATATCCTCTCCACCCTGAACCCCCTCTTCAACTCCCTTCCCAACGAGCAAGCGGCTTTCTACCGCCAACTCGGCCATTCCCGCCGCATCCAGCCCACCTTCCACGTCACCCTCATCCACCGCGCCTCCAAAGGCTCCCACCCCGACCTCTGGACCCGCCTCTCAAACCTCTATTCCACCGCCACCGCCACCTCCACCTCCCCAGCTACCGAGAACCAAGCCCTGGACCCTCCAGTGCTTGGGCAATGCCGCGTGCAACTCGAGCGCGTCGTCTGGGACCAAAGGGTCATGTGCATCGTCGCGCGGCTGCTGGATGAAGGATGGGAGACGGTCAATGCGCTGGCGCATGTTACCGTGGGGACGGCAAGCCAGGATATCAAGCCTAAAGAGAGCAATGACCTGCTCAGGAAGTGGTTGGAGGTGGGGAGTGGGGGGGAGACGGGTATCGGTGAGGTGCAGATTCCGGGGAGTAAGGTGGTGTTTGGGCAGGTGAAGGCTGTGCTGTCGAATAGTGGGCGATGACGGTGGGGAATTGGAGTGTGATGTTGAGGAGAATTTTCTCAGAAAGCATGGCGCTGGTACTTGTTTGAGGGCTCGGGCATTTGCCTAGTAGATTTAGTTGATGATACGCTGGAGCAGGACTGGCGATGCTCAAAATACTCCTCCCTCAGCATCTGGACATTCTCCCCGCTCATACCTCACGGCGGAATAGCGAGCAGCGTATGAAAAGCAACGGATACCCCCCTCATCCATTCTATCCCTCTTGCCTGATACAACAACTCCTCTGGCTTCCCTTGAGCAACAATCTCCAGCACCTCCAACCTTCCCTTCTAGACCCAATGAAATAAGGAGAAACACATGAATCTCGACATCGCATTACCTCCTAGCTATGGAAGAAATGGAGGATGAAGCTCGGAGGATTTTGAAGGGGGGGTTTTGGTTTTGAGGCGGGGACTGAGAAGAGATGGGTAGTGAGGGGATGGAGGGAGGTGTGGGATCAGCACGTATATTGGGTTTAGGAGAGTGTGTATGCTGTGGGTTTCGAAACCATCAACAACGCGTGCATCTGATCTCAAGCGGCTTGCTCCATTAGCTGAGTGCATGATGAGAAAAACGACCGTAACGCCATGCTGTATACGCTGCATTGGTAATAGAGCGCCCGAAACCTTCTGAAGACGTAAATGTAGATAATTTCATTGCTGGAACCTACCTGCTGGAGACTCCTTATTGTGATATATCGGGTTCGGACGCCCTAGACCGGCTGTAAGATTTCATCTATCTGAAACCCCGAGCGTCCTTCTCGATGTCGCCCTCTTGATCCAACCTCGCCGCTCCTCTCAGCACTGGCAACACCGTTCCATCCGGTGCCGTGGTCTCCTGCCACGTGTTTCCGACGTTATCGACGTTCAAGATGCTCTCGTCATGGAACTTGGGCTCACGAGCACCATGTGGCAGTCGAGCTGGATTGCTGACGCTTTCGTGACTTCCAAGCCGTACACTCGCGCGATTCTGCCCACTGCGCCCACTGTGAGAGCGGGACGAGAAGGGACGGAAACTGCGAACGCTGAAGCGCCAGCGCTTTGGCACGAGCGCGTTGAGGACGGGAAGGGAGGCAGCAGTGATGGCAAAGAAAATGTCGATCGTCGTCCAATTGATGACCCCCATCGACCAGGTGACGTCCAGCGGTTGATGGTACTGCGTAACCTGCCTCATAACGCTGCCGATACAGGAGATGGAACCGATGGAGAAGAGGAAGCCGACGCGGAGTTTCTTGGCCGTTGACATTTGGATTTTGTAGAGTACGATGAGTGGCACGCACAGGAGCGCAAAGTCCAACGTGACGTGGATGACGCTAAGGGCTATGCCGGTGGCGTTCGGATTGATGCATTGGGGTTTGGTTTTGAGTGATCCGAAGTTATGGAGGTCAAATTGGACTCCTACGGGATGTATGCATCGAAAGATGTCGAGGAAGACTGCGATTAAGAGATAGCAGACAAGGAGACCAAGGAAGATGTTGTGCGCGACCATCCAACGCTCGGACGTCAGGCCTGTGAGACGGCGGTTGAAGAGGGTGATGGATATTTTGACGAGGACGACTGTGATCCAGAAGATAAATTGTGCAATTCCAGCAAACTGCACAGTCAATGTTAGCATTATCGGATCTGCTTCTTTCGGAACCAGTACCATACCCGGTAGAACCAGTACAGCTCCATGTACGTGACATCGTAGAAGTGCTTCCCAAGTCCGCCATAATTCACCATGCCTATCACGAGCGACAGCCACGCTACACCGGCGAGCTACCAGAGTCGGATTAGTGTTCTGTTTTTCATGTTTGGCTGCGACAGATCCCTTACCGCTGCCGGTATAATGACAATATCATCCCAACCCCAACGCAAGTCCTTACGCAGAATCCTCAAGCCCACGCGAAGACCGGTGATGATGCAGATCAGGGAGATTGCAATAGCCATTGCAGCTGTAATTGCTGGAGCATGATTTGGATAATTGGAGGGATAATGGTCGCTAGCTGGCCGCTTCAAAGGAATTGGCAGGCCTTTGGAGGGGTCCAGCATGCCGGGCGGGAATTCCATCAAACGCCCGATTGAGACGATGACCTTGTAGTCATCGCTGGTGTTGGGTGGCTGTCCGACGAGTGCAGAGCCTGCCATGACGGCTCAAGCAATGGTGGTGAGGGCGTCAAACTTTATTCTCCTCTTAGAAAGATAGGGCTTTCGCGGGAAAGCGAGAATGTAAAGACCTCGAGAAGAAGACAGTGTTTCTATAATAAACTCGGTAAACAATGTGTATATGCAACAGAACGATCAAGTAACACCAATAGAGATGAGAGCAACATATATGGGGAATGTCCCCAATATTCCTACGCATTGTTTCGTCGTTACATGCATAGCTAGCTCGCTATGATGCAGCAGTTGTTGTTACCCAATTGTTATAGAGATCGAGATATTGATCTGGGGATGATGAAATGACCGATTGGATCCGAGTTACGAGAAGGTTGCAGCTCCTGCAGGGTACGAAGGACGAAGCATGCCTGCTTTAAAATACGAGGAAGCCAGCTTGTGGTGCGTGCGTGCTGCTGATATGGAACTTACTTTTAGTGCACAGACTATCAAGCATCTTCTAGGGCCGGTCGATAAGCTAGCTACGTCTGCCCATTAGAACGGTGGCCTCCACACTATTCGCGTGCTCAGGGTTGGCGATCGACCTGGAGAGATGCCTTCGAGAAGTCTGAGTGAGGCAGGCTTCTCTGGAGTACTCATAACTCAACCCGCCGCAGCAGGGTCGAACTCGAGGATCCATGCTTCTTCCACAGGTGTCAGATGCTCATCGTGTACGGCAACACGAGTAGAAGCCATTGATATGTACGTCGTAGGGCACAAGACACCACTGGTCTCCTCTTGCGGTTGTCAGACTACTCAAAGGCCGGGCGAGCCAGGAACGCGTTCGAACGATGACCAGCATGACAAGGGATATTCATCCAGCCGAAGGACGCTAAGCCCAATCCTCTTAGTTGCCGTTTTACTCGCCAGCCGCTGCCATTTCATAGGCGCGGCTCTCGATCAAAATAATCACACGACGTGTGGGTCGGCCCTTCGACACCAACGATGGCGGTCTATTTGGTCTACTGAAAGCCACCCACGCTTCTTGTTTTGGTGTGTCAGCCAAATTTTACCGGGGATTGATCGCACAGTCTAAATAGTACTGCACACCGCGAGACCACGTTGACACCACCCCAGAATAGTGTGGGGCGGAGTATCAGATCGACCGGCGATTGTTGGAAGCCGCAGAAGAACGAGTACCTGAAGAAGATGGAGTGATGGAGTAGAGGAGTGATGGTTTACCGAGTTGACTACGTACAGATGATGTCTCAGCAGGCTAAATAATTGACGTCCGTGTCAAGGTGAATACTTTAGAAGAGCACGCACGGTACCCTGCTTTTTCGCAGACCATCCAATGACCGTCGCAGTCCTCGATCCTATGTCATTATCAGATGGTGACTT
>JAABUW010006948.1_pt1 | contig 13895 bp, 5 predicted proteins | sample 5560081 | NCBI WGS metagenome assembly JAABUW01 (sample SAMN10711882, study PRJNA513363) | rock metagenome | isolation source: Antarctica rocks | place: Antarctica: Victoria Land, Knobhead sud
TCCGGGGCCGTGTCCCGCCCCTGGCCGCGCGTCGATCACACGCGCCTACGGGCGGCGCACTCCATCCCGGCGGCGGAACTCCGGTCACGGACAGCATCACGTCGTTCTCTCCGACAGACTGCTAGGCATTATCGGCGAGTATCTGGGCCGCATTTATGACGAGGTTCGTGCGCGCCCCCTCTACATCGTCCGCGAAGCACTGGGCCATCTTGAGTCAGATCAGCCGTAATGCTCGGCACGCTGAACCTAGTGTTTTCTCCAAGGGGTTACTTTGCGGCGAGGCGTACCATCTCCAGGCGATCGCGGGTGCTCGGCGCGAGGCCCGTCCGCTGGGCGCGTGCCCGCAGCCCTCGGCGGTGCTCGTCAGTTAAGGTGATGCGGTACATACGCACCAGCATACCCACTTCCACGAACTTTGACCGCCGCCCTACTTAGTCATGGCCTTGCGCCCTACCTTCCACGTGCTGGACAGTCTGGTAGCGGCCCCCTGTCTGGACATACTGCTCCAGTACGCCAACGCGTTAGCCCTTGTAGACGACGAGCGGCGACAACGTAAGCGCCAGTATGCCAGTGTGTGGCGAGCCGTGTGACAGTACGCGCCCGTGTCACTTTCTTCCCTCTAAGCATGGTAGGGCGAGCCGGATACGACGAGTGATACGAAAGGATAGAAGGCCTGTATCCCTTTAGGTGTTTACAGCCAATCGAGGCGACGTTACTATGAACTACATAATCTCGGCGCCTTCAAGGCCATATTCATGCTACTCGGCACCGCTAAGGAAAAGAAGTGACGCACAAACTCCGCTGACAGTTGCCAATACGCCTTGAGCGTTAGATGGGATGGCTATTATGAAGCAGCGCATGAACATATTAAGACTGCGCCCGCGGGCGCTACGACCCCTTGTTCTCTTAGGGCTGATCACAGCGACGGCCTTAGCCGCTGCCGACAATCGCTTCGCCTATTCGTCCGGCCTGAGGCGCGACACCGCGGGCGCGCCTCAGCAGCGCGCCGTTAACGTTAAGGGGCCTCCACCCCAGTCCTTGTCTACCTCATGTGCCCCGCAGACGGTGGATGTCCCGACGCCGGTCGCTAGCCCGGCGCCACAGCCGGTCTCCCCGCCGCCGGTAGCAAGCGCCCCTATAACGGATCAGACGCAACTCAAGTGTACGGGCGGCTTGAGCGTGATCGGGCACCCCATGCAGACATTCACAGTGGGGATCACCGGCCAGCTTGTCCGCGTCGACATTGTGCTCTGCTCACCTGCCAAGAATGTGCGTATCGATCTGACAGTCACTGGGACGGGGTCTGCCGTCCAATCCAGTACAGCTTCACTCAAATTACCGCACGACTATTCGGACTGCGCATGGTATGAGTTCGACTACGGCCGCCCGCTCACAGTCGCGGCCGGCGACGTGCTGCAACTCGCGATCACGTCCCCTAACCATCGGTCAGCCCTCTGGGGCTTTGATGGCCAGGACCCAGACCCCTACCCTTATGGTTCCGGTTCATGGCGCGGGCACGTCATCAATGATTTCACCTTCCAGACATATATACAGTAACCGCGGCTTTGAGCGGCGATGCCAGATAGCCGCCCCTGTTTGGGATGCAAACAATGAAACACGCGTCAACTCTATTACCATCGTCGTGGGTCCGTCTCCTTGGCGCACTAGCCTTAGTCATCGCACCGCTCCTGACGACGGCAGGCGACTGGCCGACCTATTTACATGACAATCAGCGTACAAGCGCTAGCGGGGATGAAACTATTCTCTCGCCTGCCAACGCCGGCCAACTCACCAAGTTGTGGTCGTTCCCGACCGGCAGCTCCATCGCCGCACCGGCCGCGGTCGTCAGCGGCACCGTGTATATCGGCTCCTGGGATGGCTACGAGTACGCATTGGACGCCGGCAGCGGGGCGCTCAAGTGGGAAACATTTTTGGGAACGCTTAGCCTGCCGAATTGTACCCCCGCGCGGATTGGCGTTTCCTCGGGAGCGACCGTGCAGAACGGCGTTGTGTATGTGGGCGGTGGCGACAACTATTGGTACGCCCTCAGCGCCGCCACGGGCAGCGTCTTGTGGAAGGTGTATACCGGCGACAGCAGCGCGAGCGGCGGGCACTACAACTGGTCTAGCCCCCTCATCTACAATGGCTATGCGTACATCGGCATCGCCAGCGAGGGCGATTGCCCACTCGTGCAGGGCCAGTTGCTCAAGGTGCCACTGGGCAATTATCCGGGCGGCAGCGTTGTGTCGCCCACCGCTACGGCTGATTTCGTTCTCGGGGGACAAGTCGGCGGCGGTATCTGGACGTCCCCCACCGTCGACACGGCGAGCAACACGATCTATGTGAGCACCGGCACACAAGTGGGTTCCGAACCGTTGGCGCAGGCGATGATCGCCCTGGACGCCTCGACACTGGCGGTCAAAGACTCCTGGCAGATTCCACCGGCGCAGCAGGTGCCCGACTCTGACTGGGGTGGGACGCCGAACATTTTTCAAGATTCGACGGGGACCAACATCGTGGCGGCGACGAACAAGGATGGCTATGTCTATGCTTTTGACCGCACCGATATCGCGGCTGGCCCCCTATGGCAGCAGCAGATCGCGTTCGGCGGCGCCTGCCCTCAGTGCGGGCAGGGGCCCGTATCGACCGGCGCCGTGGGTGGTGGACGGCTGTACATGGCAGGGGGCAACACAACACTCGCGACCGGCAGCGGCTATCCAGGGTCCGTGCGGGCGCTCGATCTAGCGACAGGTAGCTTTCTCTGGGAACATGGAACTCCCAGCGCCGTGATCCCGGCTCTAGCGTACGCTAATGGGCTGGTGATCGACGGCGCCGGCGCCACGATGGAAGTACTCAATGCGACCAACGGCGCGCTGCTCTACACCTATACGACGGGTAATACACTCTATGGGCCGCCGAGCGTGTCTAATGGTCAGATCTTCGAGGGCTCCACCGATGGCAACCTGTATGCTTTCGGCCTCCCCAGTGCTCCCACCCCTACCCCCGTCCCCGACCCGAACTGTCCCAGCGGTTGGTCCTGTCAGGATATCGGGGCGCCAAGCCCCGCCGGTTCGGACACGATTTCCGGCAGTTCCTGGCAGGTCACAGCCGGCGGGGCCGGCATTGGCGGCGGCACGGATCAGTTTCGCCTGCTTGCGCAGAGCGTGAGCGGAGACGCACAGGTCAGCGCGCAGGTGGTGTCGGCCACCGCGCGGCAGGCGGGGGTGATGGTGCGGCAGAACCCGGATCCAACGGCCCCGAACTACGCGGTTTTTCTCACTCAGAACAACACGGTGGTGGTGCAATATCGCGCGGCTACCGGCGGGGCCACGACGACCCTGGTACAGCAACCCGCGTCCGCGCTGCCCCTGTACGTGGAAATCCAGCGCACAGGCAATCAGTTCGTGGCCGCGACCTCCACCGACGGGGTCACCTATGCGCTTGTGCCCGGTAGCGGGGCGGTGGTGGTCATGCCGCCGTCCGCTCTCGCGGGAGTCGCGACAGCATCAGCTACGAATGGGATCGCGTACACGGCGACATACAGCGCTGTCGCCGTCGGCGCGCCTGGTTCGCCCCCCACGACGCCGACCCCCACGTCGGCCTGCCCCAGCGGTTGGAGTTGCGCCGACATCGGGGCTCCCGCTATCGGCGGGGGCCAGACGTTGAACGCCGGGGCGTGGACCGTGCAGGGCGCTGGCGCCGACATCGGGGGCACGTTCGACCAATTCCACTACGTGTGGCAGTCCTTGAGCAATAACGGCAGCATCAGCGCGCGCATCACTGCACAGGCCAACACCAACGGCTCCGCCAAGGCAGGGATCATGATACGCGGGAGCGCCGACCCCAGCGCGGCCTACTACTTTGCCTTCGTCACGCCGGGTGGTGGCGTCTCTGTGGAGTATCGCAACGCGCAGGGCGTCAACTCCGCAAGTATCTCCACTCCAGGGAGTACGCTCCCCACCTATCTTAAGGCAGTGCGCACGGGGAATAGCTATACGACCTATACCTCGAGCGATGGGCAGACCTGGAACGTGGTCATAGGCTCCAGTGTCACGCTGCAAGCGACGGGGACGGTCCTGGCCGGCCTGGCCGTCACCTCGCACAACACCGGTACGTTGGGTAGCGGTTCCTTTGACACAGTTGGTATCACGCTCGCGCCCCCGGTCAGTTGCCCGTCCGGCTGGAGTTGCGCCGACATCGGCGCCCCCCCCGTTACGGGGAGCCAGTCCTTTAACAACGGGACGTGGACCGTGCAGGGCGCCGGCGTCGACATCTACGGCACCGGCGACCAATTTCACTACGTGTGGCAGACCCTCCCCGGCGACGGCGCCGTAAGCGCTCGGGTCGTGACGCAGGAGCCGATCAATGCCTGGTCGAAAGCAGGAGTGATGCTGCGCGCCAGCGTTGATTCCGCCGCGCCCTACTATTTCGCGGCCGTCACACCGAGCAACGGTATCCGCATACAATACCGCACGGTGCAGGGTGGGGGCGCGAGCGAGGCGGTCCACCTGTCCGGCACGGTCCCGGCCTACCTGCGAGTGACCCGGTCGGGCAACACCTACACCGCCTATACCTCCACCGACGGGGTAACGTGGACGGCCGTGGCGGGGTCGAGCGTGACGATCAACCTCACCGGCTCCATCTTGGCCGGACTGGCCGTCTGCTCGCATAACTATAGCACCATCGGCGCCGTGACCTTCGATACGGTCGCCGTGAGCACGTCGGCGTCCGCGAGTCCCACCCCTGGCTCGACGGCCACGCCGGTGCCGTGCGCCACCGGCTGGAGTTGCGCCGACATCGGGGCTCCCGCTATCGGCGGGGGCCAGGCGCTCAGCGCCGGAACGTGGACCGTGCAGGGCGCGGGTAACGATGTCTGGGGTGCCGCCGACCAGTTCCACTACGTGTGGCAATCCCTCGCAGGCGATGGCGGTGTGAGCGCGCGCGTCGTTACCCAGACCAACACTAGCGCGTGGGCGAAGGCGGGGGTGATGTTGCGCGCCAGCGTTGATTCCGCCGCGCCCTACTATTTTGCCATGGTCACGCCCAGTAATGGCATAGCCGTGCAGTACCGTACGACCCAGGGCGGGAACGCGGGGCAGGCGGCAACCTTCGCGGGCGCTCCGCCGGCCTACCTGCGAGTGACCCGGTCGGGCAACACCTACACCGCCTATACCTCCACCGACGGGGTAACGTGGACGGCCGTGGCGGGGTCGAGCGTGACGATCAACCTCACCGGCTCCATCTTGGCCGGACTGGCCGTCTGTTCGCATAATGGTGGAGCCTTTGGCTCCGCGACCTTCGATACGGTCGCCGTCAATAGCGCGACAGGAGGTCCAACGTCGACCAACACGCCGACGTCGACGGCCACGCCAACGTCGACCAACACGCCGACGTCGACGGCCACGCCAACCAGCACGTCTACAGTCACGCCGATGTCTACAGCCACCTCTACGGTCACGCCGATGTCTACGGCTACGCCGACCAATACGCCGATGTCTACGGCTACGCTGACCAGCACGCCGCCGACGCCGACGAGCATGTCTACGGCCACGGTCACGCCGATCAATACGCCGACGTTTACAGCTACGCTGGCATCGACCAACACGCCGGCATCGACCAACACGCCGCCGATGTTGCCGAGCACGTCTACAGCCACGTCGACGCCGACGAGCACGTCTACAGCCACGTCGACGCCGACGAGCACGTCTACAGTCACCTCTACGGCCACGCCGGCGTCGACGAGCACAGCCACACCGACGCCTAGCAGCACACGCGTTGCCGGCTGTCCTACCGGCTGGAGTTGCGCCGATATCGGTAGTCCAGCGCTGGCGGGGGGTCAATCGCTGACTGGTGGCGTCTGGACAGTGGCGGGGGCGGGAACGGACATTGGGGGGACGGCTGACCAGTTCCACTTCGTCTGGCAGCCGTTGACTGGCGATGGCGGCATCCGAGCGCAGGCGCTTAGTCAGACTAACACGAACAGCCGCGCGCGGGCGGGAGTCATGCTGCGCCAGAGCGCCGATCCGAGCGCGCCCTTCTACGCGGTCGTGGTGACGCCACTGCGTGGCCTCTTCGTCCTCAAGCGCGCGACACAAGGGGGTGGAGTCAGTACGGTAGTCAACCCTGCCGAGACGACGCCTGTCTATCTCCAGGTGAAGCGCGCGGGCGGCGCTTTTACCGCCTATACGTCGAGCGATGGGGTTAGCTGGACGCCGATCGCGGGATCAAGCGTCACCCTTAACCTCACAGGGACCCTATTGGCGGGGATGGCGGTGACGTCGCACGACGCGACCAAAGTAAGCACGGCTACGTTCGGCGCGGTTAGTAGCCCGTAGCGAACGCCGCGACACACGACCACGCTAGAAAGTCGAGCAACAGTACAGTGCTGTTGCTCGGCTCCCCAACGTCAACCAGATTCCGCGCTTCTAGGAGAACGGACGAGGTCGGGACGGGGCCTGCAATATGGTGGCCCCCCGCGTCAATAATGAGCTACGAGGTTATTGTAACCGTGCTATGATCGGCAACCACGGTCGTTAGCGTCCCGCTGTTATGCGATGTGACGGCCAAGCCTGCTAGGGCTGGACTCGTCATTGTCATGGTGACACTCGATCCCGCGATCGGCGTCCAGCTAACCCCATCGCTCGACGTATAGGCAGTGTAGGTGTTCCCGCTCCGAGTGATTCTCAGATATGCAGGATGCGTCGCCGTACTTTTATAACGATCGATCGCCGTAGCTCCGTACAATGGCCGGTATTGCACCGTTATGATGTTACCTGCCGACAAGAGAAGATAATAATAAGAAGCTTTTGCATCCGTACTTTGACGGATCATAACGCCGGCCTTGGCCCACGCGTCGGTGTACGTTTGCGTGACAACGCGCGCGCTGGCGCTACCATTACCGGCAAGAGTCTGCCAGACATAATGGAACTGGTCGGATGTGCCGAAAATATCGGCGCCGGCCCCGCTGATAGTCCACCTGCCACGACTCAAAGACTGGTTGCCCCCGCGCAAAGAGTTGCCGATGTCGGCGCAGCCCCAGGGGACGGGGCATATGCTAGGGGCCGTGGTGGGGGCGCTCGTCGGGGCCGTGGTGGGGGCGCTCGTCGGGGCCGTGGTGGGGGCGCTCGTCGGGGCCGTGGTGGGGGCGCTCGTCGGGGCCGCACTGATGATCTGCTGCCAGGAGAGAGGGTAGCTCGGGTTGATGTCATAGTGCGTGCCGCCCAGCGCCTCGGGTCCTGTATTCCAGACGATGAGCCCGGTCGCGCCGTTGGAAAATGCGGTGTTTTGCTCCTGCTGGATCATGGCGGCGCGCCGCGCATCGCCGATCCCCTGGATAAAGCCGTACTCTTCGATCTCAAACGGCTTGTTGTTTTGCTTGGCCCATGCCCCAACCATTGGCGTCGTAATGGTGAGGTCATGATCGGTCGTCTCAGGGTTATATGGGTCTCCTGGATACGTATGGATCGTGACCATATCGACGTGCGGCAGGCTGAAAATTTGCTGCCAGGGGATGCCATAGCTGGGACTATTGAGGAAGCTTAGACCTCCCGCGGCGATGAGGTGATGCCCGCCGTCGTCGTTGTATGTTTCCGTCGTAACACCGTTGAAGAAATCGATGTACCCCTGAGCTGTCGTCGTAACGCCGGATGTTGCGTTAACAGGTTGGACCTCGCCTTCTAAAGAGTAGTTGGAAACGTTTGTAGCATTCTTATAGCGAGTGGTTACAAACTGGATAAAAGGTGTCCACAGGGTAGCGTTGTAGGGGTTGACGCCTTGCTTCTTGAGGTGGTTGGCAAACGTCGACATGTCTATCTCGACGAACATGTGTCGTAACGCCGCTTGCTGCACGAGATAGTCCATGTTTGACCATACGACCGGATCGTACACGTTCACTGTTGGGTCGTTTAGCTGGTCGGTGGGTCGCAGGAGGTTATATCCGGCCTGCTGGGCAAGGTTCAAATCCCAGTCGATACGCTGGGTGAACGCCGGGTCAGTCCAGTTGTAGCTCGGCGCGGAGCCGCCACGAGACTGGTACAACGTGGTCCCATAGAGTTTGACCGGGATGGAGTTGTAGACGAATTGCTGGCCGTTAGCCTGGAGGAATGACGACTGCGGAACCGCGGCGGCGTTGACGGCATGGGGCAGGGCGACGAGAACGTTCGTCATCAATAGTGCTAGTAGCGTGGTTATGAGATTGCGGCGTCGCTTGGGCTGGTGCATAGAGCGCGTTCTTCCTTTATTCATTTCAGCGGCGTGATGTCATCGTTGGGTGCGCCAGGACCATCGTTCGAGTTACAACGCCATGTGCGCTTATTTCCTTATCCCCGCCGCGTGGCGAACCTAAGCGTCGTGGCGACCCTAAGGGCTCGTTAAACAATTACTTCCCGTTTTTGGGCGCAGGCTCATAGCCGCTTTGCCCGACAGCGGCGGGAAGTTATTCCTTGGCGACTCCTAAGCGTACGGTAGTCCAGGTGGGTACCGGCCCGCAATCCCCTATTTAGGTACTCTCAGCCAGGAGGAGATACCGCGCCGTCTCGCCTACATGTCGCCGCGGAGGTCGGATAATGGCGCCGCTGGCGCCGACTCACGTGCGACAAGCGGATCGTGACGGACCATGTCGATGCCATGGTTGCCGCGCAACAACGTAGGCAGTGATATACGAACTGATACGTGAATGATATCCGATAGAGTCTTCTCGTCCACTTGTGGGCTTAGTATCCTAGACACGAACCTTGGAGAGTTACGGTCTCTTACTGGAGCAGGCGCTTCCGCTCGTCCCCCACTGGCCGAACGGCGGGAACATTCTCGCTAGATGTTTGAGTGCGACAGCCATGAGACTATTGCAGCCGCTCAGGGAAGCGCGCCATGTGAGTTTGGGCCGCCGGAATCCGGAATAAGGATGGGCTGTGATGAAAAGCCGTGTCTCTATTACAATGCTCGTTTCTTGGGCCCTGACCCTCTGTCTTCTTCTCTCCCCCATGTCATCCGCGCATGCAAACTCCACGTTAGGGCTTTCTAAGGTCGCGTTAGCGCGCCATGCGGTTGGAGCAAACGCGTCCGCTACATTTCCGGATTTGCCTCCTGGTTTTGCGAAAGTTCAATTGGCCCAGGGCCTCACCAATCCAACCGTCTTCGCTTTTGCGCCAAATGGCGACATCTACATCGGGGAACAGGCGGGAAGGATTTTAATCTACAGAAACGGCGTCATATTACCAACGCCACTTATCTCGCTGACTGTTGATGGCACAAATGAAAAGGGATTACTTGGCCTCGCCCTTGACCCCAATTTTGCGGCCAACGGCTATATGTACGTTTCCTATACAACCGCGGACGAGCACGCCACGCTTGCGCGGATTACCGTGCAGAATGATGTCGCGAGTCCTGCGAGCGAAGTTGTTTATATGAAAGGCAACCAACTCCAAAACCCCCATCATAGCGCGAATGACCTGCACACAGGGCCGGACGGCATGTTATGGTGGACTGTCGGCGACAACGTTCCGTCGATTTCAAATGCGCAAACTCTGACGAATATCTACGGCAAAATCCTGCGGTTCAACCGCGACGGTACGATTCCCAGCGACAATCCGTACACGCATATACCGGGAGCGGTTCCTGCAATTTATGCGTATGGTCTGCGCAACCCGTTCCGCTTCACGTTCTTGCCTAATGGCAAGCCTATGGTCGCCGACACGGGATCAAGCTATTGGGAGGAGATGAATACTATCCAGTCCGGTGGCAACTACGGATGGGATTTCTATGAGGGCAACTGCTTCAGTTGCGGCTATATCAATCCCACCTACGCCTATGGTCACCTCCCAACGGATGGCGCCATCTCTGCCATCTCCGCCTATACGGGCTCGGTTTTCCCGCAACAGTATGACAACGTTGTCTTCTTCGGTGACTACAATCGCCGGGACATCGAAGCCGTGACCTTTGACCCGACCTACGGCACGGAGACGTCTGACGCTGTCTTTGATAGCAGCGCCGGGACAATCGCCGATTTACAAGAAGGGCCGGACGGCAATCTGTACTACGTGGACGTCTTTGAAAATGCCTTCTACAAGATTTATCCGGTTGGCCCATTCCCCCCTGTTGCGGCAGCCTCTGCCAGCCCCAATGCGGGGTTGCCGGCACTACCTGTCCAGTTCTCGTCAGCGGGATCGAAAGATCCATACGGAGTACCGCTCACGTATTCTTGGGACTTTGGTGATGGGTCTGCGGTGTCTACACAGGCCAATCCATCGCATACGTATGCGACGACCGGAACGTATACGGCTACGCTGACTGTCAGTAACGGCACACTGAGTGGCTTTGCGTCGACCAGGGTCGTTGTCGGACACACCCCTCCGTCCGCCTCTATCACCTCACCGGCGGCCGGCGCCACGTACAACGGCGGAGACGTTATCTCCTTCAGCGGTTCGGCAAATGATGCGGTTGATGGCACGCTCCCGGCCAGCGCCTACACCTGGACGGTGGACTTTATCAGTAATGGCGCCGTGCAACCCTTCTACCTCAATGAAGCCCCTGGTCCCTTCGACGGACCCATCACCGATACCACGAGCGGGACCTTCCAAATCCCGCGCGACGTGTCGCAGACGCCTGACTCTTCCTATCGCATTACCCTGACGGTGGTCGATTCGCTGGGTCTGCAGACGGTTGTGACACGGACGATTCAGCCCAATCCGGCGAGTTGGTCGGTAAACACGAATATTCCGAACACCTCCTACGTGGTTGATGGCGCCTGGCAGACGAGCCCCTACAACGCTCAGGACGTCGCCGGCGTGCAACATGTGTTGGCGGGTGTGCCCACGCAAATGATTGGTGCGACGCGCTATCGCTTCCATGACTGGGCTGATGGGGGCGCCTTGATGCATACCATCACCGGCTCCGCGGCAGGCGGCGCCTACACCGCTGACTACGATCCGGTGCAAAGTACCATGCCCTCTCCGTGGCAGAGCATTGACGTGGGCAGCCCACTGATGGCAGGGACGGCTGACTACTCGGCCAATGACCAGACCTTCTACCTCGATGGCAGCGGGTATGACGTGTATGGCGCACATGATCAATTCCACTATGTCTACCAACCGTTGAACGGCGACGGAACCATCATCGCCCGGGTACGCTATCAGACGAATTCGGATCCATCGGCGAAGGCGGGACTCATGATCAAGCAGTCCACCGCGACCGGGGCTGCTTATGTGAATGCGTTTGTCACGCCGAACGCTAGTAGCGCCACGCCAAATATCAACGGCGTGGCATGCACCCCAAACGGCTGCGCGGCGCCCTTATCGCCGATCACTCCACCTGTCGGTAATGGCGTGAAGATGCAGTGGAACTTTAGCGGCAGTAAGACGGTCACGTCGACCACAGCGCTCGCCGGCTACAGTTCCCCCAACCAATGGCTCAAGTTGCAGCGGATTGGCCATACCTTTACCGCGTCGTACTCCACAGATGGAAATGCATGGACACAGATCGGCTCGACGAGCATCACGACGATGACCGCCGCCGCGACGATCGGCTTGTTTGTGACGTCGCATAACATCGGGCAATACAGCAGCGCCGCCTTTGACAACGTGCAGGTTATTAGTGCGGCCGGCAACCCCCTCCCGGCGCCCTGGCTGGATGGGGACATTGGCTCTCCAGCCATTGGCGGATCGGCGAGCTATGCCAACGGCGTGTTCACCGTGAACGCGGGGGGGAACGACATCTTTGGAACGGCCGACCAGTTCCACTACGTGTGGCAGTCGCTTACGGGCGACCACAGTGTCAGCGCGCGCGTCAGTTCGCAGACCAATACCAGTTCCAGCGCCAAAGCAGGAGTGATGCTACGCCAGAGCGCGGACGCGAGTAGTCCCTTCTACGATGCCATGGTGACGCCGGGCAACGGCATCAAAGTACAGTACCGCGCAACGCCGGGTGGCAGCGCTGTGACGAAGGCCACTATCACCGGGACCACGCCGGCGTACCTCAAGGTGGCGCGATCTGGCAGTTCTTACACGGCGTACACGTCGAGCGACGGCGCAACGTGGACAGCCGTCCCCAACTCAAGCGTCACGATAAGTATGAGCAGCACGGTGCTGGCGGGCCTAGCCGTCACCTCGCACAACACCGTGGCTCAGGGCACAGCGACCTTCGACACCGTGAACATACAGTAAGCAGAACGTAGACGTGTCGTGGCCGCCGTCAATTGTGGCGCCGGCCACGGCGCCTAGACATCCCACGAGCGCTTGGGAAGGCGGTAAGATATGCAGTGTTCCTACCCGCGGCTCTTCATGCGGTCGGCGCTAACACTCTTGTTGACTATCCCGAGTGTCCTGGCGACCGATTTCGTTTTTAGGCCTGCTCATGCCGCAGGTGGAACCGCCAGCGCGCTGGCCGCGTTCGTCGGCTACGCCGAAGACAAAGAGACTAACACCCCCAACCCGGCGGCGTTCCCTGTTCCCTGGGCGGGGGCGCCAAACACGATTTTCCTCGGTGGACCTGTTGTTGGTCAAACGGCGTGCCATGCGCTACTCCAGTGCTTCGACGCGGGCGCGATCCGGCTCGACAATGGCGGTACGAGCGATGTCACAGTCGATAGCGTCGCCGTCAATGTGCGCGCCTCGCTCGCCGGGGGCAAGCTGTTCAATCTTTGGGGATCATTTACTATTCCAGCTGGCAAGAGCGCGATCCTGACCGAGAACCCGCCCGGTAATAATCCGAGCTACGATAACTTCGATACGAGTGGATATCCCAAGAATAACTGCACCCCGATCTCTGCCGCGCCGATCATCACGATCACCATCGGAGGCGTGTCAAGCGTGCTCGTAGATAGTACGCACGTCCTCGACACGGGTGGCATCGACGTGGGATCGTGCTCCCCCCACATGAATGAGTCTATCCAGTGGCGGCCCATTGGCGCGGCGGGCCTAAACACGGCATCCCTTACGCTCGGCCCCACCATGGCTAACCAGACGGTTGGTCAGCAAGTCATAGAGACAGCGAGCCTCCTGGACGGGAGTGGCGCCGGGCTGCCCAACGTCGCCGTCAACTTCACTGTGACGAACGGCCCTAATGCTGGACTGTCCGGTCGCGCCCTCACTGGTCCGACCGGACAAGCGTCTTTCCCATATATCGGCGCCGCGCCCGGCATGGACACCATCGTCGCCTCGGTCACGTCGGTCGGCGTATTCTCGTCTACTCAGACAAGCGTGACGTGGACCGCGGCGGCGACCACCCCGGCGGCGACCACCCCGGCGGCGACCGTGACGCCCACGTCGATCGCGGCGACCGTGACGCCCACGTCGATCGCGGCGACCTGTCCAGCGGGCTGGAGTTGCGCCGATATTGGCAGCCCCGCACTCGTAGGGAGTCAATCGCTGTCCAACGGGATCTGGACGGTCGCCGGGTCGGGGCGGGATATTGGGGGGACAGCCGACCAGTTCCACTTCGTCTGGCAGCCGTTGACCGGTGCTGGCGGCATCCGCGCGCAGGCGCTGAGTCAGACCAATACGAACAGTCGCGCGCGGGCGGGCGTCATGCTGCGCGCGAGCACCGATCCAAGCGCGCCCTTCTACGCGGTCGTGGTGACCCCGCAGCGCGGCCTCTTCGTCCTCAAACGCGCGACGCAGGGGGGCGGGGTCAGTACGGTCGTCAACCCTGCCGGGACGGTGCCTGTCTACCTGCAGGTAGCGCGCGCGGGCGACGTCTTTACCGCCTATACGTCGAGCGATGGGATGACCTGGACGCCGATCGCGGGATCTAGCGTCACCCTTAACCTCACGGGGACGCTCTTGGCGGGGATGGCCGTGACGGCGCACGACGTCACCAAAGTAAGCACGGCCACGTTCGGCACGGTCAGTAGCCCGTAGTGTCGGGGGGGGGGGGGGGGGGGGCGGCCCCCCCCCCCCCCCCCC
>JAABUW010006950.1_pt1 | contig 13894 bp, 14 predicted proteins | sample 5560081 | NCBI WGS metagenome assembly JAABUW01 (sample SAMN10711882, study PRJNA513363) | rock metagenome | isolation source: Antarctica rocks | place: Antarctica: Victoria Land, Knobhead sud
TCAACGTCTACCGGATGAAATACGCGGCGGTAATCGCCTCGGGCGCCTTTGCCGGCCTGGGCGGGGTGTTCCTGTCCGAGGTCGCCTCCAGCATCTACCGCGAGGGCCAGACCGGCGGTCGCGGCTTCATCGGACTGGCCGCGATGATCTTCGGCAACTGGCGCCCGGGCGGGCTGGCGGCCGGCGCGGGGCTGTTCGGCTACGCCGACGCGCTAAACCTGCGCGGGCAGGGGGCGGCGGTGCACGCGCTGCTGCTCTTCGTCGGCCTGCTGCTGCTGGGGCTGGCCGCCCGCAACCTGGCGCGCCGCCGATACACCGGTGCCGTGCTCGGCGCGGCAGCCGCGGGCGCGTTCCTGCTCTGGTACGCCGTGACCAACGAGGTGCCCAGCCAGCTGGTCGGTGCCACCCCGTACGTCGTCACGCTGGTCGTCCTGGCTGCCGCCGCCCAGCGGCTGCGGATGCCGGCCGCCGACGGCATCCCTTACCGCCGGGGGCAGGGCAGATGACCGCGCCGGACTGGGCACAGCTGCGGGCGGCGGCGCGCGAGGCGGCCTCGCACGCGTATGCGCCGTACTCCCACTTCCCGGTCGGTGCCGCCGCGCTCGTCGACGACGGCCGGATCGTGAGCGGGTGCAACGTGGAGAACGCGTCGTACGGGCTGGGACTGTGTGCGGAGTGCGGGCTGGTCTCGGCGCTGCACGCCGGTGGCGGGGGCCGGCTGGTGGCCTTTGCCTGCGTGGGCGGCGACGGTCAGCCGCTGATGCCGTGCGGCCGGTGCCGCCAGCTGTTGTGGGAGCACGGCGGGGCGGGTCTGCTGGTCGACACCGATCGGGGCGCGGTCCCGATGAGCGAGCTGCTGCCGGATGCTTTCGACGCCGCCGAGTTGACCGGGCGATGACCGCGTTCGACGCCGTCGAGGTGATCCGCACCAAGCGGGACGGCGGCGCGCTGAGCGACGAGGCGATCGACTGGGTGGTGGGCGCCTACACCGCCGGCGAGGTCGCCGAGGAGCAGATGGCGGCGCTCTGCATGGCGATCCTGCTGCGCGGGATGTCGGCCGACGAGGTGTCGCGGTGGACCGGCGCCATGCTCGAGTCGGGCTCGCGGCTCGACCTGCTGGGGGTCGGGCGGCCGACCGTCGACAAGCACTCGACCGGCGGCGTTGGCGACAAGATCACCCTGCCGCTGGCGCCCCTGGTCGCTGCCTGCGGTGCCGCGGTGCCGCAGCTGTCCGGCCGGGGCCTCGGGCACACCGGTGGCACGCTGGACAAGCTGGAGTCGATTCGCGGCTGGCGGGCCGCCCTGACGCCGGTGGAATTCGACCGGCAATTGCGCGACGTCGGCGCGGTCATCTGCGCCGCCGGCGACGACCTGGCGCCGGCCGACAAGAAGCTCTATGCCCTGCGCGACGTGACCGGCACGGTCGAGGCAATCCCGCTGATCGCCAGCTCCATCATGAGCAAGAAGATCGCCGAGGGCGCCTCGGCGCTGGTGCTCGACGTGAAGGTCGGCGCCGGCGCCTTCATGAAGGAGGCGGACTCGGCGCGCGAGCTGGCCTCGACGATGGTGGAGCTGGGCGAGGCGTACGGGATGACGACGGTGGCGCTGCTCACCGACATGTCGCAGCCACTGGGGCGCACCGCGGGCAACGCTCTCGAGGTCGCCGAGTCGGTCGAGGTGCTGGCCGGCGGCGGGCCGCCCGACATTGTCGAGCTGACGGTGACGCTGGCCCGGGAGATGCTGGGTGCGGTGGGGCTCGGCACGGTCGACCCGGCCGATGCACTGCGCGACGGCCGGGCGATGGACGTCTGGCGGGCGATGATCTCGGCCCAGGGCGGCGATCCCGCCGCGCCGCTGCCGATCGCCCGCGAGACCTGCGTCGTGTCGGCCACCTCCTCCGGCGTGCTCCAGCGGCTGGACGCCTTTGCGGTCGGGGTGGCCGCGTGGCGCCTGGGCGCCGGACGCAGCCGCAAGGAGGACCAGGTCTCGGCCGGCGCGGGCGTCGTCATGCACGCCAAGGTGGGTGATTCGGTGACCGGCGGAGAGCCCGTCTTCACGTTGCATGCGGACTCGGCGGACCGCTTCCACCGCGCGCTGGCCGCCCTCGACGGCGCCTACGACGTGGGCCCCGGACCGGCCCGCCGCGTCCCGCTCGTCCTGGACCGCATCGGCGGCTGACGTCCCGGGTCCGGGCCCCCTACGGCGGGTAGGTTTGCGGGGTGATCAGCCTGGCCGACATCCGCCGCGCCCCCAAGGTCCTGCTGCACGACCACCTCGATGGGGGCCTGCGCCCAGCCACCGTGATCGAGCTGGCCGCGGAGGGCGGCTATACCGGCCTGCCGACCACCGACGTCGCCGAGCTGACCCGGTGGTTCACCACGTCGGGGGACCCGGCGTCCCTCGAGCGCTACCTCACCACCTTCACCCACACCGTCGGGGTGATGCAGAGCGCGGCCGCGCTCACCCGCGTCGCCGCCGAGTGCGCGCAGGACCTGGCCGACGACGGCGTGGTCTATGCCGAGGTGCGCTTCGCCCCGGAATTACATGTGGAGCAGGGATTGTCGCTGCCCCAGGTAGTCGAGGCCGTGCTGGCCGGCTTCGCGCAAGGGTCAGCCGGGCGGGCGATCCGGGTCGGCACGCTGCTCACCGCTATGCGCCATGCAGCCCGATCGTTCGAGATAGCCGAGCTGGCCGTGGCCTATCGCGACGCCGGGGTCGTCGGCTTCGACATCGCCGGCGCTGAGGCGGGCTACCCGCCGACCCGCCATCTCGACGCCTTTCAGCACATGCAGAGGGAAAACGGCCACTTCACCATCCATGCCGGCGAGGCCTTCGGACTGCCCTCGATCTGGGAGGCGCTGCAATGGTGCGGTGCCGACCGGCTCGGCCACGGGGTACGGATCGTCGACGACATCACCGTGCGACCGGACGGCGAGGTCGTGCTGGGGCGGCTGGCGGCGTACGTCCGGGACAAGCGCATCCCGCTGGAGATGTGCCCGTCGTCGAATGTGCAGACCGGCGCCGCGGCCTCCATAGCCGAGCACCCGATCGGCCTGCTGCGCCGGCTGTTCTTCCGGGTCACCGTCAATACCGACAACCGGTTGATGAGCGCCACGTCGATGTCGCGCGAGATGGCGTTGCTGGTCGAGGCATTCGGCTACGACTGGGCTGACCTGCAGTGGTTCACTGTCAACGCAATGAAATCGGCATTCTTGCCATTTGATGAGCGGCTGGCGCTGATCAACGACGTGATCAAGCCGGGGTACGCCGCCCTGCTCGCCCCCGGCTGAGCGGTGGCGAGCCAGGTGGTCGGCACGACCGGCCACCGGGTCGGGCCTCCGGCGACCTGTCTGACCGTCAGTCGCGAAACTCCACGGCGGCGGCGAGCCGGGAGACGACCGTCCGCCAGCCGATTGCCAGCTGCTCGGGATTGAGTCGGCGCAGGCGCCGGCGGGCGAGAAGGCCGCCGTCACGCAGGTCGTCATCGAGGGTGTCCAGCGGTGAGCCGGCAGCCAGGGCGTTGAGGACATCGGGCAGTCCGGCGAACTGCGCGAGATCCCGCGCGATCTCCCCGGCGAGCACGAGCAACTCGCCGTCCCACGCGTCGGGGCCGGCCCGCAGGTGGTCCACCACCTCGTCGAGGGAGTACGTGCCCAGCTCGTCGGGGGTCGGGTCGAGCGCGAGGGATTCGGCGACCTCGTCCCATCTCGGCAGGTCGGCCAGGTCGTGCGGTTGGCCGCTCCCGACGAACGCGGTCAGGCCGTCGGGCGACCGGAAGGCATAGGCGACCCGGTCCCGGCCCAGAAAGATCGGCTCGGTGCCGTCCTCGCCATCGCGGTAATGCCGTAGCAGATAGCCGGAATGGTTCGGCAGCGACAGCAACAGCGGCTCGACATCGAGCTCCGCCCAGCTCTGCAGCATCGGCTCAGACTCCCATCGGGTGCCACACGGTCTTGGTCTCGACGAAGGCCGAGATCCGCCCGAGCCCGGGCTCGAGCGTCCAGTCCGGTTCGTTGCGCGGCGCCCGGAGGACCCGCTTGACATTGTCGGCGGCATGACGCTCGAGGTCGGCCCGGGCGTCGGGCGCAGCGCCGCACAAGTCGATGGCGTCGACATCGAGGTGGGAAGCCAGCCACGGTGCTAGCTCCGCGGTGGTGCCGGTGAGGATGTTGACCACCCCGGCTGGCAGATCGCTGGTCGCCAGCACTTCGGCCAAGGTCACCGCGGGCAGCGGCCGGTCCTGAGCGGCGACCACGACCACCGTGCAGCCGCCGGCGATGGCCGGTGCGACCACGCTGATCAGCCCGAGCAGCGACGAGCGTTGGGGGGCCAGGACGGCCACTACCCCCGTCGGCTCGGGGACGGAGAAGTTGAAGTACGGCCCGGCGACCGCATTGGCGCCGCCGAGCACCTGGGCCAGCTTGTCGGTCCATCCGGCGTACCAGACCCAGCGGTCGATGCTGGCCGTGACGATTCCTTCGGCGACCGCGAGAGACATGTCCTCGCTTGCGGCCACCTCGTCGGCGAATTGCGCCCGCCGGCCTTCCAGCATCTCGGCAATCCGGTACAGCACCTGCCCCTTGTTGTAGGCCGTCGCCGCCGTCCAGCCGGGGAAGGCCTTACGGGCGGCGACGACAGCGTCGCGGGCGTCCTTGCGCGAGGCCAGCGCCGCGTTGGCCAGAAAGCCGCCGGCTGCATCGGTGACCGGATAGGTGCGGCCGGACTCCGAGCGGGGGAATGTGCCGCCAATATAGAGCTTGTAGGTCTTGCGTACCGACAGGCGGTCAGCAGTCAAGGTAGGCCGCCAATCCGTGCCGGCCGCCCTCGCGGCCGAAGCCTGATTCCTTGAACCCGCCGAACGGGCTGGCCGGGTCGAACTTGTTGAACGTGTTGGCCCACACCACGCCGGCCCGCAGTCGCTGTGCCATCCAGAGGATGCGCGATCCCTTGTCGGTCCACACGCCTGCGGACAGTCCGTACGGGGTGTTGTTCGCCTTCTCCACCGCCTCGTCCGGAGTACGGAACGTCAGCACCGCCAGCACGGGACCGAAGATCTCCTCGCGGGCGATGCGGTGCGCCTGGCTGACGCCGGTGAACAGCGTGGGCGGGAACCAGAAACCCTGGGCCGGCAGCTCGCACGGCGGTGACCAGCGCTGCGCTCCCTCGGCGTCGCCCACGTCCACCAGGGCATGGATGCGGGCCAGCTGCTCGGCTGAATTGATGGCGCCGATGTCGGTGTTCTTGTCCAGCGGGTCGCCCAGCCGCAGGGTCGCGAGCCGGTGCTTGAGGCGGCCGAGCAGCTCGTCGGCGACGGATTCCTGCACCAGCAGGCGGGAGCCGGCGCAGCACACGTGTCCCTGGTTGAAAAAGATGCCGTTGACGATTCCCTCGACCGCCTGATCGAGGGGCGCGTCGTCAAAGACGATGTTGGCCGCTTTGCCGCCCAACTCCAGCGTGAGCCGCTTGTCCGTGCCGGCCGCGGAGCGGGCGATCTCCTTGCCGACCTCGGTCGAGCCGGTGAACGCGACCTTGTCGATGCCGGGGTGCGACGCGAGCGCCCGGCCGGTTGCTGCGGCGCCGGGCAGGACGTTGACCACGCCCGGTGGCAGGCCGGCCTGTTGGCAGATCTCGGCCAGCACCAGCGCGGTCAGCGGGGTGGTCTCCGCCGGTTTGAGGACGCAGGTGTTGCCGGTGGCCAGCGCGGGAGCCAGCTTCCAGGCCGCCATCATCAGCGGGAAGTTCCAGGGGATGATCTGCCCGGCCACCCCGAGCGGCTGCGGATTGTGGCCGAATCCGGCATAGCCCAGCTTGTCGGCCCAGCCGGCGTAGTAGAAGAAGTGGGCCGCGACGAGGGGCAGGTCGACGTCGCGGGATTCGCGGATCGGCTTTCCGTTGTCCAGCGATTCGAGCACCGCCAGCTCCCGCGAGCGCTCCGCGACGATGCGGGCGATTCGGAACAAATACTTGCCGCGTTCGGCCGCCGGCATCGGCCCCCATACGGTTTCCTGGGCCGTGCGGGCCGCCACTACGGCGCGGTCGACGTCGGCTTCGCCGGCCTCGCACACCTCGGCCAGCACCTCCTCGTCGGCCGGGTTGATTGTCTTGAAGGTGGCGCCGGTGCCGGCGGTGAATCGGCCATCGATGAACATTCCGTACGACGTGCGCAGCTTGGCCAGCTCACGCGATTCCGGTGCCGGGCTGTAGTCCCAGGTCGGCATGCCGGTCAGTCCAGCGTGAAGTATTGAGGACCGGAATAGGCACCGGTGCGCTGGGTTGCGCGCTGCATGAGCAGATCGTTGAGCAGGCCCGAGGCGCCGAACCGGAACAGCGCCGGATCGAGCCACCGCTCGTCTGCGACCTCGTGGACCAGCACCAGATAACGGATGGCGTCCTTGGCGGTCCGGATCCCGCCGGCCAGCTTGACGCCCCGCAAGTCGCCGGTGGCATCGGCAAAATCGCGCACCGCTTGGAGCATCACCAGCGCGACGGGCGGCGTTGCGGCGGGGCTCACCTTGCCGGTGGAGGTCTTGATGAAATCGCCGCCGGCAATCAGGGCCAGCCACGACGCACGGCGTACGTTGTCCAGCGTCGCCAGCTCGCCGGTCTCCAGAATCACCTTGAGCTGCGCCCGGTCGCCGCAGGCCGCTCTGACCGCGACAATCTCGTCGAAGACGTCGAGCTCACGGCCGGACAGAAAAGCGCCCCGGTCGATGACCATGTCGATCTCGTCGGCCCCGGCGGCGATCGCCTCACCGACGTCAGCCAGCTTGGTCGCCAACGACGCCCGGCCGGAGGGGAATGCCGTCGCCACCGACGCGGTGTGGATGCCCGAGCCCGCGAGCCCGGACACGGCGGTGGAAACCAGATCCGGGTAGACGCAGATGGCGGCGACCGCCGGTGCGGTCGGGTCATCGGGGTCGGGCCGCCGGCCTTTCGCGCACAATGCGCGGACCTTGCCGACCGTATCCTGGCCCTCCAGGGTGGTCAGGTCGATCATCGAAATGGCCGTGTCCAGCGCCCACATCTTCGACGACTTCTTGATGCTGCGGGTGGCCAGCGTGGCGGTCCGCGACAGGGCGCCGACCTCGTCGACGCCGGGCAGCCCGGACAGGAAGCGCCGCAGAGACCCGTTGGACGAGGCGATGTCGGCAAGGGGCGCGCGGACCGCGGGAGGGGCGCTCACGCCGGCAAGTTTAGCCGCGCCGCGCCCAGCCGATACCGTGTGCGCCCGTGGAGACACTCGTCGTCGACCATCCGCTGGCCGCCGCCCGCCTGACCCAGCTGCGTGACCGGCTGACCGAGCCGGCGGCTTTCCGGACGGCTCTGCACGAGCTGACCCTGATGCTGGTGTACGAGGCGACCCGCGACCTCACCGTCGTACGCGTTGAGATACACACTCCGGTGTCGCGGGCGGACGGGGTCCGGATCGCGATGCCGCCGCTGCTGGTGCCGGTGCTGCGGGCCGGGCTGGGCATGGTCGAGGCGGCGTTCGGCCTGCTTCCCGAGGCGCAGATGGGTTTCGTCGGGCTGGCCCGCGACGAGGAGACGCACTCGCCGCGGGCCTATCTCGAGTCGCTGCCGGCCGATCTCACCGGCCGACCGGTCATCGTGCTCGATCCGATGCTTGCTACCGGAGGGTCGCTCGCCCATTGCGTCGGCCTGCTGGCCGACCGCGGGGCCACCGACATCACGGTCGCTTGTGTGCTGGCGGCCCCGGAAGGGTTGCGTCGGCTCGCTGACAGCGGCCTGCCGATGCGGGTGGTCACCGCCAGCATTGATGAGTGCCTCAACGACTCGGCCTATATCGTTCCTGGGCTCGGCGACGCCGGCGATCGGCAGTTCGGCGCGGTCTGAGCTACCTTTCAGGCGGGGATGACCTCGAAGCGTCCTCGCCCGTGCAGTCGGTAGATATCGAAGTCGCCGTCCAACGTGAATATCCGGCGGTCGCCACGTTCCTCCGACAAGGCCACCAACGATGCGTCGGCGAGATCCATGGGCCGGTCCGCGTACTTCGTCATCAGGGCCGCACTCCGCTCGACGGCTGTACGGGAGAGCTCGGCGATCTCCAGACGCCCCGTCAACACCAGCTTCCAGAGAGCCTGCTGACCTATTGGTCCACCGGCTCGAGCCAATAGGTACATCGCCTCGGTAAAAGCCGGCCACGTCGTCAGTAGCGGCAGTCGAAGCGCGGCCAGCGTCAGCCGACAGGCCTCGTGCTGGGGCTCGTCTGCGTCGATCAACGCGACCAGCGGGCCGGCGTCGGTGAGCGTCACCTCTTGGCGTGCTCCACGACAATGTCGGTAAAGGCGGCTCCGGTCCGGCCGGCTTGTCCGCCCCCTCCGTTGATGACTCCCAGGACGTCGGCAAAGTCCTCACTCGTCACCTCGAGAGTTGCATCCGCCCGGTCAGCGGCCGCTCGGCGGATGAACTCTGACAGGGACTCGCCCCGGATTGCGGCTGCGCGCTGGAGGCGTTCTTCTAGTTGTGGCTCCAACCGGACGCTTCGCATGCTTGAACCGTATCACAAGGTGACACTGATGTATGACACTCGCGGCCTCGGCCTACCGGAGCCGGCGGATGCCGTCAGCGACCATGCACCGGGCGGTGTACGCCCGCCGCAGGCGTTGACGCGTCGTCAGCCCGACAGTCTCGCCGCGCCGACGGCGGCCGATCTCATCGGTCAGCTCCGGATCTACGCCGAAACGGTCGAGCCGGGTGAGGGCCTCGGCCTTGGTGATCAGCCGGCCCTCGCTGAGCAGGGCCTCCGCGCGAGCCAGCGTGAGCAGGCCGAGGTCGACGTAGACGTCCTGCCGCCACAGGTGTGCTTTGCGGGTAGCGCCGGCCCAGTATCCGGTCAGCTCCGCGCGGGCCGCAGCCTGCGTTGCCGCCAGGTCGAGGGGCGGCACCAGGTCGGCGGGCGGTGGGCCGTAGATGGTGATCCCGCCCTGCAACAGCTCGGCCCGGGCGATACCGCTGAGCGGATGGCGATACAGCTCGCCGTGCGCCCAGCGCAGGTGCGGCGTGGCCAGGTCGGTCAGGTCGTGCTGCGGCACGTAGTCGCAATGCAACTTCGCCGCGGATGGTTCGGTGCGGCGCAGTGACGTGTGCAGCTCACGCAATCGCCGGCAGCGTTGGGCGTCGAGCTCGGCGGCGATGACTGCTACCAGGTCGAAATCGCTCACCCCGGGGTGGAAGTCGCCGGATGCCAAGGATCCCCCGGCGTAGAAGGCGACCGCGTCGACGATGGGACGGACGGAGGTGGCGAATGCTGCCACCACGGGCACCTGGCGGAGGCGATCCACGGCGGCGGAATTGCGCGGCGGGCTGGTCAGGCGCATTAAGTGGGAAAAGCCACTGATGCGGCGAAGTGGTACAGGGGGACCGTCGCCGTGCGAGTGCCGCCGGCGAAGCGATAGATGAAGGTCACCCGGTCCACGCTGACTCGGACGCCGCCAGCTGTCGGGGTGCCCGGAGAGCACGGCCGCACGTCCATGGCGAAGCCGACCACGCGCGTGGCGTGCGCCGGGATGGTCAGATGAGTGGTCGGCTTCACGTCACTTGACATGTCGTCCGGGCCCGCGAAGAAGCGCGTTCCGCGCGACAGCGGATCAAACAGCAACGGTTGCACGCCGACGATGGTGACGGCGAACCGGCCTTGGTTGCTCAGGCTGACGAGGAAGCCCATCCGGCCGCCGCGGGGCAGCGGGCCGACCACTTCTTCAAGTCCGAAAATGTTCTCGACGCTGCGGGCCGCCCGGCCCTGCGTGAAGGTCGACGAGTCCCCGGTCAGCTCCCCGGCCCAATAAAGCCCGCCTTGGCTGACGAGCGGCTGATACGCCTCCCGGTAGGCAAACATCGAGATGGCCGCCGCGAGCAGCACCATGACCACCGCCACGCGGACGATGGCGGCATGGGGCCGGCGTCGGGCCGGCCGGGGAGGACTGTCGCTGGGAGCTGCCGTGATGACCGCCATGAACGGAGCATGACACCAGCGCGACGGCAGCACAATGGCGCCGGGCCGACCTCAGATTCCCAGCGCGGCAGCCATATCGGCGCGAAGGGTGGCAAGCTGCCCGGCGGCATCGGCCCTCGCCACTGCCACGGGCGTCGCCCCGATCGGCACGACGACCTCGAGGTACGCCTTGAGTTTCGGTTCGGTGCCGCTGGGCCGCACCACCACCCGCACCCCGTCGGCCCGCAGCCGGACCACGTCCGCCTGCGGCAGCAGGTCGTCGACAGTGGTCACGGGGCGGCCTAGCAGATGAGCCGGCGGCCGCTGCCGCACTTGCGCCATTGCCGTCGCGATCACGGTGACGTCATCGACCCGGACCGAGAGCTGGTCGGTCGCGTGCAGGCCGTACTCCGCCGCCATCGAGTCCAAACGGTCGAGCAGCGTCAGTCCTTGCTCCTTCAGCCCCGCGGCCATTTCGGCAATCAGCAGCGCAGCACTGATCCCGTCCTTGTCCCGCACCAGATCGGGCGCCACGGCATAGCCCATCGCTTCCTCGTAGCCGAATGCTAGGTGGTCGTCGGCGCGGACGATCCATTTGAAGCCGGTGAGCGTTTCGGCGTAGGAAACGCCGTGCCGCACGCAAATTTTGGTCAAGAGCGACGACGAGACGATGGTGGTGGCGAACGCGCCGGTCGGCCGCTGGTGGCGGCTCAGGAGGTGATCGGCGAGCAGCACGCCCAGCTCGTCACCGGTCAGCAGGCGACCGCCGACGGCAACGGCGCACCGGTCGGCGTCGGGATCATTGGCGATGGCGAGGTCGGCGCCGACCTGCGCAGCAAGGGCCAGCAGCAGGTCGGTGGCGCCGGGCTCCTCAGGATTGGGAAAGGCGACGGTTGGGAAGTCCGGGTCGGGCTCGGCCTGCTCCGCGACGACGTGCATGGGCGGGAAACCGGCCGCAGCAAAGACGTCCCGCGCGACAGCCGCCCCGACGCCGTGCAGCGCCGTATAGGCAATAGTGAGGTCGCGGGGACCGGCCGGCACCAGGTGGGCGACCAGGGTGACATAGGACGCCGCCAGCTCGCCCCCGAGCACCTCGTAGGACTCGTCGCAGGGCACGTCGATCGCCGGCCCCACCGCGGCAATGGCGGCCTCGATCTCGCGGTCGGCGGGCGGGACGATCTGCGCGCCGTCGCCGAGATAGACCTTGTAGCCGTTGTCGGCGGGCGGGTTGTGGCTCGCCGTCACCATCACCCCGGCGGCGGCGCCCAAGTGCCGGACGGCATAGGCCAGCACCGGAGTGGGCAGCGCCTCTGGCAGCAGCCGGGCCGGCCGGCCGGCGGCTTGGATGACCGCGGCGGTGTCGCGGGCAAAACCGGCGCTGCCGTGCCGGGCGTCGTAGCCGACCACCACCGCACCCGGTCGACCGGTGTCATTCAAGAAGGCGGCCAGGCCGGCGGCGGCTCGGCGGACCACCGCGCGGTTCATGCCGTTCGGACCGGCCCGGAGCGGCCCGCGCAAGCCCGCCGTGCCGAAGGCCAGCGGGGCGGCGAAGCGGTCGGCCAATTCGGCTGCGGCGCCGGCCGTACCCGCCTCCATCAGCTGCTGCAATTCCGCGCGGGTGCCCGGGTCGGGGTCGCCGGCCAGCCAGGCAGCCACCTGCGCGGGTCCCGGGCGGGTCATCCCGGTCAGGCGTCGTATTCGGGGCCGATGAAATCCCCGCCCAGATAGGAATTCTTGTAGTCCGCTGGGTCGGGCTCGGCTGCCCCGGCCAGAATGCCGGCCGCATATACCTCGGCGTCGTCGATCGGGTGATAGCCCAGCGCGCGCCCCGGCTCGAGATCCCACCACCGGCGGGTATTGGCCGAGATGCCGTACACGACGGAGTAGGTGACGTCAGGTGCGGACAGTCCGGCATGGACGAGCCGGACGGCATCGGGATGGCTGAGCCAGGTGGACAGGTGACGAAAAGCGGTGGGGCGCCACAGGAACGAGCCGATCCGCAGGCTCACCACTTCCAGCCCGTAGCGGTCGGCGTACAGGCGGCCGAGCGCCTCACCGAACACCTTGCTGACGCCGTAATAGGTGTCCGGCCGTGGCGGCACGTCGATGCCCACCAGCGGCGCCCGGGCGGTGAAACCGACCGCATGGTTGCTGCTGGCATAGATGACCCGGCGCACGCCGGCCTGCCGCGCTGCTTCGAACACCCGGTAGGTGCCGTCGATGTTCTCGCGGAGGATGTCGGTGAACCGCGCTTCGGTCCGGATGGCCGCCAGGTGCACCACGGCGTCCATGCCGTCGAGCGCGCCGCGCAGGGCGGCCTCATCCGCGATCTCGGCGGTCACCATCTCGTGACCGGCCTCCTGCGCCTCCGCGATCTCGGTCGCGGGGAGCGGGACCCGGTCCAGCAAGCGGAGCCGGTGGCCGTAGGTCAGCAGGCCGCGGGCCACGACGGTGCCGATGGATCCGCCGGCGCCGGTGACGAGGACGTGGCTCACAGCCGTCCCACCACGTCGGCCAGCAGCCCGCCCATTCGCGTCGCCGCGGCCGCGCCGGCGGTCAGCACCTCGGCATGGTCGAGCGGCTCGCCGGTGAGACCGGCCGCGGCGTTGGTGACCAGCGAAACTCCGAGCACCTCGCAGCCGGCGGCCCGGGCGGCGATCGCCTCCAGCGCCGTCGACATGCCGACCAGGTCGGCACCCATTCCTTGCAGCATCCGGACCTCCGCAGGGGTCTCGTAGTGCGGGCCGGGTAGGGCGGCATAAACACCCTCGACCAGCGTCGGGTCGGCACCCCGGGCCAGCTCGCGCAGCCGGGCCGAATACAGGTCGGTCAGGTCGACGAAGGTCGGGCCGGTGATCGGCGAGCGGCCGGTCAGGTTGAGGTGATCGGAAATGAGCACCGGCTGCCCGACCGCATATTCGGTCCGCAGGCCGCCGGCGGCGTTGGTGAGCACGATGGTCGTGCAGCCGGCCGCGGCGGCGACCCGGACCGCGTGGACCACCGGCTCGACCCCGATTCCTTCGTACAGATGGGTGCGGCCCAGGAAGACCAGCACGCGCCGGCCGCCGACGGTGACCGAGCGGACCCGGCCGGCATGGCCGGCGACGACCGGCGCAGCGAAGCCGGGCAGCTCGGTCACGGCAATCTCGGCGCTCGGCGTACCCAATTGGTCGGCCGCCGGCACCCAGCCGGAGCCCAGCACGATGGCCACGTCGTGGCGGTCGGCGCCGGTCCGCGCGGCGAGGTCTCTTGCCGCGGCGTCGGCCCTGTCCGCGCTGTCCCGGGCCGCATGCGTCGTCACGACGGCAGAGGCTACCCGCCTACGATCGGGTGATGGACGAGCGGCGCAACGAGTCCGGCCTGCCGGTCAAGCCGGTCTACTCCGCGCCGGATGTAGCGCCGGGTCTCGACGACCGGCTGGGTGAGCCCGGCTCGTTCCCCTACACCCGCGGCGTCTACGAGACGATGTACACCCGGCGGCCCTGGACGATGCGCCAGTACGCCGGCTTCGGCACCGCCCGGGAATCCAATGCGCGCTATCACCAATTGCTGCGGGCGGGCAGCCACGGGCTGTCCGTCGCCTTCGACCTGCCAACCCAGATGGGCATGGACAGCGATGCGGAGCTGGCCGCCGGCGAGGTCGGCAAGGTCGGCGTCGCCATCGACTCGCTCGACGACATGCGCCTGCTTTTCCACGACATCCCGCTCGGCGAGGTGTCGACGTCGATGACGATCAACGCGCCGGCCGCCCTGCTGCTGCTGCTCTATCAACTGGTGGCCGAGGAGGGCGGCGTCCCGGGCGAGCAGCTGACCGGCACGGTGCAGAACGATGTGCTCAAGGAATACATCGCCCGCGGCACCTACATCTATCCGCCGGCCGCCTCGCTGCGTCTGGTCACCGACATGTTCGCCTACTGCCAGGCCGAGCTGCCGAGGTGGAAC
>JAABUW010006953.1_pt1 | contig 13892 bp, 14 predicted proteins | sample 5560081 | NCBI WGS metagenome assembly JAABUW01 (sample SAMN10711882, study PRJNA513363) | rock metagenome | isolation source: Antarctica rocks | place: Antarctica: Victoria Land, Knobhead sud
ACCTGGCCGCTAATTGTTGCTGCGGGGCCGTGGGCTGAAATTACTGTGCCACCAATGGCAACTGCAGATGGGTTGATAACGGTTAGTAATTGACTGTTCCCTGCAGTGATAACGGGATTGGCTTGTCTGACCGGAGGAAGTGGGACTGGAGCTGCTGGTGATCCAGAGCCGTTCCCTCCACCGTTACTTCCGCCGTTACCACCGCCATTCCCTCCACCGTTGCCTCCTCCATTGACATCGCCAACAACTACTCCTCTATTCGGATCAAGCGATATTACCTGGCCCCCAACAGTAGCGGCAGGTCCATTGGCAGAGACTACCGTTCCGCCAGCTGCAATGACTGATGGATTCAACACAGTAACCTGTTGGCCTCCAGCGGTGACCACGGGGTTGGGTTGCGCAGGGGGCGCTATCGAAATCGTAATCTTTGATGCGCTGGGCCCTTGCGTGGGCACAGGACCGAAACCACTAAGGATGATTGCCCCAAAGCCTGCGTTTCCTGAAGGAGCTTGCTGGGAGTTTCCTGGTCCGGGCTGAGGAGTACCTGAAGCAGATTGCGGTGGGTTTTCAGGGGTAGGTTGCTGAGAATTTCCCGCAGCGGATTGCTGGGGGTTTCCTGGTGTGGGCTGGACATTTCCCGGAGCGGATTGCTGAGAACCTTGTGACGACTGCGGATGGTCTACTGGAGCTGTTGGTTTCGGAGTTGGCGGAGCAGGTTGCGTAGCCGGGGTAGGATCGTTCTTTGGAGGGAGAGGGTCAGGGCCAGATGTAGGTGTGCTGACGACAGGCAGGGGCGAACTCGGGACCGCTGGTGGACCCAAAGCGCCTCCAGCAGACAACGTACGTGGAGGATCAAAGATGCCGTACGAGAGTGGAGCGTTATAATAGTTTCCTCCGACGCCACCTGATTGACCTCCAAACGTCGAGCAGACGGACCACGCGGGTTCATAGCTCAGAAGTTCTGGAGGAGGAACGACAATTGGGTTGAAAGGAGGCCCAATTGTCCGGACTTTTGCAACTGTCGGCCTGTTGTTGAAGGAATCGATATAACTGGTTACGAATTCATTGGATAAACCCCAGGTAGGGTTTGCAAAATCCGCAAAATCAAGCCTTTTGGTCGTCCCAGATCTTCCTTGCCCCTCACCTTGCCAGACTTCCCCGAGTTTGTAGTCGTATGAAGCTGTGGACAGCTGACCTGTGATAGGAATAACCGGGTTAGTAGGAACAGGGCCGATTATCCCGCAGAAATCCGATACGGTTGCTGCTCCGACGATACTAATATAAATAGAAGGTGAAGTGCTATAGTGATTGTTATTTACTGTACTCTGAAAATGATCGGGTAAAGAAACTTACTATGTATAACCGTCGACAACGGCAGTCTTTGCCCCACTTACCCCCAAGGGAACTCGTTTCTCGGCAGGCTGTGATTTAGATGAAGCATTCGGATGGGTTGACTTGGTTGTATTGAGTTCAGAGCTACTATTGGTGACTTGATCGGGCCAGTAAAAGACCTGGAGTTCTGGGACTTTAAGAAGACACCATCCACAGCAGTCCCATGTATAACCAGCCCCAGCAGAATGGTGGAGGGCTCCAGGGTAAAGGCTGGAATCGAAAATCGACGCGTTAGCAGGACAACCTGCTAGAGGTGTTACTTTTGGGGCTATCTGGACTGTTCCGGACAAAGAATATCCCGCAAGTGAGTAATCCTCTAGTTGAACAGATGAATAGTGTGCTGCATTGTAATAAGAGTTGGGTGCATAAGTTCGAGTTGCAGCATTAAGAGCAGCACTCTGTTGTGTCAGACGAACAAACGTTGAGCACTGCGGGCTGCGGCCGAAACTTAGAGCAAATTGACCCGGGTTATCAATTCCTTCGTACTGGTGCATAGATTCATACGCATATTTTTGTGCTGAAAGATAATTCGAGCACGCTACTGCAGTCGTAGACGTAGTCCCATTGTAAGTGACCAAGGCCTCGATTGTCCCAGTCTGGCATAACGCACCAAAGAGGTCACATGACCCAATATTGGTGGTTTTATAGTCGTACACGAAATCCGCGTAGCTGGGTAGAGCCGCAGTCGTAATGTTCGTGTAATCCACGGAAGACGTAGTTGTAGTGTTTAGATAATTCAACGACGTGGATGTATTCGATCTGGAAGCCTCAACACTATTCCAAATCGAAATGTAAGCATAGCAAGGAACCGGAATCAGCTTCCCCCCAACGTCCGTGACTGTAACCGTTCCAGTTTGCGTGGTCGGTCCCCGTACATCGCATCCTGGGACTGAGGTAATACAGTTCCCAATACAGGCTGAGGTTGAAGCCGGTCCTTCTGTTATCGTGGGACGTGTGACGGTAGGACTTGCGTTGATCGGGCTTGTGGTGGGGTTTGTACTGGTTGTATTGTGTTTGGATGCCTCAATACTATTCCAAATCGAAATGTAAGCATAGCTCCAAATCGAAATGTAAGCATAGCAAGGAACCGGAATCAGCTTCCCCCCAACATCCGTGATCGTAACCATTCCAGTTTGCGTGGTCGGTCCCCGTACATCGCATCCTGGTACAGACGTGATGCAATTACCAACACAGCTAGAAGAGGACGTAGACGCCGTCGTCAAACTCGAAGAGTCTATGGAGTTGTTATCTTAGTCACGCTTAGCACATGAATCGACCTCGGACTGCCATGAGAATCCAAGCAGTAAGATCGAAAAAAACGAAAGAAAACAAACGAATCTCACCTGAGAATGGTTGAGCAAGCCCATAGCGTGAGAGGAGAGCTAGAAAGGCAATCACACAAACACAGCTTAGATTGTACATATCATACATTCCGGCCTAGCATCGACATGCGCAATGCAGAAATCCCCCAAAGCCACAAAGAACGGGACAAAGCGATTCATAAAGAAAATAATCACCACGGGCACTCTTTGCAGCACTAAGGTAGCTTCATGAACTCAGCCCCCAATCTATTGCCAAGCTGTCGGTCATCCAACAACGCTACTCTGTACACCTGGAATCATAATTCGTGAATTCATAATTGTCCTCGAAGGCTTAGGTTGGTGTAAGCGTCCCACTAGAAAGGAACGGCCGCTTTCTGCACAGCGCCAAGGAAATCTCAGTGAGGCCACTTTGATGCGAGTGCGACTGACCTTTTGATCCAACGTCGAAGGCACGATTAAATCCGTAAACAACAGCACAAGTAAATGTAAGAATCGAAAGCCCTGCGACAAATTGATTTTCTTCAGCCGCCATTCGTGTTTGGTAGGGATGTGATGTGGCTTTATGACCCCGAACCCATCGGTGCTTTGTACCTTAATGTAAGGTACTGTAGGTGGTTGGGATCCCGCAGGCCATCAGCTAACGTCTAACACCGCGACGGCGCCGGGAGAAATCTTAAATGACTTATTCTAAATGATTGGAGTCAGCATTTAGCTTCGTAGGGTAGCACCGCATCGCATCGCAATGGTTATTGGCTTGTTCTCTTTTGGCTGCGGCGGCAAAGCCTTCGGCGGATAGAAAAGTACATCCTTTCGACTCATCAAGCTAGGGATCTGGTGTCCTTCCAAACCCTGGAATGGGAATGGAAGTGGAAGTGGAAGTAGCAATATCATAAAGCGAGGCATTATCACCTTAGTCAACTTCAACGTCACCGTTCTTTCGTTCTCAAATGCGCAAACAGCGTCAATTCTGGGCTTGCCAATCTCTTGAAGAGAAGAGATGGAGAACGATGCCTAAAATCTACGAGAGCTCCCCCGATGATGTATTTTACCTGATCAATACCTTGTTACATACAAGCGAAGGGCGCCTGATCACATAGAATAGTGATCATACAAGCTCTGTCAAGAAATACCTGTACTTGTACTTCGTACTGCATCTACGATAGGTAATCTACCTTTAGCTGGCCTAATCACCATATTTACTACACTCATCCTTGAAGCTGCTGTGTACACTTTATCTCACTAGTCCTCAAATGTAAATGATCCAGCCTATTCTACGGTCACTTGCGGATGAAGTCTGGAATGCGAATATATCACGCATCGATGTTTGTGTGTATTTGCCTGAGTCACTTGCTCTTTTTGTCTGCAGACGGTGCGGACGCTGTAAGCCCAGAACCCAACCACTGTGCCCTCGCTTTGATGAGCGATCTGCCTGGTCTCTTGGGTCCTAATCTCAAAATAGTTCCTTAATCGTCTCAGATGACGATTCAAACCCATCATATACTGTTTAGAATTATTAGATGTATCGTTCCGGAGCTGAAGTTTGATTAGTTCGGCACCCTTCTTGTTAACAGAGCGTTCGACAATTGTCGATTTCGTTCTGTTGGCCGGGGGTGCAGGCACTGGGTCTCTAGTATCATCGATCTGCTGAATTATGAAGGCTTTGTGTTGGAGCCAGCGCAGGTCCAGACCGTAGCAAATGCGCTGGCAACGGTTTGGGGTGCTCGGTTGGACCCGTGTGCCCGACGTGAAGCAGAGTCTAACAATGACCGGACACTTCTATGGAAGGAAGAGAATACCTCGCTTTGTTCGATTAGGGCTCATGATTGAATTGCGGGCTTGGAGGTTTCGGCCAACGGTTTAAAGCATTGGCACCTCGATCGATGCTTGTGGGAAAACCTTCGGAATGTACGTTCAAATGAAAGAATTGTTGCTTTCCGAAAAAGCAGAACAGAGTTTGGGAATTGCATATCACATCCGGCGCAATTCGAAGAGACCGCTGCAGTAACTTGTCAACAATAAAGATCGAAACCCTGGTGTTATACCTTAGTCATTGACAGTACGTCAACGCCATGTATAAAGTTTCCCCCATCTTTCCCACGGCACTCATACGTCCTGCCACTGAGACGCAAGCTTATTTTACTATCACTTACGAGAGTCGAGGCATGTCTTTGAATCTGGGCTACATTCTCTCTCTCGACAGCCTCCGTGATACCCTGGGAGCTTGTACGGCTTCCACCGCAATAGACCAGCGATTCTCCTGTGAACAAAAACCGTATCTATATTTTTCTCTGTTCCCATTCATAGCTCTTATTGTGGGCAGCAAAGCGTCCCACGCGGCATTGAGTGATGCTTAGCTGTCCTTCAAGAGTGTTTCCCGCACCAGGTGCACCTTAACTATTTCTGCGTCTCAGTTAGCCTTAGGCTTTGTGATAGCCTTACGTGATGATGGAGCCCAAAAGGCCTTGACTTCTGTTACCAGGGATTTCCCCTCTAATGCTTCATGTTTCAGAACCTTGGGTCTTAGGCAACATTTCGAAGGTGCCCTATGTTCTCCCATAGTATGTGGGTTGTAGCGTTTTGAGAATGGCCTCTACAAATGTGCGCAGCTCCGTAGAGAATGATCTAGGTGAACCCATGACAGCGTTGAAGGCGCGACCATAGGGGACCTAACGGGAGTGGGGAACGCGCTGAGCAAAGTTCCTCTCGCAGGCTGTCTTTTCAATTTTGGCGCTGCGATGGACAATATCGAAGAAGTGCCCATAGCGTTTTGGCAGAGTCCCATGTACCACTTTAAGGGCGAATATTAGCATCTTGGTATGGTTGTTGCCGAGTTGGTGTTTCCGAATGGTTTAAGCTATCAAAGTTCAGGGGGATTTGCTCTGAGCTCGCCAAAAGGCGCTAGTATCAATACCATCGTAATATAACCTGATTCAGGCTGATCCAACTTCCAAGTGACAATGCTTTTGCTTCCTGAGGAAACACTGGATAGTAAATCGATTTTATCGGTGTGCGAGACTCTACAACAGCTCTGCTACTTTTTGAATGATAGCTTAACTTTTATCTTTCGAAAGCTGTTTCGCTTGAAAAATTACTCGAATCTTGTATTCCAATCACGAGTGAAATTGCCTGGAACTGATAGCTTGACTATCGAATATAACTATATTCCTTTCTTCAATACGATCTTTATAGCTACATGTCTTCGGAGGCCAATGCCACTGTCCAACCTGGTGAATTTCCGGGCGACAATATGGCATTCCCTACTACCCTCTTAGACGTACTTCGATCTCAAACGGCGGTTGATTGTGACACACTCGATGTGGACAGTAAGCCTTGTAGCACTCATAATTCAGAAGCTACATTGGTGTTCATATAACGATAGTTGCTGGAACTCTTGGGCCGTTTGTAGACTGCACCTCCAATCAGGTACGGTTTGTTCTCTTGGCTAGACTTGACAACTTTAAACTCACGGGCAGTTGGCAGGCGATTGCATATTTCGAGTTGCAAAATTCTAGAAACGAACAACTGCTCAAGAAGTCTGCTGCTCTGGCTCACAAACTGAAAGATGATTTCAAAGACGTCCCTTTGGAGCAGCTAGCTGTAGAAATATCTGTAGAAATACCTTTCCAACATTCAAAATTGTGGCTAACATAAACAGATGCTAAATCTATCATTGCGAATGGCACCGCACATCACAGGATTTATTCATGTTCAGACAAATCCATTCCATGCATATTCAACACCCGACACGGTTGAGAATGCCAAACGTAAGCTTCTTCGCTGTTAGTACAACAAATCAGAATCTCAGGAGACTGATTGCCAATATAGGCATTGTCAGCTTATGCCGACGCATAGTTCCTGGATTTGAGAAATCCCGAGTGTGCATCAAGATTCCCAGCTCATGGGAAGGCCTGCAAGCCTGTCGTATATTAGAGGCTACAGGAATCAGGACTCTTGCAACCACTCTATTCACGATGGAGCAGGCCGCTCTTGCCGGCGATGTGGGTTGCCGCTACATCGCTCCCTATGTCAATGAGCTCAAGGTACACTTCGATAAAGAGTGAGTTAAATCCCATAACCAACCTCTGGCGGATGGTTGCAACTTGTACTTAAAAACACGATTTCAGTTACAGAGGAGCTCCTCCGCTTCTTGAACTCTGCGCCTTAGCTCAACGTTATTACGAAGAACATTTCTACATAACCGAGGTTCTCCCGGCAAGCCTGACATCTATGGACGAGGTTATGGCTCTTGCGGGGGCTCATCACATCACGATTGCTCCACCTCTACTTCGAGAGCTATCGAGTACCGAGGCGTCTGCATATGACAGCGGTATTCTCAATGTCTTCGAAGCCGTCCAAACCCAGCACGAGCAGCCACCAGAACTCATGTCGTTTTCAGATGATGAAGCCAGCTTTCGTACCGCGTTCAACAAAAACGATGATGGCAAAAATGAAGCTAAGATGACCCAGGTATGTTTGACTAGAGAAATTTGTCTGTTGCCAAACCAGCAACACCTATAGTACTTATATTATTCTTTCCACAGGCGATAGAAATCTTTCGTGAAATGCAACAGAAACTGGAAGCAATGATGAAGGATTCTTTAGCAGAAGTAAGTTGCGCCTCTCGCTATCTGTGGAAGAAGCTTCCTTGACCAGCATCGTTCGATTAGCGACTTACATCAAAGCAGGACAACGAGAATGTACCTTGGATAACTTAGTATATGTTTCTAAAACGCAATTTCCAGGTGAATGTACTGTCAGTCATATCACGATGCTATCACGTTCGTTTAGTTTTTTCATGTTCTGGCTCAACAGGCGTTTTCGCTACCTGGACTCTTCGCCCTCCAAGCATTGTGGACTCAGCTCAGAGTAGCACTGGGTACGAGGCTAGAGGCGCACTCCCTAGACCCGAGACTATTCTACCTATCATCCGCCTCAGCCCAAATTATCATTCGGATACTCAGCGGACCTGGGACTTGAACACTGATAACTTATCTACAACCCCCAGCGCCTCGATCGTTGAAGATTGCTGTGGCATGATAACGATCTTCTGTTATCGTTCGTTCTCCTGCAGACTGTTGGCTCTGTGGGAAAGCGGCCAGATGAATTATGCATGTATCCTCGAGAAGGCTGGATCTGGCCATATGTACCACTCCATGCTTCCCGATAAAGTTGGGTTTCCCCCTCGCTTATGCAAGATTGGATTTTTCTTCCGATCATTTACCTAAGGATGCCTCAAAGTATGCATCAAGACCGGTATGGCAAGAGTTTGTTATTCCATTGTTATTTGCTGAGCTTCACTTGTGCAACTGCCTAAGGGGATACTGCATTCCCGTAAGCGTAAACACTTCCACTACCTTTAAGCCTTGAATTCGACGTTTCCAGTTCCAGGATACGTTCAATAACGGCCTTGAGAGTCTCTGACCAGAATCTGGAAATACTGAGCTCTGTCATGTAACGACTGAGAACTTTCACTTGTGGGTAGCAGCATGCCAGTGAAATGACGTACACTCGATAGCCCACATAAATGTCACTTCATTCACTGGCTTTCGTTCTCGTACCTTATCGTTTCTTCCCAGCTCCCTCTTCATAACCCTCTATCCATTTTGTGTTTCGAATCAGCGGCATCAGCAATCTGCATCAATTCACTAAAATGTATCCTGGTCCACCATAATGGGTAGCAAAGACACTTCCGTTCAGGAAGAGTACATGTTGAGCCGTAGCTACAGAGCGTCGGCAAGGCAAGTCCCGTCCTTAAATGAACATGGCTCTCACTGAATGTCCACTCTCAATCAAGGTTGCATCTCCAGCACTGGCTGTGGAAGTACACCCTCGGCTACAACATCCACCCCTTGATACCTTTATCCGGCCTTACGACAAAGATCGTCGATATTGGAACAGGCAATGGGTACGCCATACAGATCTACCCCCGAACCAAACCCGACATGTTCACATCCTGAATATATATAGCTGCTGGCTCCTCGAAGTAGCCCAAGAATTCCCCCAAAGCTTCCAGCTGGACGGCTTCGACATCTCTTCCTCGCAATTCCCAGCTGTCGAATTCCTCCCCGGGAACATCACTCTCAAAACCATGGATGTATTCGGCGAGATACCCGACGAGCTGGTTGGCAAATACGACATGATACACGTCCGCGCATTTGCAATTGTCATCAAAGGCGGGGATCCAGGCCCATTATTGGACAACTTGATCAAGATGCTAAGTACGCCCATCCATCCCAAACCCCATACGCCCCAGAAAGCTATATCCTAGGCACACCAGTAGCCACCAGCTTCCAGTCACTAACCGAACCCCCACCAACCCAACAGAACCAGGCGGCTACCTCCAATGGGACGACAAAGACGTCAGCACCTTCCACGCCATCTCCCCCACCCCCGCAACCCCCCACCCCAACTGCGACGAGCTCTTCCGCCGCTACCAAGCCAACTGCGCCTCCATCGGTCTCGACTTCACGTACGAGTACACTTCCCCCCTCCCCCCCAATACCACAAAACTAACCCCTCCCCCCGTCACACAGCTGGCTCACCACCCTCCCCGCCCACTTCACCACCCGCCACCTCGAAATCATGCACTACAAGCGCGAACCCACGCCGCGTGACCTCCTGAAAGCAGCCACGGACAACTGGCTCACGGCGCATGAGGATATGGCCATGAATGTGATTGCGCGGGATGGAGGGACGGGGGCGATGGGGACGCGGGAGGGGTTTTTGGAGTTGTTTGGGGGGGTGGTGGCGGAGACGGAGGGGGGGGTGGGGTTGGCGGTTGAGGTGTTTGTTGTTGTGGGGAGGAAGGCGGGGGTAGGGGGGTGGGGGTGGGGGGATCGGTCCTGAGGGGGGTAGGATGGTTTGGTGAGGGGAGCCACGTATGCAGTGGTGCTATAGCCCAGTTCTTTGAAAGGGGAGAGGCGTCACAGGAGGATTCTACTGACCTGATGTTAACGGGGGAGACACAGAGGGCTTACTCGAAGCAGCTTATTCTTCACACTAGGAAAAGCACGGCTTATGGATTTCCAGACCCAGTTCATCTTCACCCAACCTAAACTTGACCCAATCCCCTTCAAACCCAAACCCCTTCAATCGTATAATCTCCCACAGAGAACCCTCCAATTTCCCCAGCCTCCTCCTTGCCTTAAATCCCCCAAGATCTCACAACCCGCATCCCCGAACTCCAACCCCACCCCCTATACACCCACATCAAACTCCCCTCAACTCCCTCATCCTCCCCTCCAACTCCCCCCACCCCTCCCTACCCTCCCACCCCCCCTTCCCTCTCCCCACCACGCTCCTCACCGCACTCCGCGCCTTAAACCTCCAATCCCTACACACCACCTCCCCCTCCCCCAGCCCCCCTTCCCGCTGCCTCTCCCCCAAACTCTCATACGCATCCACAAGCTCAACCGTCGCTTCCACGACCTCTTTCCACAGCGGTTCAGCATCTTTGCTGCCGCTTTCCCACCCGGGCTTGTTGAGCGTGACGCGCCATGCTTTTTCGTAGGCGGAGAGCGCGGCCGAGGGGTGTTGGAGGTGGAGGGAGAGTTTGGCGGAGAGGAGCCAGAGGCGGCGGGAGGTGGTTATTAGGGGGGTTATGCGGTTTTGGATGAGGTCGGTTGTCATTTTTGAGATGCCGGGTCTTCGGGCTCTTCCGTCAAGAGCTAGGGTTTCTTCTTTGGGTTCATTGGTTTCGCCAGCTTGAGGGGAAGATGCAATTAGATGAGCGAGTAAGCCTTCGGCGACGTCGATGTCTACGCATCCTTCGCCATCGGTTTTGCTTCGGAGGTCAATGAGGCGGGTCTGGGCGACGATGATGTCGGCGTAGGGCGGTGGCGAAAGCTTGACGGAGACGTTGAGAACGTTTTGCCAGATGCGGTAGGAGTCTCGCTTTAGGGCGGCGGCTCGTTTAAGGGCAATGAAAGCTTCGCGGGTGTGCTTCTGAGAGTCCGCTGCTAGGCGGTCATGACCAACTATATCGACTTTACCCGATAAAGCTCCACTCGTAGCTTTGTGTTTTGAGGCTTGATTTTCCGGTTCATTCGGAGATTCTTCGGCTGGAAGGCGTAATAATGCTGCGGCAAGATTACTCCACGATTCTGCATCTTGCTCTTCTATTTGCACAGCTCTCCCGAAAGCATCAACAGCCCCAACCCAGTCTTCTAATTGGAGCCTGACGCAGCCAAGGGCGAACCACGTTGGGTGGTTTTGGGGATTCATCCTCAGAGCTTTAACGTAAGCCTCATCGGCCTTAGATAAATCACCTCGAGCAAACCAAAGTTTTCCGAGCGAACGCTGTGCTCGCGCATATCTGTTTCCGGAAACCTCCCACGCGCGTTCATAGGCAGCTGGAGACTTGTCAAGATCCCCAAGAATGCAGAAAAGGCGAGGAGCGTCAATGGGTAGCGGGTCAAGCTCCATGTCATCTTGCTCATCCGCAGTCGCTATTTTCTCGGAGGACTCATCTTCTGATATAGCCGGTTGACGAGCGTAGAGTTGGTGACGAAGTATTCTTCGTGCTTTGTCCTCGCGATCATTCGCTGCCCAGCACAGGGCAACTTCTGCCCACATTTCGAGGCGTTGGTATATCTCAAGTGCTGTTCTTAGGCCACCTAGCGATACCCATCTACTAGCGAGTTCAGCCTCAAGTTCCCAGCGCGTGGGAGGTGCAAGTTGGTGAATATAAAGAAGACGTTCAGAAACGGGTGCTGACTCGGATGTCTTGGGTCTTGGAAGGAAGGTGGTTGAGGCTGGTATTCTGCTAGTATCAGAGGTACTTGGCTCTTGAGAGGGGTCGATAGGAGTAGTGTCTGCAATAACTTGATCTACAACCGCTTGAAGTTGTAGCACTCCTCGTTCAACTGTTCGAGATCTGTAGCCTTCCATACGACTTCGGACCAGTAACGCTTGGGTATAAACCTGCCAATTTGTACTGCCTCCTAACAATACTCTCGTAGCGTATGGTAGGGTCTCTTCTCGACTCAATCCATCCTGCGGTGAGGTTTTGGTAATAGAAGATGCAAGGGCTAGCAGATTGATCGAGTCCAAAGGCTGCAGAGTTGGCTGGTTCGCAGGATCTAAAGATGCTAGTGAATGAGGAATTCTCTCTTGGTCTTGGTAAGCCAATAACTCTGCAGAGGTTTTAGAAAACGATATTGACTCAAGCAAAGTATCGTCGTTCAGATCTAAATCTTGTGGCTTTGTCGAGGGAGCCGATATTTCGCTTGGCGAATGTTTTGCTACACCGTTTGACGTTTTACTATCAACAGAAAGCTTATATGCTATTTCATCTTCGGCGCTCTTAGCTAGAACAACTAATTGACTCAGTTCTTTTTCTTGAAATTTTGTTCTCTTCCCCAATCTTCCAGTAAGAGCAAAATCAAAACCTCGAAGTCTCGCGGCATGAAGGAGATCATCTCTTGCCTTGATATCGAAGCCATGATGTTTATGTATGTTAGCCCGCTCTAGCAGAAATTTTGCCCTCGTTGATGGATCCTGCGACGAAAGTTTGAAGTCGAGATAATCCAGATCTGCATATATTCTTTTTTGCAATCGTGGGGCATTTTCGCTCAACATCCGCTGATGCCAGAAATTTATCCTCAGCCTACCCCACACACGGTCTTCATTTTCATGGACAATCACTCCATGGTTCAGTAGAGACTTTGCGAGGCAGAAAAGCTCAACATTAGGTGTCAGCCGATAAGCGGACTCCCCGTCTACGCTCAAGCTGGAAATTAGTTGCCTTCGTAATTGCTTCAAATCACCAGCTTTATTAACCAGCCATTGAGGGAACATCAGATCTGCTGAACTCCAGGGAAGTGGTGGACCAGTGACATTTGCTTGCAGGAATGCATGGAACGCCGCGTTTCCTATCAAGTACAGCTCTTCTGGTAGTGATGATACACTACCAACATGGGTTCTTTCAATCACATCGCTCGCACGCAGTGATATGAAATTGGGCCAATCAATCCCGGCACCTTTCAAGGGTTTATCCTCGGCGGAACTGTCTGACGGAAGTTTTTCATAGCCTAGCAAGTTGCGTGCCAAAGGCGATTTGAGAACAGTTTGAAAATCTCCATCTTCTAAACAATTGCGCAAAGAATCCGTCCCTATGGCCTTGCCGTCGTCATTTTCAAAATACATAATTGCCTTATGTTGAGGCCAAGCAGGAATAGGTGGACCGAACACCAAGGTCTAAAGCCATGCCATCAGCTCTCACAAACACTGAGTGTAGGATTTTTTATGTCTTGAGAGGTACTCTGGAGATTTGGGATACTTGTAGTTGTTGCGTAGAAATACTATGGCTGGTAGATTGGGAAAGCTCAAAAATAACCGTACTACGAGGTCAGAAAAGAAAGTATTCGGATTCCGCAATTGACTGCCGTACGGCTGCCGTACGGCTAACGTAGTTTATCCGCACCCACCATATATTCAGAATTTCATCTTATTATCACTATTCTACCTTCATGTGGGCGTTCTGCACGCGGAGGGATTGACTGGTATCGCTATAATAGATGTATTCTTCAGCCTCTTCTTTTACCCGCCTATCAGAAATTCAAGGCTTCGCATGCAAACAGGGCTTTATTAATGCAGGATGGAGCCTTAAATCACACCTCGCAATGAAACAGACCTTTGTTTATGGAGCAGGAAATAGATATGTTATTTTGGCCAGGCAATAGCCCTGATCTTAATCCCATAGAGCATATATGGAACCTCATAAAGGATCGAGTATCACGTCGACGACCATTTATTAAGGGTAGATTGGAACTGGAACTGGCCTGGTATGATGAGTGGGAAAAGTTGGATATAGAAAATAATATCAACTCTGTTATTTTGAATCAGAAGCATCGGGTCGATCGGATTATTCTTAAACAGGGTGACAATCACTTTCATGGATAGATATATATTATAATTTTATATCATCTAACATTTCTACGTATAATTGGTGCTACTATCATTACATTTGACTATTTGCGTGTTCGTTTGATTTTCGTGATAGTGCAGTTGCGGTACGAAGACCATTCCGAATACTTTCTTTTCTGACCTCGTAGCGGAAGGATTTTGTCGAGTGGCAAAACCTTTATTGTCAATTTTTTATAACCCTAACCCTAGCTTGCCTTACATATAGAATTGAAAATTGAGTCGTATAAAATGTGATCTTTCGTGATCTGAGAC
>JAABUW010006954.1_pt1 | contig 13889 bp, 15 predicted proteins | sample 5560081 | NCBI WGS metagenome assembly JAABUW01 (sample SAMN10711882, study PRJNA513363) | rock metagenome | isolation source: Antarctica rocks | place: Antarctica: Victoria Land, Knobhead sud
GCTCGCGTGGAGGAGACGTCTAGATGATGATGACAGCGGTGACCACGCCGATGACGAAGCACAGGAACACCTTGGCGTCGATGCCTGAAGCCATGTTGGGGTTGGCAGGGACGATGGACGGGAGTGGTGAGGTGATGGTGCCGTTGGCGGTAGCTGACGGGTATGAGCCGGAGATGCCAGTGCCAGTACCGGTCGCACCCACTGCGCCTGCGAGACTGCTGTTGCCTGGGACGCCACCGTAGGAGTAGGATGGCGCGCTGGCGGGGGCGGTCGCTGGCGAGGAGGTGGAGGTGATCGTGCCGTTCTGTCAAGATGTTAGCTTTGTCTCTTGGTTGGTTGAAGATGAAGGATGCTTACGCTTGGGATCGCTGGGACCGTGCCAGAAAGAGTGCCGCTCGAAGACGATGCAGACGCCGGGACAGTGACTTGAGTCGTGCTAGTGAGTGTCGAAGTGAGCACGATGGTGGATGTCTGCGTCGTGGAGCTAGCGCTGGCCGAGCCAGTGATGGCATCGGTGAGGCTGCCGCTGGAAACAGGCGTGGTGGGGTAGGTCGATGCAGGCGAAGAAGGTGACAAAGTGCTACCGCCGACACTGGACGCGCTTGAGCTGGCTGGGCCAGACGAAGTCGCAGTCGAAGAAGTGACCGGACCCGATGACTCCCTCGACACCACAGACTCAGACGCCGAAGAAGTGGTAGCCAAGCTCGAGCTCGACTCAATCGTCACAGTCCCGCTCCTGACCCGCGTGGTAGTGATGGTGACCACACTAGTCGAAGTCGACTCCACCGAAGAGGGGCTGCCCGTGATGCCACCCACCAAGCTACCAGACGGTGTGGTAGGGATCGGGATGACCGGAACAGACATCGAAGTTGAAGTCAGAGTGAGCGGGCAGACGGTGGTGGACTGAGCGATGACTGAGGTCAAGGTGGAAGCCGGGCAGTTGGTGACGGACGAAGGGCACTCGTAGACGGTGACGTAGTTGGTCGAGTAGGCCGTCGAGACCGAGACTGCCGCGAAAACATCCACGATCTTCACGTGAGTGAGGGTGGAGCTGTCGGTGTTGGTGGTGGAGACATCTTTGCCTTCTGTGGTGGATTGTGTCAGCTTGATGGAACGTGGCGGTGGCGAGGCAGTGAGTGGGTGGGTGAAAACATACCATTGGGGTTGGTGGCGGCCACAGACGCGACGAAGCAAGTGGCGACGGCGGTGACGAGCTGCTTGAACTGCATCTTGACGATGGCGGTGTGGATGTTGAATGAGTGAGTGAAGCTGCTGCGAGACTGCTGCGAAGGTGATGAGAAGCAGTGGTGATGAACGAGTGTGTGATGCTGTAAGAGCAGGTTCGTGAGAAAGAAGTTTGTGTTGTGGGAGGTGAAAGATCAACAATAAGAAACCCGGGACGCGCGGAAGCTAAGTTCGCGCCAATGACGTTTGCGCTTGCACATGCATGTTCAAACGAGGAAGGAGCGATCGCTCGGCTGCCTGCACGTGCCCGTTCGAACCCGACAATGCAGCTTCCCGGTGACCGAAACGATGGTTGCGACAAACAAGAGCTTGAGCTTGGGGTTCAACGGATCGCTGTTTGTGAAGAGGGTGATACCTGGACTTACTTGCATTGCTGGCAAAAACTGGGAAAGACCTTCCTGCCCTCGCTCGCCACTTCTTCGCCAACGAGCAGCAATCACGTTCCAGCGAGACCCAGAATGCTGGGATGCAGATCGGACCAAGAAAGACCTGCCTTGTGCATTGGACGCCTCAGTGACATGCTTCTGCTATTCGATGATGCTTCCGTACTATCGGGATCCGTCAAGGCGTCCTCACACTACCTCACTAACCTGTTCGTACTCTGCACCAATACACGATAGTGCTGTCCGCGTGTCCATGTGCTCCTCTATCAATCCCCTCATCCTATCACACCACCTCCCAGCCTTATAATAAAGTAAATCACTCATTATACCCCAACTCACTCAACTCCCCCCTAACCCCCGCCTCCGTCCCAATCTTCAACACCTGCGTGCCCTCCAACTTCTCCCCGCCCGCCTGCCGCATCTTCAGATCGTCAATCGCCCGCAGCTTCTTCAACAGACTCCTAATCTTCTTCTCGTGCGGCGATCCCGCAGCGGGGCTCGTAATCGTAAGCTCTGGCGCGGGTTCAGGGGCCGCGGCAGGAGCGACAGGCTTGCCGTTCTGCTGTTGCTTCGGCTTGGGTGTGGAGGTATCGAGCGGCGGTCCGCGCTGTCTACTGCCGTCCCGTTTCCGGGATTGTGGGTCTGAGGTTTGGAAGCCGGTTAGCTTTGAGGGGCTGCGTGCGCGATCTCTGTTTCCAGGCGCGCGGCTTGGCGAAGGGGTGCCGTTGGTGCCGTTCTCGTTGGGTGCTGTGAGACCTCCAGTAGCCTTTGCATCTGCGTCCTTTGCTTTCTTCGCTTCGCGTTTCTTCTTGTTCTTCAGTGCAGCCTTACTCATGTTCTCGTCGCCATCCGCAACCAGGCTCACACCTCCGCCAACCGCAGCGCCAGGTGGCAACTTCGCATCTGGGTCAGCGCCGGGGACCTCTCGCCGTCTGCTCCTCGCTCCGAATCCGTTTGACTCTGGCTCCTTGCCTGACATCATCTCACGCACGAAAGCCGCTCCACCTTCATCTTCACGCTTGAACGCCAGCGGAGTCGCTGCGCCACGAGCTCCTGGCGGACGATAAGCTCCAGCAGGTTTCGACGGCGTCTTGACCTTCCCAAGAAACTCCAAAGCAGAAGGATGCGGTGCCGGCACAGGGTGAAGAGGGTTCTCCAACGGCTGGTTCGGCTGCGGTCGCCAAATGACATGGTACAGTTCGTGCATGTCCTCGTGGTACAACAAGCTGCCGCCAACATGGTAGATCTTCATCCCATTGTCGACACGTAGACGTGGACTGGTAGTCGCGGTCATGAGGTGCTTGCCATCTGAACTCCACTCGCAGATACTAGCATTGCTCGCTTCGATGGTGCACACCTTGTCGTAATTCTTCTCCAGGTCGTAAATGTCCATTTGACCGGCCAAGTTTCCAAAGCCGGCCACGAGGACGAAGCGACCGTGGGGCGAGAAAATGATCGTGTTTCGTGGTCCGAGGTTGAAGCTGTGTTGTGCGACAGCTCTGACGTTGAAGATGGTTGTTTTGGCGGGCATGTATCCGTACACCACACCGAATTCTTTCGAGTTGGGTGACCAGGTCACATCGTGGATGGGGCCTTCCTTATCCAACTGGATGCGAGAGTCGAAGCCGCCATTGGCGCTGAGGATGTACAAGTTCGTCTCGCCGTAGTAGCTCTTGTTGCTCTTGTCGACATCTGTCTGCGCCAGCACAACCAAGCTGGTGCCTTCCTGATTCCACTTAAGCTGGACCTTGTCACCCTTGAAGAACGTCTTCTGCGAGACTGGCGGCCCACTGAACTGCGGTACGTTGAACACCTTGACGGATGCAGGCTGGCCTTTGCGCTCCGGAGTAAAGACAGCAACCGAATGTGTCTTGCCAGGCGAAAGCGCGAAGTCCTGTACACCTTCCACACGCAGTTTGTTCCACACAGTGCCCAAATCCTTGCTTTCGTAGAATTGAACCTCGTTGTTGACACAGCGAGCGCAGTATGTCTCGTCAGAGGTGTACTGCAAGTTCCAGCCAGTCTGACTCTTCTGCACAAACTTCCCGACCACATCCCTCTCTCCGCTCTCGCCGGCGTTGTCGTCGACGGTGCGCCAGACCTTCAAGTTCTTCACCGCATCGCCATTCTCGTCCTTCGAAGGTCGCTGCCACGTTATGATGTACGTGCCGGAGTGCGAGAAGCCGAGCTCGTAGACGTTATTGGCGGGAAGTGTGGTTACAACGTGTCCGACGGAAGCGTCAACAACTGTGACATAATCGGGTGAAGCCCATGCGAAGAAGCGGCCGTCAGGCGAGTATACGCAGCATCGGAGATTGCCCTCGGGTGGTGCGAAGCCTGGGACTCGTTCGTAGACTGGACCGGCATCGAAGAGGCCGATGTTCTTGGAAGTGCGGTCTGAGGTTGGATTAGCATGTTGATAGAGCGTGGTGGGAGATCGATATACATACAAGCAAGCTGAGCAGGTTGAGCCATATTGAAGATTTCTTGACGTTCTTCTCAGAAAGTCAAGAGAGGTGTTGTTGACTTCTTTTGTGCTGGTTGCGGGCTTTGTTTGTGCGCTTTGGTGTTTCTGTAACTGGGAGACAGGCAGTGGCTGATCGCTTGGGACCGAGTGAGATAACTAAATCCACGTCGGCGGAGGACTATTGAGCAGCAGGACAGTCAGCTGAGCGCACACACAAGAGTAGTGGCCTGGAGTGAATGGCAAGTGGCTTGAACAAAGTGAGAAAGTTACGCGCAGCGAATTTCTACCGCAAGAGCCAAGATCGTTCTGCCTAAGGCATCACGACAAGTTTTTTTGACCTCACCTCTTCTCGGCTTGTGCTCTTCTACTGACCTACCATGATCACACTCCGCACCCGTGTGACACAGGGCTGGGCGGAGCACAGTCAAAACGCAATGGGTGTCACGAACCTTTGTGGACATCATGGAGTCGCCAACATGACCAGGCACCATAAGTTGCCACTAGAAGGGATTACGGAAAAGTGGACATGCACTCACCGAGGACTTGATGCGGTCTATCGACCCTCACCAACCCATCCGGGATGTATGCCGATTGAGGAGCCATGTAGTAGTGTTGAGATGCTCAAGCAAGAGTTCATCAGCGGTGGCACGATCTCGCCGGCGGACAACGATGGCTGTGGAACCCGGCACATGTTACCCCATGCCCAGACATGTTTGATGCACAGGTCTGTTCAATGTTTGTCATGGCCAGAAACGGCGGCCACCGCACAAGACTCGAACATGACTCCGCTGATACGCAGCAAGCAAACTGCTCCATGGTAGGCCATATTAGCTAAGTCGAACTACCCTTGATCCTTCTTTGATACCATAATATCCTCCGCACTCGTCCTTCCCATTGACTACTCTCTTGACCGTACCGCATCCACTTCCAGTCATGGCTGATCGACGGAACGTTGCTCCCAAGCCGGATCCTAATAAGAGCCTTCTGCCTAGTCTCGGGGACAGAGGTAGCGCTGGCGGCGACCCTCCACGTGACGGGAACCCTCGCGACAAGCGTCCTGCAGGCCATTACACGGAAGGAACATCTCAACGAGAGCGAACCAATTCTCCGAGGCCGCCGCCGAGAAAGTCGACATCGTCTGAAAGCATTGAGCCAGCATCCTCGTCGTCGTCCGAGAGCACACAGCTAGTCGAACAGCAAGCTGACCAGCTCAATGGGAGAGAGCCGTCTTCGCAGTATGCTGGCGTTTCTGAGCCTACTCGGCAGACGCCAACCGGCCCAGACTGGCCATTACCAGCACCTGAGACTCGGAGAATGACGCGGCAGATGCCTACAGTGCCGGACTGGCCGATCGCGCCACCTGAGACTCGGCAGCCTACGGGATTGCCATCATCTACACCAGCTGAACGTACTCGGTCCGCTACGCCGGCGGGAGGTCCTCGGCCAGGGACTCCGCAGGTTCGACCAGGAACGCCACAGGTCCGACCACCAACCCCACCAGGGCCATCACAATCTTCGTCGCCTTCCGAGTTGGACGGAGAAGAGTTTCGTGAAACCTACCCTCCAGTCGGTCGACACGCAAACCCCAACCCTTCGACTTCGACGCTAGAACCTCCACCATCACACCGACCTCGAACCCCGCCGCCAGCAAGGACCTATCGCGGCCCGCACATACCTGAAGCAACCGGCCCGTACGGAAGTCGGTACTGGCCTACTGTCCCAACATTCCCAGTCGACCCACTGCCAGGTCTGGCAGAATCTCCAGATATTCCAGCGCCCACCTATCCGATGTTCGTACTCCCCGGCCTCGATCGTCCTGGCTTCGAAGACTGGGATGGCCAGGATCCAGATGCTCCACTTGCTCAGGGCCTCGGCTTGTCTTCGCCGCATTGGAATACTCCGCCGCAGATAGCTTACCGGCCTGAGCCTGAGGAGGAGGAGGAGGAGGATGTCCAAGCACCGCGATCGGAGGATGCGCGTTCGAGGACTCCGGCTGGAGCCGCAAGCTCGGAAGGTGTCTCTTCGCGGACGCAAGCTGTGCCCTTGAGACTCGCAGTTGAGCCTTCGTCGACTGCGGCACGGCCATCGAGGACTGCGACTATTGCGCCGGCTACGGTTACGGTCACTCATCGGCCGCCGCCAACGTCTGGTGCGGCGAAGGGGATGCATTCGGCGCGTGGGGCACGTAAGTGAGGCTTGACTATAAATGACGATGTAGGGTTTATGATTCTGTTATCGGTGGATCTCTGGAAGCTCGGATTGGTGGAAGCGTGCAAGGTAAGCGATCGGGTGTATGTTTCTCTCCTATGATATGTATGTGGATGCTTTCTATTTGTTATAGTACGGCTTATGTATGCATTGTCTGGCGAGAGCTTTCATGCATATCCGGATGCTGTAAGTAGTATCAACTGGGTGGTTCCCAGCTCTTTCCGAATCATCCCAGTATCTCATATCAGGTCAGCGCCTTGCTGTCAGCTGAAATTCTGCTGTGATTCACGCTCTCCCATGTGGACGGCACCGAGAGCCGTGTGATGCGTGTGTGCTTGCTATACTCGGCGATACTCAGCTGCCGGACTAAATGGTTTGTTTGCTCTCCCGTCAGACTCGGTCATGATAACGGGCTAATGACAATGTACAGAACCACAAACATTCGCTGACTCGAACATGATCGCACCTGTGTTCGCAGGAAGTATATAGGCCTTGTGCGTCCACCGCAGATTCCTCAACTACTTCCTCACAACCCCGACATCAAACTCTGTCTTGAATACCTTTTAATCTTCAACATCTGTACAGAACTAGTAAGTAATCCACATCCAAACACTTCTTGAAGACCAGATACTAACGTCCGGCCTCTTAGTCTTCCCAGTTTCCACCACGATGCCTACTCCCGCTCCTGGCCGTGCGCCATCCAAGGACAGAGCTGTCGACAAGACCTCCAAGTCCACACAGACTTCCAAGACACCAGCACCTTCGTCCTCATCATCTAGCAAGCAACCAGCCCGTGATGATCCCAAAGCCGCCTCATCGTCGTCGTCAAGCAAGCAGCCAGCACCTTCGTCCACCTCATCTAGCAAGCAGCCCGCCCGTGTTGAGCCAGCAGCATCTTCACCGTCCAAGGCTGGTAAGCAACCAGTTCGTGACGACCCGGCAGCGACTTCGTCCTCCTCGTCTGCCAACCTGCCCGTCCGCGGAAAGCCCACAGCCGCGCCTAGCACGTCTTCTGGTTCTCGATCTGCAGGACCTACTACAGCACAGATGCGGGCCTACGCGGAGAGCTATCCGCAGCTGAAGGCGGATGGCAAGTTGAAGCACGTGTATCCGGTGGTGGAGGATGATTACGATCCGTACGATGAGCCAGGTCGTCCCTACCCATGGCCACCGGAAGGCCTCTGGGAAGGCGCTTGGGCCGACGACTATGAGCCACCGTCTCCTCTTGATGAAGAGAAGGTACCCCCATGCCCAGCTTTAACGTCGGCAGCACCAAGGCCTGGTCGGCTTGACTGCCCCGACACCAGCCCAACGTCAGCATTCTCCGGTCCTGGGAAGACGCTCGCACGGGACGATCCTGAGCGAAGATCGCGCCAGCGTCCAGCGGCGTCAGACGCCTCACCGAGCACTTCTGCTGAGCCGTCTGCCGCCCAACCCACCCGAGAGCAGTCCCGTGGACCTCCTACGCCTGCGGAGCGCTCTCTGCCGAGCCGTGAGAACACAGGTGGTGAGAAATCAGGACCTTCCAAGGAATCAGGAAAGGCGGCCCAAGGGAAGCAGCGCCGCTGATCTGGATCTCAGATGATGCTGCGGCTACGAGAGGTTGGACGACAGGCTGCTGGGGCGATCTAGCCACTGGATGTGCGGGTTTGCTTGACATTCTGGATTGAGTGGTTCTCTGTGTGCGGTTATGCGCGGGCAGCTCTCTGCCCTGCTGTTCAGACGGTGTGGTATGTTTCCTATGGCGAGTGGATGCATTTTCTTGTGCGGGCACTTGCAGACAGCTCGCTGTCGTAATGGCCAGATTGTATGTCATGTTTCCTATGGCGGGCTCCGATGGAGCCTGGATACTGTACGTAGCCCACAAATCAAGTGGTTCCAAAACCCTTTAGATTAGAGCCGATTCCAGTCCACACTGATAGACCTTCAGCAGACGACAGTGCAACAGTACACTCGTGTGGCAGTTAAAGCCGCATAGGGTGTCTTGTGCTACACAGCGTTTTCTCCTGATCGCGGTGCTTGGCCGACCCGGGTCTGTCAGCAGCCATGTGGCTTTGTTTGCTGGTCCATGTGTGAGGGTGCGCCATGATCCCTTGGTCATACACCAAGTGTGAGTACGAGGCTGTCAACTCAGATATGACATTGCTTGCCATCGAGAACATATATGAAGTCTGGAGAACCACACTGATCTCTGATCTTCTCAATCAACCTCATTCCATCAAGAAGATACTTTCCGACCAAGCCTTTGATATTGTCAGACTTATCCCCGAAATCTTAAAGCCAAACTACCTCCAGTCCACATCGCTGCGACATGTCTGCCATACCGCCTCCAGACCAGCGAGGGAGTGGGCCACCCTCTCGCGACTCAAGCAGACCACCATCCAGGAGATCCACCAACCAGCCAATGCGCCCCTCACAGCCAGAGCTTCCCGTGTCTTCATCGTCCACGACCGGGGAAGCCAGTACCCCAGCCTCCCGAGAGAGCTCCCGGACCAGGACGCCATTGAGTCCGACTAGTGCAGCCATGGCAGAATACGCTCGACAGTATCCGCAACGGAGGGCAGAGGGCAGGACCACGCACACAGCTGTGCTGCCGCAGCGACGTGTTGTGGCTCCGACATCGTCAGAAAGGTTTGTTCCGCCGTCTCCGCCACGAATAGGGACCCCGATTGGATATACCAATGGGCATACCAATGGGCACACCAATGGGCACACGAACGATGCAGAGCCATCTGGACCACCAGTCGCTGTCCCCCGAACCGGAACGGACCCGTCACGTCCCCGCCCCGGCACAATGTATGTGAGGGACGATGCTCCGTCGTTTCCGACTCCAGGTACAGGACCAAGTGAATCAACGCACGCAGACAATGGCAACGGGTTAGAATTTGCCAGCCCAACCGCGCAGATCATTCTCGGCGAATTTATGGCAGAACCCGAGGGACCTGGGGCACTTACGAGTCCACCGCCTTCCGGTCTCGTAGCGATGGACTTCAGTGCGTTCGGTTCGGGCTGTGTTGGCGTTACAGGATGCGCATCAGAATAGGCACGCACGTTTAGGCTCCGAGTCAGAGGGCTCTAACAGGCCAGGTGCCTACTCAAATCCACCTAGTCGAACTAGGGCACCCAGATCAAGAGATGGGTCGCAGTCTAGATCTCCAGCGCCACTGGTTGGTCCATCCGTCATGACAGCCGGCGTGAGAATGCCTCCACCTTCAACGGGGCCACCACCACTGGGCTTATCGTCTCTTGCTCTTGGCTCTCTGACCCTGGCTCATACCGGTCCCCCAGCTGTAACACCGCGAGGCTCTGGTTCGGCTTCTGCAAGTGGTCAGCCATTAGGTCGACCCCAGAATCAACCAAACTCGGGCTCTGATTCGGACAGCTCTAGCGGAATGAGCTTGCCCGACTACCGGTAAAGCGATCTGTTCGTCTGTTGCTGGTGTGAACGTAAGGTTCGCTGAGCAGAGTGCCGTGCGGCTATGTGCTCAATTGAAGGCAATCCTTACAGCTTGGTTCGGCATTTATCTCTCCTTCCTAGATAGCGTATGTAGCGTGTTGGCCAAGTGGCTCTCTCGCGAATCGTAAAACTTGTTGCTATATGAATGGGCTTTCCGTCGGATTCAATGGCATATATACAAGTAGTGGAGCAGCCAGCTCGAATTGCAGTGAGTCAGCGAGACCCGTGAACGCTGAGAATTGTCGCTGAAGTTGGGCCCGATACGGTTGGCTGTAAGACTTGATTCACCTGTCTTGATCAATCCATGGAGTACCTCTCTGTTCTCTAGATCAGCACACTGCTTCTTGTTTGCTGCGTAAGTAACTCATACGCCTATGATCCAGTAGGGGTATAAGCACGAGATAGTTGACTCGAATGTGACACTGCTTGCCTTGGAGGACCGATAAGAGGTCTGACCACCACCTTGGGTCGTTCCTACTTCTCTGTATTGAGCTCATTTTCGGAAGCACTTAGCCCTGAACATATGCCATGTGCAAAAGTCGCAAATAGTCTTCAAATCCTATAGTCCGAACACTCCCGTACAATCACCAAGACGACACAGATACCGCGACATAAGCCTCCACAGCTCAGAGACAACAATAATACCGCTCCAGCTTAAGCGTCACATCAAAAATGGGGTGCTTCGCGTCCAAAGAAGCAGGTGACAATCCACAAGGTGGCGAACAGTCCCCCGAGCCAAGTGGTCCAGGACGTGAGAGCATCGAGCTCTGGGAACGTTCGTGTGCGCAGACAGCATCCGCCAGTAATGCCAGACACAGCCAGCATATGAAGCTTGCTAGCCGTCCAGCACAGGTCGCTCAGCCTAGCAAAGACGTTGACCGGATCCAGAGCGCACCAAAGTCCAAACGCCGATCGTCAGTCAAGGCCAGCACCACTCAGCAGCCTGGGACCGTGGGCCAAGATGATAATGTGTCGGCGAACCAGACTTCCGACAAAGGTGGTGACGCAGATTGGGTGACAGACGGGTCTTCGGATGCCGCGAGCACATTGCGTGGGCGGAGGACGTCTCGACTAGGTTTGTCAAGGAGTGAGGTTGGCCCTGAGCTCAGAGGAAGTCCTGCTGGCCCGCGACGGAATTCGGATCGTACCGGAGCTGCTGGTGAGAAGCCGAAACAGTGATGGTAGCTGGACTATCTTATCACAGTCGTGCGCTCTCCTCACCGGTATAGACCGACGTATAGGTCGTATGCTTCGTAGAATGCGGATCGTAGATAGCAACGACATGGTTTGTTGTACTTGCAAATGCTTTCGTATTGAATCGCAGACTCGTTCGCGTCCGCGACGCGTGCCAGTGCTCACGTGGCGTAGCAGGTAGCAACCGGATCAGCTGCTTGGTGTATGCCGTCGCGAGATCTCGGCTCGATGAGCAAACCCGTACTCACCATTCCGCAGCAAACATCGTAGTGATCATGTCGCAAAGCTTCGGACCTTGCTGGATAGACACGCCTCTTGCAAAGCCTTCCAAGCGCGTAACAATCCATTCGTGTCTGTAGCAACCTGGTATAGCGCAACGAACAGTGCAGAATCTCGATCAAGTCGTAATAGCAGCAGCTCCACCACTGATCCGAGTCCAGCCATGGGTTGCGCCGGGTCCAGAGAAGAACTTCCAGAGCCGCATCCCTACGAGGGGCCCCTGCAGCCGGCTCGCCCGGTCCAACTGCTTGGAAGTCGAAGCGGCGGAACTGGAGGACGTTCTGGTGTGACACACAGCTCAGGGCGAGATAGCATCGAGCTTCCAAATCGCTCAGGTGCGTAGAAGCCTCCCATATTCACCTCCATCACTGCTTTCATAGCAGTGTTGCTGACCACTCGGTCTCTGCCAGCACAGCACGACAACGAGATCGCCGTCGTCACCGCCGCGCGTACCGCCCGAGATCGCGCCGTCGAAGACTTCCACAATGAGCCAGAAGGTATGCCTCTCTCTTCCGTCTCACACAATCGTGAAAGCACGCAAGCATTGATGACCGCATAGAATCGCGAGGCGGCTGGCTCCGCCCCTCGCACACCCGCAGGGAAGCTGTTCCTCTGTACGCCTACCCACTTCAAGCACCAAGCGCAGCCGAGTTTGCAAGGATCATGGAGGAGCAAGGCACCGGGCCAGCATTTCGGCGAGAAGCAGCAAAGTCGCAGCAGTCAATGGAGCGGCGTCAGAAGGCGGCTGCAGCTACTGTAGAAACCCATTAGGCCCAACTTCGTGCGAGTCAGCTTGTTCGATTTGGAGACGTGGAGCCTTATGAGGGCACTTGACTACTCCTTGACAGCTAATCCGATCGTATGCATGCAGGCGTCGGCTGGGCGTTATAGCATTTCTGATGTATATGTTGAGGATATCTCCGAAACGGATGGCTCATTCGTGCTCCTGCCGCCCAGAGCAAGCGGTATTATCAATGTATCTTCGGTCGAAACCTCGTCGCCCTATGCAGTTTGATCCGCAAGGTAGCCAGTGGTAATGTACCAGTAGAATGTCCAGAGCAGATATATTCGGCCGACTCCAGTATTCGCTCGTCACCTATAGTTCCTCTGGCCGGTTTTGGCCCCATAAACGTCAGCTGGGCTCAGCAAGCTACCCAAATCGGTGTATCCTGCGGTAGACCCAACGAAACCACATTGTAGCCGCTGAAGATACCATCTTAAATGGTTGGGACATAGACAATGATCGCATTGATGTATCACGATACGAGGTGAGGTCGCTTTAAAGTTCTCGAGGTCCCTCGCTCCTGCCTCATCATCAGCTTTCTGCACCTACAGCTTGCCTTCGAAGTTTATCGCAACCTCACCTCGACGACTCCACTCAACCTTTCCTTTCCTACACTATCACCCAAAACGACAATGAGAGATGGATGATACTCAACCATTGTGAAGAAGTCTGGATACACGCTATGTAAAGACTGTCAGACTCATTGCAGAGTTCTAGCTTCGCCTCATTCTTTCCGTCAAGGCTGCCGCGCCTTTGGGGTATCAACAGGTATGCTGTAGGGAAGATGTGGGTGGGAAGAGGAGGTGAATAAGCACACAGCAACGCTCCGGTCCTACGCCTGGTTCCCAACGCTGTCAAGCAAGCATCTCGTTCCATCGATCTTTTCGCGTGTGGGATGTCGGTCATGGGTGTCGTCATGAAGTGGGTGTGTTGAGGAGGCGGACTTCGAGTGGACGGAAGTGCCATGCCCGCTACTAGGTTGGATTGGCGACCTACGCGGAACGTGTCAGTATACATTTTAGTCTCTGCCTTGGAGGTGTCGCATGTCTTACCCGCAATATCCTCCTCGAATAGTCACCAGCGTCTGCGATGCTCCCCTGACTATTCCGCCTGGCCCCTGCCTCCGGATCCAGTCTCGAGTCAGAAGAGTGGCTGTAGCCAGTATTCGGTGGCTTCCTCTCGCCTCCGCGCATGAAGTCCGCCACCTGTGTGCGCTTGTACTCCTCCTCCGATGTCTTCTGCTTCCGCCGCCGAAGGAAGAACCAGACGCCGACCGCGATGCCTACCAGCGCCAGCACTCCGACGACCACGCCTCCTGCGATTGCGCCGACGCTGGTGCCTCCTCCTGAGCCCGAGCCCGAGCCCGAGCCCGAGCCCGAGTCTGCCGGCGCTGATGAAGATGGTGTGGGTGTGTTTGTGACGTAGACGGTAGTGCCTTGGTCGATGCTCGTGACGACCGTGGCTTGGGTCTTACCCGTTCTTGTCGTTCTCGGAGAGGATGTGGTGGTTGGTGCTGATGTCGTCGACGAGTCTGCGCTAGTCGAGCTGTCGCTGCTTGACCCTCCAAGCACGGGCGGGTTCGCATTCAGGCCGTCGGTGTATACTGAAAAGGCACTCGGGCCACCACCTGCGATCACGCATTAGCCTTGGTCCACGCGTTGCGTGCCTTTCGCGACGTACACATCTCATCCGGGTAGCTGTTGCAGGGTGTACTGCAGTCCGAATCGTTCGTCACCGTGTTCGCGGCCGGCAGTGTATTACCGCAATAACATGTGTCGCCATTTGTCGTGGCGAAAACCGCCTGACCCAAACCCTGGCATAACACCGAGCAGGCGCCTGAACTCTGATATCGCGCCAATCCTTGATTCGAGA
>JAABUW010006956.1_pt1 | contig 13883 bp, 19 predicted proteins | sample 5560081 | NCBI WGS metagenome assembly JAABUW01 (sample SAMN10711882, study PRJNA513363) | rock metagenome | isolation source: Antarctica rocks | place: Antarctica: Victoria Land, Knobhead sud
AATCGAATACGATCGAGCGCGCATAAAGATAGATATAAAGGCCTATGTAATAAGCTACGTTGATTTTACGTTGGCCCCCTACGTTGTACGGTGGCCATTCCGAATACTTTATTGCATCACCTCGTACACACGCCGCGCACAAGAAGAAGATGAGCGCAACCGCCGCGCAATGCGGGTGCAGCATGAGCGTAGCCAGGGACAGTGGGATCTAGGCGGGGGAGTAGTACTAGAGGCAGATCCAGAAGTCAAGGGGGCTTATAAGCTGCCTAATTGATTGAAATAATAGAAAACCATCATTCGTAATTGACCACCGTCCACGGCCTCTCCACTCATCAACCAAGATACAAATGCTAACTGGTCTTCCTGTCCTAGCCATCCAAATTTGTAGACATTTCTTCTTTCTCTACTGTAGAAGGATCTTCCGGGTCCCCTTGTAAATGGAAGATCTGGCGTATAAGATAGGTGGTGGCCAGGTGGGGGTTCGGAGAGGTAAAGTCGAAGAGGGAGAGGAGGAGGAATGCCTTTTGGCAAGGAAAATGGGGGGAGAGAATTTGGTGGATGTGCAGAGTTCTCTGGGGTTTGTGAATTGACACGGCATGGGACGCTTGACACACCGAGAAAACCCTGGGAGATGGAAGGGAGTGATTCTAGAGGAGCAGCGATTCCGAACCTTTAAGAAGCCAAGCCTGCGGTATAATCTATATGCTCTGGGGAACTAAATCGAGCAGGTTACATAGTTCATGCATGTAAAGTCCTCGAAACTACATTACCTTCCCTAACCCTACTATCCCCAACACCACCCTCGCAACCACCCACCTTCCCACCCATCCCACCGCCACAAGCCCCGCTGCCCCCATGTACCCGCACCCAAGCAAGATCCTCAATGCCTCTAGATTCTGTACCGCAACGGCCCATTCAACGCCCCTACCCACATTGCCGCCAGCGTCGTCGTATTTCCAAACAACCATAAGGATGGGGAACAGTTTCATACAGGAGCTGACAAAAAGGGCGGTGCTGATGCTGTTACCGTTCGAGGTGGGTTTTGATACGGTCGTCGCTGGGGTGCTGCTACCTGAAGAGTTGGTAGACATGATAGTGTTTCCAAGACCGAGGAAGCGGGCGAGCCAGCGGATGGTGAGGTGTTGGGCTAGGGTCGTAAGGAAGGAGAGAAGAAGGTAGAAGGTGTATTGAAAGAGGATTGGGAGTTGAGGGATTTGGGAGGAGGCGGTTAAGACGGGAGGAAGGGATTCGATGTGTGACCATGTAAGGTAAACATCGAAGAGGAGGAGGAGAACACCGAGGCGGGTTATAGACGGCTGGATCGGGCGTTAATGGGCGAGGAGGATAGAATGTTTGGAGTGGGGTTTTGGGGAACGAACGTCGAGTTCATCGTCTGAGCGACCGAGGCGGTTGAAGAGCAGATGGCGATAGACCTGAGTTTTACGGATCAGCATCTGTGGTTTGTAAGGGAAGGATGGCAGTTCTTTGCAGTGGAAACTGTACTTTGGACCATCTTCTAAACTGTTGAGGTGGGTTAAAAAAAGCGATTCAGTAATTACTGACCTGTGGCTTCACAAGCACCAAATCGATAAACAGCACAACAAAATCATGCTCAACGTATTTGTCCGCAAACCGCTTGCATCGCGGGCATTGCGTCAACCGTACATCCCCTCCAGTAGCTCCCCCTGTCGCCTTGATCTTCGGTCCACCGGCAGAGCTTATCTGGATGCCATTTTCAGCGGTCTTGGCAGACGGGTTGTTGGAGGTGCCCCGATTGTTGCTGCTATGAAGAACATGGTAGAGCTGAGGAACCGGGTAACGACATTCGATGCAGATGGGCATGCTAAGATCATCTACATGGTAAGAGATACCTAAGGCGCTAGTGTGCGAGTATTGAATGGTGATGTGAGGTTTTAAGCGGGTAGGGCTGGGATTGATGATGATTTGACAGATATGGACTAGCGGCATACGGTATCATTTTCTTGAGGATGTCCGGAATATTGGCATGTGATTGTAAAAGCCTCATTTGAACGTTACTGATGGCCCCTACTGCGTCGCCAGAGGGCTTCTACATTCAGTATGGAGGGTCTACGAAGACCGTCAGCTTGCCTTCGTACAATCCATTTGGCCATCAATAGACGACAACGATTATGCTGGTTCGCCAGTCTGAAATGTACAGCAAGATCAACAGCTGATATCGGAGCTAGAAACTTTGTTCAGATAAACGCTGCAGGCAATGGTTACCGAGGGCATGGGATAGCCATTCCTGCCAGATCGTACGCTCCATCTATTGAGGCGTCAGCTCCTAATGCTCGACAATCTTCGAATAGGTAAGAGATTTGGGAAATCCCACACTGCTGCCTAGGTTGAGGCTCACATGCTGAGAAAACTTCGGTGAAAATTTGTTAATTGTTTCCACTAGCCTGCTCCGAAGCAGAAGAGTTGCTATTAAAGATAATTTCCAAATTCGTGGCACCCGAACTTCTCTTGGTAACCGTGCATATTATGAGACATGTCCTGTCCAAGAAAGTACCGCAGAAGTAGTGACACGAATGCTGAATGCGGGCGCCCACATTGTTGGTAAAGCGCATCTTAGCTCCTTTGCGATGATGGAGCATCCGACTCAAAGTGTCGACTACCAAGCCCCTTTTAACCCGCGGGGAGATGGCTATTTGATAACACGTGGCAGCAGTGGGGGAAGCGCTGCCGCAGTCGCTGCTTATGAGTGGATAGATATTTCCGTCTGTAGTGATAGTAAGATTCTTCGTCTCGCCAGGATGTGAAATTTGAGCTCACCGATACAAGCCACAGGAAGCGCTCGGATTCCTGCTCTTCAGACTGGAATTTTTGGCTTTCGGCCATCAACCCATTCCATATCCACCCGAGGCTTAGTAGAGGTGTGGAAGGCCGTGGACACTCCTGCATGGGTTGGAAGAGACCTGCAGCTATTTCCTAATGTCTTGAACGTTCTGCGTCCAACTGGATCAGAACCTCGATTGTCAAAAACTTCATCATTTGATATCCTCTATCCTGTTGATTTCATGCCTGAAGGCAATCCCGAGCAAGTGGAAGCTATGGAGGTTTTCATCAACGACATGGTAGAATCTTCAGGGTGCTCTTACCGCAAAATCTCCATTCGAGAAGATTGGCACAAAACAGCCCCTGTAGAGGAGAAGGATCTGCGCGAATATCTCTATCAAGTAGGCTTCTACTTTGAATAGGCTCACTCGATTGCTAAAGTCATCAAACAGACAACTCGCCATGGCTGATTCTACTCCGCATACCATGCTTTCGATGCATTCAGGCAGGAATACGTCGAAGCCCATGGTCACGCTCCGTTTGTGACGGAAGTCGTGAGATGGTATTGGTATGAGTGCATTACGCAATCAAAAATTGTCACAAGAGCTTACCATAGATAGGTCCTTGGGAAGTGAAGTAAACGCGGATCAGCATTTTGAGATAATGAGTCGTCTCTCGATCTTCAAAGCCTGGTTTCTTGATCATTACAACCTACATGGGCCCCACAGCAGTATCATTGCATTACATATTGATACCGTCAAGGCGAAATACCGGGATGAGTACCCAGGCAACAGTAACCCTGAGGTACCGGGACTTCGCGCAACATATCTTTCGGCAATTCTAGAGGCTCCGGAGTTGGCCATACCAAGTAAGCTATGCCTCCAACTCGTTCTTCTTTCGAATCAGTATGCAGAGATTTTCATAATAACGCATCTCGTTCCTAGTCTCTCAGATCCCGTATCAATCTCGCATCACTGGGAAAGAGGAACAGTTACCGATGGTTGTTTCGCTGATGGGAGCACCTAACACGGACATGGAACTTATTCAGTGGACGTTGGACAAATTGCAGATGGCTGGTCGTCCGACGAAAGTCATGACGGGTAAGACACCTTTCAAAAGCTGTGTCGGAACTCGCGGGAAGGTTTAAATACGAAGCTCATTCGTCTACAATGGATTTAACAGTCCTTTCCTTTCACACGCGACTTTCCTCCACTATATTCAATGAAGACGTATTTCGATCTACTCTGATGTGAGCCAGTTCAAACGCAAGGACGTCAACATAGTTTAAAAATATATAAAGAATTTAAAAAGAATATACGCTTAAAGTTATGATTCATGTGAGTTTTGTCGACCTCTTCACAGAAGAAGTTTTAAATAAGTTAAGTCATTAAAAGTTGGTGCATCCGGTTAGTAGGTGAACCCTTCTAAAGCAAAACCAAGCTGTCCAGGGCTGAACGAATTTCCTTGGGACCCTTCAGCCCTGTCTCGACACCGAGACCTCATGGTCCCATCTTGGAGGTCGAGTGTCATGAGATCGGGTTTCTGTGGCACATTGAAGTGCTGGCAAGACGGTTTGGCATCGTTGATGCTTTCGTTCTTTTTGTGTCGCGATTGGTTGTGCGATGGGGATTTTGGCCAAGTTGTCTGCCTCGCCAAGCTGAGCTGAGGTGCTAGATATACGGATACGATGGTTTGCATGGTCAACAGTGAGGAAGACGAGGTATGAAGATGAAGTTGGGAGGAACGGAGATATAAAGGTGCCTTGCAGTAATGCTTTTCTTTTTGCACGAATACTGCAGTCTCCCTCGCCCTCCTAGCCACCACAACCCTCTCGGCACCCCTCGAGGCCAGAACGCCCAAGATCGTCCTCTCCTTCGCGGGCGCAACTCCAGAGGCGTTCTACACCGAGATCCCACCCACGGACGGGACCTTGTTTGCAATCAGGACGTACCCCCTCTCTCTGTCTCAAGCGATTCCCTTGCGCCACCTTTCCTTTCAGGTCAGTTGCTCATTTGCGAGTTAGAACATCCTGAGATCTCGGTTTCAAAAATCACTCTCCTGGGTGCTGGGCAGTGCACCATTGACGGGGTGGACTCGAGCAGGACTACTGTTACGACGGGCCAGACGGTTGATGTTGGACCGCCTCAGGTGCAGGTTAGTGGGACTTGCTATGCTTGAGGAGGTAATTCGGGGGGGCGGGAGTTCAGGGGTACGGGCGGATGCTGTGAGAGAAAGAAAGTTGTCGGTTTTGATGATGGGGAGTGCATGACGCAGGATTTTGTAGTTTCACAACATCGCTCTTTGCGAAGCGAAGGCGTTTGTGAGGAGAAAGTAGGATGTCGCTCTTTGGTCCCTTTTTTAATTTGGACGGGTAGTTTAGTTTCAAATGGATACGCAGCTCACGAGGGTCGGTTGCAAAAGTCGTTGCCGATTTTCTTGAACGATCCTCACCAAAAAATCGGCAACGACTTTTGCAACCGACCCTCGTCACAAAGTCTGACCAGACAGTTTAAACGGATTTGACATCTGGAATTTCCTTTTTTTGTGTATCTTCATGGCAAAGCGCTGATCATAGAGAACGGCGTCCGTACCGTAAACCCGTAAGTAATACGTATTTATAAGACATGAACGCGCTTTTACCAATTGAGCTGAAGCTCACATCCAGCAGCGAACCTAAATTTCAGGCTTATACTCTCCCTGACCCTTCAATATCTCATCAAAATCCCCATACTCGAATCCCGACAGAATCAACGAGGACTCCCTTGCGTTCCACAAGATACACTTCACCTCATCGCCCTTCCCATCCTTATCTCCAATCCTGCAAAGAGCTACCGAGGGGTCACTCGCCTCTGCCTTCTTATCCAGCACGGCAAAGAACTTCCTCTCCAAATTCACATCCTTCGGTGCTTCCTTGAGCCATTCGGCTACACTGTCGACAATCTGGCCGACGAATGGCGATTTGAAGGATCTGTCAATGGGCACTCTGGTGGCGTCTTGATTGCCACCATCGGGCTTCTTTCGGGGCGCGGCTGCGTAGTCTTTTACGGCCAAGTAGTAGAACCATCCTTCCACGGTGCTGCCGTCGTGGGCCATTTGGAGTAGATTGTCAAGGGTCTGAAGTTGTTAGTGGTGACTAGTAGATGTACAAATGACGTTTTCATACCTCGACAGAAATATTTTCGAGACAAAACAGTGCGAATGGTGGGTTTACGAATACGCCCATGATGTTGTCAATCTGAGAGGCTTGATTTGGGCAAGATGATAAAACGTGAGATGGAAGTGATCCTCGAGAAGTGAGATCAGAAGTGCACAATTCCGGGGATGATCCAAGAGACGAGGTGGGAGCAGCAATGGAACAGCTGAGCAAAAGCTGAAAACCTGTTATAACACAGGCACGTATTTTCAGGTTCATTGGTCCTGACACAAAACAGGTGGGCCCATTTTATTGTTTTTCCAACATTCGGAAGAGGGCGTGAGGGTATCACGCCTTATTCATACAGCCACGATGCCACATGTTTCATCCGAGTATCTCAATGTTGCGCAACTGCGGCGTGCGAACAGACCTCAAGTCTCAGGCCCAGCCGACTCTGTCAGCAGGGTTTCTCAGGTCGCTGGGCAGCCTTCCCACGAAATAATGTTCATTCAGTGTGTATTCCTTCCTGCCCGGCAGCTTTCACGAAAGATATGAGGCCTTGTTCACTCAGAGTCTGATCAGGAGAGTTATAGCTAAGGCCAGCGAGTTTGAAGCTATATAAAATTTCGCTCATGAAATTGAACAGCAACTCTTCCCTTGTGCGCATCGACGATGACCTGTAGGCTGTAAGCGCCAATGCTAGAGTTTCGGGGACGACAAGGCTGCGGGTCAGTCTTAGCTGCCGGGCGCCATGAATACCACTTCTTGCGAGGTTTGGTACCTACAGTCAAAGCTGGATATAACGGGAGTGGCAAATCACTGAGATCCCTTTATAACCAGATTTCATTTATAGCAAAAACAACGCTGACTGTCCTGGGTATCAAAAACCATAAAAACAGGGTAATTTCTTTTAGAATCAGCCCTATCAGTCACGCGACACAAGATTTGTATGAGAATTTTGACACTTTACTTAATGGGACCACCAAGGTTTTCAAAAAGTTGTTCCATTACAGGGTTATAGCCAGATTTCCGTTGTTTTTGGTGGTGTTTCGGCCGAATCTTCGCGAGGTCTCCGTTGTAACCAGATTTTCGTTATATAAAATTCCGTTATAACCAGCTTTGACTGTGCCTTCTCTCCTTCTCGTATGAAACCCCTCGCCCTACGGCACATACCTTCTTCACTTGACAATACAGAACCAAGGATTGGGTCTCGGGATAATTCTCAGCTATGTCTGCTAGCTATCTCAGTCTCCGCGTTCATCCTTAATCTCAGCCTCTCAGCTGCTCGCCAAGATTCCTCCGTCCTTGAACCTCTCCAACATTCTCGCCCTTCACACAAAGATACAGAGGTGGAATCTCCGAATACTAGAAAAAAAGCCCCAATAGTTAAGGAAAGGTTCTGTCAAGCCTTCCAACATGCATCCACACGAAAGAGGCAAGCAATCCTAACGACCAAGGCAACATCGTATCAGCCTCTGTGACCTATGCCTCACAGGCACCAGTACCCGATGGCATTAATTGCCATTTGCTGCCGGAGAATCTAACCTACGCGTCTCAAATGTATGTTGAATAAGCCTGAAAGCATTTCAACCGTTCGAAAGTCGATATCGGCTCCTTTCAAATGTATCCGTGTTGCTAGGCTATTCGTTTCATATGCAGCCATTCCTATCATACGCTTGAATGACATGCTCTGAAAAGATCGATGTTCGGCATTTAATTACTTCGTGGCCTGGGCAGGCAAGTAACCCCCGAGACCAGGCAACACCGTGTCAGGCTTCCCATCTTGCATCCACATGAAACAGATCATGAGCTGCGCAGATGAAATAAGCATGTGATGGAACGAGTTTCGATTGAACTCAACGAATGCTTGGTGTCTTGCACGCAAAAATTGTGAACGGACGCCACAGTTATGCCAACACTTGGCAACCATCTTTTATATGCTGCGCCATATTGAAGGACCAATACGTGTTACCATACTTTACTCATACACCCTCTCTGTTCTCTTTCCCAATTCCCACGATGTGGCAGGACATGCGGCGTCTTCAAAGCATGTATATAAAAGCACTCGACCACCGAGTCCTCCTCAAACCATATCACTCCCCTCCTGTAACTCCTTCTCTGACGATTGATCTCATCTTGAAAGACATTTCGCTCTTAGACTATTGACTATACCCAGTTTCATCAATCTTCATAGGCAAGATGAAGCTTGCTCTCGTTGCTGCAGCCGGCCTCCTGCAGGCGTGGTCTAGCGAGGCATATACAAATGAAAATACGATTCCTTCTGTCCGCGTACATCCCAGAGGACTTGTCAAGAGAGACGGACGTGACTGCGGCAAGTTTATCATGTACTGTGAAAAAGCCGCAGGAGCATGCAACAATGCCTGTTATCACACAAACTGTATAGACTCGAGCTCTACAACGATGATGTCAGTTCTTCCGCTTGATCTCATCATTTTGCCGCTTTACTGATGATAATTGTGATCACAGCTACGATGCCGGCAATAATAATGACAAGAACCGTCTGCAGTCTGGTTGTCAGACTTCAGACGGCAGCGTTTGCAACAATATGCCCTTCAGTCAAAAGCTGCATGATCCATTCAATAGCAATCCTGGAGACATTACTATTAATTGCGACGAGTGGCCAATGGCCGCAATCAAACAAGACGACTACATAGATGGGACCATCAGAAACAGCCTTCGTTGCATACCCGCAGGAGAAAATTCCAGTACGCCGGCCTCATGATCGTCTCTATCTTTGAATTTCCTTTTTGACGCTGACTGTGTCCACAGGCGGTGGATCTCAACTAAGTAAATGGTTCGATGGGAGCAACGCAAATGGTCCAAAGAAAACTTGTTCTGGTGATATGCAAGACGGCGACCATTGGACTGTCGAATTCAACTTGGACAATGTAGCCGACGCCACGTAAGCACATCTCATTCCTCAAGTAATGGCAGGCTCAGTTACTGACCCAGAGCAGGAAAGTCGACCATTGCAAGAACCCAGGCAACTGTGACAGCGACCCGTATCAATTCCACATAACCAAGAAGAACGGCCACCTCAGCTATCCGTATGACGTCGACAAAGACAACCACTACGCTCTCGGCAAGACCCAGCCAGATCTCCTACAATGCAAGGTTGTCGTCGACCTGCACGGCACTGTGGTCACGGGGACGGTCTACGACGTGAAGGGCAACCAGCAAGGCACTCAGGATGGTACCTTCCAGAAAAAGGAGGATTCTATCATCGTTAAAGGCCTTCCGCTGCCTCTCGCTATCATATACCAAGCCGACGCCAGTAACCCGGTGGCTTTTAACTATGGGGCGGCGGACTTCTTCAGTACCGATCTCATGAAGTTCTTTTTCTGGGAGTCGAATGAGAAGGGCTCCAGTAAGCAGAGAAATGATGATGGGAGGTATTGTGATATCAAGACCGAGGGGACGGAGTCGGTCATTGATTGTTACTTCCCTTGTGTTGCGGCCAACTGATACATTTGATGAAGTTTTGAAGGAATGGTAATTAGGAAGGGAGTTTTAGTGTTATAATGCAAGTCTCGATGAAAATAAAGAAAGTTTTTTTGGTTTCGTATGTGCATGCTACAGCCAACTGGTTTCAAAGCAATTGGCCGGTCGAGTCAGCCTCGACTTTTTCTGTTCTAAAGCCCCTTTTCCCATGATTCCAATGCAAATTCACTGATATTCTCCTCCTATCATAACCTACTTAATCGTCCATGTCATAATCTACTTCAACCGCTTCCTTCTCACCAAAGTGACCATCTGCCCGTCTTTGATACCAACCCTCAGCCTCTCCCACAACTCCTCAAAACCCTCAAACTTACACACGTCCTTCAAACCCAAATGACTTGCCACATTCTCCACGCTCGCTCCATGCTCCACTAGAATTTGCGCTACCTCTAACATCGCCTTTCCCAGATTAATCCTGTCTCCATAAAATTTTCCTGTATCCAATGCAATATGAAGTACCGTTGGTCCATGGCCAGGAGAACTCCAGCCAGTACTAGCGTGTAAATATGCGCCATGTGAGATGAGCAAGGACGCGATGGCGGGCTCCCCGAGCATCGCCGCGAGGTGGAGAGGGGTACCTGTCCAGGATTGGCCACCGGCAAGGCCGGAAGGCCGAATCCAGCGGTCAGCTCTCCATTGGAATGTGGTGCTATTTGGATCGGCACCGGCAGAGAGGAGGAGTGCGACGGTGGGGAAATCACCATTGATGGTCGCTGTGTGAAGGAGTCTCCAGCCATTATGATCGGTGCAATGCAGGTTGGCCGAATGGGAGAGGAGAGCGGATGATGCGGAAGTTTTCCTAACCTTGACTGCTGTTTGGAGGGCGGTATACCCTTCTTGGTCTGGGGAATCAAGGAGTTTGGCGTGACATAAGGATGTGTAGACAATCTCGAAGACGTCTTCGTCTCTCGTGGGAATTCGCTCTGGTAGTCGAAGCCAGTGGTCCGGATTTCGTTTTTTAGCAGCGTGGCCGATGAGGAGACGAAGGGCTGAAAGGCGATTGTAGATAGCTGCGAGCAGAAAGGCATCCCAGGGCCCGCACAGAGGTCGGTATGGATCTACGCCGGCATTCAGGAGATGTACAGTAAGAGCGGATTCGTAGTTGTCCTCGACTCGCATGATCGCCATGTGAAGCAGAGTTTGGCTCTTATAATTAGTGGCATTGACTTCGAGTCCATGATCGATATACATACCCAATATCGATCGGAAGTCTTCAAAGGGCGAAGCACTGATCGATTTTTGGTGAAATAAACCTTCCAGCGCCTCGTGTCCTAATGGCGAATGACCATACATCTTGATCGTCGGATTCGCCCCATGTTTAAGCAACATGTTCACCGCCTTTGGCTGAAGTGCCCAATACCACGCTGACTTGCGCAAGAGGTCATCAAGTGATTGTCCCGTACGCAGAATCGCCCCTTTTGCCAAGAGCAGGTGAAAGACTGGCCAAATTTCGGCCGCAAGTGCGATAGCTAAAGGCGTTTCAAGTCTAGTATCACTATCTAAGATACTCCCGCCTTGGCGCTCCATGTTCACTATGCCAGGCGGAGCGTGGGCTAGTAATAACTCAAACACTTCCTCCGTTTCTGCCTTTGTTCCAAAACCTGCTATGGAGCCTCCGCAGAATACATGAAAGGGAGTGGAATCTTGGGAATCTTTTGCGTTAACGTTAACGCCGCTTTGAAGGAGAAACCTGATAGTATGAACGTCTAGTGGTCGGGCTTCTACCGCAAGATGTAGTGCATTGCTCCCTTGACCATTTGTTGCGCAGATGTCTGCGCCATAGCTAATCAGCATCTTGGCCGTAATGAATCGAATAGATTCGGGCCCCTTTGCGTTGCCTTGTGGAGCCATCTCACAAGCTGCCAATAGTGGTGTCATTTTTTGGATGTTTCTTACATCAATGTTGATGCCCCCTTCAATGAGGGCTTTCGCGGTGCTGTGATTGCCGCATGCAACAGCGTAGTGTAAAGGAGATGGTCTCTCTTCTAGAGGTCGATACCTTTCGCCTTCTGAATCAGGGTCATTGTCCTCGGAATTAGTGTTATTGACGACATAAGCCCCATTTGCCATCAAAATATTCACGATCTCTGGGTCTATCAGGAACGCAGCTCGTTGTAGGGGAGTCCAATTTCTGTACGGGCTCTTCACGTCAGCTCCCAATTTGACAAGCAAGAGTACCACAAGGGCCTTCCCGTCTCTGATAGCGCCATGTAATAATTTCGATCTCCACTCCTCGGATGAGTATGCCTTGCTATGTCCGGAATATTAGCATGTGATTGTAAAAGCAATTCCACCACTGCTTTGGACGTAGGGCAAAGTTGTCCTAGAGATAGAGGTGTGCCAACTCAATGTCAACAAAGGCAGAAGAGTACCTTATTGTATGCCCCTTTCATATCGGCGTCCCAAACAAACATTTTCCTTCCCACTGTAATTACTCAAGACTTGGGGTAGTACTAAGATGTTCAAGCATGTACGGAGTTTCAATCAACGGCCATGGCTGAAATTAGAAGAAGGCGTTGTGCACTTATCTGGAATCACGAGATTGGATAGGCTATGAAAGAAGACCCATGTCTCCAGACTGACGTCGCGCAGCAGAGAAAATACCATGGACGTTTCGGTCGTAATCGGCCACCTCAGAGAGTCCCACCATGATAACTACCTCCTGACCAGTAGCAGCGATGGGCAATCCGATTTGGCAAAAGCTCTACCATTGACTGAAGACCCAAACCTCCGGGTTCCTGCATACCGAAATCACAAGCAGGGCTTTCATGTTTCAGGCCCCTTCGCGGCTTTTCCTATAGCTGGCCTAGTAGTAATGTTTAGTTAGTAGACGTCCATCACGCCTTCGCCAGGCTTGTGAACTGCAGAATTCAAGCATTGAAGGTTTCATGACGACGCACCTCCTGCTCGACTTGTAACCCATCAACCACAGGGGCCAGTTCGCTCAAGATCTCGTAAGCTTTCTTGTGAAATTCGAGCTGGGCGGCGATCAGATCTGCTAGGTTCCGTAGCGGCTCGGGTGTATCAAGGACCTATAGACCATCCTATGAGCATAGCTGGAATCGCAGCTCGAAGAATTTCACATACATTCTTCATCACACCAACCGCCTCTTCTGTCTGGTTCACAAAATCATCCTCCTTTTGCTCCACTTCCTGTCTTGCCTCCTCAGTCATCGTAGCCATCTCATCATCAGGATTCATGCTTCTGCCTACTCCGGTCTTTCCCTTTGCCTTTGTAGCATCAAGACTCAATCTCGAGTTTTCTACGCTTCTCCTAGCCCTTGTCGCGAACATCAAGTTCGTGTTCAGGGTTGTGCTCCATCCCGCCAAGAACCTAGATTGGATCTGCTTATCTTGGGCCAAGCGCGCCTCTCCCACCTGCTCGGACGCAAGAGCATACTTTTCAAGGGCTGTAGAGAGAGGGTCCTCGCCAGCACCAGTGTGGGTTTCATTCAAAAGCTGGGAGCCGGCGAGGGAAGCGCGCGCAATTGCGTGGTTGAATGTCTTGGGCTGGGGTTTTGCGGATGGAGGTGCGGTGAAGGCAGTTTGAACTTCCGCAGGAGAAGTAGCGTGAGAGAGAAGCTGGACTTTGTCGGAGATGGTACGGCCGAGGTCGTTGAACGATTCACGGATATGGGGAGGGTAGTCATAAGCTTCATTCGAGTATTGAGAGCTTGAGGGAAGGTTAGTGAAAACACTGGTTAGGAGGGGTTAATGGGGGTTCTCCGTCGGACGTACGTGACCTGCAACAGCTTTTGATGGACTTGCTTCAAGGCATCAACACGTTTCTCCAATTCGACATAGTCCGGGGGAAGCTCAGTCTATGGCCAGTAAGAGAGCTGAAGTTGGCTTGGAAGAAAGTATGGGAAAGCCTTGTACTTTGCCTTCGGCCTGACCAGTAAGTTCCTTGGCCCATTGCGTAGTTCTAGTTGCGAAGGGAGAGATAGATGATCTGTCCAAGAACTCGTGAGTCAGTCACAGTCGTGCAAGCTACCATCAATTGCGGGACTCACGAGATGTTCTTCCCAAAGGCCTGAAATTTGTCCATGTCGAGAGCTATGTCAGGCACAACGTTGCGGCTTAAGACGCAGAAATTCGAATTCGGAAATCTGGGTGCGGGCTTTTTCTGTCGACTAAGCTGTTGTGTGTGAACTTGTCGTTTCTCAAATGGATATTGTTGCTCTAACAGATGGCATGCGAAGGATGCACACCCCTGTCACTTACGGTCCAGTGACTAGATCTCTGATCCGGTGTGAAATTCATTATCTAGTTCAGGTACAATTACTACCTACGATAGTTAATTTCGATAGAGGTACTCAGACACTACACAACAAAGTCAAGGAAACCTGGTGAGAGGAGTATGGTTCGTCTGGTTTACCATCTAAAATATGTAATTACAAGAAGATTTTCGCCAAGGGCAATGGGAGCC